>Ga0209979_1000220_pt1 | contig 88658 bp, 72 predicted proteins | sample AnhtaG_FD_183114 | JGI IMG/M metagenome (GOLD analysis project Ga0209979, IMG submission 183114) | Deep subsurface microbial communities from Anholt, Denmark to uncover new lineages of life (NeLLi) - Anholt_01485 metaG (SPAdes) (version 2) | ecosystem: Environmental > Aquatic > Marine > Oceanic... | reverse complement strand
AAGAGGCCGAGCGCGTGGGAAAATACATGATTCGCCCGCTCCTTTCCCTGGAACGCCTCTCCCTCGATGAACAGGAAGGTAAGGTCTGCTACCGGTATGGGGAAGGAGCTGAAGAGCTGGAGCGGATGGATTATCTGGATTTCATCGCCCGGGTCACTTCTCATATTCCAGACAAGGGTCAGGTCACCGTCCGTTATCTCGGCCTCTATGCCAATGCTCACCGGGGCAAGGTGCGCAAGGGACAGCCGGACAAGCATCCATTCATCATCATTGAGGAGGAGAGCCCGAGGATCCCCCGCCGGGGCTGGGCTGAGATGATCCGAAAAGTCCATGAGGTGGACCCACTGCTCTGCCCCCAGTGCGGAGGCCAGATGCGCATCATTGCCTTCCTCACAGACTATGCCGTGGTGGACAGGATCATCCATCATCTCAAGCTGACATTTGTCGCGGAGAGACCTCCCCCGCCTCAAGTCGCTTTTCAGGAGCTTCTAATTGCCGAAGAAGCCGGCAGTGAGTACTTTTCATGATCCGCTCTTTACGTGGGAGGGGAGGTCTGGGTAATTTTTGGCGTTTTTTTTCGTCTCTGCGGCTTTTGAGGCGTTTCGGCCCACCATGAGGGACTTCCGATTGTCCTTGACATCTTTTTTACCGTGATTTATATTTCCCTGTGATGGTTGAAGGGGAAAATGAGGACAAAGATGCTCACCCAACCAGCCCAGCTGAAAATGAATTTCTTATCTTCTTTGATTTTGGAGTTTCTGCTGGCTCATGCCCCGGATTCCCCCCAATTGCAGGATTTGGCTCAAGAGTATGGAGCAGACAAAGACCGTTTTGAAAAAGAGTCCTCGTTTTGCATTCTTTGTGGTCTATGTGTCAGATACTGTGCTGAGGTCAAGAAAAAAAATGCTGTTGGATTTGTTGACTGTGGAGCAAGACGGGAGATAAGGTTCATTCCGGAAATAGCCTTGACAGAGTGCATTGACTGCAAAGAATGTTTTCCTCTCTGCCCGACATCGTATCTCCAGGCTGCTTTCGTTTTGACCGAAGCACTCGCGTTTCCTAGAGCTTCTTCCCAAACCGCGTTAAAGAAATAAAGGAACAGTAACAATTGAGTGTACGAAAGAAAACGAAATCTTATCATGCGCTTCGGAGTAAAAGAGGGGTTTACAAGACCGGTTCTCTCGAATTTATCGGAGAGGAACCCCTTTTGATTCGTATCGAAGATAAGCCATATTCAGTGGTGATGAGAACACCTGGGGAAGAGTTATTTCACGCAGCAGGGTTTTGTCTTGGGGAGGGGATTGTGGACTTTCCGGATGATTTCGAGACCATAGGATATGATGAAGACCTGGATCCGAATGTTATCGATATCCGGCTCAAACCCGAAAGGCGTAAAAAGATTCATGATCTCCTGGAGAGGAGGAGCTTTATCAGCCAAACCAGTTGTGGCATTTGCGGTAAAAAGATGATCAGGGACCTTCATCAGATAGTAACCCCGGTGGAAAACGACTTTGAGGTTGAAATCGACAGTATTTTTGACTGCATCAACAAACTTTCCGAAAACCAGAACCACTATCAGACAACCAGAGGCTCACATGCTGCACTTATATTGGACGATCAACTGGAAGTGATCTCCTTTGCTGAGGATGTAGGTCGGCACAATGCGCTTGATAAGGCAATCGGCAAAGCCTTTATGAACAGGAAGCTGTTTAAAGCCGGCCTCCTGGTTCTATCTTCAAGGATAAGTTATGAGTTAGTTCAAAAAGCGGCTCGAGCGCATCTGCCGATGATGATCAGTGAATCAAGACCGACTGCTCTTGCCGTAGAAATGGGGAATACTCTTAATATGACACTCGCCTTTTCTTATGATGAGTCTGAATTAGTAATAGTTTGCGGCGAAAACCGCATCAAGAGAGAATAAAGCGAAGACGATGAACTGGACTACCTCTTCTTGACCTGGGTAGATTCGTATACCTCTCATTTCCTCCATTGGCCTTTTTCTGAATCTTCCCATAAAATCCTCCTTTGATATAAAGTCAAAAGCAAACTATGCCCAAACTGTAACCAAAATTTGTCAGGAATTGGCAAAAATCTATAAAAATATCGAAAACCCAATGATCTGAAAAATCAGCGCTTTACAGGGGTATACCCTTATATTTTCCGCTTTTTATTCTTTTTGTGCCTTTTACACACGGTAGAAGTCACAGGTTCAAATCCTGTATCGCCCATTCTTTTTTTTCAACAACTAACACGATCTCATGACCTTCCAAAAACAAAACTGTGGTCAAATCAGGTCCTAGTACTAGTCTTATCACCATCACTGGCAGGATTACTGGTGTGATAATAAACTTTATGGCCAGGGTAATTGAATATCTTTATGGGATCATGGATTATTATCAATAAACTCATTGAGAATGTTTTTAACGGCTTTCCCTGTTTTGAATTGAAAATTTTTTGGCAGAAATGCCGAGGGTCGGACTCGAACAGGCAGGCTGATGCTACAAAACCTGCCTAAGCCGCCTCGAGTTCAGCGAGTAAGTCTGAGATGATTTCTTTTACCGTTACTATCTTGTCGATACGATAAGCATTCTGCCCACAGAAGATAAGGCCGTGGTCAACATCCCCAAAGTAAGAGTTTATGAGAGCCAGAGCAATGCAATACCTCGCCTTATCAACATTACAGACCGAAAGACACCTGTAAGGACATTTGATCTTAAGTTTTCCCTTAATTTCTAAACCCTTCAAAAACTTGTTGTTAATGGCCCTTCCTGGCATGCCAACAGGACTTTTTATGATGACAATATCCTCTTCTTTGGCGTCAATGTAGCTCTGCTTAAATTCCTGGGAGACACCGCACTCTACAGTGCACACGAAACGTGTAGCCATCTGGACTCCTGACGCACCCAGGGACAGCATCCTAGCTATATCTTTTCCGTTAAAAATCCCCCCAGCGACGACAACAGGAATTTTCTTCCCGTATCTATCTTCATACGCTTTTACTATTTCCAAAATCTCCGGTAAGAGATTTTCAAGGGAATATTTTTCCGGTTGATTGAGCTGCTCTTCGGAAAAACCAAGGTGTCCTCCCGCCAGAGGTCCTTCAAGGATTATGGCATCGGCAGTCCTTTGGTAACGTCTGTCCCAGGCACGGAGAATTAATTCAACTACACGTGCGGAACTAACAATGGGCAGGAGGTTTACTGAGCTGTCTTCGACCAGGCCGGGAAGCTTAATAGGGAGTCCTGCACCATATACAATTATCTTAATTCCTTCCCTTACGGCTGTTTTTACCAGATCGTCTATATTGCTGAGCACTCCCATGAAGTTGACTGCGATATGACCATTCGTCATGCTTTTTGCCTTACGAATTTCTTTCTCCAAAGCTTCCCGACATGTCTTTTCAAATTCATGCTTGGCAGCTTCTATATCTCCCAGGCCTACGCTTGCAATGGTACCTATCCCACCCTCCTCAGCTACAGCAGAGGCGAGCGAGGAGAGAGAAACCCTCACACCCATACCTCCCTGTATAATCGGTATGTCTGCAGTGATATTTCCAATTTGAAGCTTGGGGATTTCCATTTTAATTCCTGTATCTTCTCACTATAAGGCAGGCATTTCCTCCTCCGAAGCCAAAAGAATTACTCATTGCTACCTCGAGGTCGATCGATTCGACTCCTTTGGTCACATAATCAAGAGGGCATTCCGGGTCGGGTTCCTCATAATTGATCGTCGGGGGCAGTTTGCCGGTATATATACTCATTACAGTGGCCACAAGTTCCACTGCCCCAGCAGCAGCTAAAAGGTGGCCAATCATCGACTTAATAGAACTAATCTTAAGATCCTTCCAGTGGTCGCCAAAGACCTTCATAACGGCTACGCTTTCAACCTTATCATTCAGGACAGTGGAGGTCCCATGTGCATTGATATATCCCACTTCTCTCGTGTCGATTCCTGCGTCTCTGAGTGCCTCGCTCATGACCCTGACCATTCCATCACCTCCAGGCTCTGGAGCAGTAAAATGAAAGGCGTCAGCAGTATTGCCATAGCCAACAAGCTCGGCATATATATGAGCTCTCCGGCTTAGAGCATGTTCAAGTTTTTCCAAAACAACGATGCCAGCCCCTTCCCCCATAACAAAACCGTCACGGTTTTTGTCAAAAGGCCTGCTCGCTTTTTCCACACAATCATTCCTGCTCGACATTGATCGCGCCGCACAAAAACCAGCAAAAGGCAAAGGGCTCACGCTGGCCTCTGAACCTCCCGCCAGCATTATATCAGCATCTCCCCGCTGAAGAATTCGAAAGGCATCGCCAATTGCATTTGCCCCAGTGGAACAAGCTACAGAAGGGGCAGATAGAGGCCCTCTTAAACCATATGAGATGGAAACCAAACAAGCTGCCATGTTTATGAGTGATTTTGACACAAAAAAGGGACTTATAGATTTTGGTCCTTTCTCATGAAGCTTAGAATACCCGTCTTGTATCGTATATGCTCCCCCGATACCGGAACCTATGATGACCCCTGCTCTGTTTCCATCAAAGGCAAAGGAATTTAAACCGGCATCTTTGATCGCCATGGCCGATGAAGCCATGCCAAAATGGATAAATCTATCCATTCTACCTACAGATTTCTCGTCGATCCATTCTTCAGGATTAAAGTTTTTTACTTCTGCCGCCATTTGAGAGCGAAAATCAGACGGGTCGAACTGAGTAATCCTTGATATTCCGTTTCGTCCTTTTTTCAGCCCTTTCCAGAATTCTTCAAGCCCCACACCAATAGGGGTTACAACACCCATTCCGGTTACTACAACCCGATGTTCATTCATCATTGTTATTCTATTTAGAGTGGCAGATTAAAAATAGAAGGCTTTTCGTTTTTCTGGCCCGAAAGAAAGATTATCCCCTCATAATCCAAATAAAGTCAAGCATAAAGTTTCTTTATCAACCATTCCAGGGGGTCAAACCTTGACATTTGACATAATGACAAGAGCATTTAAGTGTTTATTAGCTGGAAATGTCAAATGTCAAGGTTTGACCCCATTTTCCTTGTTATATTTTTATTCCTTCTGCATTATATAAAAAACAGAGCCGTACCATTTGCTGTACTTCCTATACATATCTATCTCTTGTTGCTCATTATCAAGCGCTGCAAGGGCCTCAGAGTCGCTCTTGTATTTTTCGCGAATGTTCTGGATGCGTTCTTCTAAAGGGCCGTAATACTCTACCCACCACGCATCCTCGGGCAATGTGAAATGCCCGATGATTTTATAGCCACACCTGGGAATCAATTCCAGGTCCTCCTGGACAGTCTTTATCTGAGGGTATAACTCCATCCAGTAGTAATGGATTTCTTTTGGAGGGTCCGACTGCAGCCATGTCATTTCATGGGCGACCAGAAATCCACGTGATTTTAGGAAGCGCCGCCACTCAATGAGGCCCCTTTCAAAACCGATTATGTATATGGAGCCCTCGGCCCAGATGATATCAAAGCTTTCATCTGGAAATTCCATCTCGGACATTGAGCCTTTAACAAGCTCTACACGGTCTAAAAGCCCTGCCTCCAGGATCTTTCTCGTAAGTTTATCCAGGTAGGGTTGATGGATGTCCAATCCGATAACATGTCCATTGTTCAACCTTGCGAGTTCCATAGTAGGGCCCCCAGGTCCACAACCGATATCCAGGATACTTGGCCTGTCCATTTCGGGAAGCATCTTGAACGCTTTTCTCGTATATTTGTTCCTTCCTGGACCCTCCCTGGGTAGGTCCTGATGTATCTCGAAGAATATGTCACTGGCCATTCACTTCCCTCCTCTGGAATCATCAGTTCTGCCGCAAACTGCTTTATTAACTTGTCCGGTTCGTAATCCGTGATTATTATATGAAATATAGGGACAAATACAAATAAGTTGACTTTCATATCATAGGATAATAAGTATAGAAACTTAGAGAATATCTCCTTATTCTCATGTTTAGAAAGATTTTTGTAAATAGAAAGGAGTGAGCTATGAAACATTCATCCAGCAGGCGTGATTTTCTTAAGACTTTAGGACTGGGCGCTACAGTGTTATCTTTTTCATCATGCAGCCGGCGTGACAAAACACCAGAAGCAGCACAGAAGCGCCTGCCGAATTTTGTGGTTATCTTTACAGATGACCAGGGCTATTCCGATGTTGGATGTTACGGTGCAGAAGGATTTGAAACTCCTAATCTCGATCAAATGGCCGCAGAAGGGGTGCGCTTTACAAGCTTCTATGTCTCACAAGCCGTGTGCAGTGCGTCGCGGTCATCACTGTTGACAGGATGCTATCCAAACCGCGTAAGTATATTCGGCGCTCTGTCGCCTCAATCGAAAATCGGCTTGAATCCCAATGAGGAAACCATAGCCGAAGTTCTCAAGAAAAAGGGATACGCTGCAGGCATCTTCGGGAAATGGCATCTGGGCCATCACAGGGAATTCCTTCCCCTCCAGCACGGTTTCGATGAATACCTGGGGCTTCCGTATTCAAACGACATGTGGCCCTTGGACTATGGCGGTAAAATAGCTCCTAAAGAGCACAGGAAAGCTAAACATCCGTTTCTCCCGCTCATCGATGGAAACGAGAAGGTTGCCGAACTACGTACAATGAAAGATCAGGATACTCTGACCACGCACTATACAGAACGAGCCGTGCAGTTTATCGAAAAAAACAAAGACCGGCCGTTCTTCCTCTACGTCCCCCACTCCATGCCCCATGTACCGCTTGGAGTCTCTGATAAATTCCGCGGCAGGAGCAAGCAGGGCATATATGGGGATGTGATCATGGAAATCGACTGGTCTGTGGGTGAAATACTCAAGGCTTTGAAAAGGAACGGCCTGGAAGATAATACGCTGGTTGTATTTACGACTGACAACGGTCCCTGGCTGAACTTCGGCAACCATGGGGGATCGGCATTACCGCTACGGGAGGGGAAAGGCACCTCCTGGGAGGGAGGCGTGCGTGTACCCTGCATCATGCGTTGGCCCGGACACATCCCTGCGGGCAGGGTCTGTGATAGAATAGCTGCAACATTGGACCTGCTGCCTACCTTTGCTGCAATTTCTGGAGCCCCGCTGCCAAAGCATAAAATCGACGGCGTTAATATCATGAGTTTGCTTCAAGGAGAGCCAGAGGCTAACCCGCGCGACCATCTATTTTACTATTACGGAAAGCAGCTTCAGTGCGTCAGGCAGGGAAAGTGGAAACTCATTTTCCCTTACACCTACCGTTCTTATAAAGGCGTAAAGCCGGGCATGGATGGCCTTCCTGGTCCTTACGCAAAAGGCGAAACCGGCCTTGAGCTATATGACCTTGATAACAATATAGGCGAGAAGTACAACGTAGCTAGCGAATACCCTGAAGTAGTCAAAAGACTCCAGGCTCTGGGTGAAAAAGCTCGCGAAGAACTCGGAGATGGCGAACTCGTAGGAAAAGGTGTCCGTCCTCCTGGCCGTGTGAATGGACCTGACCCCTAGGGATTTTTTTTGGCTTTATTTCTCTTTATTTATTTCTCCTCCAGCTTCAAAGGCTTGAATGGCTTGAACAGCGTGAAACCCGATTCCCCGACCAACTTTTTAAAGTTTTCTACATCGGTCTGGTAGAAGTTGTTAAATTTTTCCAGAAAGGCCTCAACCTTAGCCTTCACTTTCTCATACTTCACTTTGGCTGCCTGGCCAATTGGTTCGATCCCTCCGGACATCATCCTCACTGCCTGCCTCACCTGGCTGCTTAAACCAGCCGACCGGTCAGCAATTCCCTGTTTGGCAGGCGTGGGATTTAAGGTTTCAGTAAATTCTTTCAGCTTTTTATCAAGTTCACGGGCAGCCTTGGTGAGATCTCGGGTTTTAGGAGTGCGGTTAGTGCGGGCATATTCAAGAACCGTTTGGACGGCTTTCTTCGTTTCTTCAATCTGAGTTCCGGCAGATGTTATGGTCTGAGATAATTGTTGGGCTGCTTTGCCTGTCTCATAATTGGCTTTCAGAACTTCAACGTCAACCTTTAGCCGGGGGTCGCTTTTAACGGTGAAGGACTGGCTTACTTCCTGGTCATCGTATTTGATCTTGACTGTATATGTCCCAGGTAAAACAGTTAAGCCTCCTCTTCCGAAGCCAAAACGTCCGCGTTGAGTTGATTCATCTTGCTGGGGAGCTTGTTCTCTGAAATTCCAGTACACCCGGTTGATCCCTTTATTTTCTGTACCATTTAATCGGCTCACTGTTTTCTCATCACTGTCCAGAATGGTAATTGAAACTCTTGAGGAGGCGGAAGGCATCCTCATACCAGCTCTGGGCGTAATACCACGCTGTCTCATACGCTCCATCATCTGTTGGAATCTTTGGCTTCTGGCTGTATCCTCTGCTTCTGATTCATCGGCTTTGCGTTCGCTGGGAATAAGATAATATGAGATACATGCACCTGTTCTTTTGTTTGCACCAGCAAAAGCTGTATCTCCAGGACTCAGGTAGGAACTCATGCGCCCCTGCTGAAACTGATAAGCATCCAGTACTTTAAAAAGGTGGAGTTTCTTCTTAAAGAGTTCATCAGAGATCTCTCTCAAAGGTGAGATATCATCGATGATATAAATCGACCGGCCATGGGTACCTATAATCAGGTCATTTTCCCGAGGATGAACTGCCAGATCACGAACAGGAGCTGTGGGCAGTCCGTGAGTCCATTTCATCCAGTTTCCGCCTCCATTAAAACTGACAAAAAGCCCAAATTCGGTTCCCAGAAATAAAAGATTTTTGTTGACTGTATCTTCCTTGATTACATGCACAAAGCCGTCAATCTCTGAAGTAGCCAGGCTCTTCCATGTTTTTCCGTAATCATGAGTGACAAACACATAAGTAGTCCAGTTGGAGCGGCGATGATCGTCAAAAACCACATAGGCTGTGGCTGCATCAAATTTAGAGGCTTCCACATGGGGGATGTAGGTTGCAGGAGGAGCCTTCCCTTTTCTACCGCTGGTCAAAGATTTGGAAACCAGTTCCCAATTTTGGCCTCCATCCTGAGTCAATTGAACATTCCCATCATCGGTGCCGACCCAGATCACTCCTTCCTTCACGGGGCTTGGAGCAATGCACATGATAGTGGTGTGATTTTCAGCATTGGTCACATCCAGGGTCAAGCCCCCGCTTTCCGCCTGTTTCTGTTTTTCAGGGTCATTGGTAGTCAGATCCGGACTGATGATCTCCCAGGTTCTCCCCTTATCAGGGCTGCGGTGGACAAACTGACTGCCCAGGTAGATAGTGGCCGGCTTAAACGGATCCACGGCAAAACCCGCATTCCAGTTATATCGGTGTTTGACATCGGATTCAGTAGGCACGATATTCCGGCTTGTTCCCACTGAGGTATCAAAATAATAGAGGTTTCCTCCCTGTGACATACCATAGCCGGCACTGGGATTTTCAGGATCCGGTTCAGTATCGAAACCGTCTCCCCCACCTACGGTTTTCCAAAAATAACTGTAGATAGCCCTTTCTTTCAGTACATAGCCTGGCCCCACCCAGGAACCGTTATCCTGGAGACCGCCGTACACATTGTAAGGCATTTCCATGTCAAAGCTCACATGATAAAACTGGCCAAGGGGAAGGTTCTCCACAAAGCGCCAGTTTTTGCCCCGGTTATAGCTGATCACCACACCGCCATCGTTGCCAACGATCATCATCTCTCCGTTGGGATGATTCCACATGGCATGGTAATCTGAATGGGACTGGCCGAATGAGGCCAGAGAATTGGTGGTTTTTCCCGCATCTTCACTGACCATCAGCCGGGTATGCAGTATGTAAAGAATATTCTCATTCACGCGGTTAACCCAAATCCTGCAATAATAAAAGGGCCGATTGTTGATATCAGTTTGGTCGTTGACAACCTGCCAGTTGAATCCGCCGTCACTTGAACGCAGGAGTGCATTCTTTTTTGTTTCCACCAGAGCGTAAACTATCTCCGGCTTGTTGAAGGAAAAGGCTATTCCCATACGGCCCAGTTCCCCTTTTGGCAGACCGTCTTTTTCGGTTAGTTTCTGCCATTTTTTCCCACCGTTCACCGTGACATAAAGACCGCTTCCTGGACCTCCGGACTTAAAAAACCATGGCCAGCGCCGGTGTTCCCACATGGCGGCAATGATCTTATTGGGGTTCCCGGGGGCCATAGCCATATCAGCCACACCGGTTCTCTCATCCACATATAAAATCTTGTCCCAGGTCTTTCCCCCATCGACCGTCTTGTATACACCACGTTCCGGATTCTCTCCCCAGGTGGTACCCAAGGCTCCCACATACGCAACATCCGGGTCATCGGGATGCAACAAGATTTTGCAGATTTTTTCGCTCTTTTCGAGACCCAGAAACTTCCATGTCTTCCCTCCATCAATGGTGAGATAAACTCCCCGGCCCACGCCCACACTGTTACGTGGTGAGGCCTCACCAGTTCCAACCCAGACAATGTCAGGATTAGACTGGTTAATGGCAATAGCTCCGATAGAGGATACAGGCTGTTTATCTAAAATGGGTGTCCAGGTAAGCCCTCCATTGGTCGACTTCCAGAGCCCGCCGGTGGCTGCGCCCACATAGATAATATTAGGATTGGACACAACCGCATCAATGGCCCCGATCCGCCCGCTCATGTTGGCCGGGCCAATACTTCTGGCACTTAAACCGGCGAGTAATTGTGGATCGATCTTGGCAAACATAAATTGGGCAAAAACTAAGAAGCCAGTCACAAATAAAACACATGTTTTGATTCTTAAACTCCTCATTTTTCCTCCTTTTTAAATATTTAGGAGAACCATTCTCCTTTTTTTAATAAATTTTGTGCCAAATTATATGTTGATTTTATTCATTCAGAAAAAAAAAGCAAATAATTGCTTCGCACCAGGAATACAGTGAGTTTTTCTTAACATAACCTATTATTTTGACGACAAACGTCCATGATTTCTTCCCGAATAATTTAACATGTTCCCTCTATATTCCTAAAATTAAAATTGGAAGGAAAAAGTTTTATCGCTACAATCAAATTCTGCTCCTTGTATCTTTAAAAATAAATAATTTATAATGTTATGGAATAAAAGAAACAATTTTTTTGTCTAATATAATAGAGAAATAATAGTTTGTTTTCAGAAGACAAAATGAGTTGTTGCTAATGGGGTATTGAAACTGAACGACCAGCAACTGATTATAAATGCTCGGAACAAAGATAGTGATGCCTTTAAGGAGCTTATAAAAAAATATGAGCATCAGGTGGCAGCAACAGTGATCGGTATGTTGGGATATTGCACTGAGGCAGAAGATATCGGGCAGGAAACTTTTATCCGGTTCTACAATTCATTGGACAAATTCAGAGGTGATGCCAGCGTTGGAACATATCTTACCCGTATCGCAATCAATCTTTCTTTAAACGAACTAAAACGCCGCAAACGCCAGAGAAAATTTTTCTTTTCAAGATCCAATGATAATATTGAAAATGTGCCAGATACGAAAGAGTCAAACAACAAAAAAGAAATCAATAAACTTGTTCGTTTGGGCATTCAGAAACTTGAGCCAAAGTTCCGGACAGTCTTAGTGCTGCGCCTGATTGACGGATATTCCACTCAGGAAACAGCACAAAGCTTAAATCTTCCGGTTGGAACCGTGTTGTCGCGTCTGGCCAGGGCCCAGATGAAACTTAAAGAAATTTTAAAACCACTATTAAGGGGACAGACATGAATAAAAAGGGGAAAGGCAAGAATAAAAAAATCTTAGAATTGCTTTATCGATCTTTTGATGACAATTTAGAAGAAAAGGAACAAAAACAGCTGGCAGAAGCACTGGAAAATTCCAAAGAACTTCGACAGGAAAAAGAAATAATTGCTGCTCAGCGCCAGTTTATCTCTGACAGCGCAGCGCAATCCTTTAAGCCATTCTTCGCAGAAAGGGTTATGAACCGCATTAAGGGAATTAGTGAAAAGAAAAATACTCTGGAAACTTTTTATGATACTTTTAAGGCTGTATTTCAACGCTTTGCCATTGCCGGAGCAGTCATAATGCTTGCTTTGATCATCTACAATCTGGGAATAGGAGACAGCTTGTCTGTAGAAGAGATTTTTTATGCTTCTGATTTTACATTTGAAGAAATTCTTCAACTCCCCCTATTTTAAAATTGGAGAAACAGGATGAATATAAAATTAAAAATGATCTTTATTATTATTATAACGCTGGCAATCGGAATCGTTATCGGAGCTATGCTGAACAGAACTATTTCACAGCACCGGATTAGGAATATTTTGTCAGAGAGAAGGCCGGATGTTTTTGTCAGAGTATATGAAAGAATTCTCGAACCAAATTCTGCTCAGAGCAAAGCAATCAGAGAAATTTTAAATAAATATGCTCAACGCAATTTCGAAATCCGCACAAAATTCCGAGAAGAAACACAATCAGTATTTGAATCCATGAAAACGGAAATGGAACCTATTTTAACACCCGGACAAAAAAAACGCCTTGAAAACAGGCTGTCTGGACGCGGACGTTTTCCATTACGGCGTAGACCGCTTCGAAATCAACGCAATAAATACTAAATTCCAAATCACAATTTCCAAATTACAAACAAGCACCAAAATCCCAAAAACCGAAACTTATTTTGGTTTAAGGTTTAAAGTTTAAGGTTTAAGGCAAGAGAAGAAACTGGTTGGGATTTGGAATTTTAACATGGGCCTCGGGCAATCAGGCTTAAATGTGATTTTGAAACAATAAAGCGTTTATCCACACAAAATGGGTAATAATCTTTATTTTATAGGAGCAAGCTGTACAATTGCCCAGAGTTTTATCTCTTTTGGCATTTGAGGGCTTCTTCCTTCTCCACGCATTCCAATGCCGCCAGTTCTTCCTCCCATACCGCCTCTTCCACCGCCGCGTCCGATACCACCGGGCATTCTATCATCCATTCTCTCTCTCATTGCACCCCTGTCAATTTTAGGCGTTTCCAATCCTAAACCAATCGAAGCTCCTGGCTTTGCTCCGATAGCGTAAGGGTATTCTTCGCTGCTTTGAAGCGGGACTTTAAGTTCATAAACAAGCATCCCGCTTGAAGCCTCTATACGAATATCGATTCCTTTTGCCTCTGCAACTGGCATTCTCTTTTGCTCTTCTTCCCCTGGCCCAAGGATTTCTAGTTCAGTCAGGGCTCTCTTGGAAATTTCCCTGAATTCTTCCCTATTCTGTTCGTCATCACTCCTTCTCATGGGAGCATCTCTCATTTGCATTCCTATGGGAAATCTAATGCCGAAAGTTTTTTTCTTTCCACCTTCCGGATCAAACCAAAGGGTAAAACTCCGCCTCATAACCTGGGTCCGGATCAAAGGGTTCTCTGCAATCATGCAGAAGTACATAAAACTCTCATCATTAAGCAAACCCACAGAAATGTTTTCGTCTTCAATATACATCATGGATCCCAGCCAATCATTATTTCTCCCATCGACAATGATCTCTCGGTCCCGCCATTCACTGTTTAGTTCGAATGTCTCACATCCTACTAACACAAATATAGAGATTAATAGAATAGACGATAAAATAGGAACTTTTTTAATATAAAAAATGTTTTTAAGTATCTTAAACTGTTTTTTCATTTATTTTCCTCATTAATTAAGATTCATATGAGATTGCTACGCTCCCTACGCTCACTTGCAGTGACAATAATAACGGCCCGATGGAGACATCGGGCCCTACAATACTAAATGTAGGAGCAAGCCCTTGACTTTGTCAAATGTCAAGGGCTGACCCCAATAGGAAATTATTTCTTTATACGATTTCTTAGCTGGGGGAATCGCTGAAATCTATCCTGTGTATGGAAAAATCTTCTATTTCCCCTCTGAAATACTCTTCTCCCTATCAACCGGTTCTGCCGCATGGCTTTTAGTGTTTCACACTGCTCAGGCGTTAAGATGTTTTCAATTTCTTTTCTTATCATAAGCCTTTCAATAAAGATGTCACTCCTGTTCTTCGATGCCTTGGAAAGAGCTGCTCTTATTTCATCATAATCCAGATTCTCTCTATCCTGCAAAAGCTTTCTCAACTCCAGGCGCTGTGTACTGCTGTTGTGCCGCATCTGAATCATCTTTTCTTCCAACGAAAATTCTAGATTTTTAATCTTCTCGAGCTGGTCATCTGTGATATTCAGCTCTTTCTGCTTTGCTTTTAGAACAAAATACATTCTTACCGGCGTGCGGTTCATAAAACCTTTGTCTCTCATCATTCTTCTTTGGGGCTGCGCAAAAACACTGGCAGCGAACAAGATCATTACCAAAAAGATAATTGAAAATGTCATTGCTTTTTTCATTTTTTCCTCCTTTGACGATAATTTTTTTGATTTCTTAACATTTTCTGTTTCATATCAATTAGACAACACAATTGCCCAGATTATTCCAGATTAATTTAATAATGGAGGCAGGCCTTGACATTGGACAAATTTAATAAACATCAACCCATATAAAAATGTCCAATGTCAAGACCTGACCCCTTATGATTTTCTTGCTTTATAATGTTTGTCAAGAAAATAATTAAAAAATAGGGCTCAAATCTTGCTTCTTGTTTTTTCCTTGTGTTTGACCCCAGATTTGTTTCTATGATATAAGCAATAAAGAATTTCAGAAGGTCGCAGCAGCAAGCCTTCCGGCAATCAGGCAGGAGGAAAAAGATGAAATTCAATCCCGAAACAGCAGAGATTTTTGTGCCAGATGGACTTCCGGCTGAGGAGGCACTGGCGCGGACTACGCATATGGCGGTTGGGGCACATCAAGATGACATCGAGATCATGGCATTCGACGGCATCCTGAAATGCTTCCAACAGGATGACAGATGGTTCTGTGGAGTTGTGATAACCAACGGAGGAGAATCGCCAAGGGACAATCTGTACAAGGATTACACCGATGAGGAGATGAGCTTGGTTCGAAGCAAGGAGCAGAAGAAGGCAGCCGTTTTGGGGAAATACGGAGCTCAGGTCCTTCTGGACTATCCTAGCTCTGCGTTGAAAGACGGCTCCAATAAATTGCCTATGGAGGACCTACAGTTGTTGTTTATGAAAACAAAGCCTCAAGTTGTATACACGCATAATCTGGCCGACAAACACGATACGCACGTAGCCGTTGCGCTCAAGGTGATTGAAGCAATCCGTGGCATGCCAGCAGGGAAACGGCCGATGCGTTTGTATGGATGCGAGGTCTGGCGCGACCTGGACTGGATGTTTGACCCAGACAAAGTTGCCTTTGACGTGTCGGCCCATGAGAATCTTCAAGCGGCACTGCTTGGGGTATATGACTCGCAGATATATGGCGGGAAGCGGTATGATCTGGCGGCAATGGGACGGCGACGTGCAAACGCAACTTACTACGCGTCGCACAAAACAGATGTGGCAACCGGGATGATCTTCGCAATGGACCTCACACCGTTGATTGAGGACCCGGCCAAGAGCATCCAAGTTTACGTTCACAAGCTCATAGAGCACTTTATTCAAGATGTAGAAGAACGATTAACTAGACTGCAGAAGGAGGCTTCATGAGTCTGAAATCAGAAATATTTGAACAACCAGCAATACTTGCCCGCCTTCTGGAAAACCAGATGGAGAGTGTTCAAAAGATAGCGAAAACAATCCGTGCGAGAGAAGTAGACTTTATCTTCCTGGCCGCCCGGGGGACTTCGGATAACGCTGGCTTGTATGCAAAGTATCTATGGGGAGCCTTCAACCGGCTGCCTATAGCCCTGGCCGCTCCTTCGCTATTCAGTATCTACAGCAGGCCCCCTGCCTTAAGGAATGCACTGGTAGTAGGCATTTCCCAATCCGGTCAGTCGCCCGACATCGTCAGCGTAGTGGCTGAAGGAAGCCGCCAGGGCGCACCGACCCTGGCCATTACTAACGATCCTGACTCGCCTCTTGCGAAGGCCGCCGAGTTTGTTATTGACATTTGCGCTGGAACAGAAAAGGCTGTGGCTGCGACGAAAACCTACACGGCCCAACTCCTGGCCATAGCAATGCTTTCTGTGGCGCTGAGCGAAGAAGATGACCAATTGAAGGAACTGCAGCGCGTATCATCACTTGTACAGCAGGCCCTGGCGCTGGACGTCACAATCAAACAGGAGGCTGAACGCTACCGTTATATGGAACATTGCGTGGTACTGGGTCGCGGCTACAACTATGCCACCGCCTATGAGTGGTCGCTTAAGCTAAAGGAACTGGCCTATGTGGTTGCAGAGCCTTATTCCTCGGCTGACTTTCAACACGGCCCTGTCGCCATTGTTTCACAAGGCTTCCCCGTGTTAGCAGTCATGCCAGGTGGGGCTGTCTTCGATGATATGCTGTCCCTGCTGTCTGACCTGGTTAGCAAACACCAGGCTGAACTGTTGGTTATTTCTGACAAAGATGAGGCCCTGTCACTGGCTCATACACCGCTGCATTTGCCAGCAGACCTGCCCGAATGGCTTAGCCCAATGGTGTGCATTGTGCCCGCCCAATTGTTTTGTTATCACCTGACGCGCGCGAAAGGTTATGACACCGAGGCTCCGCGCAGGTTAAGAAAAGTTACTCTCACCCGGTAGATCCACAAACATAACTCTCGAGGCGGGGTCGCATCTCAAAAAAGGGGACGGTTCTATTTTTTTTCATCCTAGATTATATGGCCAATGTCAGGATTTAATCCCAATTGTGAAGGAAAAAAATAGAACCGTCCCCTTTTTTTTTATTAAAAATAATATCTGATACCAATGCCTCCCGTAAGCCCAAATTCAGTACTGGGCGCTAAATCTAGCAAGGGCACAAGTTCAAGGAAAATATCCAAAGGGGCTTTTCCAAGGATGTAACTTATGCCAACTGGGATACGAACTCCAACTCTACTTTTCTTCTCCGTCTTAACCCTACCTCCAATTCCATAATAAAGTGCAAGCTTGCCCTTTTTCACTTTAAAGACATTGAAGTTATGAACAAGATAATCCGCGTGTAAATGGAATGAATCATTGTTGTAAAATGACCAGGCAATCCCTCCGTCTATTGCAGTACTACTCCCTATCCAATTCTTGAAACTAATCCCTGTCGGTTCACCTAAAATGATACCTAAACCAAAACCGCTGTCTTGAGCTGATGCGTTGCCAGAAGAAAATGCAGTGAGTAATATAAAAATTACAACAGCCGACCTATTCATTATTAAGTCTCCTTCTATCTGATATGAATCTATATCTATACGAGAGTGCGAATATACTATTTTCTATCATCTATCTATTAAGTATTTAATAAAATATTGTCTCGCCATTACCCATCTTTGACAGTTGAGAATGAATTATCCTCGTAACTACCTTTAAAATCAACACATTTTTCTTGGAATCTCCAAAATGTAGTGCCATGCGAAAATTTTGACCTTGTAATCTGCTGTAAATAAAGAAGATGAATTTTGCAAGTGTTAAAGATGGGGATTAGAAATAGGTCAATAACCTTATGGGATGAATCGAGGGGTGAATTAGAGAGGATTCGTAATCAGCAAGAAATCTTCTCAGAAGGGGGTGATAAATAAAAAAAGGATTTCACCCCAAAGGGTGATTGACTTGCGCTCTTCTGTGTTTATAATACAGAATATAAAAACGAGGAATCCTCTATAATATGTATTTGGATGTTTAATACGGAGGATATGGAAGGGAGCAACATGAAAATCAAGTCTTTTCTTTTAATCACTATCATCATTATCTTAGTTATGGTAACCAATTGTAGCCGTAGCCAGAGTCCTTTTTCTCCTGATGCTGTATCGAATAAAGCTATACTCAACGGAACAGTTGTTCTATCAGGAACCAGTACTACGAGTTTTGGAGTAATCCAGGTTGGAGTAAAGGGGACCTCTCTTTACACAAATCCTGATGGAAACGGCAATTTTCGGATTGATAATCTGCCATTAGGGGATATAGTCGTTGAAGTTTCTGTTAAGAGTGATGTGTCTGATATTCAAATCGATAATGTTAAATCAAGTGAGGAGATTAGGATAACGGTTGAGGTTCGGTCTAACAACCGAGCAGTCTTGGCTAATATGGAAAGATATGGGGCATCCAATGAAGTACTCCAAGTTCAAATCCAACCCAAAAAATGGAATCTGAACTGGGGGGAAAGCGAAGATGAAGTGGTAGCCAAGATTAGTGGAGAAGGCCACGATACCATACAGACGGAAAGTGTTGAGATATTCGGCCCGGATGGGATTATAAAGATTAAAAACACTAACCTTGTTTTTGAGATCGGCGGCACGTATTTTATGGCAAAATTTCCTCAGAAAGATGCGATCGGTCTTATCGACGGTCCGTTAACAGGAATGGAGTACGAGATAACAGTAAAAGGTACTTATGGCGAATATAATTTGACTTTCGAACTTATGGATACAATTGAAATCGTAGGGAAGATGCCAAGAGACGGAGAGGAGCTATCTATTCAGGTCAATCCCACAAAATGGAATACAAACTGGGAGAAAAGCTCAGGCACAGTAATGGTCAAATTCTGGGGTGAACGGTATGACCAAATCGACCCTGCTACCGTCAGGATGGTCGGTCCAGATGCTGTCGGTGTGATTACTCCTGTTGCATTGAATCTTACAGATGACCACTTGATTGTTAAGTTTTCTATGAAAGAAGCCATCAGTATCATTCCCGAACCCACCCCTGGTGATAAACATGTTATCCGCATAACCAATGCCCCTAATGGCTTGGTTACCTTTAGTTTTGGATACGCCATCGAGATTGTTGGCTCGAAGAAGTAGTTAAACAATCAAATTCCCAGAACACCTTAACTAATTCACAACAAAATACGATTAGTCTGAACTCTGATATGGATTATTAAGGGGGCATGTTTTTATTGAAGGGCTTATTGTCTCAGATGTTTGAATGTAAGGGTTGTTGTAGAGAAGAGTAGGTTTATATCATGGATATTGCAGGAGAGCGGTTAGCGGTTTGGCAACTCAGATTCTATTGAAACTTATATGAAAAAAATTATCTCTCTTCCTCCTTCGGCTTAAGCTCCATGCCGAGTTGCATCATCCAGCCCAGTACATCGGCTTCCTCTATCGCCTCCATAATCTTACCGTTTTCTATACGGAATATTATTATCGCACCAAATTCAACCTTATTGCCTGTGGCAGGAATGCCTTTAAACTCCCCTTCATGAGTTGTCGTGTCAACAAGATGGACTACTACTTTATCACCCTTTGTAATCAAATCTTTAATATTATGCTGCCATTTTGGAAAGCCTTTAAGAGATAAATTCACATCATCAATCCATTGCTCTTTGGAGAATGGGGGATTATTTGATGGGAAATATATTTTTGCGTCATCTGCCAGAATCTCATTAAACATCTCCCAGTTTCCACTGTCTATCTCTTTAAAGAAATTACGTATCAATTCCTTATTCTTCTCCTCAACCTCTGCCTGGGCTTTCATCGCTTCAAGCTCTGCCATCGCTTCCTTGTCCTGGCAGCCAACCATAAAACATAGAATCAAAGCCAAAGGTAAAATCATAAGTAGTTTTTTCTCTTTATAATAATTTCCTTTTTGTGCTCGCCACAAATCCCTCGCAATTTTCTGCGATTTCCACCGGATGACGTCCTAAAATAGACATATCACACACAAGACGGCAAGGTCAATTGCTTGTACTCTCCCTTCTCCTTGCCCCGTTAGATATAGGCGGCATTTTTATTGAACAATCATCAGAGGAATACATATCAGATATTGATATTCATTTATATAAGCCAGATATCTAACGGGGTGAAGCCGCCATCAAGAGTTCCTGATAAACGATTTGTGGGAGAACGTCTATCTTATCGCTGGTTGCCCGGCGGTTTCCACCATTTTGTTTCTCTTTTTAGTCCTTAACCTTTCCGTTTTCTGTGTGATAAGTTCATTCCAGGATGTCAGTGGGTAGAAATCGCAGAGAATGGGGAGGGATTTATGGCGAGCACAAAAAGGAATTTCTTATTCCTCAAATATCAGAAAAAGGCGGATAATATATTTATGAGCTGTGTGGCTTCATCAACTTTCTCTTTTGCATCATTTTCTCTAATCTTATCGTAGGGAGAGGCTTCCTTATATATGTAGCGTAACGATGTATGCTGCCCTGAGGTGCACTCCATATATGAATCAAAAGCTATCACAATTCGGATATAACCCAATCCTCCTCTATTTTCATCGCCAACAATGGTTGCCAATTGTTTTAGTGTTTCTTCGGGTAAACAGTTTTTTCTTTTAATTTTATCGAAAAGTACAGGTATCTTATGATGTTTATCTCCAAAAGGCCAACGTTTTTCGACAAATAATCCGTGTTTTACTAATACAGCCTTTAACGCCACTTCTACACTTATAATTGCAAATTGAAATGCTACCAAATATTGGCCAATACGTAAGTTTTCCTCAGAAGCATTCAGATGTCTTTTTGCTGTTTCAAACCAAAGCTTTCCATTATTCATTCCTCCCTCCTTGCTGAGCAATATATATGCTTTTAAAAATAAATATGTAGCTTATTACCTTTATTCAAATACATGAGGATGTACTTCAGGATTGTAGATTTCGTATCTTCCATCTCCGTGTAAAAATAAAAATGGTTTTGCGTTTTTCCAATGGTATCTCGCTGGCGGAAGATTTACTACCGAACTCATTAAATGCTGCCAAATGGTTTCATTCTTTCAAGAACCTTTTTGCTTGACTTGGCTGAATAATTGCGAAAAGGATAGAATTTAACCAGGTTTCAATACACTCCTGATCGCCTCTGCGCAGGTTTCTCCTTGATGTCCCTTTGCCATTTCAACCCTCCTTTAGTTGTCATGGCTATTTCCCTAACATTATTTCGTGTATTTTCAAATAAATGTTTCCAGTCTGAGAGGCATGTCTTCTTTTTCTTAACAATAATTGGATCAAGTCAATTCGCCCTTCAAGAACAGCCATTAAGTCGCTTCCATCAACTAGAATCATTAATCTTCTTCCTGTTGAATGCGCCTTAACTCCATCTTCAGAAAAATCATTAATTGATAAAAACAAACCTAATGTGTTTTCAAGTTTTCTTGACAATTTCCCGCTAAAAGAGTCAAGTTCCTTTGCAGAGACTGGCTCCTGTTGCCACCGTGCCTCAAATAAATAATCTATATTATCAAAGGTAAATGCGCCATCTATTTGCTCGCCTATAACCCTGAAAGAAGCTTTAGGATCAAGATCAAAAAGAGTAAATAGATCTTTGATTATTTTCTCTAATTGGTAACCCCTTTTTTGAGGATCTATACTGCTAATAAGCGAATAATATTCTTTTTTAATCTCCTCTAGCTTTTTTCTAACTCCCTTGTTTCTTAAAGATTTTTCGTATGCTGACTTTCTCCGTTTTTCTAGCTCCTTCTGTTCTTCAATTAAATCGGAGTGCCCCTTCATTAAGCTTTTTAAAGCTTCTACTGATTCTTTTGCTTTTTTTGCTTTTTCCTGTCCATCCTCAAGTCGTTTTAAATGAGAAAAATCAGTCATTTTTGATACTTCTGACATTAACCTTAATAGATCGTTTTGATAGGTCTCTTGATGTCTGGTAAGATAATCGATCAAAGTGGTTACTAAGTTCCTTTTATAATCGCTCCAGTTAAGTTTAGATAAAATCCTTGGATCGCTGACAGAGTGCATTATGAAGCTACGAAGGTCTGATTTATACCAATATATGTTGGTTAATGCTTCCTTGAGTGCATTAATAGCAGCTGGCGCTATAACTTTTTTTCCCATTCTTGCCCCTCTTTCTAACCTAGCAGAAGAATAACAATTTCTGAGAGAAGAGTCAATTATGCTATAATCAAAAATGGCTCTCTTTGGCCAGCTAGGGAAAATAAAATTCAAACATTTTTTAAATGCAATGAACTAATAAAAACTTCATTTCGTCTCTTCTCTTTGAGTGTTTTTCTACTTTGCTTTCCACGTTGAGACTTAACTCTTTAAATGCCTTCTAAAATCTCAATAAATCGGTCTTTTGATAAGACCAATCCGTTCTTAAATTCTATGCTAGATTTCTTCACAGATTTCAGAAAATTTAGATATTTTAAACATCTTAGGAACTTTATAACAACTTCTTCAGAAAACCCTACAAGCAACCCCACTCTTCCCAATGCGACGGCATTTATCGTACTCCCTAGAAGATGTTTTCGACTTGGTGGTTTGTTTTCTACTTCCACAGCAATGAAACACCTAGCATTCCAATTTATCGCTCTGTCACAGAAAAAATCGAACTTAGGTAATTCTCCTAAGTTAATTTCATATTTTCTTAAGTTTATTATGTGGGCTTTTATGCATTTTTCTATAAAATTCTTCGAAGACCTAGCCATTTCATTGTAAGTATTCCCATATTCTTCCTCTTCTATAGCAAAGGGGCCAACAGCAACATCTGGTTCTGGGGAATAAGTATCCCTTCCAATAGGGAATATATAAGTTTTACCAACTATAACATTGACCTCAAAGCGACCTTCAAATCTTTCTTTGGCAAAGGCTTGCAAATCAGTTGGTGTTATAATTTCATTCTTTGGCATAGTCTAAATATAAACACACCCATTAAAGACTTTATAATTTCCTTTTTGTGCTCGTCACAAATCCCTCGCAATTTTCCGCGATTTCCACCGGATGACGTCCTAAAATAGACATATCACACACAAGACGGCAAGGTCAATTGCTTGTACTCTCCCTTCTCCTTGCCCCGTTAGATATAGGCGGCATTTTTATTGAACAATCATCAAAGCAATTTCTATCGGATACTGATATTCATTCATATGTATGCCAGATATCTAACGGGGTGAAGCCGCCATCAAGAGTTCCTGTTGTACGACTTGAGGTGGAGGAGGGCGTTTGGCTTGAATATGAGTTTGAGGTGGTCGATGATATTGTCTATGACTTTATGATCTTCGATAAAAGCAATGACTTTCATTTCTGCACCGCAGTGGGGACAGAGGAGGGGGTCTATTTCATAGACTTTGCGGATCATCTCCCTTGTCAGGAATGTGAGAGGTCACTCTGGCAATAAATTCCAGATAATCCATACGCTCTGTTTCCTACCATCAACACCATCAAACCGAGGTCCAGTTTAGGAGAACGGAAATGAAGATTTGGGCATAAGGATAATGATACATTCCGGCAACAAGGAGGTATAATGAACAACCAGCGTCGCTTCGCTCCGACAGGTAGCTGTATTGCTCCGGAATCGGTGGCCAGTTTCACCGGAATATGCACTTCATGAGAAATCCATATATGAAAACGTCTATATCATGAGGTGTCAACCCGTTTCAAAGAAGTCATTTCAACCCTTCGGGAAGCCTGGGCTTTAGAGTTTATTGTAAAAGATATTAGCCGGACTTAATTTTCTAACCATATTCCCTTATCTTGTAGTAAATCCCAACGTCTTTCATTACTATCGTATTTAAACCAATTCCCCATCTTTACTCTTTTTTCTGTAATCGAGCCAACCTTAAGACTAGCGATACATATCATTTCATCCTGTGCCTGACAGATTTTATATTTAATCTTATCATTCGGTCTTAATCCATCCAGCATATATTTTTCAAGCCTATATCTATGTTCATAGCCCAAAATACATGAGCCTCCGCCTCCTACAGAACCAGCCCATTCTGCTTTCATACAGTTTATATGTAAAATAAATGTATGAAGTTTAGAACCATCTGGTTGATCAATATGTCCATCTGCACGTTTTTGGAATATATACTCTCTATCAATGTCCCATCTTGGATTAACAATAATGTCTACTTTTTCATCACATAGATGATAAAATTCTTTATCAAAATCAATACAGTTTAAGACTGAAATTATTCCAAATTTAGTCTGAATAATAAATATTTTATCTCCTTTTTTCATCCCCTCCCCATTTGGTTCTTCTAAAATAGAAGGGTGGCACTTTTTATAGAGCAAAACATCATTGTTGATTACAATCGGACATATATTATATTTATGCTCATCATAAAAACTTCCACAAACTATTATCATATCCTTATATCCCGACTTTATCTCATTAACTAAATCATTTGTAAAACTAAGTTCAGGAAAACCAATAATATCAACATTTTCCTCTTCAGCTATTTTTAAGGCACTTAATATTTTTTCTCTAACTTCCTCTTTTGTCTCCTCCTTCAAAGTATGACTATATGGCTGTGGTATATACTGTATTGAATAATCCAATTGCACGATAGCAACTTTTACCCAATTAACGCTCATATTTTCTCTATGCATCATCAAAATATTTGGATGTCTTGTTTCTTCAATTGGTTTAAGGGAAAAAGGTTTACCTTTAATTTTATCAGTAATTTTATCTGTTAATTCCCCGTCTAAGATATAAGAGGCACTTAATACATTATTAAATATATATTCTTCATTCTCTCTTGGTATTTTATCTATACCTGGATATTTGCTAATGAGACGACTAAATGTGTTGATGGAATCAACAGCCATAACAAATGAATCGAGCTTCCATTTTTCAAATATAATCTTCGCTTTATCTAGTAAATCCTTATCAAATTTTTCATAATTCACTGCTTTAGAAAGCGCAGAGAAACAGACCGCTTTAGCAGCTAGAAGTTCATATACATCACTTGGTAATTCTTTTTTTCCAAACTCTTCAATGATATTCTCAATAGCTTTAGAAATTTCTATGCTTTCATTTTTCAACTCAACTAGGCTTCTTCTTTCTAGAGAATTAAGAAACCTTTTATCAAGAGACTCTAATCTCATTAACAGTTCCGCAGCATTAATTGCTAATATCTCAAGATTGTACGCAATGGCTGCATCCTTTTCTGCCTTAATCTGAGTAAAGAGTTCTCTTGCTTTTCTGAACCCATCTATTGCTTTATCATATTCTCGCTTTTCTAAATAAATTAAACCCTTATTCCCGTATGCCCCTGGATAATTGGGATTAATATTGACTGTCCGCTCAAAGCAATCCAGCGCCTCATCAGATCTTCCCAAATCACCTAAAATATTTCCCTTATCAAACCATAGCCTCTCATCATTTGGATTTAGGTTTAGTGCTTTATTAACGACTTCAAGCGCCTCATTAAATCTTTTTCTCAATATTAATACTCGATACTTAAAACATAACGTAAACATATCATTTGGATTCATATCTAACATCTTGTCAAGGCACTCAAGTGACTCAACCAATCTGCCAAGTTCTGATAACACTTTACCTTTACCTGTCCATGCCCCTTTCATATTCGGATTAATTTCGATTGCTCGCTCATAGCATTCAAGCGCCTCATCATACCTGCTAATCTCTTCCAGTGCATCTCCTTTAGAAGCCCATGCTTTTGATACAAAGGGATTAATTTTAATTGATTCATCAAAGCATTGGAGTGCTTCCTCGTACTGACCTAATGAGGATAAGGCAACTCCTTTATTAATCCATGCTTTCCACTCTTTAGGATTTATGCTAATTGCCTTGTCGACATATTCTAGTGCCTCATTATCCCTATTTAGCCCAATTAAAAAAGAGCCTTTATTAGACCATATTAATGCATCATTAGGATTGATTCTTATAGCCTCATCTATGCAGTTAAGTGCCTCTTCATATCTATTTAGTTTTATTAGCGCTGAAGCTTTGTTAGACCATGAACGCTCATTGTTAGGATTAATATCAATAGCTTTATCTAAACACACTAGTGCTTCATCATACTTGTCAAGTCTTTCAAAAACTCCAGCTTTATTAAACCAAAGCCTATCATTATTCGGATTAATTTCGATTGCTCGCTCATAGCATTCAAGCGCCTCATCATACCTGCCAAGGTCAACCAACACTTTGCCTTTATTCGCCCAATGGAGCTCATTCTTGGGATTACTATTGATTAACTTTTCATAACATATAAGTGCTTCCTCATTCCTACCAAGATATGCTAATACATTACACTTCTCAGCCCATGCATGCTCAACTTCAGGATTTATGCTAATCGATTTGTCAATGTGCTCAAGTGCTTCTCCATATTCGCCAAGAACTTTTAATTCAACGCCTTTGCTAAGCCATGCTTTGTCAGCATCTGGATTTAATTGAATAATCCTATCATATATCTTCACAGCAATTTCGTGTTTTCCCTTTTGGCTATATATAACACCTAATGGATATAAATCTTCTTTCTCTTCAGTTAGTTTCAATGCCTTTTTTAACTTTCCAGCCTTGATAAGTTTCATAATTTTTAGATATTTCTTGTAGTACTTATCTTTTTCTGCCATTTAAAATCCTAATGATGCTAAAATGTGACTCCCTCCCTTGCTTATATCACACTGAAAAATCCTAAGTCAATCCAACAAAATTTAGACTTCTTCCCATGTCACACTGTTGAGACAGATTTGATTGAAAATAGCTGGCGCTGTGTTACTAAAAGTGAAAACTCAAAACAATGAAAAGAATGATTATCTTATAAGAATGTCCTTTTTGTGCTCGCCACAAATCCCTTGCAATTTTCCGCGATTTCCACCGGATGACGTCCTAAAATAGACATCTCACACACAAGACGGCAAGGTCAATTGCTTGTACTCTCCCTTCTCCTTGCCCCGTTAGATATAGGCGGCATTTTTATTGAACAATCATCAGAGGAATACATATCAGATATTGATATTCATTTATATAAGCCAGATATCTAACGGGGTGAAGCCGCCATCAAGAGTTCCTGTTGGACGACTTGAGGTGGAGGAGGGCGTTCGGCTTGGAATCTGAGTTTGAGCACGAATTAACGAATCCCATAGATTTTGTGGAGCTGAACAATGTAGGGATTGGGGGGCTAAGTAATTTTTAAATTCTTAATAGATACGATATTTTTAAGGTTATTGAGTATCCTTCCTCTCTCAATAAGCCCTCTGTTTTCGCGCTTTTTTTATAGCAGAGTTGGATAATGTTTCCGGCCCCGAACGAATATCCGACCAGAAAATCCAGATTATACTGGTCTTCCCGGGTTTCCCCTTTAAGTCGAGTACTCAGGAACAGGCTGCGCGTTATCTGGAAGTGCAAGGATGTTGCGTACGTTAATCCATCAAAGGCCTTTTCTCCGGTTCGATCTATGACCTGCCGTATCCAGTCACTGCTCAAAGACCATTCAAAGTTGCTTCGCGGCCGCAGTGTCAGCGAGGCTTCCATGCTTGTCTGGAACCCGGGTTCCACCCCAGTAAAGTCCTCGCTATAGATTCCTCTTTTTTCCCATCCTCCTTCGAGACTGACCTCTTTTAAAAATCCGCCGCGTTCCCAATGAAAATCTAAATCTCCTCCATAGGTGTTAATAAAATCTTTTGTCCAGGCCAATTCGTCATTCTCGTCATACATCTGATATTTGCTTTTCCCTACATCGATTCCCCCATGGATAGAGAGCTGTGAAAAGAACTCTGTCCAGAATCTTAAATCAAATGAATTGCCGGTCAAATGACCATGAGAATCCTGCTCAAGATTCCCCCCTAGATCCAAGCTAAAGCGTTTGACCTTTCCCCGGTTGAACCTCCAGGCATATCCTGTTCCCAGTTCAGTGGATTGAACATCTATTTTATTGATATACCCGGTTCTTAGTGTCACGTCTGCTTCGATTCTCTGGAAGTTTAAACCCAGTTGCAATCCAGCGTCAGGCTCTCTTTCAAACTGGAGGATATGCATGCCGTTGTTTTTGTTTTTTGTATCGTTGTTAAAAGAAAACGCACTCATGCCCCGGAGATAATAAATGTCTTTAAAATTAAAGTTGTAGTCTACCGCGAAATTCCGGTTGTATTCTTCGGAAGTATTCATCCCTGCGTAGTAGATACCGACCTGGGAATTCTTGAAGATATCTTTCTGTATCCGAACAACGCTAAACATAGTATCTCCTTCCTCCTCTTCGTTTATCGCTCCCAGCACCCCAAAAGAATATCCACCGGTTTTTCCAGAAATCTTTGCAGCAATTCTCGGACTGCTGATGCGTCTTGAATAGAATAAATTGAAATCTGGTCCCCAAAAGGATCCGTCTTCAGTGGATAATCGGAAATACTGACTGCCTTCTGTAAAAAACGGACGGTTTTCACTGAAATAATTTTCATAAGGGGAGAGCTGGTATATAAACGGATCGGATTCCACTTCACTGAAATCAGGGCTTGCTGTCATATCAAGAATGAGATTCGGTAGAATCCCGTACTTGACATCCAGGCCTACTGCCATCTTGTCATCCTTCTCTCCGTCCCACCGCGAAGACCTGAATCCTGCATAAGGAAAGAATTCGAGATTGTATCCGGGGCGTATTCCGGACAGTCCGCTCAGCTCTCCCATCTGCTGAAGCAGAGGCTTATCTCTGTCTACGTCCGTCCAGTAGTCTTTTTCATTAAAACGGTGAATATAACGTTCAAAGTTTATCCCCCAGACCTGGTTTTCCTTCGACGAAAATCTTAAGGATTTGAAAGGAATGGCCATCTCCGCGGTCCATCCGTCACTGCGGATAACGGCACCGGATTTCCATATTGTTTCCACGGAATTTTTTTGGACTCCTTTTGGATTTACGGTAAAACTAATGCTCGTCCTCTTATCATTGTATGTATCCAGGATCACTGTGATCGAATCATTATTCTCGTAATCATTGCGTGGAGTAAGCTCTGCCCAAATCCTTTCCGGATGAGTGTCTTTCAACAGGAAGGCAAAATATATGTTTTTTTGGTCATAAGCTGCCCAGACAAACGTTTCTTCCGAGGCCTTTTCTCCATTGATAGGATCATACTGGAAAAATCCAGAGACAGGTTGAATATTCTTCCAACAGCTGTCTTCAATAAGGCCGTCTATTTTCGGAGGACTTTCAATGCGGGATAAATGTATAATTTTCGCATGATCCTGACTGAAAACGTGAGGAACATACAAAAACAGTATGAAAAAAATGCCTGTTGATATGAGTAGATTATTTTTATGAAACATTAAGCTCTCTCCTCGAATTATTAAATCAATGCCGAAGTACTGTCCTTCTGTTTTTTACTTCTTTAGACGATAAAATTTTAGATTTCTTCCTTATCCGCTGAGTTTTTCGAGGTTTTTGTAATGGGAGATTGATTTACCAATCACTCGTTTGTCATCGCGAGGATCATAGAAGATCCCTTCGCTTCGCTCGGAACAGAGCCTAATATCTCATCTAAAATCCCCATTTAAACATAATCCAGAATTTATCGCCGAGTTCCCAGTATTTATGTATTGCTGCACGAGCAAAATCATTGGTGTACTTTGTCAGATATTCGCAAATTTTTGCATGTGCATTCTCTGCTCCTTGGCTCTCATAAAGTTCCAGAGTCATTTTCTCAATAAGCGGTAGATCTGCGAAAGCTTTTTCCTCAAATTCTTTTATGGCGTCCTCGATGAACTTTCTTGCTACTCCCCACCGGACTGTTGCAAGCCGGTTTGCACGCCTGAAAGCCCAGGCAGCAGAATCAGTACGAAATCTATGCTGCCCACAGATTTCAAAGCTTGGAGGAAGCTCTTTAACTCCAGAAAATATGGGTATTCTTGCGCTTTGACCTGGGTTGTCGAAAGCAAACCAGGCTATTCCTCCAACAGGATCAGGCAGCCAATCCCGGCATTGAAGCACATGCGAGTATGAGCATCCTGATATAGCAATTGTTCGATGGCGCATGACAGTACCTGGCTTCAGCGTATTTAAAAGGTTCATCATATCCCATGACATCCAGGGATTAGCAACAGGGCTCTTCTCCATTTCATCGCTTCTTCGTTTCTTTACCAGAAGATTTTTCGTCATATCCATTTCTGTTCCTTCATAGGCCTGCCGGTACATTGCCATAATATCTCTCACTGAAACCTTTTTATCCGGCTTCACCGAAAAAGGAAGCTCTTTCGCATTTTGATCCAGATTGAGAGAAGGAGCAAGTGTGTTGAATATAAAATATTCTCTGGTTGAAAAGGGTTTTCGTCCGCTGTATGCTTTCCAGAATTTAAAAGGCTCTCCTTTGTCAGGATCCCACCATCCCATATCTTCTGCGACAGAAAACACATTCTCAGAAGCCATAAAATAATCAGGATTATCCAGGTCCAGTTCTCCTATCCTTGGAATATTCGCAGATACACCGATATGGTCATCAGGGATGCGGGCTGCTGCCCATACTGCTCCTATTTCTAAAGGACCTGCGCCAAAAATTTCAAACTGCCATACTTCTTTTGGATCAGCGATAGTAATGCATTCTCCCCTGTCACTATATCCATACTTTTTTACAAGCTCACCTGCAAGACGAATGGCATCTCTTGCATTTGTACATCTTTCCAGCATAAGACGCTCGACTTCTTCAATAGCAAACATTCCCTCACTGTTATACAGCTCTCTTCTCCCTCCGATCGTTGTCTCACCTATTGCAAGCTGTTTTTCATTCATACACGGATAAGCAACATTGAGAAAAGCATAGGTTTCATCAACCTGTGGGATATCACCTCTTAACACATGCCCTCTCAAATCCCAGGAAGTTTCAGTGTGCATCTTGCCGAAGTAGATTTTATTTGTTGATCCCTTTTCATGATTTTGATGAGGCACAATATTCAGCCATGTGCGGTAATTTCCATCGCAGGAGTGAGCAGTGATCACCGAGCCGTCGGTTGTTGCTAGCCGCCCGGCCATTATACTGGTACAACTGCCTTCCCACTCTTCCAATTCTTGTGGCTTTTCCTGGGGCTGCCGAACAGATATCAAGATTAAAGTAGATAACAGTGTTAGAACGGTTATTACAACCAGTAATCCTGGTACGCTTTTAAGTCTAAAATTTTTCATCATACAGCTCCTTTTTTCATAATTGCTTAATTATTGACAAAGAGGATATTTGTGTCAATAAATTTTGTGAAGACCTCTTACTTGTAGATGAATTGCCTAGAAATAAAAAGCGCCAAATACCAAGCGGATTGGTTTAAGGTTGAATGTTTAATGTTTAAGGACCAATACTAAATTAAGAATATAGAATATAAAAACCTTAAACTTTAAACCTTAAACTAAAGTAGATATAGATTTCGGTCATTGGTATTTGGTGTTTGTTTGGTATTTGGGAATTGTAATTTGGAATTTTACTTAATGACCTTGCCCTTCACATTCTTTATTCTAACACTTCCGCTCCCATCGTCCCTTATCTCAACGTCCTTATCAACACCATCGACGTTTATGGAGCCAGAGCTATCACTTAGGGTGACATTTCCTCCAATACTTTTTACATAGATTGCACCAGAACCATCATCAATCGAGATATCCCCGGAAATATCTCTCACATCAATGTCTCCAGAGCCGTCATCTATTTCCACATTACCTTCTATTTTCTCAATATGCATTTCGCCAGAACCATCATCAATATGAAGTCTACCTGTTATGTTTTCAATTCTCATCCAGCCTGAGCCATCGTCAACATTTAAATCAATATTTTTTGGCAGGTTCACAGTCAGATTGATTATTTTCTCTCTCAAAGAGAAAAAAGATGTTGAGGACTTAATCTTACTGACTAAAACTGCTCTGCCACCTCTTTTCTTAAGTGTAAGGGTAATATTTTTCTGAATGAATTTTTGCTCTCTTCTTTCACTTAATCCTTTCACAATAATTTCTGCTGAAACTTCTATCTGCTTGAGATCCTCAATACCCTGTACTTTTAAAAAGCCAGCTCCACAGTCAATCTCTAGCTGTTCAATTCCTTTAGCTGACAAACTCAAGTTCTTCATTTCCTGAGAGGCGAATGCAAAAGATGCACATAAAAATAGCAATACCAAGAATGAAATCCGTACTCTCATAACTTCCTCCTTTTCATTACAAACTTAACCTTCATATTTAATTACGAATTTTTCATAGAAAAAGTTCAAACTTTTATTGCCTAAGGAAAAAAAGGAGACGTTTCCATATACTATCTTCTGCCGCCCCAAAATTTCAATTTTATTTCATCAATAAGATTTTTGGCTGTTTCCAGGGACTTCAAAGCTTGAGAGCTTGAGTAAAGGGTCAGGAATTCCATTGCTAAAGCCTTATCCTGTTTGAAGAGTTTAAGAGCGCTTTCTTCAATAACAGGCTGCAGCATAAATTCTAACATCTCAAACTCTTTCCAGGTTTTCCGTACGTTACCTATTGCCCTTTTATAGTCCGCATCCACTATTTCTCCCAGAAGAGTAAAAACAGCCGAAGCCGATTCCATATCCAATCTCCAAGTTTCCTTTGGCACATTGAAATGATAGTCCAGCAGGTCTCTCTTTGTTGTGTATAGACTCTCAGGAGCTTTACGAAAGGCCTCAGGGATTCTTGTCGCGCCCAAATACCAGGGAACAAACACACTGCTGCAGGGCTGGTCGAGTGCCCGCCATGTCACTGTGCCTATCTCAGGCGGCAGCCAATTTCTCTGCTGGACAATAGTGGTCCTATGGGTGCCATAATTACAGATGGTTCCAGGTGTTTTGTGGGGACTTGTTTTGTATTTTTGAGATTTATCGAGTACAGTACCTTCATAATGGTTTCTAAAAATCTCCATCACATCCTTCAGTGAAAGTTTGCGATCCGGCTTGACAGAAACAGGCATTATTCCTTTCTCTGATTCTTCCAATGTGATTGAAAAATTCTTGTTGAGAAGCCTTGCCATGTTCCACTGGCGGTGCGTATTCGATAGACTGGTGTGAACCTTTTCAGGGGCATAGGCCTTTGCAAAATCGAATTTCTCTCCACTGTCCGGGTCATACCATCCTCTCTTTATTGCATACTCCACAAGGTCCGGGGGACAAATGAAATTTTCCTTGTCATTCATATCCACTTCGCGAATGCTGAAAGTGTTAGCTATGATCGCAACCTCGTCATCCTGTACTCTTCTTGCCACGTAATGTTTTCCCCGCGCCATCTGAAACTGCCAAGCCTCATTCGGTCCGACTATATTCAGATTTCTACCCGATGCCCGATAACCATAATTATCAAGGAGGCTTACTGCAATCATCACGGCTTCCCTTGCCGTCTTTGCTCTCTCCGCAAGTATCATTCTGAGCTTAAAACCAAGACCGCCATTGACTAAATCCCCTCTGGCCTCAACCTCTTCTACGGAATCTTCCTTTGATGCACACCCGTTGCTCCCAAAGGCTACTCCCCACTCATTAACAATCCCGTTAGAGAAGGATGTGGTCGGACATTCGTCCCAGAAATATGCATATGTCTCTTTGACCTGGGGAATCGTGCCGCCTGCCTGAAGCTTAACGACTGTACCGGATTTGTAGGTCTTTCTTGGAATATACCACAGATAATCCACCTCTTTGCGGCCATCATCTTCTGTCTTTATAAATAATATCGAACCATCGACCGTGACCTTTTTTCCCGCAATCATCACAGTACATTCTTCAGCATAAGCAGAAGAAGCAAACGCGAAAACAATTGCCCATACTATAAAAAGCACTAATAAACTTTTTATCAAGGATGATTTTCTCAACTTTACTCTCTCCTTTATAATAAATAGAAAACTATTTTAATATTATACCCATATTTTCTCTCCCGAAAATATATTTTAAATAAAAACAATAATTTCTCTTTAGCTTTTTAACATTCATGTATTATACGTTTAGAAATAAAAAATGGTTCTCGGAAGTTAAAAAGAAATTTTTGAGTAAAAAGCCTTTTCTGGTTTAAAATCAGAATTAATTAACAACTTTTCAGCCTCTTCAACTGCTTTTTCGAGAACCCTATCTCTGCTTTCATATATATCTTCCCTTGTTAGTCTAACCTCAATATCTGGCTGAATACCAATACCCTCAAATTTTGACCCATCAGGCATATAGACCCTTTTTGTCCCAATTCCTATGCTAATACCATCTCCAAATTCATAAATATACGGTTGGCCTGTAGAGCCAAATGTTGGTTCACCCATAATTATGGCTCTACCATTATCTTTGAAAGAATAACAAAATCTTCAGCCGCAGAGGCTGTATTAATGTCAGTTAAAATGATCATGCTATTGGTGTATGTTGTGTTTTCTGCTTCATTATAGTCTGGTTTCCATAATAAGTGTGAGTTTTTAAAAAAATCTTGAAATACAAGAAGTTTTTTCCACGATTCTGGAGGTTCCTGTTTATATGTATCTTTGTATTGTTTTAAGGCTTTTGGCAAAAATTCAACATAAAACTTAAAAAGGCCTAAACTTAAGGGTGTACTTTCTGCCGGCCCCCTATAGGATCTGTCCATCAAGATATCAATGAGCTGTTCAGGTGTAGTTCCCCCTCCATTTCTTCTTACATCCATTATTAAAACATCTGCATTTTTAAATTCTTTTACATATTCGAGGGCATCATTTTCAAACTTAGGTCCGCCAAAAGAGGGTATTTTTATATATGCAATCCTGTCTTCTTTTATCCATCGCCCCTCTGTTTTCCATACTTCTTTTTTAACAGTTAGTTCTCCTCTGTCAATCTGAATATTTTTTATTTTGCCATTCTCACTCATGAATTCCAAAGAGTACTTCTCCGGAATGAATTGGGATAGTATGTAACGAAACATAACTTTGCGAGAGCTTTCACTGCTGGCATTGATATATTTGGAAAAATCTTCGTAATATTCACTCGCAGCTTTTTTGTTTATTTTTATAATTACATCCCCTTTTTTAAGTTCCTCAATGGAACTCTTTGTAACAATCCACTGATCATCAAGATTAACCCAATCATACCCTAAAGGCTTTTTTTCTTTAAACAGTTCATTATCTGAATACCGTGTATGGGTGTTTTTCAGAAGAGCCATAAACTCTTGCATTAGTAAAGCAAAATCTTTTCTATTTTCCGTTGTTATCGCTCTTTTTAAGAAATTATTATACACACTATCCAGCTGTTCTAGTTTTATTGCGGCGTCTTCCCAATGTGCAAAATAAAGAGCAATGGATGAGTATGTTTTTGACAGAATAAAAAGACGATCTTCCATTGGAATTGTTTGCAAATCTTCTCTTGAATAAGCAAATATACTCTGAAGTAGAAGTACAATAATTAAATATCCCAATATAGGTTTTATTCTTATCTTCATAATTCCTCCTTTCTAACACTAAGCTTTTCATTTTGATCTATCCTCTCATTTAATACAATACGATTGCTAAGCACCAAATGTTCACGATAGGAATTTCTTTTTTTGTTAACAAACATATCCAGTCAATTAAAGATCCGCAGGAAAGAGAGAATTTCATAGAATTCGGCTTTCATACATATTCTGATCTTTCCTCAGCTTCCATATTAAGCTGAGGCTGAGCTTTGGGAGGAGGTGGTCACTCGGCCTTATGGGAAGAGTCAACTCCCGCTTTCTTCTTTTTTCCCCGATGCGCGTTGGCGTAGAGACCGTAGAGTTTTACTCCCCACAGCTTTCCGTTATCCTTATCTGAAATCTCTTTTACTTCTTTAAAATATCAATAGCTTTAATCAAATCCCGGTCTATACTTGAACGTATATCCTCAATAGAATAAGGAATCAACACATCAGGTTGGACACCCACCCACTCGACTACATAATTGCCTATTTTATCTGACAATCCACTGGCAACAAGCTGCACTTTTGCATTACCTGGTAATATCATAGTTTTCGAAGGGCTGCTTACAACTCCCCTTGTTGGTCTTCCTACCAATTTAATTCTATTAATATGACTGGCAGCGTAAGAAAAAAAATCTGCAGCACTACCACACCTTTCATCTATGAGAATAACAATGTGTTTTTTGTATATTGGATGGCGGGGAACCACATACAGCGGGGCATACTTTCTTTCTGAATTGATGAACCCACCATACCAGACTTTATAGTCTGTAAATCTACCAAGAATTTGATCTGAAAGAACTATAGCACCGCCTGGATTACCCCTTATGTCAATGATAAGCCCATCTGAGTCCCATAACGATTCCAATGCTTTATCAAATGCAGGTACAAATGCAAGCAAATCGACTGCCATATATGAAATCTTTATATACCCGAAACCTTCTTTCAGGCGTTTATAAGAAATTGGTTTCGACCATTTCCAATCAAGCTTTATCAATTTTTCATCAACTGACCTTTCTATTCCATCCGCATCAACATATGAAATAGAAATTTTATCACCCTCTGATCCAGAGATAAGACGATAAAATCTATGTAAATCCCCGAAGCGTTTGTCCCGTTCAGATCCCCTTTTTAAATTCATTTGCTTATCTGATACCTCTGCCAATGCTTCAACGATTGGTTTGCTCTTTAATTTAATGATTTCCATACCAGGTCTTAATCCAATTTTTTCTGCTGTTGATTTTGAATAAGTTTCCAAAACGATCAATTTCCCATCTATGCTGGCAAACCTGGCTCCCAGGGAGGCATATTTTTTATAACGTTTTTTCATTACAGGGGGAAAAAATTGAACATGAGGATCTTGCAGATGGCTCAGCATTTCAATAATAACGTTGTGAAAATGCTCATCTGTTTTTAATTTTCTTAGCTCATCCTGGGCTTCTTTTTTCACCTTTTCCCAGTCAATGTGTTTATATTTAAAATAGGGATACTTTTTATCAAGATAAGTACATAAAATATCAAAAACCTCTTGATACGATTTATCATTTAAATTTTGGGGAATATAGGTTAACACCCCTTCTCCGATGTAATAATAGTTTGAATAGTTTGGGATGTAAAACTGAAGAATTGTTGTAAAAATAACTATTAAAGAAATAGCTGAAACTCCCCATTTTTTTATTAACTTTGTGCTGTTCTTAAAAAACCAGCCTGTATAGAACATAAGCAAGGAAGCAGCCCCGAATAAAAGAATGGAAATCCCCAAGTCCCCAAACCATCCCCAAAGTCTCATCAGCCCGGAATATGACACCACAATAATCACGTAAGTTACGAAAGCTGACATAAAAGGAATAAGCCATCGCATAATGGTTTTTTTCATAGTTCGACGGCTTATCCGGCCAATAATAAGAGGGGGCAACAAAAAAATGAATAGATATGGAAATTTAGAGCCCAGATAGTGAAAATTCTCGATCCAAAAGATGAAGAAAAGATATATCAAGGTCAATACAGTAAAACCTGATCCTATCAATATCTTTTTTAATACAATTTTTAATATTCTCATTCTTTCACCTCTTATTTATTTAATTTCAAGTCTATGTAATAGATCACTAAATTAAGTATGAAGTCCTCTTTTCTCCAGCCCAATTAATAGCTATATTTGCAGCACCCTGCTTTTTATCCAGTTTTCTAATATGAACATTTCCTTTTTTTTTAAGATTTCCTTCTTTATCCTTCTGGTTTGCAACGATAATTCGGGTTTTTGGGTCAACAAACATTAAAGGACCGAAGAGTTTTACTCCCCACAGCTTTCCGTTATCCTTATCTGAAAACCGAGCCTTTCCAGCGGCTGTTAAGGCATTCATTTCTCCTCGTCTTACTTTAACTAATGTTTTTAAATCTGAAATAACATTAAAAGTAGGTTTCTCAGGAAGCCCTTTTTCTAGACTAATCTTTTTATTTTCATCAATCTTGATTTTCCATTCCCCTCCTTTTGGCCTGTGGATTCTGATCCCAAATTCTAAAGGATTTTCAGGAAAAATGTCATTCTTCTTAAAGTCATCATTGAAAGCTTTCAGTAAAGCCTCCGTAGATACTTTTTCTTGGGAAAAGATAACATTCCCAATGCAAAAAATAGATATAACAATAGCAATCAATTTTCTTATATTATTCAATTTTCGGTTTTGTCCTAAAGTGACACGCACAAGAGATTGCCACGCTCCCTTCGGTCACCCGCCCTGTTAGATAATTTATATCTAACGGGGTGAGCAATGACAATTGCTTACCAATTTTTCATAATCTCTGCGAAGCATTCCAGGCCGCTTGGGATAACCCCTCCATAGCCATGGCCCGGACTTGTCCAGGCTCCTGAGAGATAGAGGTTTTTTATCGGTGTTGTATGGGGCAGTCGTCTTGGATTAGAATTGTCCAGAGTCTGATCCCATCCGTATATCGCTCCACGATAATTACTGGTGAATCGGACATTTGTCAGGGGTGTTCCGATTTCTTTGATCTCAATAGCTTTTGATAGTCCGGGTAAAAGTGTTTTTTCAACCTTGCCTATTAAGATATCAGCTATCCGCTCCTTTTCGGCCTGATACGCTGCCTTATTTCCCTTCCAGTAGTCTGCTTCATATTTCTCCCAGTGGTCATACCCCTGGAGCACAAGAATATTGAGTGTATTCTTCCCTTCAGGAGAATAGCCTTTATAGAGGTTATCATACAGAGTAAGGGCAAATCCGGAGTTATCCATATCCGCTTTGCGAGCAGCTTTGTAGTCAGCCTCAATATCATACCCTGTCTCATAAAAGATTTCAGTATCCTTAATCCCGATTTCTCCAATTAAATCTTTATTCAACCCCAGAAATACCTGAAAAGACGAGAGACTGACGCTGAACTTATCCATCCTTGCCAGATAGTTTTTCAAATATTCATCCTCTTCCATCATCTTATGGAACGTATCATATGCATTGGCATTTGAGATTACCACTCTTCCAATGTACTCTGTTCCTTCATCGGTTTTTACTCCGTATGCAGAATGATCCTTCACCAGTATTTTCTTCACATGAGTTTGCAGTAGGACCTTACCGCCACGCTCTTCAATGAAGCTCTTCATGGCATTGCTTATCTTCTGGGATTTTCCTTTGGGATAATAGCCGCCTTCCTGTAGATAGCTTAGAGTAGGGAGGGCATAATAGATACTGGCAAGTTTTGATGGCGGAAGCCCGTAGTATCCCCAGAGTGAGGAGATAATAGTTTTTAACCTGGGATTCTTGATGCGTGCATCTACAATATCACCCCATGTTTTGTTGTAGCTTTTAAACAAATGTGGGTATTCTGAAGGAAACTTTCCCATATCGACTTTTCCTCTGGCACTCGAGATTTTATTAATATCCCTGGTTACTCCTCTCATGTCATCAAAAATCCCAGCGATCCCCTGCCTCTCATCCGGAAAGTATTCTGTCAACATCTTAATGTAACCAGCAAGATCTTTCGAAGGGACTCGAATATCGTAATCAGGATAGATTACCCTGTAGAGATTGGGGTGAGGAACAAATTCCACATCTTTTATTTCAGGAAAACCGGGGATTAAGTTGTGTATTCCTTCTCTTTCTCCGACTACTGTGGAATGCAGGGATACATCAAACTCAAAACCTTCGCGCCGTTTGAAAGTTGTTGCATATCCACCCGGAGTGTAATGCTGTTCCAAAACTAGAGCCTTGAATCCCTGCCTGGCAAAGGCTGCAGCACAGCTTAGTCCTCCAAGTCCTGAGCCAATTATCACTGCATCAAATTGCTTTTCTGTTGGGCGAGTATTTTTGCCTTTGGGAAAGGAACTCCAATCAAGCGCCAGCATAGGAATTCCCGCCAGGAAAGACTTTAAAAAATCTCTTCTTTCTATTCTTTTTTTAATCATTTTCTCTCCTTTTTTTAATTGCTCCTATTCAAATGACTAAAAAACACTAAATTCCAAATTGCAATTTCCAAATACCAAATAAGTACCAAATACCAATGACCGAAATCTATATCTACTTTAGTTTAAGGTTTAAGGTTTAAGGTTTTTATATTCTATATTCTTAATTTAGTATTGGTCCTTAAACATTAAACATTCAACCTTAAACCAATCCGTTTGGATTTTGGAATTTTATTATTATCTCCAATGCTTTTTCCAGAAATTCATCTCTTCCTTCAATGACCCCTTTGATCGTTCTCTGCATGGGTACTGTCGGCTGAATCCCAATTGTATGATGCTGCGAACCATCGTGTTTTAACACTTTCATGCCAGTCCAAGCAACACTAAAGCCTCCGGGAAGATTAAAAGGATTAACGTTTCCGTTGGCCCCTGCTGTAGGCTGGCCCACAATTTCACCCAATTTATAAAACTCGATAAAACTCATGAAGGATTCTGCATAGCTGATTGCCCTGCCATCTGTTAGAAAAACAGCTTTTCCCTTTATTCGAGGCTGCCTCGCTTTTAATCCCCATCCCATTTTTTGAAAACCTACGATATTTTCTTGATCAGGATATATGATTTGAGAAACTCTCATCCAAGCTTTGGAAGTATCATTTTCCTGCAGTAAATGGCAGATGACTTCGTGATTCCCGTTCGGATAACCACGGAGGTCAAAAACAACGCCCTTGGCCTGAGCCAAATCGTTTATATTTTCATTAATCTCTTTCATTGTTGCTTTGCTTAAATTCACGTAAAAAATATTATTATCTAATTTCTGGATATTTGGTTTCTCGAATTCCGCAATCTGTCCCTTAAAGTTTCTTTCTACTTCTATTTCAAAAACTTTATCTCCTCTTTTTATATTTAGTTTAGCTTTTGTCCCCTGCTTACCATATCCAAAACGCAGCAAAGATTTATATCTTTTCCACTGTGAAGAGCCGGAAATATATTCTTCCACATCCAACAAAACTTGCTCTGCTTTTATGCCATCAACGGATAAAATAATATCCCCCTTTTTGAAATTGGATGCATCCTCTGAAACAATAATAACTGCCTTATTTTCTATCCAGTCGACCTTGAATGAAAAGCCAGCTTGTTCGCTCTGCATTTTATGATAAACGCCTCCATGTCCATCCTGAAGTTTGGCAACTAACCTATTAATAGTGTAGAAAAAATCTTTTTCGTTTTTGTTATTTAGAATTTCGTTAATAGTATCTGTTAATTCTTTATCCCAATCGACATTGACCACATCAAAATAAGGGTAAAAATGTTGGAACACATTCCAGGTAATGACTACATTTCCTAAACGCACAGATTCATTGTTCGCTGTTAATTCTATATCGTCCATGGCATCTAGTTTTGATAAAATATCTTCAAAGGGAAATTTGTCATTTTTACCTAAAGTGTGGTTTTCTTCGCTGTATAAAACAAGTGGGATTTGGCAGGATAAATTGGCATCCAATTTTTTGTTTATCATCTCTCCGACTTCAGGATGCTTATCAAACAATTTTCCTGAAAAATATCTTACTGCTTTCTCTATTAAAAGACACTTTCCGCCTTTAAATGGATTTTCTTTCTTTATTTTTGCTATGTATCCTGGACTTCTAGCAAACCACTTTTTAGGAGCAGTGTCGATGTCTCCCTCCTCAAATCCGGGATTGCTTATTTCAATGGACTCCCATTCATCATTCTCATTCTTGACAAATAAGCAGAAATCGTCAATCCAGACCTGGCCTTCGCCCATTAAAAAACACCCAAAAACAATGTTTAAAGCATCATCATTTACCCTTCCTGTAATCTTATATTCTTTCCATTCGTTTGATTTGATAGGACGGTCAGCCATATTATCGAAAAATCCCCTCTCCATGTTTTCCCTATCTACTCTTAACCAAAGTTGCCCCTGGTTTCCAGCGCCCCTTACATTTGTCTTAACATGTGCTATTAATCTTATTTCCTTTCCCCGGTATTCAGCAGCATCTATGCCTTGATTAACTCCTCCGAATCTTGAAGGACTTATTGTCGGCATTTTATTTTCTCTGTTTAAGCGTATGCTAGCATAAGCAGGGGACCCTCCCAATCCGACTCCTTGATGCTGCCAGGCCACTACTTTCAAACCAGTTGTATCTTTCGGCTGCTGCTGCGTCGGCTTTTCAGGTTTTTCATTGGAAGGATAAATTTGAATCGTAGGAGCAATCGGCAAAAACAACTCTTGCAAGATGGATTTGAGCGCCTGACTGTTCTTAGCATTCTTTACTTTTTCTGCACCGTAGATAGCGAATATATCCCAGTCTATTCTGCTTGCTTCATCACTTGGGTGAAAATATTTTACGTATCCATAAAGCTTTGTGAATGCCCTGAGATTTTGTATTTCCTGGCTTCTGCTCGATGATATATTCTGGCAATTGCATAAAATGATTATGCCTACTAATAATGATATGAAGAAGAATGGAGAAGGTTTTTCCCTTTTCATGATTTGCTCCCTATATGCACTTTACAAAGTATGCTTATTCCTTCTATCGCGGATAAAAACGCACAACCTTCATCTTTACTTTATCCTTTATCACATCAACAACAACATAGTGATTCACAGATCCAAGTTCGCCATAGTGAGTATGCAAAGGGGCTCCGCCGCCTGCAGTTATCGTGTAATCCACGCCGCCGTATGTTGCAGTGCTGTAGGCGTGGATATGGCCCATGAAAACATGATCAACCTCATGCTTTGACATGAGCTTTACAAAAGGCGCAGACATCTCTGGCGGCATTGAATGATAAGCCCATTTATCCACATCAGGAGAAGGGATATGCAGGAAAACAAATTTATGATAATCGCTTTTCTCAGACAGCCATTTATCTGCAAGAGCTATTTGCTCCTCCCACGGCACTGCATCTTCACCCTCGCAGTTATCCAAGATGATGAACCGGCAATTGCCATAGTCAAAATAATAGACCCTTGATTCAGGCCCGCCATAAACATATTCATAAGACAGGCCGCCTCTGCGACAGTCATGATTACCCATGACTGGTAGAAAGAAATAGTTTGCATACTCTTCCAGAGTCGCGAAATGGTATTTATCCATGTTTTGAGAGTATCCGTAACGAGTCATATCCCCTAGATTAATTACAAACAACGGCTTCTGTTTATTGATGTTTTGAGCAACTATCTGCCACACCTTAAGATTGCTTCGTGAGTCACCTACAACAACAAAGCGAAACCCTTTTTTCGGATTTAACTTAACATCCTGGATCTTAGCAATCACTTTGTCTACACGATACTTATCCCCGTATTTTGACAGATTGGAAGCAATCTCCTCCAATGTTTCAATCTTTGGCAGAGTTATGGGCCTTATCATAAGAGAAGCTCTTCCGGCAGAACGGATCTCCCCATCATCGTTTAAAGAATAAATCATACCTTGCTTTTCGCTTCCAAATTGCACAAAATAGCGATGCCCCCCAACAGCATCAACTGAATAGGCTTTTGTAAACTCAAAACCATATTTAAACGGTTTGGCGCCCTCAAACACTTTCTTCGGGACTTGATCGGGCGAAATTTCTTGAATCTTTCCTCGATGAAAAACGCTTCTTTCTATTTCAACAATCTCGTCAATCTCGGAATTAATTCTTCCAATGCGGCCATCTGACCAAATTTGGAGGGAATAGAACTTGCCATCAATAGAACTCGTTCTGATTAGCCAAATCACTCCTTCATCTCTTTCATTCTTGCCAATAAAGGTCTCCCCAAAATCCGGGACTAAAATCTTTAACTGCTCAGCTACAGCTTCTGGCAACTCACTGACCGGGATTGTCTCTTCCTCTTTATAAAATTCTGGATCAGCGTATGTATTACCTGGCGGTCCTACAACCACACGGTACTCACTTGGTTCAACTCCTAGATGAGTCAGAATAAAGTAAAACCCGATGACGAGAACAATGAGGGCAAGTACTAAAATCCCCAAAGTTTTCTTTAAACGCATATTATTATTCCTTCCTTAGCTTAATATATAAAATGTCATAATTATTTCGGCTCCTATCCAAATTGTGTGGGTAATTGTTTTCCAATTGAATCCTGATTTTTTATATTCTCTCAAAAAGTTTTGTCAGTTATGTCCGTTTAAACAGTTATGTCCGTTATTAATATTTCCATTGTTTCGTATCTTCCCCCACAGGTGCATTTTTCGTGATATGTTCTGCCATTATTCTCTCAAGCTCTCCAGTGTTTCGTCCATAAGGAGACCAACCATGACCTTTTCTCGGGCGTCCATATTGAAAGGAGCCAGCATAATAAGGATCCTTTGTCTTTTCAAGGAATTTTTCAAGTTCATAGACAGCTTCATTAAGGTAGAAATTATCCATATCCCCGCATAAAAGATGCAATTTCCCTACGAGTTTAGGCCCGAGCAAGGGCCAATTTTTTTCTATGTAATTGCGAAGATCATAACGCTCCTTATAACATTGAGCAACTTCATGGTCTATTTCGCCCGTTAATTTATCCCATAGAGGTTTGGGATATCCATCTTCACCCACAGGTCCATATGCAGCCTGCCATATATCGAGCTGCTGCCCTGACCTTCCTTTTGAACCCAATACAGCCTCCAACTGGCTCATCTGCCTCATCGTGACCATAACCTGACCGTGAACATCCCTCATCATGGGGCGTTCCACCTTCATCCATTCGGATTCTTTATAAAAGGCATTTTTATTCTTGTAAATGTTTATAAGCTGGTAATATCGGAAATCGATGGGATCAGGGAAAAAAGTCCATGTCCCTCCAAAGAAATCGGGATGGAATACCTGTAATGCCAGGGATTCCCAACCTCCCGTGGAACCCCCAGAGAGAACTCGGGCATAAGGCTTTCTTATGATTCGAAAATGCTCTTCAACATAGGTGATAAGTTCGGTCATGATCGCATCTCCGTATGGACCGCAATTGGCAGAATTAACAGCATAGGAATCATCAAAATAGGGACAGGGATGCTGAAAAGTAACCACAATCATCCGGGGAAAATCTTCGGCTGTCCAGACCTTATAAAAATTGCTTTTTTCTCGAAACCCATATGGTGCACGGATAGAGAAATGTCCCTGTCTGTAATGCACAGGATAATAAACATTCGGGTGAGTCTCATATTCTTTGGGAAGAAGGACTACTGCTCCTAAATAGATGGGGTGCCCCCAGAATTCAGTAAGCAGTTTACTCTGAATTTTAATACGCTTGACCCATTTTGTATCCTCCGGAACTTTGATGGGAGGTATCACTTTATCCAAGCTCAGTTTTATTGTGTATCCTGCAGATGGGTCCAGATGAACAGATTGAACAGCACTGTGAAGGTTGCCGGGGGATCTGTTAAACTGCTGCCCCTCCCATTGATCCATGTGAGCCCAGATCACATGACCATCGGAGCGGTGAAACTGAGTATATACATTGACTAATCCCTGGATGAAGTAATCTCCGGCTGGAATTTCGGTCAAGCTTTTCAGTGGATAACCCAGGACATTTTCATCGATAACAGCGATTTCACCCGGCTTAAAGTCCTCAACATCTAAACCAAAGAATGGAACACTTCTGCTCCAGGAACCAGCCTGCAAGCGGGGCTCTCTCCTGTCATTTCTGGAAATCATGACAAATACGCGTCCTGTTATTTGCTCTGGATGCACTGAGGGAGAAAAAGATATTTCAAATCTAAGCTTCGATGATTTGGTTTGTTCAATAGATTCGTTTGCAAATATACTGGAGCCGATAATTAAAATGGCGATGAAACAAACGATAAAGCTTTTTCTAGATTTCATCCGTGCCTCCATTTTGAAGGGAAATTAACTTTTGATGTTTATCATTAACGGCTGCTTATCTCCGGAAAAAAGAATCTTACTACAAAGCCGCCAAGATACCAAGATAAAAATGTGAGGGGCAACTCCCAGAAGGAATAAAGAAAAATCATGAACTTTGGGAGAAGAAAAATGTTTCAATTGTCATTGCGAGTGACCGAAGGGAGCGTGGCAATCTCGGCCACGTGTCACTTTGAGACAGTGCCAAATTGTAAAAGACTGGAAATCATTTAGAAAGTTTGCAAAGTGAACCGTCCCCTTTTTAGATTATCTTTTTAGACTTTACAAACCTAGAAAAACTTAGATAAACCTAAACAAACCTAGACAAACATAAATAAGCCTTGCCAAAGGCTTATTGTAAATGCTCTTTACCCCTTGTAAAATTTTTTTTACCCCTATTAGCAAAAAAAAGCCTCAAGAAACGCAAGCTTCTCCCTAACACCCTGCTTTTCAATAAGTTGGCATAAAAAGTGCACTATGATATTTTCCAGAATTGTATAAATTGAACCGAGGCAAATAAGATGCAAACAAAGAAAGTTGTTGTTGTTGATGATGAAGAGTCCATCAGAAAGACCTTCTTCTTGATTCTTCATGAGAATTATCAAGTCTATCTAGCAAAGGATTCTAGAGAAGCTTTACAGCGTTTTAAAAAGTCAAAGATCGACCTTATCATTGCAGATTTAAAATTACCGGATCTCAGCGGCCTGGAAATGATCGCCAGATTCAGAGAATCGGGTTACCAGGGAAAAGTCATTTTGATTTCTTCCTATCCAGACTTAGTAGATATCGAGGAATTATCCCGTCTCTCCATCAGCCATTTTTTTACAAAACCGCTGGATTTAAATGAGTTGAATAAATCTATCGATTGTCTTTTAAACTTAAACAGAGACAACGCAAAAAGAGTATGATGAGAAAATTGAAGAAGGATGGAAGGGCTTTTTTTATTCTATTAAGCCTGTACAACTACCTCATATCCTTCGCGAATAGGCGGTATTGTATAGAAGGTTTGGAATTTTGCTACCTGTTCTTGGTAGTAGCGGTTCTCTTCATTAGCTATCGCATCTTCCTCGCTTTTCCAGAGTCCGATGGCGACACCTTTGCCTGTTTTTCGGTCAACTAATAGATAGATGCCTTTATAGCCTTTCTGCGATTTTGCCGCTGGAACAACACTCTCCTCATAGATCTTTATAAATCTATCTATCTTTTCTATCGGGATTTGAGCTTTTGTTAAACGAGCAAACATGACATATCTCTCCTTTTTATCTAATCTTAATCTCCCCTATGACCCTCTAAAATATATAAACAGTCAAATTTGATGTCAAGAGAAAAAAAGAAAAAAAATTAAAGTTGCTTTAGCCGGGTAACTCAAAAGAAAAGAATAGAACCGTCCTCCTTTTTTTTGTGTGAAGATTGATTACTCCATAAATTTATACCCAACACCCCTTATACCAATGATATACTTTGGGTTCGGCGGGTCGTCCTCAATTTTCTTCCTCAGATCAGCGATATGCTTATCTACTGTCCTTGGGTGTACATAAACTTCAGCACCCCAGACCTCATCAAGAATGGAATCACGGCTCTTCACCTGGCCCTTATGCTTTATGAGAAAATGAAGCAGATCAAATTCGAGGGCGGTCAGGTAGATTGGCTTTCCTTTCTTTCTCGCCTCATACTTTATAAAATCAATCTCAACATCGCCGAAAATATACAAACCGATTTCTTGTTCAGTTTGCTTTGCCCTCCTCAGAAGAGCTTTCACCCGGGCAAGAAGTTCCCTGGGGCTGTATGGCTTTGTGACATAATCATCGGCACCGAGCTCCAGCCCTAGGATCTTATCGATCTCCTGGCCCTTGGCTGTTAACATGAGGATGGGAGTCGTAATCCCCTTTTGACGTAATTGTTTACAGATTTCAAACCCGTCCATCTTCGGCAGCATTATATCAAGGATAATGAGGTCGTACCCTTGCTCTTCTGCCATGGATAAGCCCAGCTCTCCATCTTTGGCGCTGGAAACATCATAACCCTCAAGCCTTAGGTTGTCCTCCAACGCCATCAGGATACTTTCTTCGTCCTCGATGATAAGAATCTTTTCCATCTCATCCATCCCCTATTATGCGAAAAGGAAGCTTCATTGAAAATGTGCTGCCCTGTCCCGGCTCGCTTTCAACATGAACTTTACCATGATGGGCTTCTACAATTTGCTTAACCAAAGTCAATCCAAGTCCACTTCCTTTAACTGTCCGCGTCAACTCATCACCTCCACGATAAAAGCGGTCAAAGACCTTATCTAGTTCTTCTTTCTTGATTCCAATACCAAAGTCTTGAACGGAGATAACAAGATACAGGTCTTCCGTAAATGACTTAACAACTATCTTTTTAGCTTTACCTGAGAATTTGATGGCATTATCTATCAGATTAGTAATCGATTGAGATATAGCTGCGCTGTCCGCCATAATCGATGGCAAAGAGTTTTCAATTTTCAACTGAATTTCAAAATCCTCATGAGACACACGGTCTTGAACGGCCGAAACAACCTCTTTCAATAACGTGCCAATATCAATCCTGTAAAACTCAAATTCTTTGCGGCCCTCTTCCATTTTGGCAAAGTTTAAAACATTATCTGTGAGTAAAGAAAGTCTTTCGCTCTGTTCCAAGAGAGTATCGTAGTATTTTTGGCGGCGTTCTTCAGAAGGCACCCGTCCCGTTTGAAGCATCTCTGCTAACTGACGGATGGAAGTTAAAGGGCTCTTGAACTCATGGGAAATTGTCGAAACAAAATCAGATTTCATCTTTGCAAGTTCCAGCTCATGGGTCACAATCCGAACTGTCAAGATCAAGCCAAATATCAGAATACCCGCAATTAGAAGGAACATATAAAAATAAATGCCTCGCCTTGAAGTAAGAAATGTCTCAAATAAACGCGGGTCTTGTTGGTAGAACTCAAGGGACCAGTCCGGAAAGTTTCCTGTGAAATTTGTTCTGACAGTGACCGATCCTGAAGGCGCGCTTCCTGACGCTAAAATGGTTTGGCCATCTCTTCCTCTGACAATCCATTCGGTTTCTTCAGAGGAAACATGACGCTGGAGGGCTTGCCGGAGAAGGTTATCTCTGAGATAGTTGGCATCGAGCAAAAGCCCCCATATTTCATTCGTTTGGTTTCTATTCCCTTGGGGTTGGCTCAAAAAGGAAACAAGATATGAGTTCCTTCCTATCCCTAATATAAATCGTTTCCTTGAATCGGGAAAATCATCCAAATTCAGTGGAATTTTTGCCTGCAAGTCTGTTGCTGCGCTTTCCTGGAATTCGAGTAATTTTTCTGTTGTTTCTTTCTGTTTACTTTCCCCACTTAATAATTCTTGAAAAGTGCTTTTATAGGATAGAACTTGGGCTGGTAAGGATTCCTGTGAAAGTATATCATCAATTGAGTTTTTTATATTCTGAGCGAAAAACTCATATTGAGCTTTCTCCAACGTCCATTCTCTGTCAATCAGATCTCTATATAGTTCAATGAAAATTTTGATCGAGCTTAAAGAATCATCTGTTGCGAAAAACAAAGAGCCGAGTTCTAACCGAGCAGACAGTCCTAAAGGTATTCCATCGGCAATTCGCACCTGGCTAAAGTCTTGAGCAATTGTCTTGTACGATTTTATGGCATTCTGGTAAAGTTTTGCTTTTTTTTGGACTCTGGCAATTGTGTTCCACAATTCTCCTTTCACTTGAGGGTCGGTAACTTGTTTTACCGCTTGTTGATAGATAGACAGGGCTTCTCGATATTTTTTCTGTTGAAATTCTAATTGCTGTCCTTTTTGTATTTTTCTGTTCAAGGAAGGAGTCCCGGACGAAGGGAGAAGGCGTTGTGTGCTGCCGTCAGGAAGAAATAAAAGCTTTGAGATTGGAAAGCGAATTTTTTCTAAGTTTTGGAAAAGAAAGATCTCCTCCACAAGAGGATGCTGATCTTTTACGCTTTCCAATGAATTAAGAAAAGCATGTTGTGAGATCCCCTGCCGATTAATAATAGAATTTAAATATGCCTGTTCAACTTCGAAAATATTTTCGTCGATCGACCTGGTAATCAGTTCTGCAATTTTGTGGTGTTCGTCCAGTCTCCTTTTTTCCAGTAAGGCCCGGTCATTCTGAATACCACGAAAGGCCAGATACCCCAGGAGCAAGCTCGGTAGTCCTATGCCCAGAAAGAAAAGGAGGAAGATCTTTTTACGTTTATGTATTGACAGTTCCATTAATCTAATTGAGTTTGTTCCAAACCGACGGGATTAATGTGCATGTAGCAAAATAAATTCTCTAATTGTCATGCGATCGACCGAAGGGAGCGTGGCAATCTCCTCCGCGTGTCATTGCGAGCTTTCTAAAAAAGCGTGGCAATCTCATAAAAATTTATTTCTTTCAAAAGAAATCGCCACGTCGTTTCACTCCTCGCGATGACACGGAATCACGTCACTTTGGGACAATGCCATCTAACTAAAGGACGGCACTGCTTTTTATTTTAGCATGTTTTTAAAGACAAAAGGAAAAAGAAAAAACAGAACCGTCCCCATTTTTTTACTTTCGCCTTTTGACCAGTGACAGAAAATCTTCCATTAGCCAGAATTCCGGACTGTCACCTTGGTATCCTGAAAAAACAAATCTCTCCCCATCAGGTGACCAGTCAAGATGATACATGTTTATATCTACTAGATCCGTCTCGATGTCTTCGATACTCCCATCGTCTATTGAAATAACTCTGATAACCTTACCATAACTAGAGGTGGGTGCGTAATTAAAAGCGATCCTTTTGCTATCCGGAGACCAGGCCAATTCGATGTTGGTGTGAACCATTTTTACTTTCGCTACCACACGCGAAACCCCATCATTTACCGAGAGGATTTTCAGTATCCCAGCCCTCCCCTCATTTGCTGAATCAGTGGAAAAGTATGCAATCAGTTTCCCATCAGGTGACCATGCTATGGGACAGCACTTAACACTGTCGGAATCCGATGTCAAAACCTTCGGATCTCCACCATTTACCGGAACGGTGCAGATGTTCACCTCACCAAATCCCGTAGAATAAACCTTATCAGCTCTGGCGCGTACATAGGCGATGGTCTTTCCATCCGGCGACCAACAAGGGAATCCGTTAAGAACGGATGCAGGCGTTTGGGTGAGCTGTTTTGGTTTTCCTCCAACAACGGGTAGTGTCCAGATTTGCCAGTGCCAACTCGTATCTTTTTTTGTCTGTCCCGACAAAACAATCGTCTTTCCATCCGGAGATACATTATTTCCTCCTCCATATGCCGGTTTGACGATTTTCTCATCGAACTGAATTGGTACAGTTTTAACTTTGCCTCCCTCAGCAGGAACAACGGCAAGTGATAATTTTTCCCAATCACCACTCCCCTCATCTATATTATTTGTGTGAAATATTCTTTTCCCATCGGGAGACCACCTGGGTTGTGCCGGATACCCTCCATGTGAGACCAGCGCGGCCTTACCACCTGTTGCTGGCAGAGTGTAAAGGCCAAATTCCGTTTTCTCGCGAATTACCGCTCCGATCTTATTATCGGGCGTCCATCCTGCCAAAAACATGATTCCTCCGGTTCCTTCGGGAATATCGATCTTCACGACCTCCCCGGAGGGTGCTCCATCCTCTCCGACAGGGATGATGCAAACTTGCTGACTGTCCAGGTCCAGAAAAGCAATCATGTTACCATCCGGGGACCAGGTAGGGCTTGACGCATTCTTGGCATTGACAACAAGTTTTGGAGTCCCATTAGAAGTAGGTATCACCCATAGTCCACCTCCCGCTCTACCCAAATTTTTGGTGTCTACATAAGCGATCATCTTTCCGTCAGGAGAAAAGACCGGTTCTCTGGCTTGGGCATCAACTAATTGCTTCGGCGAACCCCCATCTACGGAGATTGTATTGATGTGACACTCATTACTGTCAACCGATGAAAAAGCCAGGGTCTTTCCATCTGGAGACAAACTTATTTTATAATTTACGATACGTGCATCCCGGTAATTCTCATATACTTTCTTTGGTTTTCCACCTTCGGCCGGAACAATATACATACCCTGATTTCCCTCATTCTCTTTCCATTTTTCAACTTGTGTCCATTCATTGAATGCAATCCATTTTCCATCACCAGACCAGGCAAGCCCGGACCAATCAACTGCCACATCGTCGGTATTCAGTATAACTGGAGCCCCGGGGAATTCAGACCCAAGTTTTCCCGATAGGGGCATAATCCATAGATTTTTGTCAGATGGAGAAGCGAAGGCAATTTTTTCGCCATCCGGAGATAACTGCATCACCCAAGAAAGCTTTGTTGGAATCTGAAGTTTTCGGAAAGTAGGTTTATGAGGCACTTTTTCCATTGCCTCAGTCAGCCGGGCAAGCCTTTCTTTTGCCAGAGCCACTTCCTGCTTCTGCCCGGGATATTCGTCTATGAGGCGCTGATAGGCTTTTTGTGCCTCTTGTTTTCCCAGTTTCTCATAGCACATCCCGATATGATACAACGCTTTTGCTGCAGTTGATTCATTTTCCGGGAAATCCTTAATAATCCTCTCATAAATCTCGATAGCCTTTTCCAGCTCTCCTTCGACTTCTTCCTTGTACAGCCCGGATTGGTACAATTGTTCAGCACTTTGCTGGATGTATGCCGATGATAGAATCACAACTGCAAAGGCAAGAAAAATAAAAATGAAAATACGTGACTTCATGGTTAGCCCTCCTTAATAGTTTACATTTCAGGAGGGAAAATACCAGAACTTTTCTTCGATTGCATGAAGCTTAGGTAACGATTGTGTGAAGATTGTGTGAAGTCCAATTACTTTAATGAAAAATAGATTTCTTTTCTGTGCCCAATTCTTACAATTATAATTATAAGCTGCTTCTTTTCTTTTTTAAATATAACCCTGTAGTCTCCGATTCTCAGTCTGTAATAATCATCCTTTGTCCTGCTTAATCTTTTTATATTATTTTTGAGCACCTCAGGATTCTTTGCAAGCATAAGCAATTTCTCTTTTATAATTTTTTGGTGTGCTCTATCTATATTTTTCAAGTCATCTAAAGCTTTCCCAAGAAATTTGAGCTTATACATCTCTAGATGCCCAAATCTTTCCAAACTTCCTCTGAATCAACTAGCTTGTCCCGGCCTTCCTCAAGCTCCTGCATTCTCTTTTTTGCAAGCTTGAGATCAAGAAGGTCAAAATAAACAGTAAGAGCTTTTTCTATTATTTTGCTCTTTTTCTCGCCCAGTTCTTTTGCCATAGTGTCAAGTTCCTTGGAAACCTCTTCATCCAGTGTTATGTTATGCCTTACCTGCATTTCAGTCCTCCTGTGTAAAATATGATAATATACATATTATACACACATTTTGTGTTATTGCAATAAAACAGGAACAACCGACCCTATTTAAAATGACCTTTACTTTTATCTGTAAAAAATAGAACCGTCCCCAATTTTTATTTTATCCTCTTTGAGTTCGATTTTATGGTATAATTTTACTAAGCGTATAGAATGATGAACCTAAAAATTGATAAGGAAAGATTGGAAAGTCTCTGCCAAAAGTATAATATTCAATTGATAATTTTACATGGTTCATATGCAAGAGGGAATGAAAGGGGTAAAAGTGATATCGACATCGGCATTCTGAGCCGGGAGAAGTTTGATTTAAATAACCAACTTAATATTTTAAATGATTTAGGCGAAGTATTTGGGGACAGATTTGATCCAGTCTTTTTAAATGGCGCCGAGCCCCTTATCAGCTACCAGGTGGCAATCCATGGGAAATCCTTGTTCGAAGAAACAGAAGGAATATTTCAGCGCTTCAAGATTCAAGCTGTTGCCAGATACATGGATTCAAAGAAGTTTCGAATCATGGAAAAATCATATCTGAAGCGGGCAATCGGAAAGATATAAGTCATGATTGACTCAGATTTGGTGCGGAGAAAGCTTGCCCGATTAAACATGTATCTAGATAAACTCAAGCCTATTGCTGATTATAAAGAATATATCCGCCAAGTGGATGGTTTTTTAGACAGGCTGGAAAAATAAAAAATGAACCGTCCCCTCATATCCCCTCATATAAACTCTTTTGGCAATATCAGAAGTAACGCCTGTATATAAAGTGCCATTTCGTTTACTCCAAAGGATATAAACGTAAAACTTTTTCATATTTCTGGATTCCCGCTTTCGCGGGAATGACAAAAAGGGGCGTGGATGACAGCTTAATTATATGTCTCTTATATTATTTTGCAACGTTTTGGAAGATGAACCATTTTTTATTACTATTTTTAATTACGTAGGGATACTTCACTAAGAGGAATTATAGGCACAGATGGGGAAATGATTAATACGCATTGCCTCTGAATACGATTATGTGGACTCCGATGCGTTTGTTTCTTCTGTCTAGCTCAAAAATAATCCTAAAGTCTCCTACCCTCAGCCTATGAAAGCCCCTTAGTTTTCCAGTAAGAGGCCTTATATCCTTATGAAGCAAAGGATTTTTCACTCCTTCAAGCTCTTCAAGGCTCTTCAAGACTCTCTTGGATGTTTTTTCCTTTAGCTTCTTTAAGGATTTCAAGGCAGACTTGGAAAGTTCAACTCTCCAATTTTTTTCTTGCATCTTCGATTGTTACTCCACGAGCTTTCTTGAACTCTTTGGATGAATCGATCAATTCCTCGTAGAAGCCAGGAATAGAAAGAAGTTCCAGTGTTTCTTTGTGTCTCTCGATGTATTCGTCTATCAGCTCTACTATTATTTCATTTAATTTTTTGTTTTCCATACTTGAAATAGCTTTAAGTATATTTTTCTTATCTTCAGGAATTCGAATAGTTGCTGTGTTCATTTCTCTACCTCCAATAGTAGATTAATCGATTAATCGCTTTTTGTCAATGAATATTTTAGGCTGTAAAGTATGGGGTCAGGCCTTGACTTTGGACATACACGAATAGATTTCTTACTTCAGTATTAAAATGTCAAAATTCAAGGCCTGACCCTTACTTATTTTTTTTTAAAGACAAAATGAAAGAGAAAAAATAGAACCGTCCCCAATTTTTCCATAAATATTGCAATAACTAAACAAATATGTTAAGTTGTTACTATGAAATGGAAAGATATCTTGATCAAGTTTTCTGAAAAGCCGCTGTTTCATTCTTCAATGCTTGAGATTTTTCCTGATGAACGCCATCATATCCAGGTTCAGCTTTCCCGATGGGTGGATTCAGGCAAGCTTTCTCAGATACGAAGGGAATGGTATCTTATCGAAAAACCCTATCGTTTGAAAGATGTGCCAATTCCAGTCATTGCCAACAAAGTGGTCCATCCCTCATATTTGTCCCTTGATTGGGCGCTTCAATATTATGAAATGATTCCAGAATATGTACCCAATCCTACTTCCATAACTACTGGGCGTGGAGTCAAGTTCGCTGCTCAAGATCGATTGTACATCTATCATCATGTCCAACCATCATTTTTTATTGGATACACGCGGACAGAATTCGACGGCCATATGATAAATGTCGCTCATCCAGAAAAGGCTCTTCTGGATAAAATTTATCTTTTTACACAGAGAAACAAATTTTCTCTTGACTGGCTTAAAGAATTGCGCCTTCAAAACCTGGATGGATTCAGCATCAATAGATTCGAATCTTATTTGCAAAAAGCAAACAAAAAAGGCCTTTCTAAAGCCGCTGAATCAGCCATCCAATATATTAAAGGACAGAGATAATGAAAGAAATTGCTCTTCAAATAGCTTCTGAGGCAAAAGACCAAAAATTAAATACCCTCAGGGAGTATCTGCATAATTACATCCTCTTTTTAATGCAGAAAGCAAGAATGAGCTCATCTCTCTATTTCGTGGGAGGAACAGCCCTGCGTTTTCTCTATAGCATAAGGAGATACTCTGAAGTTCTTGATTTTTCAGCAGGGGAAGGCTGGAGTCCATCTGATTTTCCACTGCACATAAAAAAAATTAAGAGTGACCTGGAAAAAGCTGGTTATTCTTTCACTCTTCATATAAAGGAAGAAAAGACCGTGCAAAGAGCCATGATTCGTTTTTCCGAAATACTCTATGAAGTCGGTCTAACCCGTCAAAAAGATCGCAAATTGCCTATCCATATTGAAGTCGATATCAATCCTCCAACAGGCTGGCAAGGAGAAAAAACCATTGTTGATGTTTACCTTCCAGTTTTACTTCAACATTATGATCTTCATTCGATGTTTGCGGCAAAATTGGCAACAGTTTTGACAAGGCCATATACCAAGGGGAGAGATTTGTATGATATTTTCTGGTTTCGGTCAAAATGGAAAGAGATGCTTCCAAATTATAGATTATTGAACAATGCTATTGGCCAAAAACAAGATGACTTTACTAGGTTAAATGAAGATAACTGGCATGAGATTATGCACAAAAAAATTCAGTCCTTGAAATGGAAAGATGTAGAGAATGATGTTAGCCCTTTTTTAGAACTCAGGGATGACTTATTGACTTTTACTAAGGAAAATCTGCTTCTGCTATTTTCTCACTGAAATATTTTATTCTTCTTTAATTCCAAATTAATTAAAATGAGACCTGTCCAAACAACTTAATTAATTCGACCTGGATTCCTTCTTGGTTTTCTCCTTCGGAAGGAAGTTCTCCATTACCCAGACTTCAGGGGATGGCGCTGCGCCCATTGTGTATGAGGACATAACAATTTGTTGTCCATCAGGATGAATCGAGATAGTAGGCATTTTTTTCATCATTAGTCCCAAGTTTTCGGCATCTCCACCCTCGACAGGGATTCTCCACAACTCCCAATTGGGAGGGCCATCCTTATTCTGTTTCGAGGAGATTCTTGTAAAGAAAATATATTGTCCGTCTGGAGACCACGAAACATCCACAAGTCCCCAACCCCCTACTTGCATAAAGCTGAGTCTTTCTTTCACATCTCCACTGTCAACAGGAATGATTTTCAGCATATGTTTCTTTTTTTTGTTCTCGTAAGGATTTTCTGAACACATGAGAGCCAACTGCTGGCCATCGCGAGAGAGAACTAAATTGTGAGTATAAAAGGGTATGCTGTAGAGCTCTCTTTCCTCCTCTGTCTTAAGATCGCGAGCCATGACATGAGTGACTTTTTTTCCCCGATCAAACTGGACATAAAATAGCGAATTGTTATCGGGCGAAATATTGGGTGCCTGCTGTCCTTTTTGTTCAATCAAGAGGCTAAAATCTTCGGTTTGCACATCGACCTTAAAAATTCCCTCGCCCAAGACATAAACAACTACGTAACGACCGTCAGGGGACCATCGGGGAAATGCCACTTGACGTTTATACGGAATTTCACGGATTTTTCCGGTCTCCACGGAATAAATGCAGAGAATCCGGCGACCCAATGGCCTGCGCTGGGAAAAATATGCAATGTGTTTTCCATCGGGTGACCAGACAGGCCCATGGTTTTTTCCCTCATAAGTTAAGGCTAATTTTTTTGGTGAACTAATAATTTCACCAGTCTTGGGATTTATGGCAGCGGTGTAAACATCCGATCGTAAACCCCCACCAATGTTGTAATAGAAAGAGCCATTTCGTGTTATTCCTAGAGGATCTATACCGCCCATATTCCTCCGCAAAAGAACAGGATCTCCTATTGGCTTTCCCCCCTCGACAGGAATGATCCAAAGGTCCACTGTTCCAGTTCGATCGCTTTTAAAAATGATCATCTTTCCATCCGGTGACCATCCGACAAGGGATTCATGGGCGGGGTGAGGAGCTAATGAAACATCGATCGCCCCATCTGCTGAGAATAAAAAGATGTCATGATTTGGTGAATCTGTATCTTGTTGGGAATCATAGGCGATGTAATGTCCATCAGGAGAGAATTTGCCTCCTTTAGGATTATTATGAGGTTCCAAAGTGTCGATCTCTTTGATGATGCGCAAAGAGCCGTCTGCAACAGATAAGAGTCCAAATTTAAATTTATTTTCAAGGAGCCGGATTAAAATGTGCTTTCCATCGGGAGTCCAGTCACCTGGTTCGACCCAGGAATCATAATACCCAACGCGGTGAAGGATGCGAGGCTCTTTACTGTCGATCCCTATGACACGAAGGTCAACGTATTCCTCCTGATCATTTTCCCAACAGTAGGCTATCTGCTTAGAATCTGGTGACCACCTGGAATCATAGGCAGATTCTTGGCTTTCTTTCTCACGTCCTTTGTCCGTCAGACGATGTGTTTTTCCGGTCGCTATCTCTCTATAAGCAAGATCCCCCGTATCCCAATCCACATAAGACAAATACTTACCATCCGGAGAAGGAGCACCTTCAATATCCCATTTGAGCTCTGGCCAGACTGGCCGGATTTCAAACTCCTTATCCCCTTTTTTTACAACTGATTTTGCCTTTATAAGTACAGCCAGTTTTTCCTTTGCCGTCTTAACCGCTTCGGTTTGGCTGGGATAATTGTCGATGACTTTCTGAAAAGCCTGCTGGGCTAATTCTGATTTCTTTTGCCCCAGCTTCTCATAGCATATTCCAATACGGAGCTGGGCTTTGGCGGCTAAAGATTCATCACTTACTTCCTTGACAACCCTCTTATAGAGAGCAATCGCTTCCTCAAGATTTCCCTCAGCTCGCTCTTTGGCCAAGGCCTTCTGAAACAAGTCATAGCCGTTTTGAGGAGCAAGACTTCCGAAGCTGAATGCAATCAAAACGAGGATCGCAACCAAAATCGCATATTTTCTCATTTTTTCCCTCCTTTACTTTCTGATTTTGCAATAGGAAGGAAATTCTCCATCACCCAAATTTCCGGCGCTTTTTTATCCAGACCATGAGACGTAAAGGCAATCCGTCGACCATCGGGATGAGGGCTTATAGTTGAGGTCCCGGTCATGGATATTCCCATTTTTTGAGGTTGCCCACCATTAAAAGGCACGCGCCACAACTCCCAGAACTTATCTCCTTTCAGAATCCTGGAGTAGATGATGAATCGTCCGTCAGCACTCCATCGCGGTATCACCCGGGCGTTTCTACTATTCTCGTACCGGCACAGTTCCCGGGGCTCCCCGCCTTCAGCCGGGATGATCTTAACGACTCGCTCATATTTCTCGGCTGGAGGTTGAATGGGCTGATCGATTATGGCCAGCCATTTTTTGTTTGGAGAGATTGTGAACAGCGGTGATTTTTTTATATCGAGTTGGTGTATCGTTTTCGTTTGGCCCGTTTCAAGGTTTTGATACACGATAGGACAGACGAAATTGATTCTGTCATAGTTGAGATAGAGGAGAGCCTTCCCATCGTCAGACCATTCGGGAGAATTTCCATGACTTCTCGCCGGATAATCGTCCTGCATGACCACCGAAAGTTCTCCCGTATTCGCATCGACTCTGTAGAACCCGTGGCGGCCCTCTCGATCTGATCCTAATACCAGGATTGATGAAGAATCGGGCGCCCAATCTAAATCATAAACTTTACGATTGAGTGGAAAAATCTTTTCACGGCCTTCTTCGAGTGAACGAACGCAGAGAAAGTTGGGACCTTCGAGTCCGCCAGAGGGAGGAGGTAATGAACTCCTGACAAATGCGATCTGTTTACCATCGGGTGAAAATTCCGGACGGTGATTACGTCCCTCAAAAGGCAAAGACATTTTTTTGACCGGAGCATCGCTCAAGCATGTCTCAGGATTTACAGAAGCAATGTAAATATTCCGGATGTTACTAGAAAAGCCATAATAGAAGTTTCCGTTCTGCGTGATACCCATAGGATCAACATAACCGAGATTTTTTCGGACCATTTCCGGTTCACCATCTGGCCTTCCATCGGATACGGAAAGACTCCAAACATCAAAGGTTCCTGTGCGGTCGCTGGCAAACAAAAGATGTTTTCCATCCGGCGCCCAGCCTAGGAAATAATCCTGGGCAGGATGCTCGACCAAAGGGACCTCGGTTTTCCCATCGATCGAGAGCAGATAGATATCACTGTCTGATCCTTCTTTGGATAGAAAATCGAAGGTAATGTAGTTCCCGTCTGGGGAAAATCTCATGTTGCCATCGCTCTTTTTACCCTTCCTAATAGTTTTGATGGAGCCGTCGGCAACAGATATGAGTGAAATACGACTGCCACTCAACATGCCATATATTTTAGCCAGGATGTATTCCCCATCTGGAGACCAGTCTGAGCAAATAATCCATGGATAAGATTTAGTCAGGATTCTGGGTTCTGAGCCATCGAGCCCGATGATTCTCAGGTCGTTTTTTTCATCATCGATCCACCAGCTGTAGGCGATTTTCTTTCCGTCAGGGGACCAGCGGGAATTTTCGCACCAACCTTTATCCTCCCAGTTCTTTTTTCCCGTAAGTGGCAATTTCTTTTTAGTGGCAATTTCGTAGACAGCAAGGTTGCCTGTGTCCCAGTCAGTGAAAGAAACATAACGCCCATCCGGGGAAGGGGCCCCCATCATTTTCAAAGCGTCAGGGTCGGTCCCTTTCATGACCAAGCGCAAATTTTTCCCTCTTTCAGCTTGTTCGACAGAAGACTCAGCTTGGATAAGGGAAGACAGCTTTTCCTGCGCCATCTTCACAATGTCTCTTTGGCCAGGATATTCGCTGATCACTTTTTGGAAAGCTTGATGGGCAAGTTTTGCCTTTTTTTGTCCCAGTTTCTCGTAGCATATGCCGATGCGGAACTGGGCTTTTGCAGATAAAGATTCATCTTTTGCTTCCTTAATAACCTGCTGGTAGAGTGCAATTGCTTCTTCAAGATTTCCTTCAGCTCGTTCTTTGGCAAGTGCTTTCTGAAACAAGTCATAGCCGTTTTGAGGAGCAAGACTTCCGAAGCTGAATGCAATCAAAACGAGGATCGCAACCAAAATCGCATATTTTTTCATTCCTTTCCTCCTTTACTTGTTCGATTCAACCTTTAACATAGCAATCCCAGCTTCAGAATGTGTCACGAGAGTGTCTGGAGAATGTAATTTTTTTGTTATAATAGTTTCATGAAATAGTCTGCTTATTGTCATGAAAATGTCACTTCTCCATGACGAGCTTGTAGCCAACACCATGAACCGTAAGTAAGTGGCGTGGCTTGGACGGATCTTCTTCAATCTTGGTGCGAAGCAAAGCGATATGATTGTCCACAGTACGAGTTGTAGGATACTGGTCATAGCCCCACACCTCATCAAGCAGTTCGTCGCGGGTGACCACTTCTCCCGCCCGGGCAGCCAACAGGCGAAGCACTCCAAATTCCTTGCGCGACATATTGAGAATTTTGCCGGCTCTTCGGGCTTCGAAACGCTTAAAATCTATGGAGACTTTACCAAAGCGTAATTCACCTGGAAGATCGCCCTTCTTGGACCGCTGCACACGCCTCAAAATTGCACGGACTCGAGCAAGTAACTCCGGAACCGAGAAAGGCTTGGTAACATAGTCATCGGCTCCTAGATCCAACCCAAGCACCCGGTCAACTTCCTCGCCCCGGGCAGTTAGCATTAAAATTGGTGTGGTTACACCCTCTTCGCGCACCTTTCGGCAGAGCTCATATCCACTCATTTTGGGCAGCATTAAATCCAGGATAATCAAGTCGGGTTTTTTCTCTCGAATCAAACAGTAGCCCTGCTCACCATCCTCTGCGGTCAGGATTTCATAGGATTCGTACTCGAAATTATCCTTGAGCCCGCGGAGTATCGCAAGATCATCCTCGATTATGAGAATCCGTTTCATTTTTCGCTCTCCAAGGGCAGATAAATAGAAAACGTAGTCCCTTTGCCTGGCACACTCTCTACTTCTATATGCCCTCCATGGGCTCTGACTATGTGTGAAACGAGGGAAAGCCCCAGGCCGGTTCCGGCTGTACGCTCGTTTTCCCGTGTAGGAATGCGGTAAAACTTCTCAAAAATCTTCTTTTGTTCCCGCAGGTCAATCCCAACCCCTTGATCAACCACCTGGATCACGGCATGGCTATCCTTTCTCTGCAGGCGCAATTCGATGTCACGTGAATCGCCTGAGTACTTCATGGCATTATTGAGAAGGTTCAAGATAGCCTGCTCGAGAGCATCTCGATCTACCCGGACATCCGGCAAGTCCTCTTCTGCGCTGACATTGAGCCTGAAACCATGCTGATTAAGAGGATATTCCATGGCTCGAGCGGATGCCTGGATAATCTCATACAGGGAGGCCGGTTCTGGCTGGTAAATCCTTTTTCCTTCTTCAATCTTAGAGAAGTCAAGCACATTATTTAATAACCGTGTCAGCCGCTGACTCTCGTTGACAATTGTGTCCAGATATTCCTCACTCGTTTTCTTACTCTTGGAACGACCTAAGCGCAATGTTTCTGCGAACATTCGAATGGCCGTAAGTGGCGTTTTCAGCTCATGTGAGACACTGGAAACAAATTGAGAACGCATGTTTGCCATCCTCACTTCGCGGCGGACATCCCTCCAGAGGAGGTAGGCACCGAATAGAGTCACACTCAAGACTAAAAGCAAAGCGAGTAAGTAAAAAAAGCGCTGAAAACTCCACTGCTTGGACAATGTCTCATCTTGACTTACTGCAAAGGTGATTTTTATGCTGCGAAAATTCGGCCCCAGGGATTCCCCCTCAAAACCTTCTCCCACAACGAAAAAAAACTCGCTGGGGAAAGTTTCTGAAAAGCCGCTGTCTGACCTGAGAGAAGCAAGGATGTTTTGAGCCTGCACCACAACAAGAAAAGATTTGGAGCCGGCCAGGGGAGGAGCCAGACTGACTAACCAGGTCCCATTTCCATAGGGAACCCAAACAGGTTCAAGCTTCTCTGCCTGATTTCTCTGACTTGTTAGTAATGCTAAGCTTTGAAAGTCCCCCTGGAGTTCTAAAGCCTGCTCAAGCTTGCGGAGGTGCTCTTGAATCATTCGATGGTAATCTTTGGCGGCCTCCAGGATGGACGCATCAGGAGCGGTCTTGATGACTTTCTCAACCAAATCCTGGAGCAGATAGGACTCAGCAGGCGACAGCCAGCGTTTCGCTTCAAGTTCGGTCCCAATAAGCTCTATAATTTCTTTGTGGCCTGTATCTGCTTCTAGCAGGCGCCCGGCAGCATAAAGAGACAGGGGAATTCCATACTCATCGGTTACACTGGAAGGCAAGACTAAAATATTCCGGTAATGCGCTAAGGCCTCCTTTTTTCGATGAGACTTTGTGAGCGCCCGTGCCAATTGAAGGCGAGCATAGCCTCTTTGAACCGGCTCTCGGGCCGTTTCCATGGACTGACGGTACAGCACGACAGCCCTGGAGAAATCTTTCTTTGCAAATTCCTCATTCTCTGCACTCCGAATTTTCCGGATAAAGTTAGAGCTGTTCAGGAGCTTCTGGACTTCCTTTTTCTTCAGATCTGCTTCCCACGGAAGGATCAGCTGACGCCCATCTATTAGACCAACTAGCACTACCTCAGGATTCACATAATCTCGCTTGGGTAGTGATTGACTCCAATCTGAGGCGGCGCTTGTCTCCTGGAGTTTGATTTTTTCAAGCCGAACAAGCAGATGTTGGCCGATCTCTCTTACAGTGCGGCGGCGCTCATCCTCCATTCGCTTCTTGGCAAGCTCCTGCTCCTGGCTCATCATACGCAACGTAAAAACCACAAGGACTAAGCTGGGCAGAATGACAGCAAGCAAAAATAGAAGGATTTGTTTGCGATGACCAAGTGATCTCACAGCCATAAGGTTATCCCTTTTTGAATAAAATATTCTACCCTATTCCTTGAAAGAGAAATGTCACGAAAATGTCATGGCGGAGAGGAATTTTCTCTTTGAACATACGCCAATTTTTTCCATTCTCATCAATTAGAGCTTACAATAGAGAAAATTTAGAGTCAAAGAAAAAAAGGAGAAAAATAGAACCGTCCCCTTTTTATTTATTTTAGAGTTCGATTATTTCTTGGTGTTCCCTTTCGGCAGGAAATTCTCCATCACCCAGACCTCTGGGTATTTCATCGCGCGGCCAAATGAGGAAAATGCGATATGACGGCCATCCGGGTGGACACTCATATGACGGAATCTTGCCATCTTCATATCCAGCTTTTGGCCCTCCCCGCCTTCTATTGAAAATCTCCACATATCCCAATCACCGGGTTGGCCCGACCTCATCAAATCAGTGTTTTTGGTTGAATTGTCAAGCAAAGGGAGAAAGATATATTTACCATCTGGACTCCAGGCAGGAGTAATAACAAAATTTCCCTCTGTTTCGAAGCTATACAGTTCTTGAAGCTCACCCCCCTCGGCAGGAATGATTCTCAGGCTGCGTTTCCCTCGAATTACCCCCCGATTTAATAAGACTAAAAATTTACCATCAGGGGAAACATCGATATCTTTCGCATCATTCGGCGATCCCGGCAGTTCTTGATCCTGCCCCGTACTCATATCATATATCCGGATCCGGGAGATTTTGTCCCGGGGTTTGCCTTTAGTATAAAAGAGAGTTTTGCCATCGACTGACCATCTGTGAGCATAGATCTCCTCATCCTCTTCGATCTGGACGATAGGAGAAACCTTTTCGGACTCGACTTCCATCAGATAAATTCCCTTGCGGCCCTCTTTATCAGTCCCTTCAAGGGAAATGGACTCGCCATCCGGATGCCATTGGGGATAACTCAGCTTTCCGATTTTGGGATAAATTTCCTGGATGTCTCCATTTTCGAGAGAATAGATGCATATGGCATTTTTTCCCATGGGAAGGCTGCTCCGGAGGGAGATATAAGCCAAATATTTTCCGTCAGGCGAGTAGTCCGGGAAGGCATTATGGCCCTCGTAATGACGGATTTCTCTTTTTGGGGAAATCAGGACTTGGCCAGAGACAGGATCAATCTCAGTGACGTAGACATCGCGGATTTGGTTGTTGTAACCGAAATAAAACTGATTCTCCCGGGTACACCCAATTGGAAAAACCGGTCCACTGCCCGCCTTAACAAGGCGAGGATCCCCAATGGACTTTCCATTGTTCACCTCAACGATCCATACTCCGCGAATCCCGGTCCTTTCACTGCCGAACAGAAGATATCTCCCATCCGAGGTCCAATCGAACACATAGTCCAGAGATGGGTGGTCAACCAGTCGTTGCTGTGTCCCATCGTTTGAGAGAAGAAAAATATCGCGATTATTTGGATCTTGTTCCCACTGATCGTCATAAGCAATGGTGTCTCCATCTGGAGAAATAACGAAGCCCCAAGGAGTATCTTGGGCATAATTCCGTTTAAATGTTTTTAAGATTTGCAGGTTTCCATCCACAACAGAAAGGTAGCCGATCACAAACGTATCGCCTCCTTTATAGAAACCTATGAGTACCTGTTTTCCATTCGGATGCCAATCAAAGGGCTGGACGTATTCAAACTCGTTGGTTTTATACAGAATCCTGGGTTTCGCCCCTTCTAAACTGACTGAATGTATATCAAAATTGTCGCCATCAGGATTGTACCAATTATAAAAGACCTGTTTGCCGTCGGGAGACCATTTCGAAAAGAGCGCGAATTCCTCAGACTTCATCCAGGATCCTTTGTTGGTCAAACGGCGGTTTTTCCCGGTCGTCAGGTCCCGGACCGCCAGGTCACCCGTATTCCAATCCGTAAAGGAAAGATATTTGCCATCGTGTGAAATCCCTCCCAAAATGTCTGTACCTTGTCCCGACCAGATGAGTTGGATTCTTAATTCTTGATCCTCTTTCTGCGCTATAGTTTGAGCTCTGGTTAAGGTTATTAGTTTTTCCCTGGCCATTTTGGCCATCTCCACTTGATCGGGATAGTCCTCGACGACCTTTTGAAAGGCCTTTCTGGCTTTTTCAAGGCCAAGTTTTTCATAACACAGCCCAATATGGAACTGTGCCTTGGCCGCAATTGGCCTGTTATCCGAAAACCTGGTGACGATTGTTTGATATACCTCAATCGCTTTTTCCAGTTCGCCCTTGACCTCTTCGAGCTGAATACCTTTTGAAATAAGATCCTCCGCCGTTTGGGCGAAAGACTGGTAGCTTCCCAATATCAGGCTAATCGCCATGATTGTTACAAGTGTCTTTCTACAGTTCATAATATCCTCCTTTTTTGATGAATGAAAAATCTTCACCTAAAAAATACACCATGAAATGTTAAAAGTCGCAAAAAAAATGTAAAACGTTGTAAAATGTTGTAGCGAAATTAAAAATCTTCCAGCGGTCTATATTTGAGGAATTTGTATCCTATGCCATGAATCGTAATAATTAGCTTTGGTTCTTCAGGCTTATCCTCGATTTTCTGGCGAAGCTTTGCGATGTGGGCGTCGACGGTACGGGTGTTCGGGAAAGAATCATAGCCCCAGACCTGATTGAGGAGATCTTCACGTGAAACGATTTCTCCTTGCCTTTCAATGAAGCACTTAAGTATCTCATACTCCCGCGGCGAGAGTTTAAGTGATTTGCCTTTTTTTCGAGCGTAATATTTTCTAAAGTTGATTTCAAGATTACCAAATCGACACACTTCCGGGATAAGGGTGCCGGATTTTGCACGCCGGAAAACTGCCTTGATGCGAGCAAGAAGTTCGAGGATACTGAAGGGCTTTGTGATGTAATCATCTGCCCCGAGCTCCAGACCTGTAACAATCTCAGCTTCTTGACTCTTTGCGGTTAGAATAATGATTGGAAGTTCAGGGATTTCTTCTTTCAGACTTTTACACACCTCGTAGCCGTTGCGCTTTGGCAGCATGAGGTCCAAAATCACAAGGTCAGGCTGTTCCTCGAGTGCCTTCTGATAACCTGCCTCACCATCGTAGGCAACGATGACAGCATAGTCTCGCGCCTCAAGGTTGAACTTCAAACCTGTAACCATGTCTTTTTCATCTTCAACGATGAGGATTTTTTTCATTTTAACTCCGAGATTTATTGCAATGGAATTCTGATCGTAAACTTGCTGCATTTGCCAACCTCGCTTTCGGCTTCTATCCTCCCTCCATGCGCCTCAATAATATGCTTCGCAAGTGTTAACCCTAATCCACTGCCTCGCGTCTTTTTTGCCTTAGTAGTTGGTACTCGATAGAATTTGTCAAAGATTCTCTTCAACTGCTCTTTCGATATCCCCACACCGTGATCCGTAACCGAAATCAAAGCTGAAGTTGAATCCTTGTGAACCTCTACTCGAATATATTTTCTGTCTTCCGAATACTTCACAGCATTGCTGAGCAAGTTCAGAAGCGCTTGCGAGATTGCATCCTTGTCAATCTTAGGCATCACTAATTCACCTAACAGTTCACTTTCAATTTCGAACCCGAGATCACGAATATGGAATTTATATGCCTCCAATGAGCTTCGAACAATCTCAATAAGATCGGCTTCTTCTAAGTTGTATTCTTTGACTCCAGTATCCATCCTGGAAAAATCAAGCACATTGTTGATGAGGTGCGTGAGGCGTTCACTTTCTTTCCTGATGATGCTGTAAAATTCCCGTCGCTTTCTCTCATCGGTAACTATTCCCGTATCAAGTGTTTCACCAAACATCCGGATGAGCGCGAGCGGTGTTTTGAGCTCGTGTGATACATTCGAGACAAACTCTGATTTCATACGTGAAACCTCTAACTCGTGGATTACTGCACGTACCGTAACAAAAACTCCAATGAGCATGACGGCAATGATTCCCACGAAAAGCGTCAGATAAAGTCGTCTCTCTCTTCCTACAAGTTGCTCAATCGATTTTCCATCCCGGTCAAACAGGGCCACCTTCCATGTGACAAAGAGTTGAGAGAAGTTTTCAGCTACAAGGTAATTCGAAATGGGGCGGTTGTGCCGGAGATACAGTAAGCTATCTTTTTCATCCAGAACGCCCACGAACACATCGCTTCCGAGCTCCACGGAAGTCAAAACTTCCGGAAACAAATTTGAAAGGATGTAGTCCTTTTTAATTTGATAACCCAATGCTAACAATTGAGACTGTTGAAATGCTGATGGAAGTCTAAAGTAGCCGAGTTGAAGTGTCGAATTATTTTCTTGAAAAGAAATGTGTTGCGGTTGTAATTCGGAAGATGTTCCGTGCTTGAGATTAGACTCCATTTCAGGGACAATATTTTTATGGATGAGCTCAATAAACCAAATTTGTTCAAGGAGCTTGCTTTCCCGGTTCATCAACTCCTCAGTGTTCCTTTCAGTAGAATTGATATTGATACTTGAAGCTCCAAATCTTCGAATTTCCGCACTGGCAGACTTCAGATAGTAGAGGTATTCACCTCCGGTGATGTCCCACGGATGGTTAATTAATCGTTGATAGAGTTCGAGTATGACATTATATTGTTCTTTAGAAACATTCAAAGCCTTATAGCCATCGGCAATCTGAGAGAGCGCAACTATCGAGGCGGGGATCAATCCTATGGTTATTTCCTCGTTTCCCAACCCCAGGATCTTCTTGTATTCGTTAATTCCTTCTTTATATTTCCCTATTTTAAAATAGCAGCGCCCAATCCGCGACTGAAGCAAAGCGCGCTCCTGAGAAGAGGCTGTAGAGACCAGTGCCTTCTTGTAAAGTCCGATTGCATCAACAAAGTCTTTCTTGATAAATTCGGCTTTTTCCGCCATATTAAAATTAGCTGTTGTTTGCGGATTTCTAAAAGATTGAGACTTTCTCCATTTCTTCCATTCAAGTGAAACTGAGCTGGAGATCAAACCTCCATCTGCATTGACCAGGAATAGATGTTTGAAGGCGGGATTTTCTGATTCTATATTACGGATCCACTCTTTCAGTTCAACATTTCTGTCAAGTTTGGGGAATAGTTCGATGAGACTGTTTCGGAGATTCTCTTCAAGTTGAATAACTTCGCTCTCCAACTTGTCACGCACTAAATTAATAGTACCGCCGTACTTTGTTCTGAGGTTTTCTGCATTTTGATTGATTGACTTTAAACCCAGATAGCTGAGGATAGCACTTGGAACCATAATTAAAATAAAGGCAAAAAAGAGAATTTTCTTCGTAGGATTGATATGTTTAAGAGATTCAATAATATACTAATATAATATAATCGAAGAGTAAAAAACAATAAAGAAATTGTAAAAATATGTAAAATTATATTGTAAAATGTTGCCATGGGTTATTACCGAGAAGAAAAAGTCCGATCAGGGAATAATATTCATCTACATATCAATTTAAAAAGGAATTTCCTATCCCTATCGCATTGTGAGCCCTTCTCCCTCAGCAGCCATTCCCAGCTTGCTGTCAAAGGTTAAAAAAAATAATTCCGGAATCTGTTTTTGTAGCGTTTTAGCTGTGGTCAAGTGCCAAAGGTCTGCGCCTCTCAATGGCCATTTCACTGATAAGAATTTAAACTTATCCCATTCCGGCCAAACATTTAACCGTCTCCAAGGTCCTGTCTCTAATACCTCAAAAGCAGCATCTGTAAGCACATCAGCCAGAATTCTCTCTCGCCTAATTCGGGATATCACCGCACAAACCTCAGCATAGGAGAGAGTTGAAACTAGATTAACTCCTTCTTTTCGCGCCCAGCTCAGGGCCTCCTTACTGTTTGAATCTTTAAACAGGGCAGACAGAATACTTGAAGAATCCCAATACACCACGACAGGTATTGATTTTTTCATGAATCTCTGTCCTCCTGCAAAAGTCTTTGAGCTAATTCTTTAGGCAAAGGTATGGGAGGAGGCAATTTTTTTATTTTTCTCTTTTTTTGATTTAAAGGCTCAATCCACCCATTTCTCTCCAATTCGTTTAGACGCTCACTAAGAGAGAGGGAATCTTTGGACACAGGAACGATTTTTCCCACCGCTTTACCATGATCAGTTATGATAATCTCTCCTCCTCTCTTGACATTCTTGAGTAATTTGCTGAAATGGGTCTTAGCCTCACGAATGCCTACGCTTATGGGCTGCATGTTTCCCTCCTTTGTTTAGTAATCACAATGACTACATATAAATTATAGTCACAGTGACCACATTTCGTCAAGAGAGTTTTTTAAATCAAGGAAAAAAAAGAACCGTCCCTATTTTTTCTCTATTGAAACCGCAATTGATATGTGCAATCACATCATCTCTCGTAATGGTTACAGGGCTTCCGAAGATTATGCCGATGCTTTTGTGGTACTTGGAGAAAAAGGAGATTTTAAAACGCTTCTTGATCAGCTCGCTGGATTTCTGAGTTGGCCAACCTTAGCTTAATCTTACTTCAATTTATATGAATTATTCATCTGTCGAATATTAGCGCTACTTATTTTTTTTCTTGGTTTTCTCCTTCGGAAGGAAGTTCTCCATAACCCATACTTCCTCGTCTACATTCCAGAGGGTAAAAGCGATAAGAGATCCTTCAGGATGGATATTCAAGTCTATTAAGCCGTTTACCGCAAGCTCAAACTTCTCGGGTTTTCCTCCTTCGCTTGGAATCCGCCACAGCTCGCATTTTCCTGTCTTGCCGCCTCCTTTTTCCGTTTTAGAAAAAAATACATCTTTCCCATCTGGAGACCAGGCCACACTATTGATGCCACCTTCCCCCAATTTCAAAAGCGCCTTGGGCTGACCTCCATCGACGGATATAAGCTTCAAAGTATTATCCTTTCCCTCCCAGAAGGCCAACTGTTTTCCGTCAGGTGAGGCGTCCATACGAAAGATTTGCCATTCGCTCCTATAAATCTCCTTCTTTTGTTGGGTATCTAGGTCATACATCAGTATTCGAAAAATCTTTTCCTTCCATAAATCAGCCTCATAGAAGACTTTTTTTCCATCAGGAGAGCATTTTGGAGCGTGATAGCCAGAATCTCCTGTCACGATCAAAGCTGTCTTGCCGGTCTTGGCATCCACTTTGAAAAGTCCTCTTTGATCATTCTCATCGATTCCCATGACCAGAAAGGATTTTCCATCGGGAAACCAGCTCAATCGTGCATAGCCTTTAAACTCAGGAAAAAGCTCGATCTCTTCTCCTGTATTCATGTTCATGATACAGATAGCCGTAGATTTCAGCCCTTCAGGCTCCCGCCTGGAAAGATAAGCCAGGTATTGTCCATCAGGAGACCAGACCGGGTCACTATTAGAGCCCTCAAATCGCAAAGCAGTCTTTTTGGGTGGTCTTAAGATTTCTGTCTTCTCTGTGTCGAGTTCCGCAACATAAATGTCCTCCACCCACACCCGATCGCAGTAGTAAAAAGAACCATCCTTGGTGAATCCCATGGGGACTATTCCCAACGGATCCACCTGGCCAAAATCGCGCCTGACCAACATGGGATCGCCTTGTGGTTTCAGGTCCTTTACGGGAATAACCCATGCATCCCAGGTTCCTGACCGATCGCTTGAAAAAAGAACCCAATCGCCGTTCGGTGCCCAGCCAAGCAAACGATCGTCAGCAGGATGTTTAACTAAAGGAATTTCACGACTTCCGTCATCTGCTAAAAGGAGAATATCCCGCTTTTCGGATTTTTCATCTTGAGGGAAATCATAAGCAATCCAGCGGCCATCTGAAGAGAGACTCAACTCTCCCGGGGAACTTTTGTCAAACTTTTTGATTATTCTAAAACTTCCATCGACGGCAGATACATACGCGACTTGATTAGTTTTATCTCTTTTTGTGAGTATTCCCAGAATATATTTTCCATCCGGCGTCCAATCGCTGGGTGAGAAATGGTATATTTCTTTATCACTAAAGAGAATACGCTGCCCTGAACCATCGACATCAATAATGCGGAAGTCAATCATATCAGCATCTTTCCAGCGGGTGAATGCGAGTTTTTTCCCATCTGGCGAAAATATGGAATTAGTGACAAAATACCAAGATTTATCCCCGGAGGGCTTATGCGTGAGGCGCCGCTTCTCTCCGGTGGCTATCTCCATTACGGCAAGTTCACCATCCCCAGTGTCCCAGTCTACATAGGAGAACAAGCGTCCGTCTGGAGAAAGAGCACCTATACTTAGAGACCCAACCTTTCTGATTTTAAATTCCTTATCACCTTTTTCAACAACAGATTGGGCTCGAAGGAGAATGGCGAGTTTTGCTTTAGCCGTCTTGACTGCTTCGGTTTGTTCAGGATATTTGTCAATAACCTCCTGATAAGCCTTTTGCGCTTGATTTAATCCTAATTTTTCATAGCACATCCCTACTTGAAGCTGAGCTTTTGCAGCTATTTTTCTGTTCTCAGGAAAATCTGTGATAATCTTGAGAAAGAGTTGAACAGCTCCTTGTAAATCTCCTTCTGCTTCTTTTTTAAATAACGCGGCTTCATAAAACTGCTCGGCTGACTCCTGAGGAAGAGCATCTTGTATAGTTGAAAGAAAAAACACAGCTAAAAACATAAAGAGAACCCAAAAAAAGGTTTTTTTGTGATTCATGATATTACCTCCCCATAAAATTTCATTTCATAGGGAATGCTAACAGATTTTTTTATACAAGTGGTTAAGCTTACGTTTAGATTGCAATGCGTTTTTGTTGTGATGATTTCAGCCATTAAATTTGTACCCAACACCTCTGATGCTGACAATATATTCTGGATTTACCGGATCGTCTTCTAATTTCTGTCTTAAGTGAACGATGTGGGGATCTATTGTCCGGGGTGAGACAATAGCATCACCCCAGGTTTCATCGAGAATGTTGTCTCTTGTCACCACCTCTCCTTTATGTTCGATGAAAAACTTGAGCAGCTTAAATTCTAAGGCCGTCAAATGTAATTTCTCTCCAGCTTTAAAAACCTCGTAGCTTTTAAAATCTACGGATATATCACTGAATTTGTAAATCTCTTCAATCTCATCCTTTTGCCTTGTCCTTCTCAAAATCGCCTTCACTCGGGCCACCATCTCCCTCGAGCCTATGGGTTTTGTAACATAGTCGTCAGCTCCCAGTTCCAGCCCCATCACTTTATCCATCTCCTCGGTCCTCGCTGCTGTAAGCATTATAATCGGCGTATTTACCTTTGCTTCTCTTAGTTTTTTACATACCTCGAAGCCATTAAGCTCCGGAAGCAATATATCAAGAACTATCAACTGGAACTCCTGATCCATTGCCTGCTTCAAACCCTGCTTGCCGTCAAAGGCTATAGAGACTTTGTATCCTTCAAACTCAAGGTCATCTTTTAATCCCATGAGAATTGCCTTGTCATCCTCGATGATTAAAATCTTATCCATTTTTATCCCTCTTTTTATCCATCTTTCGTTTTACAGGAAGTCTGATCTTAACCTTTGTCCCTTTTTCCATATCACTTTCCAACAGCACATCGCCTCCATGGGCTCTGATAATATGGACAACCAGTGTTAGACCTATGCCGCTTCCCTTGATGCTGCTCTCGTGCACATCGCCGGATCGATAAAACTTTTCAAAAATTTTCGCCTGATCTTGCTTGCTGATGCCTATTCCTTCATCTTTCACTTCTAAAAATATGTTCTCGCCATCCGACCACACCCGGAGATATGCCTTAAGGCTTTCCCCTGAATATTTAAAAGCATTATCGAGCAAATTGAATAGAGCCCGGGAGACTGCTTCCTTATCTACAAAAACCTTTGGCATTTGATTTGATATTTCTTTCTCCATGACAAACTTCTCACCGGAAACCTGTTCCTGAAATCGAGCAGCAACATCCTTTACCAGCTCAGCCATATCTGTTTCCTCAAACTGATATTCTTTCATCCCTGCTTCTATTTTGGAAAAATCGAGGATGTTTTCTATTAGTCTGTTCAGGCGTTCGCTTTCACTGGTTATGGTTTCATAATACTGCTGTTTTTTATTTTCTTCCTGTACCCGTCCTCTCTGGAGTAATTCTGCTAAATATCGAATAGAAGTCAAAGGCGTCCTGAATTCATGAGAAACTGTGGAAACAAACTCTGATTTTAACTTTGCTATTTGCAATTCTTTGGCCATACTCCTAATCGCTAAAAATCCTCCAAAAAGTATTGCCACAATTACAACCGCCACAGTAAGGATGTAGATATTTCGTCTTAGGTTAAATTGTCTTTCCGCTGAGCCTGGATCGGTCTGGTAAATATTGACCTTCCATGGAAGAAAATTATCTTCAAAGCCTTCTGAATAGCTTAAAGGAGGAACTGGGTCTTTCAAATGAGTCATGTCTTCGCCGGCCACCACATTCCCAAATTCATCTCTTACCTGGACAAGCCAATCTTCTCTCAATGGAAGCTTGCCTAATATTTGGGGGAGTTGCTGCTCTGCCAGAACTTCTGAATTGATTCTAACTCCAAAGATTGAATTCTTTTCGAGAGGTGTATAGGAGACCAGATATATTTCTTTTCCGATTGTCTCAGAAATATGATAGAAATTTCCTGGGAAGGAACTGGCAGCAGATCTTTTTGTCTCGATAAGAGGGAAGACCTTATGTATGAGATTTTCTATGTGATTCATCCTAGTTAGCTGTTCTTCCTCTCGCTTCTCCAACTCCTCCCATTTTTTCATGAGATTCTTTTCATTCTCCTGTTCAGTTATTTCAGCCGTGGATGTTTTAAGAATATCTTTGACTTTATTTCTGTAGAAATGAAATTGGCTCTTAGTCAATGGCCATCTGGATTCCAAAAGGCCACTATATAATTCGATAAACTCTTCGTCCCCATTTATTTTTCTATCTATCTTGTAATAGATGTTTCCTATCTGATAAAGAGCTATTATCCCAAGAGGTATTCCATCAGAGCTTAGCTCATTTGGATATCCTTTTAATATCTTTTGATAAGCTTCTATTGCCTTCAGATACTTTCCAGATTTTGCGTAACAGCGTCCAATATGATTCAAAAGTACGGCACGAGAGACATTATCAGAAGCCGTATCCATCAGTTTTTGATAGGATCTTATTGCAAGAGGATAATTTTTCGTCTTGAATTCAGATGCTTCTGCTTTTTTAAAAAGAGGATTAGCCTCGACCTTAATGAGCCCTTCTCTTATATTTTGTCTCTCCTCAGCAATAAAGAATAGCGGCTTAAAGAGCGGAAAAATGACTTCCCCGTTCTCGTTGACAAGGAAAATATCATCTACTATTTTTTCGTCCTCAGCTATCCTCCTGCAAACTTCTGTAAGCTCGGTTCCATGAGACTGAACTTGGGAGCCGCTGATTTGCTTGATTATCCTACCCTCAGCCTCAGATATAACAGTATTTACTTGATCGATGATGAGTTCTGCTGACCTTTGCTGTTCCTCTTCTATTTCCCTCTCTCTGACCAGCTTTTCTCTTTCCGCTTCTCGAATAGCAAATATAGTTAGGATAACGCTCAAAAGCAATATTGTTGCAGCAAATATTATTATTGCCCTTTTCTGCCAATTTAATGTTATCTTCACTAGTAGTAAGCCCCGGATATATTGTTTATTATGAAAAACCCTGTAGATTTTTACAAGCGGATAATACCAAATTCTTCAGAAGGAAAAGTTAAATTTTAGTTGAGTTTCAGTTAAGTTTCAGTTGAGATCTAATGATGTTATTGCCTCAATATTTTGAGCACTTTGGTTCGAAAAAAAAGAATCGTTACCTCATTATTCGTTTTCTGAAAATTTTTTCTTAATCCAATATCTGAAAACTGGATTAGTAAATTCATAGTTGTGCCCACTTTTTTCTAACAATCCTTTTCCTTCCATTCTTATTAGGGCAGCACGGATACCTGAGATAGAACCTGAGTTGCATTTCTGTATAAATTTCGTCGAGAGGATTTTTTCTTCCTTTTTTTTGGTTGCAAGGGCTATCAATACTTGAAGTTCCAATCGACTCAATAATTCTACTATGTTAATGAATAACTTTTCTTCCCTTGCAGTCAATATGCTAATTGCATGAGATAATCTTTTCTTATCTGCCTTTGAAGATTCAGGAGTAATATCCCACAGAACATTGCATAAATATTGAATATAATGGGGACTTCCTTTTGAGAAATCATAGATATCCGTTATCACATCGCTGTTTATGCTTTTTTGGGATCTAAGAAATTTCTTTTGAATAAACTTCATAAACTCATCCAAAATAATTGGGTCAAGCGGAAAATGAAGAGCGCTATTATACAAGGGACTTTCTTTCTTGGTAAAGAAATTAGCCATCATATTCTTTTGACTCCCAGCAAAAATATACGAAACGTTTTTATGTTTTTGGATATAGCTTCTAATCTTATGTTGCCACTTCTTGTCTGGATATTTTGAAATTTCTTGAAATTCGTCTAAAACAATTACAACCGTCTTTTTTTGATTTTCTGCGATCTTTTGAGGAACATCTAATATTCCCTCAGCAATTCGAGTGACATATCCTTCCCTGCTTACACCAAACTTAAGAACTGGTTTGCCGTTATTGTCTACAGACACACTGGGAGCAAGAATTGAAAAGAAAGCTTTTGCCATTTCGACCAGCTTTTTTGTACTTGAAGCGGTAGCCTCTGCTACTTTTTTGGCTAATTCTCTTAAATAATCTTCTTCGCTATTTGTTGGAAATAGATCAATATAACAGGTTATTGCATGAGATTTTATTTTGTTTATACATTTAAAGATTAAAGAGCTTTTGCCATATCTTCTTGGAGAGTAAAACCAAACATTTTCTGAATTAAGCATATATTTTGAGAGTTCTTGTATTTCATCTTTTCTGTTACAAAAAGAATCTCCTGTAACTATTTCACCGTATCTGAATGGATTCTTAGCCATTACTTTTCCTCCCTTCAGGCTAAATTATATCTACATTGCTAATTTTTAGCAACACTTTTTTAGCAACTATTTTTTAGCAATTATCTCCAAGCAGAGCTTGTCCTAAATTAACGTAATTCCATGTCATCGCAAACAGAGAAATAAATTTTTTTACTTTTGTGTCAATCTTATATTTCTGGATTCCCGCTTTCGCGGGAATGACAAAAAGGGGCGTGGATGACAGATTAATTATATGTCTCCTATTATTATTTTGCAACTTTTTGGGAGATGAACCATAAATAAATATAAGGCTATTTTTTTACTAAACTTGACAACTTAACATTTCAAACGTATTATTTAATTGACCTAAAAATTAGTCTAAAAATAGACTATTAAGGAGAGATAAGTTGATGAATTTCTTAGAGACAATTCCTGCCAGCAAAGCAAAAACATATTTCTCTGAACTACTTAAAAGAATTAGGGAACATCATGAATCCTTTGCTATTACTCGAAGAGGGAAAATTGAAGGCGTATTAATTAGCATTGAAGAATATGAAAGCCTTATCGAAACTCTTGAGATATTAAGCGATAGAGAACTGGTAGAAAGCATCAATCGAGGACTTAAAGACGAAAAAAAAGGAAGGCTTCATTCTTATGAAGAGGTCTTTCAAGATTAATTGGAATTGAAATCATTGAAAAAATATTCTATTAAATATACGAAAGAAGCAAAAAAGAAAATAGAAAAACTTGATAAGTCAATCAGGTTGGTTATTAAAAATGCAATAGAATCTCTCTTATCAAATCCTTATAAAGGAAAACCATTATCTTATGAACTGGCTGGTCTATATTCTTTAAGAACTTCTGATTACAGAATTATATACCGAATTAAGGAAAAGCAGCTCATTATCATAGTTATTACTGTTGGACATAGAAGAGAAATCTACAAGAAATTAAAAGAACTGATTGGCTAAGATAAAGCACACTTAATTTTTATCCTTAAGCTGCGGGAGAAAGTTCTCCATCATCCAGAGGTCTATTTCGCCACCCTTTCTTATTGTAAAGGCTATTTTCCCCCCATCCGGTGACCAGGCGAGGGGTCCTGCTGGCCGAATATCCAAACCAGTTTTAATTTCTACCGGTTCTTCCCCATTGAGAGATATTGTCCAAATTTTCCTATTAGCAGTATATAGAATTTTCCCCCCACCAGGAGAAAAGGTAATCCAACCAGCCTTAATCCCTTTTTGTAATTCAGCTAAAACCTGAGGTTCTCCATTATCAACCGGAATAGTTTTGATCTTCCCGTCTTCATCGCAGTAATAGACAATTGATTTACCATCGGGCGACCAACACATGGACCTTGGGCTTATTTCTTTCATCAGACTATCTGGATCAGATATAAGCACTCTTACATCACCCCCTTCAGCAGGAACCAAGCATAGGCTAGATTTGACGGCATTCCCATCAGACGTCTTTTCATGGCGATAAAAACATATAGTCTTGCCATCAGGCGACCAGTGAGGGAAGGCATCTTCAATGAAGGCATCTTCAAAGCGACTCCGAATAACCTGTGTTGGTTCCCCTCCTTCTATTGGGGCGGTCCAGATGTGCATACGAGTAACTCCTTTTTTAAACCCATGAAAGAGTACCTTTTTCCCATCTGGAGAAACATAAGGGTAATTTACACCCTCCATTCCGGCAATAGGGCTTTCAGAGATTTCCCCTCCTTCTGAAGCGACTGAAGATAAATTATAATTATAGATGAAGTATATTCTCTTTCCATCAGGATTCCAACCCGGACAAAATGCATAGCCTCCTGCAGGCGTAACCTGAGTTGCTTTTCCGCCGGATGAAGGGACAGTATAGATTGCCTGGTTCACAGGACTTAACATAAAGATTCCGATCTTGTTATCACTGGTCCATCCTGCTAAATTTAAAGATGCCTCTAATGGAAGTTCAATTCTTTTTGGTGGAGCAGAGGATTCTCCTGTCTCCGATACGGGAACAAACCATATTTCTTTACACTCTTCATCAGGTTTTGGTTCCCGCAAAAAAGCAATCCAATCGCCATCGGGTGACCAGATAGGTGGTCCCCATGCTCTCCCCCCCAGATCACTGACTTTGACGGGCGTGCCGCCATCAGCCGGAATGACCCAAATGTCTGAAAACCAGGGGCCTTTTTCTTCAGGAGAATATGCTTTCATATAAGCGATTTTTTTGCCGTCAGGTGAAAATGCCGGCACCCATGTTCTGCCATCGGTCAGCCGCTTGGCAACTCCACCATTCACAGGAATTGTGTAGATGTAAGATTCCTTTGGCTTATCTGATTTTCCTTCTTCCTTCGATGCATAGGCCAATACCTGCCCATCCGGTGATAGGCTGAGACTGTACTGAAACAAGTGATAGCTACCGCCTCGATTCACGGGCACAGTAATCTTTACGGGCTCACCACCTGAAGAGGGTATTACATGTACTTCATCAACAAAAATTTTCTTCTCTTTATCATTTTTCATATAATTATAAGCAATCCACTTGCCATCTGCAGACCAGGTATGGCCCCAGGCCCAAACCTTATCTTCTCCAATAAGTTTTTCCGGTTCACCTGCAATGTCCGGGCTTACCTTCCCGGGAATCGGAACTGTCCAGATACTTCCCTCATACATTGTTGAGGAAAAAGTGAGCTTTTTCCCATCAGGGGATAATTGTGCTCCTCGAGCCAGCTTGACAGGGATTTGAATCTTTTTAAATTTGGGTTTGGAAGTGACTGACTCCAATACTTTGGAAAGCCTGGCAATTCTTTCTTTCGCAGATTTAACAGCTTCGGTCTGATCGGGGTAATTGTCGACGACTTTTTGAAAGGCTTTTTGGGCTTCTGTTAGGCCGAGTTTTTCATAGCAAAGACCAACATGCAGTTGTGCTTTTGCAGCAATTTCGCGGTTTTCTGGGAACTGCTTTAGGATTTGCTCATACAACTCGATGGCTTTTTGTAGGTCACCTTGAACATCTTCGTAGTAAAAGGCTTTCTCGAAGTGTTCTGCTGCCGATTCCTGGGAGGTCAAATTCCCGAACACAAAAATAAGACACCCAATGGTTAAGAATAAAGTTAAAAGAGTTTTTCGTCTGTTTCTCATATCGTTCCTCCTTTTCGTTTCATCAGTCTCAATATAATGCTTTTTCAACCTCAGTGTGTTCAGGAAGTGTGAAGATATCAACAAGTTTCCGTGCAGCTATTTTAATCAATGAATTTATAGCCGACTCCGCGGATGCTGAGGATGTGCTTGGGATTTGATGGGTCATCTTCTATCTTCTTTCTGATATTAGCTATGTGGCTGTCTACTGTCCTATCTGAAACAGAAACATTATCTTCTCCCCATATTTGATCAAGGAAATCATCTCTAGACAGGACCTGTTCTTTTTTCTGGATAAAAAGTTTTAACATTTGAAATTCCAAAGGTGTGAGCTCGAGTTTTTTGTTTTTCTTTTTTGCTTCGTATTTTTTAAAATCCAATTCTATCCGGCCAAAGCTATAACAGGTTAAATCCTTTACCCGCTCCTCAGTTCTGCGAAAGACCGCTTTCACCCGCGCTGTCAATTCCCGGAAGCTGAAGGGCTTTGTCACATAGTCATCAGCCCCCAGTTCTAAGCCCAACACTTTATCCACCTCTTCATCTTTGACAGTCAACATGATGATAGGAGTTGTATCTCCCTCCATCCTCAGCTTCTTGCACACCTCATACCCATCCAGAACCGGCAGCATGATATCCAATATGATCAGATCTGGCTTCTCCCCTTTTGCTATTTCCAATCCTTTCTCCCCGTCTTCTGCTATATGGACGATATATCCCTGCGACTCAAACTCATCCTTGAGACTCACCAAAATACCCGGCTCGTCTTCTATGATAAGAATTTTTTTAGGCATAAAACCTCACTTTCCTTTTCTCTGAATGGGAAGAGAAATAGAAAAGGTGCTTCCCTCACCGATTTGACTCTTTACAGAAATCCTCCCCCCATGGGCTTCCACCGTGTGCTTGACCAGAGTTAATCCCAATCCCGTTCCTTTGACCGACTGGCGGATGGTGTTGCGCCCTTGATAGAACTTGTCGAAAATCTTGTCCAACTCCTGCGGAGGAATCCCAATCCCCCTATCCTTGACTTCTATGAAAACATTCGTGTTGTCCTTCCTGACATTGACCGTAATTTCTTTTCTGTCGGGCGAAAATTTCACAGCATTATCCAAAAGATTATTGAGAGCCTGTGAGAAGGCTTCTTTATCTATCTCGACACAAGGAATATCCTCAGATATCTGCGCTTGAATCTCTAATCCTTTAGAGAATTCCTCTTTCTTAAAATCTTCAACCTGCTCTGTCACCAATTGAGCTACATCGGTTTCCACAAATTCGTACTCTTTCTTCCCCTCTTCGATCTTGGAGAAATCAAGGATATTCCTTACCAGACGAGTCAATCTGTCTACATCTTGAGTGATAAGAGAAAAATATTGTTGCATCTTCTCTGAATCCTTAACTTTACCCTCCCGCAATCTATCAGTTAAGGCCTTTATCGATGTGAGGGGACTTTTAAATTCATGGGACACAGAGGAGACGAAATCAGATTTGAGCTTGAGAACCGCCATCTCGTGAGCGATGGTCCTGGAGATAAGAACACCTCCAAAAATGAGAACCACAACAAGAGTGAGAATGGTCCAAAAATAAAAATTACGCTTGATATCCAAAGTTCCTAAAGCCCATGTTTTGCTTCGATAAAACTCTATTCTCCAGGGAGGAAAATTATCTTCGAAAAATTCAGTAACTGTTTCAAGCTCAGTTGAGTGATTTTTCTTCCCCAACAAAACCCTTCCTCCAAGATGAGAGATGACGACACCCGTCGCAATGCCGAATTGAAAACTCTTGATCGTATCGGGTAATACATCATCTATTAAATATTTATCACTAACTTTGACTCCCAGCATGCCGACAGGATGTGCTTCAGATGAATCTGGAATCTGGACAGCAGATATCAGAAAAGTCCTGTCTTTTATGGTCTTGGAATATTGGATAGGATTTGTCCGGTACACGGATGGGTCTTCCATCTTTCGAAGCTCGGGAATGATTTCCTGTTTGATATCTTTGATAATCAACCATTGCTCGAGCCTCTTTTGATGCATGCTTTTCAATCGATCAAATTCTTTTTTATATTCTTCAAGGGATAAGTTGTCCTGAATCTCAGAAAATATCTCATCGATGAGATCCTCTGTGAGAGAAGCATAGGTCCTAAACTGGGCCTCCCTCAGATGCCAACGCATTCGAAGGATATCCTTGTACAAATCCAAGGTACTTTGTAATGCGCTTTGATATTCTCCCAAGTTTCGATAACAGCTTGCTATCTGTAATCGGCCGATAAGGGCTATCGACAATCCTGAAGATGCAGAACTTTCAGGATAATCCTCACAGATCCTCCTGTAGTTCTGGATGGCTCCGGTATAGTCTTCGGCCTTCATCAAACACCGGGAAATGTTGGCCAGCATCTGCGCCCTGAAATCTTTGTTTGAAGATTGATCAGCAAGCCTCCTGTACAGAGAGATAGCGCTTCTGTAATTTCTTTCTTCAAATTCATAAGCTTCAGCCTTTTTCAGTCTCACCTGTAAGTTTTCTTCTGAAGTCAGCACGTAGGAAGCGGAAATCCCGCCAGGCACTGGCTGGAATAAAGGAAACAACGGTTCTTCACCTTCAAATACGACAAACACATGCTCAACCAAAGGATGTTCGGCGAGTTGAGCGTGCAGGATATTTTTTATGCCAGCATCGTCACTTTGCAAAAAAGCACGCGACCGGACCAGATTCTGAAGGATGGACCCGAGTTCTTCGAATTGAGAACCTATCTGAGATTTCAAGAATTCAGCCGCTCTTTTGTGCTCATTCTCGAGCTGCTTGGCCAGACGGAATCTCTCGTTTCGAATGGCCCTGATGCCGAAGATACTGAGTGAGATGGCTGGAAGAAAAATAGTCAGGAGGAAAATTGTGATTAGTCTTTTTTGTCTCTTTACGGCAAGCTTTAAATTCTCAAGCATCTCGGCCCAGGCGATGGCGGGATATTCCCCTCTTCAAAATACCATATTGCTCTCATTTAAAGGTTAAGGAAGTGTGAAGATTCTGTCAAGTTATTGTGGAGGAAAGAACCAAAGGTTACTAATCAAGGATTTTTTTGGTTTTGTGAACTACTTCCAAAGATGCAAAGGGCTTGGTAATATAATCCTCAGCTCCTGATTGATTCTCACCCTTCTTTATCTCCGCCTGAGATAATTGATCAGTCATCAGTATAACAGGAATTGACATTGTGATATCAGATTTCTTTAACTCTTCAAAAACAGTGACTCCCGCCTCTCCAGGCATTGCATTATCCAAAAGAATCAAATCAGGTCTTGCTATGCGTGCTTGATTCACTCCGTTCTTCCCATCAGATGCAAATATCACTTGATAACCGTGTCTGGCTAAACTCATTGTTATCATGGTGGTGAGAGTTGGATCATCATCAATAATCAAAATTTTCTTTGCCATTTTTTGGTTCCCAATATTTTTTTCTATTGTATTAAAAAGCTCTTTGAAGTCATAAGGCTTTTTAATAAATGCACTAATTCCTTCTTTGTAACATTCCCTTATAAAATCGCTAGAATCCATGACAGTAACAGCAATAATTGGAATCTCTTTGGTCTCCGGATTCTCCTTTAATTTTATGGAAGCCTCTAATCCATGCATTCCGGGTAAAATCATATCCATGATGATTAAATCAGGCTTTTTTTTCTTGGCAAGTTTGATTCCATCCTTCCCATTATTTGCTCCTATCACCTGATAACCTTCTGCCTTCAGATTGGTCATGATCATTTTGGCATCAACCGGATTATCTTCTATTACTAATATTTTAGCCATATTTTTCTTTTCTGTACTCAGGACCGATTTTTCGTCCTAATTGCATTTCTCCCTGACTTGATCACTCCTCTCACATTAAAACCTGCAATAAAATATTCCTTCATCTCCAGAAAAATGGCAATAACCTTTTGAGATGAATTGAGGGGTGATTTTAAAGCAGAAAAAATTCAAGGCCGTTTTTCACTATAGTAGAAATTAGCCAAGCTTTACAACAGAGGAGTCAGCAAAAATGTCCAAAGTCAAGGCCTGACCCTACATTTTTTCTCCGATTTTTTTGACTGCAATTTTTTACTATGATATAAAAGGCCTAATCAGCCAAAAAAGATTTCTGCAACCCTTTAGAGCCTCATGCGTTTAGGGTATTAAGGGCAAGATCAAAGTGGAGAAGTAAAATTAGCCGATCAGACGAGGATTTAATGCTAAGCTTTCGCGATGGAGATGAAGATGCGTTTGAGATGCTCTATCGCAGATATGAAAAACCCTTGTTGAACTTCATCTACCGCATGGTTATGAACGCAGCCGACGCCGAGAACCTGTGTCATGAGACTTTTTTCAGGGTAGTGCGTGCAAAGAAGAAATATGAGGTAACTGCACTCTTCAAAACATGGCTCTTCCGGATAGCTCTTAATTTGTGCCGCGACAGGGTAAGAAGAATGAAGCATCGGTCGCATCTATCTCTGAATGTTCAAGCGCTTTCTCAAGATAATGGAGATATTGAGCTTCAGGAGCTTATTCCCGATCCCTCATCTGACCTTGATAAGTATGTAGAGTCAGAGGAACTGGTATCCTTGATAAAAGGAGCGATTGCCTCCCTGTCAGAAAAAGAGCGTCTTGTTTTTGTCATGAAAGAATATCAGGGGATGAAATTTTCAGAAATAGCAGATATTTTGAACTGTCCCATAGGCACCTTACTATCACTCAATCATAGAGCTCAAGAGAAGCTCAAGAAAATCCTATTAAAGTACGTAGGGGATTAAACGATGAAATGTGAAGATATACAAATAAAATTAAAAGCTTTTCTTAGCAACGATATGGATGATCAGAAAAAAAATGAGATGCAAGATCACCTTAATAGTTGCCTGAATTGCTCGCGGTATTTACAGCAACTGACAAGACTATCCGAAGTGCTCCAAACCTGGAAAGGAATAGAACCATCGCCCCAGTTATTGGAGAAAATGAAATCACGGATTAAAAAAGACGAATCGCTTTCAAGAAGGATTTTCACATATGCTTTTTTAAAAAAGGCAGTGCTTCGGTTTGCGGAAGTAGCGGCAATTGTAGTTTTGGCGTTTTTATTAAGCCATTTGCTGCGGAAGCCGACTTCAACGACACGTGATTACCTAAATACTATCAATTTATATTTAACGGAGCATCAAGGGGCTGTCCTACAGACCGTCTCCGCAGAGCTCTCTACGCGGCCAACAGCGCGGACGTATATGGGCCGAGATGACATCTTGTATTATGAATTTATTGACGGGCTTCCTAGATTTGCGAGGCCCGGCATAATCCTCAGGAGGCCCTCATCTCAGCGGGAAATCAGTCCGGCAAAAGCTCCTGCAATATCCAAGGGAAAGATCCTTACTCTTCCGCAAGCTCAGAACGCCGTTGATTTCGATCCGGTAATGCTGCCGCGACTTCACCCAGGTTATATTCTAGATAGCATCAGAAAGATCGACGATTACCACAGCCTGCATGTGCTTTACACAAACGGCATAGATACTATATCGTTGTTCGAACAGTCATCGAACGGGAAACAAGGGCTTGCTGCCCAGGATTTCAGAGAGTATGCAATATACCGCAGCGTAGAGCCTGCCGCTGGCTTGAAGGGACAAGGCAGAGCGACTATCCTCGCCTGGAGCAACGGCGCTGTATCTTTTGTGCTGATCGGTAAGACAGACATGGCCCAATTGATGGATATGGCACAGTCTATCAGCTCCACAAAAAGAGAAAATCACGAATGAAACGAATAAATTGTGACATTTTGACCATTCGTGACTGATCTTCCCTCTAAAAGGAGGAGATAACGATGAAGAAAATAAGTTTCTTAATATTAGCGATGTGTATGTCGTTAGCTATTGTCTTGACGGTAGAGCCTGCCGCTGCCCGGTTTGGAGCTATACCTCCGGCGAATTCTGCTGAAGATGCCGATAAATTAGCAGAAGGATATTTTGAAAAGGCGATCGAACTGCTAAAACAAGAGAATTACCAGGATGCTATCGTTGAGTATGAAAAAGTGATCAAACTGCTTCCAAAAAGCAAAATAGCTCAAGACGCTCAATATTGGATCGGACAAACTTATTTCAGGATGGGGCAGCTTGATGAGGCATTATCAATATTTGAGAAGCTCATCAAAGACTATCCTGGAAGTGCGATCATTCCTGTTACGCAACTGATGATGGCTCGAGTCCAGAAGGAAAAAGAGAACAAGAAGTTAAGAGCGAAAAGGGATGCGGCCTCGGATAAGAACGTCATCATCGACCCGAAAACAGGCGTGAAGTATACTAAAGCCAAGACTCTCGCAGGCAAAAGTGATGTGATCGACTATTATCCTCCGGGAGCCAGTCTCTCGCCAAACGGCAAGTTCCTGCTTTGGGGTCAGCTTGTGGTCCCACTGGACGGTGGTGAGCCTTTCGATCTGGTGGATATGCCTGCGTCCCATAGCTCCTGGTCGCCAGACTGTAAAAAAGTCGCCTTTCACTCAGAAGATGCTATCTGCGTAGTTCCTGTTGCGCCCGAAACGGGGCGACCGACAGGCCCTGCCAAAAAGCTCCTCGATGGCGGCACATATGGTCGCTGGTCGATTTGGGTATATCCTAGCTGGTCACCCGATTCGGAGAAGATCGTTTTCGCGAGGAGGGACAAAGAGAATCCAGGAAAATCTAGAGGCATCTGGACCCTCTCGGTGAAAGATGGTGTACTAACCCAGATCACTGATACTGGCAGGGACCCGATATGGTCTCCCGATGGCAAAACCATCGCCTACAAAACCTACAAAGGGGTACGCGGAATCTTGCCGGTACGCGAAACCTGGCTGGTCCCTGCTGAGGGTGGAACGCCCAGGAAAATCAGTATCGAGAAAGGTCGCCTCCTTTTCTGGACCTGGTCACCTGACAGCAAGTGGCTTATCTATATGTTGGGCAAAAAGCTCCAGTTCTTCCGCATCGCCGACGAGCGCGTGTTTGACATAATCCCGCCTGAGGGGGTAGGGGACTTTTTTTCCTGGTCACCTGATGGAAAGAAGATGCTCTTCTTCCATTCCTCCTACGATTACAGAGCAGCTCTCAAAGTCGTGTCAGCTTCCGGCGGGCCATCCATCGAACTCGGAAGACAGCTCACGCTTTGGCCATATGACCGGTTCTGGTCTCCCGATAACAAAACAGTTATTGCGGAAGGTGAAGACGAAGAAGGCAACACTGTCTTCTGGATAATCCCTCTTTCGGGCGGCAATCCTTTTCCATTGAAGTTGTATGTATCTATCCCTGGCGAAGCTGATCCCGCCTCCCTGTCATCTGATTGCAGGAAGCTCCTCTTTGCCGTGCCACAAAGTAACATGACAGAGGATCTCTATGTGGCTCCGGTTTCGCTGGAGGATGCTCGAACAACTGGTGCTGCTGTCATGGTCTTCAGTGGGTTAGATAGAGGCCCTGGCTACCAGATCACTGAATTATGCTCATGGTCACCCGATGGCAACAAACTCGCTGTGATACATAAGTACGATCTCTGGATAGCCTCTTCTAATGGAGATAAACCTGTAAAGATCACAAAAACCCCGGAAAACGAAAGCGGGCCAAGGTGGTCGCCTGACGGGGAGATGATCGCTTATAATGCTTATCATTCGGAGAAAAAGGAACAAGCTCTTAGGGTAATCTCCGTGTCCAACGGCGAAGCGACGAAAATACTGGATGTTCCTGGCAAATACGAGTACGCATGGTCTCCTGACAGTAAAGAGCTTGCACTCCTCTCCCAGTCAGCTGGGTATGGAAAGAAGGGGATGCCCTTCTTCCGCGACGAAGGGAAGATATCAGCTATTTCCGTCGCGGACGGCAAAACCCGGCAGGTACTCGACCTAAATGAACAGCCCATGGATCAGGCCTATGGTATCCGCTGGTCTCCTGACGGGCGAAACCTCGGCCTTGTTGGCTGGAAGAATATAGGCGATCCAACAAATCAGATACTCATTGTTCCTGCTGAAGGAGGAAAAGTCACCGGGCTTGCCGCTTATAACGGCGGCGGCACAATCGACTTATACGTCGGAATGTCCTGGTCTCCTGATGGAAAGTGGATCTCCTATACCTTCGAGGGAATGGTCAAGATACGTCCCGAAGGAGCCATCTGGGAGGTAGATGTGAAGGAGTTTTTGAGCAAAGGAAAAAAAGAGCAAAAGAAATAACCAAATCATAAAAGGGGGCGGTTCCGAATTAATGGGCTCCGCAGACACTAAAGGCCAGATCCGATCTAGTTCATGGAGTACCTGTGGATATAAGAGGATGACCGATGGACAGATACATCCTTAACATTGAAATCGTCCAGCTATTGGGTTGTAAGTTTTAATACCGATCTTTTCAGCGACACTGACTAGCATGTTATCAGAGACAACAAAAAGGTCAGCACCTACCGCAATGGCTGATGCCAGATGAATAGCATCGGCACCTTTCAAGGGATACTGAATTGCAAGAGACGCCGCAGACATTGCCAAGTCCTCAGTAAGCGGGATCTTTTTAAATAAGCCACCCCAGTCTTTTTCTAATTCTCTCATCGCCTTTGAAGCCGATTTTTCCAACATCTCCTTGTTTCGTAATTTCCTGCCAATAGCGGCAGCAAACTCTGCTAAGGCCAGTGTGGAGACAAATACTTCTTTTACTACCGAGAAAAATAGATCTTCTAGTTCTTCCGAACCAAGTTCTTGCACATAGCGTTTTGCCAGTGTGGAAGTGTCCAGAAGAATCTTCAAACGCGCATCTCCCGAATAAGTTCTGAGATCAATTTTCCTTTGCCAGGTGAAATTCTTTCTATCTTACGTTTAAGGAGTTCAGTGGTTGATTCCTGATTTAGTTTTGAAATCTGGTATCGAATCACAGCGCTTTTAGTTCTTCCTGTTTTTTTGCAGTATTCTTCAAGAGTCTTGTATTCTTCATCTTTGAGTTTGATCAAAAGTTGTTTCATCCTTTGTTACTCCAATTAGATATATTTGGATATCATTATATATCTTTTTTAACACAAACACAACTCATCAATTATATATATTCATAAATATTAGACGAATCATAGAATTAATAAATCTCAAATAAATTATTAGGAAGAAAAAATAGAAAAACTATGTTCCAAAAATACTTGACATAAACATAATAATGCTATATATTTGTTATGTATATAAAATGTGTAATTATGAGGTGTAATAATGGTGAGGATAAATGCAATTTTACCTGAGGATACTATTAAAAAGATCGACAGTATTGCAAAGGAAGAAAAAAAGAGCAGGAGTAAACTTTTAAGAGAAGCAACAGAAAAACTTATAATAGAATACCAGCGTAAAAAAGCAGAGCAAATTAGAAAAGAGCGATTGATGAAAGCCATAAAAACACAGGATAATCTGAGGAAAAAAGCTGGCAAATGGGATGGCGTCTCAGAGATCAGAAAGTGGAGAGAGCTTAAAAAATGAAAAAATATGTCATTGACACCTCTGTTGCTGTCAAATGGTTTAGCAAAGTTGAAGATGACACTGAAAACGCTCTTCAATTAAGGCAGCAAATGCTTGATGGTATCTGTTCTGTAACCGTACCTGATCTCTTAATTTATGAACTCGCTAACGCTCTGAAGAACAATCCAAATTTTACAAGTAAAGATGTAAAGGTTGCATTGGATTCTATTTTTAATATGGGCATTGAAATAATAAAGGCCGATGGTTTAGTAATAGCTCATGCAGTAGATATTGCATTCAGATTAAATGTAACAGTATATGATGCATGCTTTATGGCTT
>Ga0209979_1000218_pt1 | contig 88991 bp, 78 predicted proteins | sample AnhtaG_FD_183114 | JGI IMG/M metagenome (GOLD analysis project Ga0209979, IMG submission 183114) | Deep subsurface microbial communities from Anholt, Denmark to uncover new lineages of life (NeLLi) - Anholt_01485 metaG (SPAdes) (version 2) | ecosystem: Environmental > Aquatic > Marine > Oceanic... | reverse complement strand
TAGCTGCTTCTTCGACCGCCTCGGGAGATTCACCCATGACGGAGATATCCAGTCCGCTGCCGAATCCCATCTGGCCGCCTTGCGCCTCGTCGCTAGACAACACAGTGACGTAGTCTTCCAACATGAGCCCCTCAATCATGAGCCCCTCGATGCCAAGCTCCAGGTCCTCCTGTTCCTTTGGCTCATTCGCACCAGGGTCGAGAAGGACGGTGATCTCGGCAGTGTTGTCGCCGCCGCCCATGGCAGCGCTCATAGCGGCATGCACCGAAGTTGTGGAGGTGCCAACAGTGGTATGGTAGATTTCGACCTCATCGTTGTCAGCCAGTAGGTCCTCGATCGATTCGGCCGCCTTACTGGTGGTCCCGCTATCGGTCTCGGAGGGCAGCTCAATCTCCACAATCAGCATCTTCTCGCCCATGCCGGGTATGAAGGAAGTGCCAATCATTGGAATTAGAGCCAAACTGCCAAAGAAGAGCACGCCGGCAACTGCCAAAGTGATAGCGCGATGGCCCAATGCCCATTTGAGCGATGGGATGTACAGCTTCTGATACCATGTTTCGCCAACCCCTGCCTCTCTAGCCTTTTCCTTTTTGCCGACGAACCAACCTGAGAAAGCGGGCACCACTATCAGCGCGACCAGGAGTGAAGCGATCAGGGCAAAGGTTATGGTCAGGGCAAAGGGAATGAACAGCTGGCCCACGATGCCGCCCACGAACATCAAAGGTATGAAGATGGCCACTGTGGCCAGAGTGGAAGAGGTGATTGGACCCGCTACCTCCTTGGAACCATTAATAGCAGCCTCCCTGAAGCCCTCGCCCCGCTTCAAACGGCGATATACAACCTCGGCAACGACGATGCTATTATCGATCAGCCGGCCAACGGCGATAGCCATCGCGCTTAAAGTGAGCAGATTGATAGTTATGCTGGAGAAATACATAGCCAGGAAGCCGATCACGATGCTGAACGGAATGGACATCGCGGTGACCACTGAAGCGCGGAAAGCCGCCAGGAACAGGAATACAATCACAATCGCCAGACCAGCGCCAATGAGCGCCATGTTTCTCAGTTGCCCTATGCTCTTCTCGATGAACTCCGACTGGTCAAACACTGGGGTTAGCTCCAGCTTGACCTCATCACCATATTCTGCCTGCAGCTCCTCCTCGATTTCTTCGGCCCTGGCCACTACCGCATTGGCCACCTCAACAGTGTTGGCCTCTTTTGCCTTCATCACCGCAATGCCAACGCTGGGCAGACCATTGGTCCTGGTGATCCTCGTCCTCAGCGCCGGGCCCTGGATGACGTCAGCTACGTCTCCCAGCACCACAGCGTCAACCCCCATCGCCACGTTCTCGATGTCACCCACGGAGCTGTACTCAGGGACAAGTGAAAGAAGCCCTGCGATCTGATACATTGAGATACCGAACTGGTTCATCTTCTCAGGATCGGGGGTGATCAATATCTGCTCTTTTTCGCCACCCTCAGTCTGCACATCGGCAATGTCCTCGGCAATGTCCTCGATACTACGCAGCTCGGGCACGATCCGCGTTTGAGCGATAGCCCCCAATTGCTCTGAGGGCAGGTCACCCCTCAGGCTGAAGATCACCAGCGGCATCATGCTGGGATCGAGACGGGTAATCTGGGGATTCTCCTTGATCCGGGGGTCCATCTGAGGAACATTGCGCACTTCGGGGGGAAGCTCTAGCTCGTCAGGGCCGACATCTCGTTGTATGCCTTCTTCTACGTCCTCCATATCAGTGCCGAAGCTGAACTCAGCAAAGACCACGGAGATGCCGTCCGCAGAGGTTGAGTACAGGTGCTTCAGGCCCTTCCCTTCCCACTGCTCCCAGATAACATCCTCAATAGGTATGGTGACGTCAGCAACGACCTCATCGGGCGAGGCATCAGGATATGCGGCAATAACCATGATGTACGGAAACTCGATATCGGGTATCATCTCCAACTTCAGTTGGAATGTTGCCCAGATCGACCCTCCAGCAAGCAGAGCAGCCAGAAGGATGGTCACCACGCGCTTGCGCATTGCCAGCTTAGTGAGATACCACATTGAAGACTCCTCCTATTCTATCGCCTCACCCCAGAGGCAAAGCGCTCTGCTCCAGACGGCTATTCTCCTCCTCGACGATCATATCGTCGAGTTTGGCAAACAGGGGCTCAGGCGACGCCAGCCTCTGTCCCGCCGGGGGTACAGAGAAGGTCCAGCCCCCCTCCTCCACACACCCTTCGTATCCCAGCAGGCGATGCAGTTTCTCCGAGCTAAAGGGCAAAAAGGGATAGAGAATGGTCTTAAGACAACAGATGACGCCGAGCACAGTCGAGATGGCCGTGGCCGCGGCATCTCTATCCTCCTTGATTGTCTTCCACGGAGCTTTGGTGTCCAGATAGCGATTAGCCTCCTGAGCCAGCGACATGGCCTCTCTCATCGCTTCTCTGAAGTGGCAGCCATAAAGAAGGCCGTCTACTGTACGGAGGGTAGCCTCTGACTTACTCAGCAAGGCTTTCGACGCTGCATCGACATCGCCCGCAGGCGGCACCCGGCCGTCGAAATTGCGATAGGCGAGGGTGAGCACCCGATGCACCAGGTTGCCGTAGGTAGCCACCAACTCATCATTATTGCGGCGAACGAATCCCCGCCACGAGAAATCGGCATCGCTGGTCTCCGGCATATTGATGGACAGCAGATAGCGCAACGGATCAGGGTGGTAGCGCTCAAGGTAATCAGGGAGCCAAACCGCCCAGTTGCGGCTGGTGGACAACTGCTTACCCTTCAAGGTGAGAAACTCGTTAGCTGGTACGTCATAGGGCAAGTTGAGACCCCCGTAGCCCAGGAGCATCGCAGGCCAGACGACAGTGTGGAAGATAATATTATCCTTGCCAATAAAGTAATAGCTCTTGACCTCTCCCTGCCAGAAACTGCGCCATCTCTCGCCATCTCCACAGGACTCAGCCCATTCCTTAGACGCCGAGAGATAGCCAATCACCGCCTCAAACCACACGTAAATACGCTTTTCATCGAAGCCGGGCACCGGCACCGACACGCCCCAGTCAATATCGCGGGTGATAGCTCGATCCCTGAGACCCTCGGTTAAATAGCTAAGTGTGAAGTTGAATACATTCTGTCTCCAGTGACTTTGTTCCTTAACCCAGGACTTGAGTTGCTCAGAGAAGGCGGAAAGGCGCAGAAAGAAATGCTCCGAATCTCTGATCTCGGGGGAGCCCCGGCAGATGCCGCAACGGAGATCGATCAGATCTACGGGATTCAGCGGTTTGCCACACTCGTCGCACTGGTCTCCCCTAGCTTCGGGACAGTGGCAATATGGGCAAGTGCCCTCCACGTAGCGGTCGGGGAGGAAGCGACGACAATTGGGACAATAGGGCAGAGGCATTTTGTCCTTATAGATGTGGCCCTTGTCAAGAAGTGTAAGGAATAAATCGTGAACGACTTCAGCGTGGTTCTGAGTGCCTGTGGTAGTAAACAGGTCAAAGGAGATACCCAGCTTTTCCCAGGAATCAACGAATCCCTGATGATAGCGAGATACCACCTCCTCTGGCGATTTGCCCTCTTTTTCTGCGCGGAGCGTGACCGGAGTGCCATGCTGGTCTGATCCAGAGACCATCAACACCTCATTACCCTTGGTACGATGATAGCGGACAAAAATATCGGCGGGCAGATACGCCCCGGCGATCTGTCCCAAATGCAGCGGCCCATTAGCATAGGGCCAAGCTACCCCAATGAAGATCCGTTCAGACATTGGCTCTTCTGGTTGGTTATTCTAACACAAGAAGGCAAAAGAAAACAGAACTACGGTAGTTCCAGCCAGGCCTTATAGAGCAAATTCTTGGCTAATTTAGTGACGCTCCCTAGCTGAGCTACAGCCTCCTTTGCTGGAACTCCCTCGCGGCGAAGCCTGAGGAGTTCTCCCCTGATGAAATCGGTCACCCCTACCCCCCCTGCCTCTCCGCCATGCGCCGCTATGACAAGGGTAAACTCCCCCCTCGGTTGAGAGAAATGAGCTTTTGCCTGACTCACAGTACCCCTGAAGACCTCCTCATGGAACTTGGTCAACTCCCGGCAGACAGCGATCTCCCTGTCCCCCAATATCTCCTCGACATCCGTCAACGAGGCCAGCAACCTATGCGGTGCTTCCAAGGCAACAATAGTACGCTGCTCGGTGTCAACTGACCCAAGCAGGCGTCTTCTCTCCCCCTTCTTCCGGGGGAGAAAGCCAACATAGATAAACTGACTCGCGGGCAATCCTGAGACAGCGAGGGCTGTGGGCAACACCGAGGGCCCCGGGATAGCGACGACTGGAATTCCTCGTTCAATCGCGGCGCGCACCAGGTCGTAACCGGGGTCGCTGATGCCAGGCATACCCGCATCCGAGACCAAAGCGATGTCCTCCTGCTCAAGGCGTCTCAAGAGGTAGGGGAGTTTTGACTTTCTGTTGTGCTCGTAGTAGCTGGTCAGCGAAGTCCTGATCCCATAGGCAGCGAGTAACTGTCGCGTCCTGCGCGTGTCCTCGGCAGCGATAAGTCCTACCTCGCCCAGTATGCGAACTGCTCGCTGCGATATATCTTCCAGGTTGCCGATGGGTGTCGCTACTAAATAGAGCGTAGCCATTGTAAAAGGATTATAGCCCATAGCTGATTCCCCGTCCATCCGTGAGCCCTAATGCATGAGTATGGATTCAGAAAGACAATCTATTGGGTGGTCGCCTGGGGCTTTGATCCGCAGGGCTTGGGTGTCATTGCGAGGACCCCGATTCATCGGGGGACGAAGCAATCCCGAATGATGTGAGATTGCTTCGCTTCGCTCGCAATGACAGGGGAGGACTTGAATCCGAGGATTAAGGCGTGAGGTCGTGTCCTTGACTTAACACACCCCTTTGTTGTATCCTTTGCCAAATATCATTTACGGGACGAGCCAATGGAGTATCCTGAATACAAGAAAATGAGGTATGCATACGGGTTCGAAGAGATAGCCCTCGTTCCTGGTGATATAACCATCAACCCCGATCAGGCAGATATAAGCCTTGTTATCGACCGGCTCAACTTTTCCATCCCTATCCTGGCATCAGCTATGGACGGTGTAGTAGACGTCAGATTCGCTATCGCCATAGGCAAGTTAGGAGGGCTCGCCGTTCTCAATCTCGAAGGCTTGCAGACACGCTATACCGATGCCGATGAGGTTCTAGGCGAGATCGCCAACGCCCCACCCGAGGGGGTCACCCAGATTCTCCAGAGAGTTTATTCAGAACCGATCAAGGAGAACCTGGTCGGCGACCGAATAAAGGCGATCAAGGACACAGGAGTGGTCTGTGCCGTCTCCCTCACCCCGGCCAATACCAAAAGGTTGTCCCCACTCGCAGCCGAGGCCGGCATCGATATTTTGGTTGTGCAATCTACTGTGACCACTGCCCGCCACATGTCGAAGAGCTACCGCGGTCTTATCTTCTCTGAGTTGGTTAAGCGGCTACCAGTACCTGTCATCGTAGGCAACTGCGTAAGCTACAGCGCCTGTCGCAAGCTGATGGAAACCGGCATACATGGCGTGCTTGTCGGCGTAGGACCAGGCGCGGCTTGCACCACCAGGGAGGTAACAGGTGTAGGCGTACCCCAGGCGACAGCAACTATGGATTGTGCCGCGGCACGCGATGATTACTTCAGGGCCACCGGCCGCTATGTTCCAATAATTACCGATGGCGGCTTCCGCAATGGTGGTGATCTCTGCAAAGCCTTTGCCTGCGGTGCCGATGCGGTGATGCTGGGCTCAATATTTGCTCAGACTAAAGAGGCGCCAGGGCAAGGAAACCATTGGGGAATGGCAACCCCTCATGAGGCGCTACCGAGGGGAACACGTATTAGGATAGAAGTCAAAGGCTCTCTAGAACAGACTCTCTTCGGTCCCACATCGGTCACCGATGGCACTCAGAATCTGGTTGGGGCATTGCGTACCTCTATGGGGGTCTGCGGAGCGCGAAATATCAGAGAGATGCATCAAACCGAGGTGGTAATCGCTCCCTCTATAAAGACTGAGGGTAAACTCTTCCAGCTCATGCAGGGCCTGGCACGATAAACATATTGACCTTTAACTATCCTTTCTTCTGCTTGGACCGCTAGTTCCCGCTTGACTTGCTGCCTGCGCCTTGATAGATTATGATGAGTGTGTTTGACCATGCTAAGCATTCGCAGGGATGGGTCGTAAGCCTGTCCCTTTGTTTTGCCCGCAATATCTTCTGAGGGTTTGATCTTATTGAGCTTCGCCTTGATTTCAATAGCAGCCAGTGTTGGTGCGGAGATTGCGGAACGCCGAGGATGATACGATGGAGGTATCTACGTTGCTGAATGGGACTGAATGGTATCAGCTATCAGTGGAACAGGTTTTTGAAGCCTTGAAAGCTAGTAGCGCTGGGCTTACCTCCAGCGAGGCAAAAGACAGGCTCAAAAAGTATGGATATAACGAGTTGGAGTACAAGAAACCAAGCGTTCTCATGCGATTCTTACGCCAGTTTCACAGCCCTTTGGTCTATATCCTCCTCGTTGCTGCCTTGATTACTGGCATTCTGAGCATGCGGGGGGAGGAGATGTGGATGGATATGGCAGTAATCCTGGGGGTAGTTATTCTCAATGTGATAATAGGTTTCTTCCAGGAGGGAAAGGCCGAAACTGCTCTGGCAGCACTCCAGAAGATGATGGTGTTAAAGTGTACAGTGCGAAGGGACGGAGAGAACAAGGTTATACCAGCACGTGAATTGGTTCCGGGCGATGTAGTTCTATTCGAGGGTGGCGACAGAGTGCCGGCGGATCTGCGCTTGTTCTATGCAAAAAACGTGCACGCAGATGAAGCAGCGCTCACCGGAGAGTCGGTGCCGGTGAAGAAGAGTATTGATCCTATCTCAAGACCAGACCTGTCGCCAGGAGACCAGCGCTGCATCGCCTTTGGTGGCACCTTCATTACCCGCGGCTCGGCACAGGGGATTGTGGTAGGTACAGGGGAGCAAACAGAGTTCGGAAAGATCGCCCAACTTGTTAAAGAGACCAAGACAGTCACTACTCCACTCCAGAAAAAAATAGCTGACTTCACCAAGACCCTGATCATCCTTATCCTCGGCATGGGGATCCTCAATTTTGCCCTGGGATATTTCTTTGGACATCAACTCTCATATAGTTTCCTCGCCTCAGTCGCCCTTATCGTTGCCGCAATACCTGAGATGCTGCCCATGATAGTAACCGGGATTTTGGCCCTGGCTTCAACTGCTATGGCTAAAAGAAATGCCCTCATAAGAAGATTACCAGCGGCAGAGACACTAGGCTGCACCACAGTCATATGCTCGGATAAGACGGGCACCCTCACCAAAGACCAGATGACTGTACTGCGGGTTTATTGCGGGGGAAAGGACTACAAAGTGAGCGGGGTGGGGTATGAACCCAGAGGGGAGTTTATTCTGGGTGATAGAGTTGTTGACCCGGCGCAGGAGAAGGGGGAGCTGGTTGAAACCTTAAGGGCAGGTTACCTATGTAATGACGCCGCTCTGGTGGAGGATGAAGAGGGGTATAACATCATAGGAGACCCGACGGAAGGGGCCTTGGTAGTCTCGGCAACCAAGGCTGGCATTACCGAAAAGCTTCCTAGATTAGATGAGATACCTTTCGAGCCAGAGCAACAATATATGGCCACTCTACACCAGGGAGAGGGGGGGGATATTATCTATGTGAAAGGCTCACCGGAGAGGGTTTTGAGGATGTGCCAGAGCCAGCTAATTGATGGAAGTATTGAGCCACTGAGGAGTAAAGAGATATTAGGGAAGGCAGATGAGATGGCAGGAGACGCCTTGAGATTGCTTGGTATGGCTTATAAGACTGTCCCGAAGGAGAAAACTTCGCTCACCCCAGAGGATTTGAGCGAGCTGATTTTCCTCGGGCTTCAGGGCATGATAGACCCGCCCAGGGAAGAGGCAATTGAGGCGGTCGCGAAGTGTAAGACATCTGGGATAAGGTCGGTAATGATAACCGGTGACCATGCGCAGACTGCTAAAGCTATCTCAAGGCAGTTAGGAATTGGCGGGAATGGGGATAGGGTGTTGACTGGTGAAGAGCTGTCAAGAATGAGCGATGAGGAGTTATATGAAGTTGTGGAGAAGGTCTCGGTCTATGCCAGGGTTGCTCCTGAGCATAAGCTCAGAATAGCCAGACAGTTGCAAAAGAAGGGGCATGTTGTGGCTATGACTGGCGATGGGGTAAATGATGCCCCAGCACTAAGGGCAGCCGACATTGGCATAGCCATGGGGATAACGGGAACTGAGGTGAGCAAAGAAGCCTCTGATATGATTCTGGCTGACGATAACTTCGCCAGCATAGTCGGGGCAGTGGAAGAAGGCAGACATGCCTGGAAGAATCTGGAAAAGGCTATCCTGTATACTCTTCCCACTAATGGAGGACAGGCTCTACTGGTAATGGGAGCAATATTAGCAGCTCCATTCGTGTTCCTCTTCCACGAGCAACTTCCTTTAGCCCCGGTACAAATTTTATGGGTAAATCTGTTCGATTCCGTATACCTCACCATGCCTCTCATGATGGAGCCGAAGGAAAAAGGATTGCTTGAAAGCCCTCCGCGCGACCCCAAAGAAAAAATAGCCAATCGCCTATTTTACCAGAGGGTTGGTTTGGTGTCCGTGGTAATGGCGCTTACCGCTTTTGCCATCTACTACGGGTTTGGGGCACTGGCCATTTCCGGCGAAGAGGTGGTAGACCCCGTGCGATTAGCCAGGGCGCAATCAGCAGCGTTCATGAGTGTCGTGATGGTACATGTAGGCTTCGTGCTCACCGCCAGGTCAGTATTTGAATCGGCTTTTACCTTTAGTCCCTTTTCCAACAAATGGATACTGTGGGGTATAGCGATAACTATAAGCACAGACCTTATGATAGTCTATCTTCCTCCTCTCCAGGCTGTGTTTAGAACAACAGCCCTACCCCTAGGCTGGTGGCTATTTATAGTCCCATGCTTGCTTCCGGGATTCATCGCTGTCGAGATAGACAAGCTCTTGAGAAAGCGATTAGGAAAAGGGAGTCCATGAGGTATGGTGCTTACGCGGTTTGCAGAGAAGTTGGGAGGCAGTTCAAGGAGATACCAGGCTTGACGGATGGCTTGTGCGAAGATTTGTGCAAGACACTATAATTCAGGGCAGTCCAATAGCATAAGAAAGGAGGTTTAAGGATATGACCTGTGAGGGAGCATGGGCCTTCCTCAAGCGTCAATATACCACCATCGGGATAATCTAGATTACAACCGAAGGAGGTTACGATGTCAGAAATTCCGGGAATTTTCTGGGTGGTAGCGGTAGGTTGTGGCGTCGGCATTATTTTTGCCTTAGGCCTGATAAGGTACATCCTGCGTAGTGAGAAGGGAACAGCGGCGATGCAGGATGTCAATGCCATGATCACAGAGGGTGCTTGGGCTTTCATCAGACGCCAATATTCCACTATCGCTATAACTGCTGTGGTAGTGGGAGTGCTAATTGGTGTTGTACTCGGCCTGCTGAGCAGTGAGGACGAGCTAGAGATGCTGGGGGTATCAGCTTTTGGCTTAGGATGGAGGACGACGGTAGCATTTCTTGCTGGTGCTGTCTGCTCCTGTATTTCCGGGGTTGTCGGCATGTGGATTGCGGTTAAATCAAATGTTCGCTGTGCCGCTGCTTCCCACCGTGGCTTGGGCGAAGCTATAAAGATAGCGCTGCGTGGGGGGGCAGTTTCCGGTTTCCTCATTGTTGTCTTGAGCTTGCTGGGGGTAACAGCGATATTCTTTGCTTTTGGAGGAGCGAGCAAACCTGGGATTGCTCCTCACCTTATCGTCGGCTTTGGCTTTGGGGCTAGCATGGTTGCCCTTTTCGCTCAGCTTGGCGGTGGCATCTTCACCAAGGCTGCTGATATGGGGGCTGACCTTGCCGGCAAGGTTGAGGCGGGGATTCCCGAGGACGACCCTCGCAATGCGGCAGTAATCGCCGACCAGGTTGGCGATAATGTTGGTGACTGCGCTGGCCGCGGTGCAGACCTCTTTGAATCTACAGCAGCCGAGAACATCGGCGCCATGATAATAGGTGTGGCCCTGTACGTCGTCTCACTGGAGGCAGGGGTTGATCCAGTCATCGCTGTCGGTTGGGTGCTCTTCCCACTCATTATTCGTGCCTTTGGCATTATCGCTAGTATGATCGGCACGCTGGCGATACACAGTCGAGGAGAAGAAGAGGATCCCATGACTACTCTCAACCGCGGCTATTATGTGGCCCTGGCTCTCTGTGTTGCAGCGATGGCCTTTACCTGTTGGATCATGTTTAGCGACATGTCCCCGGGATGGCAGTGGCTTATGTTGGCCGGTCTTGTTGGCCTAGGAGCTAGCGTACTTGTACTCTATATTACTCAGTATTACACTGAGGCCCGATTTAGTCCGACAAGGGGAATTGCAGAATCCTCTCGCACGGGCCCAGCGACCACGTTTGTTACCGGCCTGTCGGTGGGCTTTGAGTCGGTCATGGCGACAGGGTTCGTCATCTGCGCTGCTCTGGGGCTGTCCTACTGGTTGGGCACAATTGCTGGCTTGGAGGTTAGTTGGTGGATGAGTGGCGCCTATGGTACTGCAATAGCCACCATGGGCATGCTGATGACCTGTCCCTTCATTTTGGCTGAGGATACCTTTGGCCCCATAACGGATAATGCCAATGGAATCAATGAGTTTACCGGTGCTGGTTCTGAGATAAGGCGAGTTACCGACCGTCTTGACGCTGCGGGGAACACTACCAAGGCTCTAACCAAAGGGTATGCCATGGTCTCGGCGGGACTGGCTGGCTTCCTCCTCTTCCAGGCCTATTTTGACAGAGCCTTGCTCTTCCAGGGCAGGGAGGGGGAGTTGTTCATTGTAAACCTTGTGCGCCCCGAGGTCCTCATTGGTGGCATTCTAGCCATCGTGATGGTCTTCCTTTTCAGTTCCTGGGCGCTCAGGTCAGTGGGAGGAGCAGCAAGCAAGATTATTGAGGAGGTGCGCCGTCAGATCAAGGCTGACCCCGGCATCATGGAGGGCACTTCAAGACCCGACTATGGTAGGGCGGTTGACATAACCACTCGGGCGGCATTGAAGGGAATGATTGCCCCTGGATTGCTTCCCATCCTTCTCCCTATAGCTATTGGGGTTATTTTCAGATTCGTACCTGGCTACGATGCCCCCATGGCGGTAGGTGCCTTTCTTATAGTAGGGACTTTTACCGCCATTCTTGTCGCTTCCTTTATGAATAATGCTGGCGGTGCCTGGGATAATGCTAAGAAGTATATTGAGGATGGACAGCTCAAGGATGAAGCTGGGAATGTCATCCTCAAGGGTTCGCTTGAGCATGCCGCCGGTGTAGCTGGCGATACCGCTGGCGACCCTCTTAAGGATACCGTGGGACCCTCACTGCACATTGTAGCTAAACTTATAGCCACGGTAACGCTGGTGATGTGTCCCCTCTGGATCGTTTTAGACTGAACCCTGATGAGCGCTTGCCTACCACGAATCATGAAAATTGAGAGGTACAGATGCCGTTCGTGGTGAGCCCTTCGGCTGCGCTCTCCGACTGTGTCGAGAGTCTCGATGAGCAAAGCATCATCGGACAGGACAGGCTTGTCGAACCATGAACGGCCCTTCGAGGCCGAGTGTCGGCCGACCTGTCGGCCCAGGCTCAGGGCGAACGGAACAAAGCCTATTTTGGGAGCAATTAGCAGCAAGACCATGGCATAGGGGCTCTTTGCTTAGCGCAGGAAGGGGTTCCGCTTGCGTTCAGCACCGATGGTGGTTGAAGGGCCATGCCCGGGGTAGACAATGGTATCGTCCGGGAGCGCCATGAGCCTGGTGACTATGCTGTGCATGAGGGTCGCATAGTCGCCCCCGTGCATATCAGTCCTGCCGATGCCGAAATTGAACAGGGTATCGCCAGAGAAGACGACCCCATCCCCCAAAAGCGAGATGCCGCCTGGGGTATGTCCGGGGGTGTGAAGGACACTGAACTTCAAGTCCCCAACCTCGATCACATCGCCATCACGGAGCAATCTCTCCGGCTTGGGTGCAGACTTGAAAGACCCCCCCATCACCACTCCCACCATTCGGCCGAATACCGCAGGCATTATGCCTTCCACATCCGCCTCGTGGACGGCATAACCCGCACCGGTGGATTCCTTTACCTGGCGCAACGCGCCCACGTGATCGATATGGTTATGGGTAGCCACTATCAGCACTATCGACAGCCCGAGGCCGCTAACAGCCTTCAGTATAGCACTGGCGTCCGCGCCTGGGTCGATGATCATTCCTTCTTTGGTCGCTTCCGAGCCCACGATAAAACAGTTCGAGGCAAACATTCCCACAACGAGTTCTTTCAAAATCATTTCTTCCCCCGCTAATTATTGTCGCTATTTGCGCTGGCTTGTCAACCTTTGTACTTGTCCAGTGCACTAGTGACACATTGTCTTTCGCCATTGTCCCTGTCATTGCGAGCGGAGCGAAGCAATCTTATGGTAGTTTCCATCCCGCCACGGAGATTGCTCCCCTCGATAAATCGGGGTCGCAATGACAAGTGAAAGAACCTCCTGCAATAAAGGGGCGGTGTCACCGCTCTATCTGAAGGATTGCAGGCTTTACACTCATAGGCAAAACTGCTAACCTTTATGCAAAGTGTGGCGTCCCGATTCCTATCGGGACGAAGAATTCGTTGCCCCCCGGAGTGGCAACGCTACCCACTTTGAATAGCCTGATCAGGAGGAGTATATTGACGGAGCAAGCTCTGGGCAAAGTAAACATGGAGAAGCTGGTCTCTCTATGCAAGCGACGGGGGTACGTCTTCCCATCGAGCGAGATCTACGGCGGTCTGGGCGCCTGCTACGACTACGGGCCGCTTGGGGTAGAGCTTAAGAACAATGTCAAGGCTTGCTGGTGGAAGTCAGTGGTCCAGGAGCGCGACGACATAGTCGGGCTGGACGCCTCCATCCTGATGCACCCCCAGACCTGGGTGGCCAGCGGCCATGTGGACGGCTTCGCCGACCCCCTGGTTGACTGCAAACAATGCCGCAAGCGCTGGCGTGCCGATGATGCCAAGGATGAGAAATGTCCAGAGTGCGGCGGCGATCTCACCGAACCCCGAATGTTCAACCTGATGTTCAAGACATTCGTCGGCCCCCTGGAGGAAGAAGCAGCGACAGTCTATCTGCGGCCGGAGACAGCACAGGGCATCTTCCTTAACTTCGCCAATGTGATGGACACGGCAAGAAAAAAGCTGCCCTTCGGCATCGCTCAGATCGGGAAAGCATTCAGGAACGAGGTCACCACCGGAAACTTCATCTTCAGGACACGTGAGTTCGAGATGATGGAGATCGAATACTTCGTTAAGCCCGGCAGCGAGGAGGAGTGGTTCAAGCGCTGGGGCGAGGAAAGGTTCGACTGGTATATCGGCCTGGGCATCAAAAAGGAAAACCTCAGGCTGCGCCAACACGCTAAAGACGAGCTTGCCCATTACGCCAGGGACTGCTCCGACATAGAATACCTGTTCCCCATGGGCTGGTCCGAACTGGAGGGTATCGCCAATCGCACCGACTTCGACCTGAGACGGCACGCCAGCTACAGCGGCAAAGACCTGAGCTATTACGACGAGGAGAGCAAGGAGCGCATAGTCCCCTATGTCATCGAGCCCTCAGCAGGGGTCGACCGTTCCCTACTGGCTTTCCTGGCGGATGCCTATGACGAAGAGCAGGACAAGGAGGGGATCAGGGTCGTCCTGAGGCTACACCCGGCGCTGGCACCGGTAAAGGTCGCTGTTCTTCCTCTAAGCAGGAACGAGGCGCTGCTGCCGCTATCCGGGGAAATCTATGCCGACCTGCGCCGCTGCTGGATGGTGCAGTACGACGATGCCCAGAGCATCGGCAGGCGCTACCGCAGGCAGGACGAGATAGGCACCCCCTTCTGCGTCACCATCGACTTTCAGTCCCTCGAAGACAAGCAGGTGACAATACGTGAGCGCGACAGCATGAAGCAGATACGAGTGCCCCTAGAGGTGTTGGAGTCAACACTCGATGCCAAGCTGAGCGGTGAACCCCTCGATGTCCTGCCCCCCGGAGGGACAAAGTGGCTGGGCTTCGAGGAGTAAGGTGAAGGATTAAAAAATGCAACAAAGGTGGTGGCTATAATGGCTCACGAAGGCAGATCAGTAGTCATTCCACATCAGCTTCGGGTGGCAAGGGAATCTCTAGAGCTTTCTCTTTCACAAGTAGCTGATGCCCTAGGTATGGAGCCGAAAGACTTAGCCAACTGGGAAAGTGGTATCTCAGAGCCCCCTGTAGAGCGACTGTGGGACCTTGGAGAGTTTTACAACCGTAGTACCGACTACTTTCTGACACCGACCCCATCATTACCTGCTGAGCTAAGCTTCCGATTACCTCGCTGGAAGGCAATGGGAGAGATGCCTTTGGACGTCCGAAGAGTCTTCGTACGCTTTGATGAACTTTGCCGCACCGAAAGCGAACTCGAGAAGCTCTTGGGCAAGTCTCGAAGAATACTAGCTGAAAGAGTGAGTGGGGACTGGAGCCCTAATCAACTTGCTACCAAGGAGAGAAAAAGACTAGGCCTAGATGAAAAGCCGATCCCGGATTTGCGGGGGTTGCTGAGGAACCAAGGCATTAGGATCTTCGCACTTCCTGTTGCAGGAGACGAGTTATCTGGTTTGTCATGGTGGCATGAGGAGTACGGACCGTGCATATTGTTGAATGCTCGGGATACTGCCGGTCGTCGATTGTTCACACTAGCTCACGAATATGCCCACCTTCTGCGTTCTGATCCTCCAACGGTGTGTAATCTGAAGATGGATATTCCTGAGGAGCGTTTCGCTACTGAGTTTGCTGCTTTCTTCCTAATGCCAGCTTCCGACTTAGAAGGCTACTTCCTCAAATGGGTGGGACACCCAGGCAGAGTACCTGATGACAAGGAGTTGGGCAGGCTTGCCACGCGCTACCATGTAAGCTTAGAGGCAGTAGGGCGAAGGTTGGAAGAGCTGGGCCTGATTCCTGAGGGAACCACTAATTCGCGCATAGTTGAGTGGGAAGCAAAGCCGAGAGGTTATCGAGGTCGAAGAGGCCCGAAGTGGCAGCGCCAGCTAGGGGAACAGTTCGTTTCATTAGCTCTTGAAGCGCATTCGGAAGGGCACATTTCAGTGAGCAAGCTAGCTGAGTATTTTGGTGTGGATCTGAGGAAAGTAGTTGAAGTAGTACAAGAGCTTAGGGAACCTGGCGTAATGAGGAAGGATGCCTAAGAATGGTGCGCAGTTCAGCCACTAATCGTTCTTGCTATGTGTTCGACTCTTCGTCTCTCATCGATATTGAGCACTCCCGCTATCTCAGGCGTCTGCGCCCGCCGGGGAACTTCCTGGTCGTTCCGTCGCGTGTGGCGAAGGAGGTCAACAGAAGGGGGTCTCCACTGGCAACATGGCTTAATAGAGGCAAAGTCGCAGACTTTGTCGTTGACAGCGAAGGCCAACTTTTTCTTATGCTACGCCGACGGGAGAGGCTTCTGTCTGATGCTGATATTCAAGGTGTCGTCATAGCGCACCACCGCGAAGGTACATACGTGGTAAACGAGAAGGCCGCCAGTAGAGTGGCCCAGAGCCTGGGAGTTGAGTGTCTAAACGCAGAGGAATTCCTGAGAGAGTTTTTTCCACGGCAGCTTTCGTTCCTTTAAATAGGCCCTCTTTGAGGCAACGAGGATGCTTGACTTCACCCAATTCCACTTTGGTGGTTGAAGGTTAGTGCTATGGGCAGCTTGGCCAAAACGGTGCTATAATTGCGCTTGGGGACGTCGGGGATGGAATACACTGTCATCATCAGGAAAGCGCGTGACGGATTCTATATAGCTAGCTGCCCTCTGGTTCCAGAAGCGCATGCTCAGGGTAAGACCTCTGAAGAATGCCTGGCTAACATCAAAGAAGCGCTCGAGCTTTGCCTTGAATTCCGCAAAGAGCGTCGTGAGGAAATCCCAAGGGCAATCACTTAGGAGATGGATTCCCGCTTTCGCGGGAATGACGGGATGAGGTCAATATATCCATAGCCGTGCCTCGTGTCACTCCTGCGGAGCTTGTTCCTGCGTAAGCAGGAAGCAGGAGTCCACAAATAGGAAGTTGGCGCGAGACAGGGCGCTGTTATGTTGTGACAAAGCTAATCCCACTTAAAGCGAGAACAAGAACTATTAATGAGTATCCCCTGAAATGAAGGCGATGCTTTTGAACGAACCCCAACCTATTGAGGAAGCGCCTCTGGCAATGGTCGAGATCGCCGACCCGGTACCAGGGCCTGAAGAAGTCCGCGTCAGAATCTCGACGTGTGGCATATGTCATACCGATCTCCATGTCGTGGAAGGCGAGCTCCCCTCGAAGAGGCTGCCGGTTATCCCCGGACATGAAATCGTGGGGGTGGTAGATACGATCGGTGAAAAAGCCACCCGGTTTCGGCAGGGAGATCGGGTAGGGGTAGCCTGGCTCAACTCGACCTGCGGAGAATGCGACTTCTGCGTCAAGGGTAATGAGAACCTCTGCGAAAAAGCCCGTTTCACAGGGTATGACGTGGATGGAGGCTATGCCCAGTACACCGTTGTCTCCGAGGATTTCGCCTATCCCATTCCCCCTGGATTCTCCGATCTGGAGGCGGCACCCCTGCTCTGTGCCGGCATCATAGGATTTCGCTCCCTGCGCCTGTCGGACATCGAAAAGGGCGGGCGTCTCGGCCTCTATGGATTCGGCGCTTCGGCTCACATCGTTATTCAGGTGGCGAAGTACTGGGGCTGCGAGGTTTTCGTATTCTCCAGAAGCGAGGAGCACCGCAACCTCGCCCGAAAGCTCGGGGCAGATTGGACGGGTAGGGTTGAAGAAGACCCCCCGGCAAAGCTTCAAAGCGCCGTTATCTTCGCCCCCGCAGGAAAACTGGTCCTCGATGCCCTGCGGGTTCTGGAAAAAGGCGGCATCCTTGCACTCGCTGGAATCTATATGACCCCTATCCCCGAAATGGACTACCAGCAGCATCTCTACTACGAGAAAACCGTAAGGAGCGTGGCAAATAGCACGCGAAAAGATGCTGAAGACATTCTTTCTCTGGCGGCAGAGATCCCTATTCGTACGGAAGTCCAGGCATTCGCACTGGAGGAGGCAAACCGTTCTCTGCTGCTGCTTAAACAGGGCAAAATTCAAGGGGCAGGGGTGTTGAGGGTTTCTGAGTAAACCATCATGGGCACTTGCCCACCAACGAGTCATGAAAATTGACATACCAGACGCCGTTCGTGGTGAGCCCTTCGGCTCCGCTCTCCGACTGTGTCGAGAGTCTCGATGAGCAAAGCATCATCGGACAGGACAGGCTTGTCGAACCATGAACGGCCCTTCGGCAGGCTCCCTTCGACAGGCTCAGGGCGAACGGAAGAAGGCATGGGTAGGTTGCCCGACGTCGGGCAACCTACCCAGCCAAAAGGCTGCTAGGACTGGCCAGAGATGCATGGATAGATTGTAGCTCGCGGGAAAAGGTGATGCGCATACTTCACTTCGCTGATCTCCACCTCGGTGTAGAGACCTATGGGCGCATCGACCCCATCACAGGCCTGTCCTCCCGCCTCAATGATTTCTTGGCTGCTCTGGATCAATTGATCGACTACGCCCTAAATAACGACGTAGACCTGGTGCTTTTCTGCGGCGATGCTTACAAGAGCCGTGACCCCAGTCAGACCTATCAGCGCGAGTTCGCCAAGCGCATCAGGCAGCTACGTGATGGCAATATCCCTATCTTCCTTCTGGTAGGCAACCATGACCTGCCCCATGCAATAGGGCGCGCCACCGCAGTGGAGATATTCGACACCCTGGCAATCGAGAATGTAACCGTGGCCAATCAGCCACAAACCTTTCGCGTAGAGACAAGGAAAGGCCTGTTGCAGATCGTAGCTCTACCCTGGATAAGGCGCAGCAAATTGCTGAGTGTGGAAGAAACAAAGAACCTATCTCCGGATCAGATAAATGAAGAGATACAACAAAGGCTGACAGATTGGCTTAGCGTCCAAGTGGACTCTCTCGATCCTGGTCTGCCCGCTATCCTTGCCGGACACCTGGCGCACTCAGGCGCTATGCCTGGTTCGGAGAAGACGATGCTGATGGGCCGGGACTACGTCTTGCTCCAGAGCACCATCGCTAATCCTGCCTTCGACTACGTGGCTCTAGGCCACATGCACAATCAGCAGAGGGTTGACCACCCGGTGCCTGTTGTATACCCAGGGAGCCTGCAAACCATCGACTTCGGCGACGAGGGTCATGAGAAGGGATTTTACCTCGTGGAGCTGGATGAAGCCGCCGCTAGAGGTAAGCGGGTGCAGTCCTACGAGTTTCACCCGGTGAAAGCGCGACGATTCCTGACCATTAAGGTTGATGCCGATACCGACGACCCTACCGGCGCAGTCCTTCATGCTCTTGCCAGGAAGGACTTTGAGGAGGCCATCGTCCGCCTGCAGATCAAGGTCTCAGCGGCAAAAGAGGGGCTGGTTCAAGAAAATGAGATACGAAAAGCGCTTAAGGGGGCATACTTCATCGCCGCTATTAATAAAGAGGTAGAGCAAGAGCACCGCAGCAGGCTGGGAGCTTATTCAGCAGAGGGAATAACTCCCCTGGAAGCGCTACAGTTATACCTTGAATCCAGGAAGACTCCCAAAGATCGAGCGCGGGTCCTTCTGGAATACGGGGAAAGGCTGATACAAGAGGGAAAGAATAGTGTTTAGAGCTTCCTCCTTTAGGCTAAGAATGTTTCAGCAGTGCCCCAGGCAGTACAAGTTCCACTATGTTGATGACCTGGCAAGAATCTATGGCAAGCCGCGACCCTACTTCACCATGGGTGACCACATCCACGCCGCGCTCAAGGATTTTCTGTCCATTGTTCCCGTTGAAGAGCGAACTGTGTCAAGACTGGAGGATTTGTTACGTGAGAAATGGCAGCGTAACCGTAAGGGGTTCAAGGACCTGGATGACGAAAAACAATGGGGCGAAAGGGCACTTAACCAGGTGCGTTGGTTCGTCCAGAACCAAGACTTATCCGTAACGCCACTTATGGTGGAGGACTTCCACAGGGCAGAGCTGTCACCAAAGATCACCCTGGTTGGCAGAATAGATCGAGTTGATCAGGAAGCCGAGGGCTTGCATATCATCGATTATAAGACCGGCAAAATGCCGGAAGAGATAGACCCCAACCAGCTTTATATCTACGCCCTGGTTCTTTCTAAGGAGCAGAGGCTACCGGTTAGCAAGGTTTCTTATCTCTACCTGGAAGCTGGTGAATTCCAAACCCTTCGGCCAACTGCCGCAGATTTGGAACAAGCCGCTGACTGGGTAGTTTGGACGGTTGACAGGATTCTCGCCGAGAGGAAGTATCCAGCCACCATAAATAGCTACTGCGGGACTTGCGATTTTCTCGAGATCTGTCCCAGTAAGGAAGAAATCCCTGGCCTAGCCTTGGAGGAAGAGGAGCCAGATTTCTAACAAATCCCCATGGGCGGTTGCCCACCATGAAATGATGAAAATTGATATGCCGGATGCCGTTCATGGTGAGCCCTTCGGCTGCGCTCTCCGACTGTGTCGAGAGTCTCGATGAGCAAAGCATCATCGGACAGGACAGGCTTGTCGAACCATGAACGGCCCTTCGACGGGCTCAGGGCGAACGGATTAGACTTTATTTTCGGACCAAGGAGGAGCCGGGTGGCATCGCTGACTTTTTACGGTGGGGTAGAAGAGATTGGCGGCAATAAAATCCTTTTAGAGGATGCCGGGAAAAGGATTTGGTTTGACTTCGGCATGAGCTTCAAGCAAGCGAATAAGTATTTTGCTGAATTCTTGCAGCCCAAGAAGTTTAACGGCGTTGTTGATTTTTTGGATGTAGGTCTGCTACCAAGGTTATCAGATATGGGCGGCTTCTATAGAGATGATTATCTCAACCACGCAGGAATCGAAACATCGAATAGAGCGCTGTATGATGCAGTCTTTCTGACTCATGCCCATGCTGATCACTCCTCCTATATTCACTTTTTGCGCAGGGAGATCCCGATTTACGCTTCCAATACGACCAAACAGATTTTGGCAGCTATTGAGATGACCTCTACTCCGGGGTTTAACGACTTTACAAGATTCAGAGAGACTTTTAAGACAAGGCCGAAGAAAAGTGGCGCGGGATTGACTAGGGTCAAGGGTGGAGAATCCGAAGAGGATCGAGATTTCGGAGTTATGGAGGAAGGCAAAAGGGTTTCTATCGGCGATATAGTTGTTGAGGCTGTGCCAGTAAATCATTCCCTGCCAGGAGCCTGTGGCTATATAATCCATACTACGGGAGGCGCTCTAGTCTACACCGGTGACCTACGGTTTCATGGCTATGGCGGTGAGTTAACCAGAAGATTCATTGAAAGAGCAGCCGAGGTCGAGCCAGCTACCTTGGTTTGCGAAGGCACGCGTATTGGTGAAGTTGAGAGCATCACCGAGCAGGATGTCCAAGAAAAAGTGAGTGAGATAGTCCGAAAAACAAAGAATCTGGTCATCGTCAATTACCCACCCAGAGATATAGAGCGAATGAGAAGCTTCTATGAAGTAGCAAAGAACAGCAACCCAAAGCGCAAGTTAGTGGTTAGCTTAAAACAGGCATATTTACTAAGACAACTCGAAGGCACAGATGCTAATGCGCCCTCTTTAACTGATGATAACGTAGCCATCTATATTGATAGAAAAGGTTGGGGATTGATCACCAAGCCTCAGTACCCAAGAGATATTGTGGAGCAGGATTATGCCGGGTGGGAACGTGAATTCTTGGATTACCCAAACACCGTAACCTGTGAAGATATTCGCCACAATCAATCCAGCTTCATTATCAGGATCGACTTCTTTGAACTAACAGACCTAATCGACCTCAAGCCATCCGAGGGGTCTTGTTACATTCGCTCAGTCACCGAGCCACATGATGAGGAGGATGCAATTGAATTAGGGAGAGTCGAAGAGTGGCTAAAACTTTTCAATCTTTACCCCTATGAGCAAGTCCATGCATCGGGACATGCTTCTGGACCCGAGATCAAGCAGCTTATACAGGATATCAATCCGAAAGTAGTCTATCCAATCCACACAGAACATCCCGAATCGTTTGATGAGATGGTTGCTAAAGGGACAAAAATCGAAAAGCCCGAGAGGGGGAAGAAGTTTCCAGTTGAGGGGATTGGGGAATGATACCGATTAAGCTTGCTCTCAGAAACTTCATGTGTTACCACGATAACGTGCCGCCGCTTCACTTCGATAGCTTCCACGTGGCTTGCCTTTGCGGCGACAATGGTAATGGCAAGTCGGCATTACTCGATGCCATCACCTGGGCGCTGTGGGGAAGAGCCAGAGCCAAGAGCGATGATGACTTGATCCATCTAGGCGAGGGAGAGATGGAGGTTGAGTTCGAGTTCGCCGTAGGCCAAAACACCTACCGCGTCCTGCGTAAGCGCGCCAAGGGCAAGCTTTCCAAAAGGGGTCTGCGAGGCGCGGGGCAGAGCATTCTGGAGCTACAGATAGCGACTCCGCAGGGTTACTCCCCGATCACCGGCAACACCATCGGGGAAACACAGCGAAAGATAATCGAGATACTGCGCATGGACTTCCAGACATTCATCAACAGCGCTCTGCTGCTTCAGGGTCGCGCTGATGAGTTCAGCATGAAGTCGCCTGGAGAGCGAAAGGAGGTCCTCGCCAATATCCTCGGCCTCTCGCTATATGATGACCTTGAGAAACTCGCCAAAGACCGAGGCAAAGAGAAAGAAATAGAACGGCGCACTCGCAGCGATAACCTCGCCCGAATTGAGCAACAGCTAGAACAAAAGGGGAAATATGAGGCTGAGCTACAGGAAACGCAGGCAGCTATCTCTGTGATTAGCAGCGAGGTGGAGAAACAGGAATCAGCACTCACAGCCCTGCGACAATCCAGGGAGGCTTTGAAATTCAAGGACGAGCAGTATAAGGAGATCGGTAGGCAAATCGAGCAGGCGAATCAACAACTCCACTATCTAGAAGTTCGCGCCAAAGAACACCGTTCCAAGATTGAGAAATACGAGAAGGTGTTGTCAAATTACGAGGCGGATCTTGCCAGCATACGGGCAAGATTAGACGAGCTCACCAAGCTGGAGCAAGACTTGGGTAGGATGAGAGAACGCGCCGAGGAGCTTTCCAATCGAATACACTACCTCGGATCTACCAATGTCCAATTGAAAAAGGAAATGGAGGAACTAAAAGGCAAGCTTGACCTACTTGGGCAGGGGGAAGCCGAGTGCCCTCTGTGTGGCACAGAGTTGGGCGTGGAGGGACGAGAACGCATCATGATTAACTATGAAGCCCAGGGGCGAGAGAAAGGCGATGCCTACCGAACTAACCTGGGCGAGATACAACAAAAAGAGGGGGAGCTAAAGAAGTTAAGGCAAGAAGTGAGCAGACTGGAGAGCACGATAACCACCGAGCGGAGTCAGTGTGAACGCCGGGCAGAGGTCTTGGAGCGAGAGCGAACCGAAGCGGAAAGCTCTCTCCCCCAGGAACAGGAAGCTCTGGCTCATGCGCAGAAGGCCACGGAGGACTTGCGTGCTGCGCTTCAAGAGAATACCGAAAAAAGGGGGGCAATTCTGGCGGAGATCGAGTCTCTGCCCCGTATTGAGGAGGAGTTCAATCAGGCTGAAAAATCCTACCGTGAGCTCCGAGACCGGGAGCGAAGCTGTAGAGACAAGCTCGTTGAGATACAAACAAGCTTGCGTCGCTGTGCTCAATTGGAAACGGAAAGGAAAGAGCATATCAAGGCACTGCATTTGGTAGCAGAGGAGAAAAGTGTCTATGATGAACTGGCCACCGCCTTCAGCAAAAAAGGGATACAGGCCATGATCATCGAGTCGGCTCTTCCTGAGATCGAGGAGGAGGCTAACCGGCTGCTGGGCCGGATGACAGACAACCGAATGCACCTGAGAATCGAGAGCCAGCGCGATAACAAGAAGGGGGATATTATCGAGACCCTGGAGATAAAGATATCGGACGAGCTGGGCACTCGCAACTACGAGCTGTTCAGCGGTGGAGAGGCTTTCAGGGTCAATTTCGCCTTGCGCATTGCCCTGTCCAAGCTCCTGGCAAGGCGGGCTGGTGCGCCGCTGCCGACACTTATCATCGATGAAGGCTTCGGCACACAGGACAGCGCTGGTAGGGAAAAACTGGTTGAGGCCATAAACTCGATTCAGGATGATTTCCAGAAGATACTGGTCATCACCCATATCGAGGAGTTAAAGGACTCCTTCCCGGTGCGCATCGAAGTTACTAAGACCGAAGAGGGCTCGATGTTCTCGCTGAGCTAGCAAATCCAGGGGCACCGGCTTCGCTTTCTCAGGCAGGACTCTTACTAATAGAGCTCGATCTTCCTCACGTCGTCTATCCCCCCAAGATAAGCCGGAAGCGGGGAATGCGTGAGAAGCGCAATTTACATGGTCTCTCGTCCTATGTTATAATACCTTCCGTTGGCAGAATGGAGTAATTAGATGATGGAAAAAGAGAAGAAGGAGGCTATTATCCACCAATTCCAGCTTCGGGAGGGTGATAGCGGCTCAACTGAGGTCCAGGTCGCGCTGCTTACTGAGAGGATAAGTCAGTTAACTGAACACCTCAAGTCGCACACCCACGACCACCATTCCCGGAGAGGTCTTTTGAAGCTCGTGGGGCAACGTCGCCGCCTCTTGCGGTATCTCAGCAATAACGATGTGGGTCGCTATCGGCAACTGATAGGACAGCTCGGTCTCCGCAAGTAAGAGAGCGGCTTGGTGGAGCAATAGGAGAGAGGTTAAAACCAGATGACAAACGATTTTCAGTGTGATGTTGACGGAAGGACCCTGCGCATCGAAACCGGAAAGCTCGCTGAGCAGGCTAACGGAGCGGTCACTGTTCACTATGGTGAGACCGTAGTTCTGGTTACCGCATGCGCCAGCGCCGAACCCAGGGAAGTGATAGACTTCCTGCCGCTTACTATAGACTACGAAGAGAGGCTTTATGCCGCAGGGAAAATCCCCGGTAGTTTCTTCAGGAGGGAAGGGCGACCCAGCCAGGAGGCAGTGCTGACAAGCAGGCTCACTGATCGGCCGTTGCGCCCACTTTTCCCCAAGGATTTTCGTCACGATGTTCAAGTGGTGATGACTGTGCTTTCCGCGGACCAGGAAAACGACCCCGATATCCTGGCTATCATCGGTGCGTCGGCGGCACTGGGCATCTCAGATATTCCCTTCAGCGGGCCAGTGGCTGCCTCTCGGGTCGGCTACATAGATGGAGAGTATGTGCTCAATCCTACCTTCACTCAACTTACCCAAAGTAAGCTAGACCTGGTTATCGCCGGCACCGGAGATGGAGCAGTCATGGTAGAGGGAGAGGCAAAGGAGTTAACAGAGGATATCGTACTCCAAGGAATCAAATTCGGCCATGAGGCAAACCAGGAGGTGATCAAGCTCCAGGAACGGCTTATCCAAGCGTTTGGCAGACCAAAAAGGGAGCTCAAGGCCAAGGAGCTTAGCTCAGAACTCCAAACAGATGTCGCTGCCACTATTCGGGATAAGCTTGGGCAGGGACTTGGTTGGAAGGGCCGGGCAGAGCGCGAGGAGGTCTTAGAGCAGCTTAAGAAAGAGATCGCGGCAAAGTGGGGGAGCACTCATTCTGCCCAGGAGATAAGTTCAGCCTTGGAGTTAGGGCTTAAGGAAAGAGTAAGGGCACTCATCTTGGAGGAAGGAACCAGACCCGATGGTCGAGGCTTGACCGATATTCGCCCCATCAGTTGTGAGGTGGGGACCTTCCCTCGCACTCACGGGTCAGGATTGTTCACCAGAGGGCAGACCCAAGTGTTAACTATCGCAACCCTCGGCTCGCCAAGAGAGGAGCAACAGATCGACGGGATTGGACAGGAGGAGAGCAAACGTTTCATGCACCACTACAACTTTCCCCCGTTCAGTACCGGCGAGGTAAAGCGTATGGGCTCTCCCGGGCGTCGTGAGATCGGACACGGAGCACTGGCAGAACGAGCTTTGGCACCTGTGCTGCCCGAAGAGGTCGATTTTCCCTACACAATTCGCCTCGTCTCCGAGGTATTGAGTTCCAACGGCAGTACTTCCATGGCAAGTGTCTGTGGCAGCACCTTATCCCTCATGGACGCCGGTGTACCCATCAAGACGCCAGTAGCCGGCGTAGCCATGGGGCTGGTAACGGGAGAGAATAGCAAATTTGCCGTGCTTACCGACATCGAAGGGCTGGAGGATGCCCTTGGCGATATGGACTTCAAGGTGGCAGGAACGGCTGAGGGGATAACAGCGCTCCAGATGGACATCAAGATAAAGAGCGTAAGCTATGAGATTATGGAGCAGTGTCTGAGCCAAGCAAGGGATGCCCGCCTGTTCATCCTGGAGAGAATGAAAGAGACCATTAGCGCTAGCCGTCCGGAAATAAGCAAATACGCGCCTCGGCTAACCAAAATAACAATTGATCCTGAGAAGATCCGCCACGTGATTGGCCCCGGGGGCAGGACTATTAGGTCGATAATGAGCGAGACCAAGGTGACTATTGACGTCGAGAACGATGGCACTGTCCTTATCGGCTCACCAAGCGAGGAGGCAACCCAAAAGGCCATCAAAATAATTGAGGAGCTGACCAAGGATGTTGAGGTAGGCGGGACATACACCGGTCGAGTGACCCGGGTAACCAACTTCGGAGCTTTTGTTGAAATCCTGCCCGGCAAAGAGGGTCTGGTGCACATCAGCGAGCTGGCCGACTATCATGCGCCCAGCGTTGCCGATGTGGTTAAGGTTGGTGACGAGGTCATGGTCATGGTCACCGAGATCGATCGCATGGGCAGGATAAATCTTTCCCGTCGTGCAGTACTCGAAAAGCTGTCTCAGATACCAGGTGCCCGCTTGGGAACTGACCAGAAAGAGCCCCCAAACTATCCCTTCAGAAGACAAACAGAGCCTAGGCATCCGCGCCCCTATCGCGATGAGGACAAGAGGGTATGAGAACAGGAGGACCTCAAGAGAGCGACCCAGGAACACTCACCCCAGAAGGCCACCCCACTAAGAAGTGGGTCCTTATATGTAGCGTATCAAGTATTTGCGTATAACAAAATCCTAAACTCAAAATCCGAAACCAATTAGGATTTAGAGCTTGCAATTTAGAATTTACCACTACGAAGCAAATGGACAGAAGCAAGCAGTTTTGGATTTATCTCTTTGAATTTTGATATTGTTTAGAATTTAGCATTTAGAAATTAGCGTTTGATTCGGGTATATGCACATTTGATTATGTCGTTCTATATACAACTGGGGATGAATCGAGGAGCTAATGGAGCGGGTAAAGGTTTTGGTGCACGGCGCGTTGGGAAAGATGGGGCAAGAGGTGCTCGGGTCCCTATGTCGTGATCCAGAGCTTGAAGCAGTAGCTGGAGTTGACATAAAGGGGGAGGGCGAAGAGCTACTCTTACCTGACGGTTCCCGCTCGATCCCGCTGTCTGCTGACCTAGAATCAACTCTTAGTCGCTATCACCCCGACGTCCTGGTAGATTTCACCACGGCTGAGGCCACGATGCCCGCGGTGCGAACGGCAGTAAAACATAATGTCAGGCTGGTGATCGGAACCACAGGGCTATCCGCTGCGAACCTCGACGAAATCAAGAGCCTATGCCAGAGCCAAGGAATTGGGGCAGTGGTCGCCCCCAACTTCTCTCTGGCGGCAGTAGTAATGATTCACCTGGCAAAAATGGCAGCTAGGTTTTTTGACCATGCTGAGATTATCGAGATGCACCATGAACAAAAGGCCGATGCCCCGTCGGGAACCGCCCTGGCTACAGCTAGGGAGATGGTCAAATCTAGAGGCAAGGCTTTTGTTCACGCCTCTGCAACAAATGAGAGCATTGCCAGTTGTCGCGGCGGCGAGTTTGAGGGAGTAGCGCTACATAGCGTGCGGCTGCCAGGGATGCTTGCTCATCAGGAGATTATTCTAGGCGCACCGGGTCAAACACTGAGGATACGTCTCGACCAGATAAGTCGAGAGGCCTTCATGCCTTGCGTTGTCCTGGCCATCAAGAGGGTGGCCGAACTCAACGAAGCGGTCTTTGGCCTGGACCAGCTTCTGGGTCTTGAGGGGGAGAATTGCTAGGGTCTGTGCTGATGAGAAAGTACCACACCGCTGTTGTGGGGGCCACTGGGCTCGTGGGACAGGAGTTTATCAAGGTCCTGGAGCAGAGGGATTTTCCCATGGCCTCAGTTCATCTTCTTGCTTCTGATAGATCAGCGGGGAAAAAGCTGTTTGTGAATCATCGAGAGATCGAGGTCGAGGAGGTCACACCCAACTCGTTTGACCCGGTAGATATAGCGCTATTCTCCGCGGGGAGCGAAGTCAGCAAGCACTTTGCACCGATAGCAGCCAAGAGAGGCGCGGTAGTGGTCGATAACAGCGCCGCCTTCAGAATGAATCCCAATGTCCCTCTCGTGGTTCCTGAGGTCAACCCCGAGGACCTGGAGCATCATCAAGGTATAATTGCCAATCCCAACTGCTCCACTATTCAGATGGTGGTTGCACTCTATCCGCTGCATAAGGTGAATCCCATCAAGAGGATCGTGGTGGATACTTACCAGGCGGTATCGGGCACGGGCTCAGCCGCTGTAGATGAGCTCAACAGCCAAACAAAGCTGATCCTTGAGGGAAAGAGCACTGTCCCTCACGTTTACCCTCACCAGATAGCCTTTAACGTGCTTCCTGAGATCGATGTATTCCTCGATGACGGCTACACCAAGGAAGAGTGGAAAATGATTCACGAAACGAGGAAGATTCTTCATGACGAGAGCATCGCTGTTTCAGCGACTTGTGTGCGTGTGCCAGTAGTTGCCGGACACAGTGAAGCAATCCATGTCGAGTTCAGCAATCCCATGAGCCCCGAGGAGGCACGAGATATCCTGGCTACCGCCCCCGGGGTTAAAGTATTGGATGATCCCCCTATTAGCCTCTACCCCCACCCTTGGGCTGCGGCTGGTACCGACGAGGTGTTTGTTGGGCGCATACGCGGCGATGCTTCACACCCCAATGGGCTAGCGATGTGGGTAGTTGCTGATAACCTGCGCAAGGGAGCAGCTCTCAATACAGTTCAGATCGCTGAGCAACTGATCTCAAAGGGCTGGCTCTAAGAAACGCGAGGAGGTATCAATTGCTAAATTTGGGTCGTCTGCTTACCGCGATGGTAACCCCCTTCGATGAGAAGGGAGAAGTCAACTATGAACAGGCAAAGAAGCTAGCGCTCGCTTTGCTTGATTCCGGAAGCGATGGTGTAGTAGTCGTAGGCACAACCGGCGAATCCCCTACTTTGACTCATGAGGAAGAGATTCGGCTATTTGCCGAGGTGAAATCAGCGGTAGGCGAGCGAGGAACAATCGTGGCGGGCACAGGGAGCAACAGCACAGCAGAAGCCATAGCAACAACCAAGGAAGCAGAGCAAATCGGAGTCGATGCTTGCTTGCTCGTGGTCCCTTACTATAACAAGCCCACTCAAGAAGGGCTTCTGGAGCACTTTCGCACCATTGCCCGAAGCACAAACCTGCCCTGCATCCTGTATAACGTGCCTAGTCGCACTATCATCAATCTCTCCCCGGAAACGGTTATCGAGTTAAGCCAAATCGACAATATCATTGGATTGAAGGAAGCGAGCGGCGATCTGGGGCAGTCAGCCAAGATCCTCGATGGGGTGCATAGGGACTTTCTACTCTACAGCGGCAATGATAGCGACACTTTCCCCCTGATTTCTCTGGGTAGCTATGGTGCTATCAGCGTCGCCTCCCACCTGGTAGGAACTCAGATCAAGGAGATGATCTCCAAAGCAATTGGCGGGGAAACGGCAGAGGCTGCTACTATCCACCGCAACCTGTTGCCCTTGGTCAACGCCTTGTTTATTGTCTCCAATCCCATCCCCATTAAATACGCTTTAAACTATCTGGGATTCCCTGTGGGCAAGCCTCGTTTGCCTCTCACGCCACCCGATGAAAAGTCGGCAGCAGCAATAGAAGCTGTGCTCAAGAACTACCACATCGATCTCCCCTTGGGCTGAAGCTTTTCCCCACGCCTCCCAGCCATCCCTATGTTGCTGGTCTGAGCACCCCCTGGAGCGACCAAGGGCTCGTTTTCTCAATCTCGACCTTGACTAGTTGCCCCAAGCGATTAGCGTCATCGTCGAAGAATACCAGCTTTCCCGTTCGAGTACGACCCCACCACCTCCCCTTCTTATCCCCTTCCACCATTACCTCCACCGTCTGCCCCAGGAGTTGAGCATTGATCTCAGAGGCTATCTGACACTCTAGCTCCTCGACCTTCTGTAACCGCCACCTTTTCTCCGACAGGGGAACATCGTCCTCAAATTCCCTCGATGCCAGCGTGCCTGGTCGCGGGGAGTAGGCGGCGACATGAACGGTATCGAACCTGATGTTGGAGAGCAGATCGAGTGTCCTCTGAAACTGTACCTCGGTTTCTCCAGGGAAACCCACAATAACATCGGTGGAGAGAGCCACGCCGGGGACAATACTGCGTATTTGCTCAACCAACTCACGGTAGTTCTGTGCAGTATAGCCCCGACCCATCGCCTGCAGAATCTCATCATCTCCTGCTTGAACAGGGAGACTGATAGATTCGCAGACCTTGTCCAGAGAGGCCACAGCCCATATAAGCTTCTGGCTCATATCCTTGGGGTGGGAGGTGAGGAAGCTAATTCGCAGGAGGCCCTCAACAGAGTTCAACTCCTTGAGTAAATCTGCCAGATCAGGCATACCTGGAAGATCGTGACCGTAGGAATCCACGTTCTGCCCCAGCACGGTAACCTGTTTCACGCCGCGCTCAACAAGGCTTTCTACCTGACAGCGGATTTCAGTCAGAGGGCGGCTCCTCTCCCTTCCACGCCGGTAAGGGACGATACAATAGGAGCAGAAGTTATCACAGCCCTCGATGATAGTGACAAAGGCGCTCGGTGGGGGTGGCAACGGGGGGGAGCCCTGCATACCTTCCGGAACTCGCGTCCTGGCCAACTCTAACAGCTCAGCGGATTGCCCCGGCTTGAGGAAAAGGTCAACATGAGGAAAACAGCGCCTTAGCTCGGCAATCCCTGGATCAACTATACAGCCAGCCAGAGCCACTACCGTGTCTGGATTAAGTCTCTTGAGGGGTATCAGCGAGTTCAACTTGGAGAGGACGCGGTTTTCAGCACTCTGCCGTACAATACAACTGTTAATTACTACAATGTCGGCTTCCTCGATAGCCCGGGTAGACCTATAGCCCAATCGCTCCAAGGCGGTCGCCAGTTGCCCCGAGTACGCCTTGTTCATCTGACAGCCAATGGACCAGATGTGGTAATAAGACATGTAATGCCTTTCCGATACCTTCGTATTATTGAGATTGCCGAAATAGTCTCAACCAACCCCCTAAACCCCCCGATCTTGGGGGCAGCCCTCTTTCTACCATTATACCAAACATGCTTTTCCCTCAGAACGTCTGCGAAAAGGGGTTATACTCAGAGTCCGGGAGCGAAGCTACCGGGGGAGGGAGGGTGAGAAGAACCAGCGTTCGTAAACGCCCTCTTGGAAAGATCAAAAAAGCCCCGTTGGGGCAAGATGCACTCCGCTTTCATGGCGGAGGGAATGGGATTCGAACCCATGAGAGGGGTTTCCCCCCCTAACCGCTTAGCAGGCGGCCGCACTAAACCACTATGCGATCCCTCCCAAATCCATTTACGGGGAATATTATATCCACAAATTTTGTATCTTTCAAACCCTAGGGAGCATTACAGTTTAGGTCAGCCTGCCACTTCCTTCTTCCTCTTGAATCGGGACGTCACCGAAATGAATATCTGAGTCATCCCCATCAGCACTTTGAGAACGATAGGTGTGCTCAATATCTTGATCACTAGTTTGTTACCCAGTAGCTTCATAATCAATCTGTCTTTCCAGCTCATGCTTATCACTTCCTCCTAGATAGCTTGCTGCGAGCCCGCTGCACATCGCTCGAAAACTCACTCTTAAGCGCCTCCAACTTGTCCTTGAAGCTCATTCCCTTCTTCCCCATTTTGAGGCCCGTTGCCGGCCCCCGTCTCACGGTGGTTCCGGGCTTCCCTCCGACGCTGCTTCCCGGCTTCCCTCTGACGCCGCCTCCGGGCCCCCCTCTGAAGGCGGTTTCCTGCAGCGCTTCGCTCTTGATCTTGAGCCTCATGAACCCCAGGCGGGCAGAGAAGTAAACGCCCTCAAGCCAGCCTCTCCAGCGAGCAAAGAGCCACTTGATGAGCCTTACGATCCAAACCACCAGACCCAACTCCACAAGGATGAAAACGATAACCAAAACAGGTATCATCGCAAAGACGAGCAGAAGAACAAAGAAGGTAGGTAGGTTGGGAGAAGCAGTAAGCTGGGTAAGGAGTACATAAACCGCGGCAATGAACACTACTTCCAATAGCACCGCCAGAATGATGAAGCTGAAGAAATTCGCGGGCCTGGCCGCAAACTTGCCTACCATTTTCAGCCAGGGGTAAGAATGAGTCCAAACATAGACGAAGGCCGCTAAGAAGATCACCCCGAAGAAGCCGACAACTGCCCCCCCTATCACGACACTAGCAAGTGTCATTAGCACTATCAATGTGTCAATATCCATACCCGCCATAATATCCATTTCTTCACCTACGGGATGTAAGGCACCCCCAGCTCTCTCAGCGCAGCCACCAGCGTCGCTATACTGGCTAGGATGCTATTGAGTATCTCCCTAAGCCCAGTACCTATCAAGCTATCAAGCAATCTGTCAACGAATTTTGCAAACCTGGTGATCATAGAATCGATATCTTCCACAAAGCTACCTGGCTCTGTGAGTGGCACATCTACTTCAGGTGTTCGCAGCACGACAAAGCACAGCTTTGCCGTCTTCAATACCTCGCCCTCAGGGTTTGGCAGCGCGATCATGCCCGTTGTGCTGATGTAGTACTGACCATCTCCGGCATCGATCCATATTCCTTCGAAACTCGCCGACTTGCCTGTGATCTCCTGACGCAGGTAGAACAGTGACCTAACCCTGCTGCCATACATATCAAGTTCGATCGTCTCGTCGGGCGCATTTGGCAATTGTAGCGTAAGGTTGCCCGCCACATGTAGAGAGTAACTCTGCGCGGCGTGCGCCCTTTCTACCATGGCCACATGCCCCTCTAGTGTTGCGACTACAACCTTATTATGGCTGGTGCACCACCCCCATCCGGAAAGGCTAACAACAGATATCTCGATCGTTACACTCCCGCCGGTCACCACTATAGCTACCGGGGCTCCTAAAGCATCTCCCACTATAACATTGGACAAATCAAGTGGTGAGGTACCTTCCGTCGTTTTGGCAGTGAAGGTGATCCTGGCAAATGTCCCTGGCGATGACACTGTTTGACCCACATCTAGGATGACACCAGCAACGCCAGTGATATTCCCAGCAACATTGTCTATTATGCCAGGCAGGAAGAATGTGAGGGCGCCCTTCTGCTTCAGTAGATCGCCCTCGACAACGCTATTTGCAGTTAGAAGCGAGGGGTCAAAGCTGAGGTTCAACGCGACACCAGCTATGGGAACTGCAGGGGCAACTACTACATCAACCGTAAATTCCTGCAATGCAGAGACCGTCTGGCTGGCCGGTGAGATATCGACGGTGGTATCAGTTGGTGTTGGCGTAGGTGTGGGTGTCACTGTCGGTGTGGTAAAGGTATAGTAGGCCCCACCGTTATTATCCAGCGTGGTATTACCCCCAATGTTCGACGAGATTACCTCGTAGTAATAGAGTGTTGCAGAGGTAAGGCCGATCAAAGTAACAGCGTGGTCAGTAGTAAAAGTACCGTCGGATTCAGTCAATACCGGGGGCGTTGTGTTTCCATAGTTAACCGTGCTGTCACTTAGCTGGTCAGTGGTCCAGGTGATAACAGCCGAGGTGTCAGTTATATTACCAGCGCTAACATTCGAGATGGTCGGATCACCCTGCGCTAGGGCAATACTGGCTGCTAGCAAAGTTAGCAGCCATAGTAACAAGATTGTTGCTATCCAGTAACAGCCCTTCATCACGAATGCCCTGAGCCAGCCCCTGCGTGCGGGCTATCATAGCATAACGCCCAGCTTTGTCAAATCTGAGCGCTGTCCTGCTATCGGGGGTTAAGGTCTCCCCGCTACATCCTCAAATCGCATAGCGGAGCCCCTGATGAGAATTCGCCCGCGTTGTGAACATGCAAGCTGCTCGCTGACTAGAGGAGACTCCTGGAGCCACTTGGGTAACTTGCAAATCAGCAGTACAAGAGCCATGCTATCCAAAAGTAAGTGGTTCGTAGAGCCAGGCAAAGAAGTCCACCACATTCATAACTATCTGGCCCAGCGAGCCAACTAGCCGCTCGCCTATTGGATCAGTCAAAGTATTCCCCACTACCCAGAAATCAAGCATGCCATCAAACAGGACAGCCAACTTTGTCAGCACATTGGCTAGGATGGGGGGTAAGTCCTCGGCACCTTGCGCCAGCGCGGTACCAGCCACCGACAGCGACATAAGCAGGCTTAATAAGAGTATTACTATTATCCGCCAGCGCTTCATGTCAAATCGCCCTTACCAGCTCCTTCGGTTCTGCCTATTATATCCTAAATGCCCAAGTCCATCAAATGTAAGACTTAACCTATCCTCCCAAAAAGGAGAGGTGGTGAACCCTGGTTCATCCACCTCTGCCTTTGGCAATGAATGCCTTCGATTATTCAGCCTATGTAGTGAGTGTCTTCATCAAAGCCTGTGTAGCAAGTGAGTGTCTTCATCAGCAACAAGTGTACCTATGACTAAAGGGGCATAACAATCCCATTTAGTACCAGCCTGTACCATACTTCAGTACTCCTTTTGCCCAGCATCGCCAGGCTCCATTCCAATCATCCAGTTTGAGCATACATCTAACAGCATTCAGCAATCAGATAACATAATGCGCCGAAGTAGCGTCATGACTCCTGTCATGACGAAGAGTTCGTTGCCAGAGCGCGAAATTCTTCGCCGGAGCCTGCCCTGAGCACCATGAGATTCTCCGCTTCGCTCAGAATGACAAAAAGCCGAAGCCCTGAACGCAGCGAAGAGGAAGGGCAGGCGAGGTTAATCGGAGATTCAAGGGCCTACCGGGGTAGCGTCGTGACTCCTGTCAGGACGAAGAACTCGTTGCCACAGGAGTGGCAACGCTACGCTTGCGGGAGGAGCTACCAGGGGAGCTGCCACACGGCTGTCACCTTCGGGGTACTGACAGGATCTATGGTGATGCAAACCTCCAGGCCCGAAGCGTAATCGGGGACTATCCACAGCAGTTCGCCGCTAACCGTTGCCCCGACCGAAAGAGTTGTAGTTGGAAACAGGTTATAATGGAACTCATGTGTGTACTGCCTGTACGCATACCCTTCCGAGTCAGTAAGAGTAAAACCACCCGGTATTACGGTATACGGGGTTCCACTGCGATTGTGGACCGTGGCACTAACAAATATGTACGATGATCCTGGCGGTGCCGTATATGACCCAACTGGACCAACAAAGCCTTTCGTCCTCTCCGGAGAATAGACCCTACACGCTAGTTGTGATGAAACTGCCCACTCCCCAATGTTAACGTCTCTGACGATGCCAGTGGCCCCACATGCTGGTGGTGGCGTTGGTGCTCCTGGTGCTGGCGTTGTCGTTGGTGCTGGCGTTGTCGTTGGTGTTGGCGTTGTCGTTGGTGTTGGCGTTGGCGTCGGTGCAGGTGTCGATATCAACGTCGAGGCGCATGTGTAGACCAACCAGGAGAGCAACAGAACAGCCATCACGAGACCAAGCACGAGGATTCTTCTTCCCCTTGAGCACAGCCCAACCGGCCGCTGACGCTCTCCTGGTGGCATCGGTGTTGGCGTAGGAGATACCCCGAATGGCACAAAGGCATCACACGACCGTGTGTCCGCTCTCACCTGCATCCCGTATTTGAGGCCAGCGTGCTCCGCGCTGGTGCAACTAAAGAACCTCTCACCCGGTTTCGGTTTGAAATTCCCGCAATTGCCACAAATATTGCTGCCCATGTATCTCCGCCTTGCTCCTCAATTCTATCAAAATGGCACCTCTGATCCCGGCCCCGAAACATATCATAATATAAGCGAGAACTGACCGAGGGAATCCGCCAGTTCCTGAACAATCTGAGATAGCGAAGCTGCTAGGTTCTCGCCCACCGGGTCAGTCAAAGTATTGCCCACTACCCAGCAAGCGAGTATTCCATCAATTATGACCATTATCGGTACGACGATATCGTCCAGGAGCGAAGGTATGTTTTCGCTATCCTGCGCAAAGGCAGTGCCCGCCCACCATAGCGCGACCAGTGGGCTCAACATACCTATTGCTACCCGCTGCCAGGCAGCAGGGCTTTGGAGCTATCAGGGGAGCTTCCATCTGGCTATCACTTTCGGGGTATTGACAGGATCTATGGTGAGGGAAACCTCCAGGCCTGAAGCGTAATCGGGCACTGTCCACCGCATAATGCCGCTTACTGTTTTGCCCGGATAAAGAGTACCACCTGGAAAATAATCAGAATCGAACCTATGTCTGTAAAACTGGTACCAACGCCCCTCCGAGTCATAAAGGGTGAAATGAGTCGCCGCTATGTTATACGGGGTCTCCATATTGGCGTTAGACACGGTGGCGCTAACTATTACGAACTTTGTTCCCGCGGGTGCTCCAACTGACTCGAGTCCCATCCCAAACCATCTCGTCCTCATCGCAGAATCTAGCCTGCACGCTAGCTGTGATGAAACTGCCCACTCCCCAATGTCATAGTACTCGACGATGTAGGCGGGCACAGGTGTTGGTCCTGGCCCCGGTGCTGTTGGTGTTGGTGTCGGCGTCGGTGCAGGTGTCGATATCAATGTCGAGGCGCATGTATAGAGCAACCCCGAGACCAACAGAACAGCCATCACGAGACCAAGCACGAGGATTCTTCTTCCCCTTGGGCACAGCCCAACTGGCCGCCGGCGCTCTTCTGGTGGCACCGGTGCTGGCGGAGGAGATGCCGTGTATGGCACAAACGCGTCACAGGCGCGTGTATCCGCTCTCACCTGCATCCCGTATTTGAGGGCAGCGTGCTCAGCGCTGGTGCAATTGAAGAGCTTCTCACCGGGTTTCGGTTTGAAGTTCGCGCAATTGCCACATATATTGCTCCCCATGTACCTCCCCCTTGCTCCTCAATTCCATCAAAATGGCGCCTCTGATCCCGGCCCCGAAACATATCATAACATAAGCGAGAACTGAGCAAGGAAATCCGCCAGCTCCTGAACAATCTGAGATAGCGAAGCTACCAGGTTCTCGCCCACCGGGTCAGTCAAAGTATTGCCCGCTACCCAGTAACCGAGTATTCCCTCAATTATGACCATTATCGGTACGACTATCTCGTCCAGGAGCGAAGGTATGTTTTGGCTATCGTCCGCAAAGGCAGTGCCCGCCCACCATAGCGTGACTAGTGGGCTCAACATACCTATTGCTACCCGCTGCCAGCTCTTCATGTCTTATAACCTCAACCGACTCCTCTGCTACCCAGTGTATCGGATTAGCTCCAATCCTGTCAAGTGCCAGCCTTCGCCGCCTCAAGCTCACACAACTCAGGACGAGCCGAATATACAGCAGGGGGGTGAAACTTAGTTCACCCCCCTCTTTCTTGATGAATACACTCACTCGCTACGTAAGCTTCTTTTCCAGGTATCCAGCGCCCAAGGTAGATACCTTTGTACAAACTAACAAATCTTCTTTCGACCTAGCAAACGTTCTCTTGTCCCCGAAACGCCTTCTACGGACCTACGGCAGAAAGCGGCTCGTACGGGAGCAGCGTGGTGAACTGGGCCACGAACACTATGCCATTGTGGATAATGGTCATTACGGCAGCAACAATTTCCTCGCCCTTGTCACTCATATGGGGAATGTTGCCGAGCACCATCCACTGCCCTTTGCTCGGTTCCAGCTTCAGTGGGTCGGTGTATACATCATCAGCCTGCAAGAACGCCATGCGCTGGCTGAGATCGGCACTTATCTGGAAGAGGTGCTTGAAGACCTGGTCCATCAAGCTCATAAAGAACTGGACATACGAGATGAAGCCTTCCCAGTTCTGCGGCACATAGCCGGGTTGCAAAAGCGTACCAGTACCATCACCGTAGCCCACAGGCGGCACACCTGGTGGAGTCATTTGGAATCACCCCCTTTCTCTGCGCTCCCGCTCCCCCTTGGGCAGGGAACAGAAGATAGTATCTTCGTACCATAGGCTATAGTACGAAGTTACTAGGGAGTATACCTACTTTAGTACTATTTGTCAAGTACTTCGCCAAGATTTTCATACAATTGTGATTAAACGCTAATTAACTTTTCCTCCCATTCTTCCAACTTATTGGCTATAACTTAGCTACTGTATGCGGCGACATAAATATGTGCGCATAATATCCTATAAGATCCCTCTCCCTTGAAGGCTTCGGCCGTGAGCCCTCGGCGTGAGCTCGGTCGAACGCTCAGCCGAACGGGAGAGGTCAGAGCCTGTTCTGAGCTCTTCGGCTTCGCTCAGGACGGGCTAGCCGAAGGATGAGGGTGTATTCCCCCTCCCTCTAACTCCCTCCCGCCAGGGGAGGGAGAGTTATCAGCACTTTAGTAGCATTTGTCAAGTATTTGGCGAGGATTTTCACAAAATTGTGATTGAACTCTAATTAACTTTTCCTCCCATTTTTCGAACTTATTGGCTATGACTTAGCTCCGGTATGCGGCGACATAAATATGTGCGCATATCATACGGGGAAATTCCAAATACTAATTCCTAAGCACTAAACAAATTCAAATATCAAAATGCAAAAGGCAAAGTTGTGGGGCAAAATCCAAAATGGGTAGAGTAGCGTCGTGACTCCTGTCACGACGAAGGATTCGTTGCCCCCCGGAGTGGCAACGCTACGCCTGAACTTTGAATTGTCCTTTTGCTCTTTTATCTCTGCGTTTTGACATCCTAAGGATGAGGGTGTATTCCCCCTCCCTCTAACTCCCTCCCGCCAGGCTTCGCCCTAAGGCTCAGCCCGAAGGGGGAGGGAGACTTATCAGGAACTTTGCACTCGACTTAAGGGGGAAATTCTAAATACTGATTCCTGAGTATATTTGAGCATACAGCTAACAGCATTGAGCAGACAGATATCATAATGCACCGAAGTAGCGTCATGACTCCTGTCATGACGAAGAGTTCGTTGCTCCCCGGAGTGGCAACGCTACTTGCTGATACACGTTCGGCTGGCGATGACATAGACAACATGCATGTCATTGCGAGGCACGAAGCGCCGAAGCAATCCCAGAGGATTGTAGTGAGATTGCTTCGCTACGCTCGCAATGACACAGGACTCGCCTCTTTACTTTGCTCAATGGTTCGCCTCCCAACGACGCCCCAGAAACCACCTTTTCTAGAGCTAATCGCTGATTTCAAGGTCAGCAAACCAAGGTTGACACCCATCAAGCAAGAGGCTAGAATTAGCCCAATGTCGTACGAGGCAGAACGACTAGCCCTAAGATTGTGGCTGCAAAGAGCAGCCAGCCGGTGGGAGGCCTTCCGAGCAAGGCTTCCCACCATTCCCACAAGATGGCTCGTACTGCTTTGCGTGGGGGGTCTGGCGGCATATGCTGTTCTCCTTCGCACACTGCACCTGCTCAACCCCCAAAACTACTATGTGCTGAGCGCCGACTCCTATTTTTTCCACTGGCTCGCGGGAAAGATCATGGCCGGCGAGACGCCTCCCCCATGGCCCGGGGCGGAAGGTACCTATACGCTGCATAGCGGGTTGGCCTACCCTCTGGCCTACATCGCCAAAGCCTTTGGCTCGTCGCCAGACGCGTTAGACCTCGTATGTAAACTCCTGCCTCTCCTTTTGGGGATAGTCAGCATGGTCGTAGTATATCTGGCTGCCGCCAGAATCTGCGACCGGCGCGTGGCGCTGTTCTCCGCCTTCGCCTGGGCCCTAATGCTTTATGCCGTTCTCGTTGGGGCAGCCGGCTATCTCGATCGTGATGGACTCAGCATACTGCTGGTGATGATAGGGGCCTTCACGTTCTACCTCTCCAGGGGCTGGCACCTACACATCGGCAAGATAGACGTTGGATGGCTTTTAGCAGGACTCGGGGTGCTCGGTGTGGAGGGGTTGCTTTACCTCGAGTGGAGCTTCGTCGGCCCCGTGCTGCTGCTGGCCATACTGGTGCTGTATTTCGTGGTGAGATTCCTGCTGGGATACCTTGAGCACATGGAGACAGAGCGGAGCGCTGTGCGCAGGCTTGCCTCTGCCATAAGCGAAGTTAACTGGCGGACGTTTGCGCTCATAGTCCTGGGCAACATCGTGGCGGCGAGCCTTTATCATCAGCAAGCCACCTTCCTGTTCGACCTCGGAAAAGCTGCGGTCCAAACAACAGGAGAAAGCGCTGTTGCTGAGATGGGGGGTATCGGCATTGGGGACATCCTCGGCTACGGTTTTCTCCTTATCCCGATAGCCATGGGCCTGTACCTTGCCTGGAAAAAGCGGGCTGAGGGCAGCGTCTTCTTCGCCTGCTGGTTCCTCTGCATGCTGGTTTTGAGCCTGTTTGCAAGACGAGTTCTGCTTTTCGCTACCCCAGCGGCCTGCCTGCTCTCCGGAGTAGGACTGGCCTTCCTCTGGGACTGGATGAAGCGGGGACGATTTCAGGAGCTGAAGAAGGTCGGTGTGGCAGCACTGCTGTGCTTGCTGGTTCTACTTTCGTTCCCGATGGTTTCTTCTATGGGCTCCGACCCTAGAGTGGCTGTCAACGAGGAGTGGCAGGACGCCCTGGCCTACATGAGGGAGAGCACCCCCCAGGACGGGGCGATAATGACCCAGTGGGGCTGGGGCTACTGGATCCTGGACATGGGACAGCGGAGGCCGTTTGTGGATGGTGGATTCTACGGCTGGGACTATTGGAGGAATCGCGATGTAGGGCTCGCCTACTCCACCACCGACCCCTCGGAGGCAGCGCAGATGATGGAGGACCGGGGCGCCAAGTACCTGGTCTTTTCCACGCTCGACCTCGACTTCGCGCCCACTATCCTAGGGTGGGCCGGGCTAGGTGAAGAGTACGATGAATTCCCTGAGGATTCTCTGGTCGTCCGCAGCCTCAATGGCGAATTCGAGTCCGGAGGCGGACTGGAGGTGATATACCGCTCCGCCCCTGACTCTGAGGGCTTTTATCCTGTGGTTATCCTCCATCTAGCTCAAGTTGAGCAACCATCCCTAAATAGTGATTAAGTTCAAAAAATCGGATCTTGGGGCGTCATTGCGAGCGAAGCGAAGCAATCTCACCACAAATACGTGCAAGATTGCTTCGGTACTTTCGGGCCCGCAATGACATATACGTACGTCTCGGGGTGCTTTGTCGGTAATCCTACCCGCAACGACATAGAGATGTGGCAACACTAAGTTGGATTTCAATCGCTATTCTCGGGACCATGGTAACCGTTGCCCCCTTAGTGCTTTGCTGGTATAATCCTTACACCTAAGCTTAAAGCTCTAACAGGAGAAACAATGGGTAACAAGAGGGAAGAAGGACCGGCTGAGCCCAGGTCCAGATATGTTTGGGATCCCAACAAGCTAGCCTGGGTGGAGAAAATAGAGGAGCCCAGTGCAGAAGAGCCCATAGGACATGAAAGCGTGGTGGAGGCTGCAGTTGAGGAGAGCCTAGAAGAAATTGCAGAGGGAGTAAGCCTGGTTGAGCCTGCAGTAGAAGCCGAGGAGCTGGAGTATGCCGAGGAGCTGGAGTATAGAGGGGCGTTGATCAGGTCCATAGGATTCGTGATCGATGTAGTTGTGCTGTTCATCATCGCGGGCATAATTTTCACGATCTTTGACATCCGGCTTGCTGCCACCGGTGATGAGGGGAGAGGACCTAGCGCCGGCACGTGGGTACTGCTTGTGCTGTTCCTCGCCTATTTCGTCGGATTCTGGACTTGGCGTGGCCAAACCCTAGGCAAGATGCTCATCGGCGGCAAGGTTGTCAGGACCGATGGCACGCCTATTGGCGTTGGCAGGGCATTGCTGCGCTTCATAGTATACGCGGTGTACTTCTTTGCAGTTGGCTTTTTCCAGCACATTATATACGTTGTTGTGCTTCTTGCCTTGATTATATTAGCAGTAGTCATCTTCAACAGGAAAAAGCGTGGACTCCACGACATGGTTGCTGACACAGTTGTGATCAACAGCCGCCCCCGTGCGCTGGTAGACTACACTGCTGAGGAAGAGCCCGAGGAATCCGAGCAGGGACCTGACGACTCTGAGCAAACGTGAGTTAGAGTAGCGTAGGGTGGGTGAAATGAAATGCCCCCCCCCAAAAAAAAATGGAGATGAAAACGGTGGGTTTGCTATGCTGCACTCCGCTATACTGCTGCCCTGAGATTCCTCGTCGCTTACCCTCCTCGGAATGACATATGCATCGCCTCTGTCATTCTGAGCCAAAGTACTGGCCTGTCTTCGACCCTCAGAGCTCAGACCCGAAGGGAACGGAGTCCAGCGGGGTGGGTGGAGTGAAACGCAACCCACCTTCTGCGGCAATGATTTGGTGGGTTCCGCATTGCTGCGCCCACCCTACGAATCTGCTCTCTGGCAGTGGCGCTGAAGACTATCAGCAAGCGTAGCGTTGCCACTCCGGGGGGCAACGAACTCTTCGTCATGACAGGAGTCATGACGCTACTTCCGTGCATTATGATATCTATTTGCTGAATGCTGTTAGCTGTATGCTCAAAAGTGAGTGGTAAAAAGGGGCTTCCAAGTATTTCTCTCAGCATCTATTCCAGATATAATGGGGGCAAACCGGAACCAACCAAACGAGAAGCATGAGCTGAGGACGACACATAGCTGAAGAGGTAATATGCTGAGGGTGAGAATACTATGCGCGTAGCGATGTACTATAGCAACCGGGACGTGCGGTCCGAGGAGATGCCAACCCCACAGATCGGCCCCGGGGAGCTTCTATTGCGTGTAGAAGCCAGCGGGATCTGTGGCAGCGACGTTATGGAATGGTACCGCATCCACAAGGTTCCCCTGGTGCTTGGTCACGAGGTCGCAGGCGTGATCGCTGCTGTCGGGGATGGAGTAGAACACTACAAAGTGGGTGATCGAGTCACCGTGGCTCATCACGTACCGTGCAACACGTGTCATTATTGCCTCAACGGCAACTACACCATGTGCGATACCCTGCGTCAGACCAACTTCGACCCTGGCGGCTTCGCAGAGTACGTTAGGCTTCCAGCTATCAACGTGGACCGCGGGGTGTTCTTGCTACCTGAAGAGGTGTCCTTCGAGGAGGCAACCTTCGTTGAACCAGTGGCTTGCGTCCTGCGCGGACAGAGGCGATCAGGCCTGAAACCCGGCTATAGCGTGCTCGTTATCGGCAGTGGCATCGCGGGGCTGCTGCACGTGCACCTGGCGCGCATGCTGGGGGCAGGTATGGTGGTGGCGACAGATATCCTTGAGCACCGCCTAAACGTGGCGCGACAGTTCGGGGCCCATGCCGCGATTCAGGCCGAACATGACGTACCAGCCTACCTGCGCGATATCAACGGCGGCCGACTAGCGGACCTGGTGATAGTGTGCGCCGGAGCCAAATCAGCCATCCTGCAGGCACTGAATTCGGTAGAGCGCGGGGGCACCATCCTCTTCTTCGCGCCTACCAAGCCGGGAGCGACCTTTCACATATCTCTGAACGACCTGTTTTGGCGCAACGACGTAACGCTTACCACATCTTATGCAGCCAGCCCAGCAGACTACGCTGTAGCGCTGGAACTCATCCGAGCCGGCAACCTGCGCGTCAGAGAGATGATCACGCACAGGCTGGGCCTGGCAGACACAGGACTGGGCTTCCACATGGTAACCCATCCCCAAGAACATAATTCCATCAAGGTTATCATTGAGCCCCAGAGGTAGTCGCAGTACGAGTATACAGGCTGGCAGCTGAAGAAAATTTCGGTTGGGTCAAAAAGGGATTGCTAGAATTATCAACTACAAGAGGGACACCACCCAGAGTCTAGAAATTGAGAAAGCCCCAAGCCTGCTGAGCTCTCCTTTGGGGTTAATCTGAGGAGGGCAGGGGCCTGGGCTGCTGTGCGGTCATTGGCTGACCGCAACACTCCACCTCCCCCTCGCCTGCTTTGGTTATCAATACCTCGGTATTGCAAATCTCACAACGGAATCTTCTACCTAATAGGTTCGGCATTTTCCCTGAGACTCCCTTCTGGCTTCTATCTTCTGGCTCCTATCTTCCTACACCATCAACACGCCCTGCTTAACTCTTCTTCTCCATAGGCTGTCCGCAACAACTGACCGCCCCGTTGCCTGCTCGGGTGACAATCAGTTCCGTGCCGCACTTCGCGCAGCGATACCTCTTCCCCATCTCGTTGGCCATATCTGCACCACCTTTCGGATTACGACTGCCAGCGCTATTATAGTTTCGCCTGACAGAGTTGTCAACGCCTTATACTCTTTAGCAACCTTAGCTGCCAGCTCAGAGCCCCAGCCTTGACGCTTTGGCAAGCGACTGCTATCATCTCCTTGACCCCTAACAGAGCACAATATGCCAAGATGAACTTCGTAGAAAAGCTACTAGCTGCGTCCCGAACTAATCAGAGCTTGCTCTGTATCGGGCTCGATCCCGATCCAGAGTTAATGCCCAAGATCGATATTCTCCAGTTCAATCGAGAGATCATTGATGCCACTTCAGACCTAGTATGCGCCTATAAGCCCAACCTCGCCTTCTACGAAGCCCTCGGCATCGAGGGGCTCAGGGCGATGGAAGAGACTGTGACCTACGTTCCCGAGGGAATCCCAGTCATAGGCGATGCCAAAAGAGGCGACATCGCTTCCAGCTCCAGGGGCTACGCCAGGGCCTTGTTCGAGACCTTCGGCTTCGATGCCATCACGGTCAACCCCTATCTGGGCTACGACTCCATCGCTCCCTTCATTGATTACGCCGATAAAGGGGTATTCATTCTGTGCAAGACATCGAACCCCGGAGCTTCTGATTTCCAGGAATCGCTCTGTCCTGAGCCGGGGTCAAGTAACAGCACCCGACCCCTCTTTGAGCTAGTCGCGCTAAAGGCTGTTGAATGGAATACCCGGGGCAACATCGGCCTAGTAGTGGGAGCAACTTATCCCAAGCAACTGAGAAGAATACGTGAGCTTTGTCCAGAACTCCCATTGCTAATCCCTGGGATCGGAACCCAGGGTGGAGACCTGGCAGCAACGGTAAGATACGGGGTCGATGCCAGCGGTGAGAAGGCGATCATAAACTGCTCCAGGCAGATACTATATGCCTCAAGACAAAGGGATTTTGCGCTGGCAGCACGCCGGGAGGCGTCGAAGCTGCGCGAGCAGATCAACAGGCATCTAGCAACCATGCGGTGATCCTATGGAGCCAAAGCTCGGGGACATAGTGCGCCTTAGAAAAAAGCACCCTTGCGGCAGCTACGATTGGCAGGTGGTCAGATTAGGTGCTGACATCGGGATTAAGTGTCGGGGATGTAACAGGCGTGTGCTCCTAGAGCGGCGAGCTTTCGAGCGTAGGGTAAAAGCCATCATCAACATTCAAGTTGAAGCTAAACACGATGGATCGAAAAAGTCTGAAGGCAGCGAGGTTACAGCGTCCGAAAACGGCCATTAAATCCTAGACTTCTAATCCCGGCCTCAAGGTGGCTACGTGTACGATTACGGTAGCCTGTGCTACAATAGTTGGCACGTAGAATCCCTGGGGGGTAAAGGATATGCCTATGGAGATGCCTGAAGAGGAGCTCTACCGCCTAGTACAGAAGCGAGTGGAATTAGCAGGGAAAAAACTGGAAACGAGGTCCTTCTATCTCCACTTTGCCCTCTACAGTGTTGTGAATATTCTGCTGGCAATCATATGGAGGGTTACAGGAGCACAGTTTCCGTGGTTTGCGTTTCCCGCGGGCATCTGGGGAATTGTCATTCTGCTTCACTTCCTGACGGTTTCCGTCTTCGCAGGACGAGGACGACGAGCGAGGGACTGGGTGCGAGCTCAGACGGAAAGGGAAGTGGAGAGACTGAAGGAAGTGGGCTTGACCCTGGAGCAAGTGGAGTCCCTGAAGGAAATGGAGAAACCGAAAGAAGGGGAAAACTGACACGCCTTTTCTTACCACGAACGAATGGGTGGATATCTCAGAACACCATGGTAAACACTGGCCCCTTCTGCTTCAGTGCAAACTCTGAAGACAAGGGATAGTAAGCCTCCCACCCTTGGTGAGGCCACGGAGCCCCTCAAAGTAGAGACAATACCTCGGTCAATAGCAATCAAATATTTCGCTCATTGATGCACTCAGGCTACTGAACTGAGCTTATGGGATTTCAAATGTAATAAATAATCATGAAGGCGGAAAGATGGAAGAAGTAGATTTGCAAAGAGTAGCGCGAAACGTAGATAGCGAGTGTCCTTATATACTTCTGTCCGACCTTGAATACACGGAAATCGTAGTTCAGAAAGATAATCAGATTCGTGGCAAAGACCACAACAAGGAAGCCGACGGTAAAGGGGAGTAACCGCGTCGATACCTCGATGTTAAGGATTAGCAAAAGGATCAACTCAAAAAAGAAATGAACAGCTACCGTAGTGCATATCCAGAAACGCCGGAACCCATGACGCTGACGGAGTAATCGTGCTCCTATTGCATAGCACAGGCCAAGGGTCCCATATTCTATCACTATGTAGGTAGGAAGACTGAAAAACATCAGAATCGCTAGAAGAAAAACCAGGGCTTCAGTAGGGAGCTTCGCAGGATCAAACCTGTTCAGCACCGCTTTTATCAGCGTGAAACCGATTAAGATATTTATTGGCAGGATCTGCTCAATGATACCTATGCTAGGATTGGTCAGATAATTGACCACCAGAAGGGCAAGCCCATAGACCAGTATCTCTCGCTTGAATCTATATGACCCGGAATACCCCACCAGGAAGAAGAACTGTGGAGCTGCCATACGGCCCACTATCCGCCACCAAACACTGTTATTCAAGAGGAATCTGCCAATGTGGTCGATAACCATTGTGGAGATAGCCGAGATTTTGAGTAGATCGTGGCTGTTTACCTCTGTACCGTAACGGTAGATGTCCTTCATTGAACTATCATCAGCTTCTAGAGCCTTGTGGTGGCTTTTTCATTTTGGACGGCACCGCTTTTGACAAAACGGTTCTAGGTCCTCTCTCAGCTCAATTTCCCAAGTTTTTGGACGTTCTCTCTTATTCAAAAGAGAATCTCAGTTGGACGTTTTGAAGGACTACAGTGAGTGAGAGCCATTTCATCGTTCGTTCATCATTCCTAGGATAGCCTTTTACGTGATTATACTCAGGAACTTTATGTCACAATTATAGCCACAGAGGCGCTATTAAGAAAAAAATGATATTAGTGATGGCATGAGACAGAATCACTCCAAAGAGCGACCCTGTCTTCTTTACTACCCAGCCGTAGAACAGGGCAATAGCAAAAATAAAGGGAATGCTTGCGACTGAGAGGTTCATTCCTGAAATATGCCCAAAGTGGATAAAGGCAAAGACCAGGCTAACATAGAGCAAGCCCCGGTGCCCAAAGGATTCCATCGATGTTCTTTGAAGGATCCCTCGAAAAGTAAGCTCTTCCACTGCTGCTCCTATTAGAATGACAAATACAGCGATAATGAGCATCCCCCAGGCAAACTCCGGGATGAGAGGCTCAGGTTCAACTATATAGTACAGCGCTGGCCCAAAGATGATCCCGGTCAGACCCATTGCCAACTGGGAAGGAGGCTTGCCAACAGCAAACCCCACCTCTCGAGCCCCGAGGTACATGATTCGCATTAGCACTACAGCAGCCACCAATAAGAGGGAAAACATAAGGGCAAATGAGGCAAGATCACTATCTATGTCTAGAGCAGAGGTAACCCCCGCAGCAAGAACAGCCGTGAGTCTGTAGAATGGCACAAGCGCCAAAGACAGGTAAAACACTCGGCTGCGATATTCCGTTGCCCGTAGATAGTGGGTGACTAGAGCGATGAGAACAATGGTATAAAACACTGCCCCCAGCAAAGAGTCAAAGCCAGAAAGCAACAGCTCAGCTACAGTAATACCCAGGAGGTAAAGTAGAGCAACGTTCATCTCCATCGTAACAACTTGGCGAACAACACTTCTTTCATCCCTAACAGCACGAGGCCTGATAGTATCACTGAGCAGAGAAGATCTCGTCTCAATAAAGAAAAAGACCACGAGAATGGAAATTGCCGCCAGAACCTGGGGAGTTATATTAAACGGCCTGGCATAATCACTAATAAGAACTCCATCCAAGTGGTCGATTTGGTGCTGAATGACCCGAGCATTCGAACCCTCTTCTTGCAGCACTACCTCTTCCCCCTCCAATGTCCAGTACTTCACTGTTATCCGTTCGCTCCGAGTCATCCTAATCGGTTTCTCTTTTGTTCCAGAAATGCTCGGACAGCGCTCCATCCCTGAGACGCTTCCTTCTCGTTCAATAATTTCAGGGTTCACCATGACCAAGATTTCCTCTTGTGGCGAAGGTCTCTCTAACTTTACAACAGCGATTCTCTTCGATACTCCCACCTGGGGAGCTGCCAAGCCAACGACATCCGCCTTCTCCATCGTGTTTGTCATCAGTGCTGCGAGTTGCTGCTCCTCTTCGCCTATCTTGTCAATATCAACAGGGATGGCTACTTCCCTCAACCCATCATCTGGCGACATGACGATCTCCAGACCCTCCTTACTATTGACCGAAATCTTTTCAGTTATCGCTGAGGCAGCCAGTGCTGCCAATCCCACGAGCGTCAAACACAGGAGAACTATTCCCGCTACTTTCGTGGCCCTCTTATTCCCTTCTTCCGTAACAGGTTGGCGAATAGCACTTGTTTTATCTCTAGCATCGGGAGCCTTGGGAGTATAAGCGAGCCTTGCCTTGCACTTACCACAGCGATAAGTCTTGCTTGGCTCTGGTGGATCAGGGATGCGGTTTGTCGCGCCACATTTGGGGCATACAACAATCACGGGTTACCTCATCTCCCAGTTTTGAAGGGCAACGTGCGTAAGTGCCATTCTACAGGTTTCTTAGTCCACCAGCAATGTCCGCTGGAGTGTGGAGCTTGTTCATCTGTGCCCTTACTTAAGCCTACCTACGGAGTACCTTCAACGTGAGCATGGCTCCCATGGCAGCGACCGTGAGAATAACACGCGTTCATAAACAATATCACGCTCAGCGATTGACCAGCGTTACCCAATACAGTAGAATTATCAACTAGCGAATCTAGGAGCAATCTTGTGGCAGAGCAGAAGGACCGCGAGGAGTTGTTGCGCGAAATAGCTGACATCGAGCTACGCATGTTTCTGGCCGTCGAGCCTTCCATTCCTTCGGCATGCCAGGAGCAGCCTGAGACCTTTAAACTGATGCGGAAAGCCAGCTTCTATGTCCTATCCGATGAGACATTGGAATCCTATCTGAAGGATATCCAGGAGGCTTTGGAGGAAAACAGAAACCTGATGGAGTTAAAATACGCTCGGATAGACGACCTGATCCCCTGCCTCAACAATAACCCCATCATTGACAAGATTGTCGAGGCTGAGGGTCGGTGGCTAACGGAACTGGCGGAAAGATATCCCCTGACCTTTAAGGGGCGTGCCGATTATGCTGCGGGGGTTTATCTCCGTAGCGAGCTCGAGACCTATTCCAACGAGACCTTAGAGCTATATTTCAAGGACGTTTCTAAGGCTATGGAAGAGGGAAGAAACCTAACAGAGGAACGATACATCTTCATTTTTCAGCAGACAGGTTATGACTCCATCGACGATGTGGAGATGGAGAGGAAGAAGGCTCAGTAATCATCCACGCGCTTCATCAGAAGCAAAACGCATACTGGTAGCTGCTAGATTGGGGCTGTAGCTCAACTGGGAGAGCGCCTCCCTTGCACGGAGGAGGTCAGGGGTTCGAATCCCCTCAGCTCCACCAAAGGTGACGATACCTAGAACTCCCCGCCGACTTCGACGAGACCCAAGTTGGCCGGGGAGAATTTTTTCCGTCACCTTTATCTGGCCACCTAGTAGAGATAAGGCCGCAGCGCGCTAACGCACTCGTCGTCTAGGGTCACATTTCGATGGATTGTTTGAAGAGCCTATTGACCAACAATCAGCCGTGTGATAGTCTCTACCTAAATCTTACGAGGGAGGAGGCAGAAAAGCATGCCACAGGCTTACTGCATGAAGTGCCGGAGCAAGGTTGAAATCAAGAATCCCCAGAAAGTCACTCTAAAGAATAAGAGACCTGCTACGAGTGGCACATGCCCCAAATGCGGAACAAAAGTATTCCGCATAGGTAAAGCCTAAAACTCACAGAGCTTGGAACTAGGGGCCACATCAAGTGGCCCCTTTTCTTTATCCCAGTAATCGGCATCGCAAGCTAGAGTTATTGCGGCTATGGGACACATAATGGACTATCGTTCAATGGGAAGCCACACCTCGCTGAGCCAAAAGGCAAGCCTATGATTCTGGTATGAGACTTGGTTATGCCTCTCTTTGGGCGTTACCCACAGTGCCTAGCGGCTTGAAGCAGCTAGCTCTACTTCGCGCATCAGCGCCTCGACCTCTGGATAAGCTATCTTTACCTTCGGCAGTACAGGCTTTCCATCAGGCCCTAGGTAGATAGCGCCAGTAGGGCAAACATAGACACAGTCTCCGCAGCCAATACACTCCTCGCCCAGTTCATACGCATAGAATGGGGCAGCTACTTCTCTATAGATACCTCTGTTGACCAGACTTATCGCGGATCTCCCTATGATTTCCTGGCATGCTCTGACACACAAGCCACAGAGGATACACTCTTGATCCCCCAAAGCATACCTTGGCTTCTCGACGCCGTACTCCTTAGCCAAATCTTGTATCCTCTTCACGTTAGGGCATCTGGCCAGCAGAAGCTCAAGTATCCCCTTGCGCAGTCTTCTCACGTTTTCGGTATTGGTCTTTACCACTAGCCCATCGCTTACCAGGTAGAGGCAGGCGGCTACAAACCTAGTCCTTGTTCCTTCCTCTATCTCCACAGTGCATAGCCGACAAGCTCCATAGGGTTTGACTGCTGGGTGATAGCAAAGAGCCGGGATGTTCCCGATTCCAGGGTGACTGTTGTTAGCCTCCAGGATAGTCTGACCACGCAGTGCCCTGATCTTCTTGCCATCCATAGTCATGTGAACCGCACTCGTCCCCAGGTGATCCGCTATCTCCACCTGGGTTTGACCGTTAATCCATACCTTTGCCATTGCTTACCTCCTTTCACCGCCTTATTACTGCGCCAAATTTGCAAACGTCATAGCAGGCCCCACACTTGAAACATTTGCTTTGATCAAGGGTATGGGGCTTCCTTTTCTCCCCTGTGATGGCACCTGTGGGACACTCTCTTAGGCATCTGAGGCATCCCTCACACTTCTCAGGGTCGATAGAATACTGGACTAGTGCCTGGCAGACACCCGCCGGGCATTTTTTCTCCTCAATGTGAGCTATATACTCATCCCTGAAATAACGGAGGGTGGTCAGAACTGGGTTGGCGGCGGTTGTGCCCAAGGCGCAAAGGGAGCCATCGCTGAGAATCCTTGCCAAGTCCTCCAATAAGTCGAGGTCTTCGCCCTCACCCTTTCCCCGAGTGATATTGCTCAGGATCTCGCCCATCCTGTGCAATCCCTCGCGGCAGGGAACGCATTTGCCGCACGACTCCCCCTCGAGGAAGTTGACGAAGTATCTGGCAACATCAACCATGCATGTGTCTTCGTCCATTACTATCATGCCGCCGGAGCCCATCATAGAGCCAAGCCTGGTGATTTCATCGAAATCCACAGGGGTGTCGAGGTATTGCTCGGGAATACAACCCCCTGAGGGGCCACCTGTCTGCACTGCCTTGAATTTCTTCCCCCCAGGAATACCTCCTCCGATATCGTAGATCATCTCCCTCAAGGTTATTCCCATTGGCACTTCCACCAGGCCGGTATTATTTATCTTTCCCACCAAGGAGAATATCATCGTTCCCTTGCTGCGCTCTGTCCCAATCTGAGCATACCACTCCGCTCCTTTATTGATTATCGGCGGCACATTGGCCCAGGTCTTGACATTATTCAGCAGGCTGGGTCTATCCCATAGACCCTTCTCCGACATGTGGATGTATTTACTTCTTGGTTCACCTGTTTTGCCCTCAAGGGAAGCCATCAGCGCGCTGGACTCCCCACAGATGAAGGCACCCCCACCTCTACATATGCTTACTCTGAAGTCGAAATCAGAGCCCAGTATGTCCTCTCCCAGCAGCCCATAGTTCATCGCCTGGTCAATCGCTATCCTGGCGTTCCTTACCGCCAGGGGATACTCGTTGCGGACATAAATGTAGCCTTGGTGCGAGCCAATAGCATAAGCACCAATGATCATCCCCTCCAAAACACTGTGGGGATTGCCTTCAAGGAGGCTTCTATCCTGATAAGCGCCGGGATCACCCTCATCCGCATTGCAGACCACATATTTGGTATCCCCGTTGGCATGGCGGCACGATTCCCACTTTCTCCCCGCTGGGAAGCCACCACCACCCCTCCCACGCAAACCGGATCTTTTTATCTCTTCAATGACCTCCTCCGGGGACATCTGGAAAAGGACCTTGCTCAGGGCAGAATAACCTCCGATAGCAATGTAGTCATCGATTCTAGTGGGATCGATCTCGCCATTAGCGCTGAAAATAGTCCGTGTTTGTCTCTTGTAGAACGGGACATCAGGTTCATAGACGATTTTCTGGTTCGTTGCTGGATCCACATAAAGTAAACGCTCGATGATATTACCCTTGAGCACCGTTTCAGCGATAATCTCTGGGGCATCCTCCGGCTTTACCCGCTGGTAGAAGATCCTCTTCGGTCGAATGACCACTAAGGGTCCCCTTTCACAAAAGCCATGGCAGCCTGTTTCCTTCAATTCCACATCTAGTCGCATTTCCCGCCTTGCGATTTCATCCCAGAAAGCATCAATAACCGCTTCGGCACCAGAGGCACGGCAACCGGTTCCACCACATACCGTTATACACGCCTGGCTTGGGTCCTTTCTTTGAAGTATCGACTGTCGCAAGGTCTCCAGTTCGGAGGGACTGCTCAGTCTTTTTTCCAATATCTCGACCATGCTTCTCCTTTGCAATTTACCCGTACCTGCTTAACACGCGGTCAAGTTTCTCAGGGCGCATCTGGCTCTCATACTTGCCATCTACAGCTACTACGGGGCCCAATGCACAACAGCCCAAGCAGTTGACCGTTTCAAGCGTGAAACTGGAATCTTCCGTAGTGCCACCAGGTCTTAGGCCGTAATCCCTCTCCAGCTTGTCGACCATTCTCTGTGCTCCCCTGACGTGGCAGGCAGTGCCAACGCAGACGGTGACCAAGTGGCGTCCTCTGGGTTTCAGGCTAAAAGCCCGGAAAAAGGTAGCCGTGCTAAACAACTGGCTTAAGGGAATATCCAGTTTCTGGCTAACCCTTAGCAGCACATCTCGGGGCAGGTAATTAAACTCAGCCTGAATATCCTGTAACAGGGATATCAATAGCTCCTTTCTATCTGCGTAGTTATCTATAATGGAATCAACCTTCCGTGAGGAACTGTCTATGAGGCGCTCCACTTGAGCACGTTCGAGAACAAGCTCCATTGCTCACCTCCTCTGCTCTCAGAATACCATCCACGAAGTCCAGTGACATCTGTTATTACGCCCGTTTTTGCTGCAAGAATCACCCTCACTGCTAGGTATTTTGTGCTCAAATCTCACCTAGAGAGCGGGGGACTTGACAGGCATATTCCTTTAGGTAGTTATACTCGATTACGCGGCACCTGCTTAGGCATCACTACGCTTGAGCTGAGTTGTTATATGTGAGTATAATAACTTAAGGAGAAGGTGGACTTATGAACGGCATCAAGGTTCTTCTTGCTGAGGACCACGTGATAACACGGCAGGGTATGCGTCGGCTTCTGGAGGAAGCGGGCGATTTCGAGGTAATAGGCGAGGCTGGCGATGGTGAGCAGGCCGTCCAGATGGCTACCGAGACGCAACCAGATGTGATCATCATGGATGTCGCCATGCCCAAGCTTAACGGCATCGAGGCCACTAGGCAGATAAAGCTACTTCGCCCCGCTATCGCGGTGCTTGCACTCAGCGCCTATGATGACGATGAATATATTTTCGGACTACTGGAGGCTGGTGCTGCCGGTTACCTGTTGAAGACAGCCGGTGGCGATGAGCTGATCCATGCTATCCAAGCTGTCCATAAAGGCGAGCCGGTGCTTGATCCCGTGGTTACCCGCAAGATGATGAATCGCTTTAGATTCCCCGGCAGGGCCTCGCGGCGGGAAAGACCCTCTGAGCACCTAACTGACCGTGAGATAGATGTCATCAAGTTAGCAGCTAAGGGTATGAGCAACAAGGAGATCGCTGACGAGCTTCTGCTCAGCAGGCGCACGGTGGAGGGCCATCTGAGAAGCATCTTTAATAGGCTGGGGGTCGGCTCTCGCACCGAGGCAGTGCTATATGGCTTAAAAAAGGGCTGGTTCGCCTTGGAAGATGCTACCTGAGCGGGTTGCTCTTCTGCTGAGTGGCAAAGAGGTGAGACGATGGCGGGAAACCGGAAACAAGGAGGAAACAACGAGCTGGCGGAACTGAAGAAACAATATGAAGAGCTCCAAGCTCGGGTAAGACGTCTGGAGAACAGTGAGCGCAGGCTTGCTGCTCTCAATGATGTTTCCAACCTCATCACTCAGACTCTGGAGATGGCGGAAATCCTTAGCAGTGTTACGGAAAGAATTGCCAAGGTGATGGGCGTAGAGGTTGTCCTAGTATTCCTCGTGAATTACAGGACCGATGAGCTTGAACTTCTGGCTCACAGAGGAGTTTCCCAGGGATTTGTGGCAGCGATGGAGGGAATGAAGGTCGGGGAGGGTTTCAACGGGGGAGTAGCAGCCTCAGGCGAGGCAATAGTGGTGCAGGACACCTCTCGCGACCCCAGACTATCGGGGGAGGAGGTGCTAAGGGAGGGGCTATACGCTCAGCTCATTGTCCCGCTGAGATTCAAAGAGAGGGTCATAGGCACTCTCTGTGTCAGCGTACGCCAGCCGCGGCAATTCCAGCCAGAGGAAGTGGATTTGCTTACCGCCATCGGCAATGCGATTGGCGTCGCTATAGAAAATGCCCGGCTCTACCAAGAACAAAAGCAAACAGCGGCCGAATTACAGGCGTCAGAGAGGAAATATAGAACACTCTTCGAGAGCGCCAATGACGCAATATGGGTTCACGATCTGGATGGGAACATCTTGGCTGTCAATAGGGCATGTGCTGAGCTTACCGACTATACGGTGGAGCAGTTGAGCCATATGAACGTTCGTAGCTTTCTACGTGAGAACGGTCTTGCCCTTGCGCGACAGGTACGAGATCGGTTACTCCGAAGTGAGGCTACGAATGGACCTTATGAGCAGGTACTGGTGAGGAAGGACGGGACCGAAGCGATTATGAGGCTGAGCACCAGCTTGATTACTGCTGATGGGAAGCCCACAGCATTCCAGCATATCGCCCGAGATGTAACCGAGGAGAAAAGGGTGCAGCAGAACCTGCGCTTCCATCTTCAACAAATGGTCAAGGCTCAGGAGGAAGAGCGCAAGCGCATTGCTCGCGACCTTCATGACGATACAGCCCAGATTCTAGGCAGCCTTTCCCGGGAGGTGGATAACTTCGTTCGTAAGAAAACCTATCTCTTGCCAGACGAGATTGCCTTTCTCAAGTATCTACGTGAACAACTTAATCACGGTTTACAAGAGGTGCATCGCTTCAGCCAGGATCTGCGCCCATCGATAATAGACGATTTAGGTCTATCTCCAGCATTGAAGTCGCTGGTGAATCAAATGAAAGAATACAACGGAATAGATGTAGATCTAAAGGTACTTGGTATCGAGAGGCGTTTCACCCCTGAGGTGGAATTGTTGATATTCCGCATAGTTCAGGAGGCACTTAACAATATCAAAAGGCATGCTCAGGCTTCGGCGGCCTGGGTGGTGATAGATTTTGCTGAAGGCAAAACGAGGGTGGCGATCAGCGATAATGGCCAGGGGTTTGAGCTGCCCGCGAGGACGGACGACCTTCTCCACAGTGGGAGGCTTGGTTTGGCTGGGATGCAGGAGCGGGCGCGATTATTGGGCGGCACTTTAGAGGTGCAGTCAACCCCACGTGAGGGTACAACAATAATACTAGAGATAACGAGCTAAACTTGTTCTTGAGTTAGCACCTTTCCTAGAAACCGCTCCTTCATTTAAGATAAACTATAGGCGATTATGACCCCTACCGCCCACCGTTACGGATGGGAACCCCCACATGGTCCAACATTTCGCTAGAAAGTGCGATGCGGTGAAGGTCACAATTGCGAGAATTGTTAACCAATACCTTCGTCGATCGAAACTCGTTTGACGACAGGTTGACACTCTGGTCATTCTTTCCCGAATTGCACTACTTTGGCATAAGGCTCACGAAGAGCTCAGGGGCTCCACCTACGCTGGCCCAGTACAGATGACGATCCTTTAGATTGAGCAGATTCATGTGTGCTGTGAAATCCCTTTTCATATCCCACTCCTCACCATGTTTAACATAGAGTTGGTAGAGCGTGCCATCTGAGACAACAAGCCTAGAGCATCCGGGATAATCCTTGGCGTATCTTCTGGCCTGCCATTCAGCAAAGTGCAGGCCCTCCCGCATGCGCTTAGATTCAAGTATCACTAGCGGATCTTGCCCCCTCTGGTATACCTCCTGGAATAGAGCCATGTCCACGTTCTTCCATTCGATCTTGATCCTTTGTTCTGACCACCCAAGGGCCAAAAGAACGGGCGCGATGAGGAACGTTCGCGTCTCATGTTCGCTCATGTCCCGACCATAACGAGCGTACCACCGTGCTAGTCGTCTGACCCGCCATACAGTCTGAATTACGGTTTCAGCGTCTGCAGGACGTAGTCCGTTGCTAATCAAGGTCTCAACCAAGTCCTCGTCGGAGATTCTTCTGGCGGGAGGGGGGATTCCCTTGGCCTCCAGTTTTCCGCCCTCCTTGAGCACCTCTTCTGCTTTCTCTATCGCCTCCCTTTTGTGCACCCTTTGGAAAGTGCCCATTGCAAGGCCGTCGGTGAATACTTCTTCTGTTGGGCATACCCATTCCACCTTGCGGCAGTGCTGCAGATCCCAACCCTCGACGTCATCGAACTGCTCAAGGTGCTCATACTTACCTGTGACATGCCCAACAGCCTGAATCTGCCATTTCTCCTCTCCGGGTTTCTGCCGGCAACTCAGCCAATTCGGCTGGTCTATCCTCACCACCTGTGTAACTAGTTCGACCACCTCTGCGTGACAACTCTCTTGCCTCAAAACAAAAAGGCGGCGAAGCCTTACTGGTGCTTCCCCGCTCTTACGCTACCTTTGCAGGTAGCCAGCGGCACAAATAATACCGCCGGTTGGTATTCAGTTACTAACCTCTTTAAAATGATAGTCTTCTGTTTGTTGGATGTCAAGGCCACAGCTAGCCCGCTGTTGGCCAAAACCATGCCACGCTCTTGGTCTCAACTAACTTGCTGGCATAAGAGCTTAGTGTCTGGAGGCCCCGACCCCCATCGGGGTCGAGGCAATGTGAAGGGGATCAACCGCTTGTCTTTTCGGCTTTGGCATCACAGTGAGCCCGCGCTTTCAACTCTCCTTGACAGACAGCGAGCATGGGTAATAATATGGCCATAGTTGTTAACTTGGGGAATAGCGATTAATCAGAATGTGAAAAAGGATGAGAGGGATGGTTAGTGTTCGTTGGACTGGAGCAGCAGGGCTTGAGCTTACGCACAATGATCAGACTATCCTGATCGACCCTTATCACTCAAGGCTGGGAAAACTCAAAGTCTTCTTCGGGCGCCTGACACCGGACATCGATGCGATTGAAAATTATTTGGGAAAGCTCCCCGGCAAATTGTTAGCGATTATCGTTGGACACACGCATTTCGACCATGCGCTGGACATTCCAGAATTCTCAAAACACTTCGACGGCCCTCTGGTGGGAAGCCTCAGCCTCGAGAATCTCATGGCCAGGCATGGCATGCCAAGTCGCGTTACTATATGCGAAGGGAGCAAACGGATCGATCTTCCTGGCAATGCGGCCCTGACTATGATTCCATCTATGCACGGGTTGGTGGTCTTTGGCCGAATACCTTATCAGGGAGACATAGACCCGAGTGGACAACTCCCCTTAAAGGCGCGCGAATACCGGCTCGGCGCTGTTTATATGCCTAAACTGGAGATCGGGGGAGTGATATTCATGCAGGCAGGAAGCGCTAATTTTATAGAATCGGAATTGGATGGGCACCATTGCGATGTGCTGTTCATGTGCGTTCCAGCATGGAAGAAGAACCCCGCATATTCTACCCATTTATTGAAAATTCTAAAGCCACAAATCACTATCCCGTTCCATTATGATGATTTTTCTGCCCCTATACGCCCGCATATGAAGTTTCCAACTCTGCCCTTTGTGGATCTGGCAGGCTTTCTGAAGCGGATCAGACAAAGTGCACCAGACACTGAAATTAGAATTCCAAAACCTTTTGAGACCATGACCTTTTAAGAGGATCTAGAATGGACTATGGTAAGAATCTACGTTCGAAGTCTAAAGGAGGGTTTGGCTTGATATAATCATATTAGTCTATATAGGGATTCCGATTAAGAGATCCAAGCAATATTACTTCATAGTTATACTTTAACGTAAACACAACCGCTTAATGTCCCCCTCTACCTTCATCAACCTCACTCCCAGTTCCAGTTTTGTAATTGCATTCTGCATAGGCGGGGGTTCATCTCTGCCACCCACCCCCAACTGACCCGGTATGCGTCCCAAAAGAGGAACGCTGGCTTGCCACTTTCTTGGAGCCTTTGACCAAGACATTTGCCTCCTGCCTGCGCTCATAAACGGCGACTGGCATCCCCGCTCAACATCGCGGCCCCGTATTCTCACCGAGAATCAAGTTTGCCTAGAAAAGCAGATTCCCTTTTGATCCTACTTATTGAACGAGCACCTACCAGAGTTCTCAAAGGTGTATTAACCGGCTAGAAAAGCATTAGGCACGGAGATGATCACTGGAGAGACAGCTTACCAGGTCGCGACGTGATCCTCGGCCACGCCGAAGGCTTTCTTGACATCGTGTCTCCTGCCTCCGGAATCGACCAGTGTGCCGGAGTACAGGCCGTATGGCTGGTCGTAGGCTGACCGGGCGAGGATCAGGTTCACCCGCTCCCGGCGCAATCCCTGCGGGGTGAGTTCCAGGTCCACGGCTCCATCCGCGGTCCGAATCGTCCACGGCCGCGTGGGATCCTTCGGGACGTCGAAGCGGGCAGGCCCTACCAGCGAGATGGAGTTCCCGTGCCAGATGCAGTTCTCATTGAATCGCGCGTCGTCCTCGATCACGTTGTGTGTGAGGTTGACTCCCAGCAGGTTCCCGGTCGCGTCGATGGTGGCGAAGGTGGCCCACCTCCAGAAGGTGTTGCGGGGGTAGTACGCCTTGTGGTAGTCCAGCAACCCCACGTTGCGGTCTGAGGTGAACTCCACCCTCTCACCCCCTATTTCGAGCACTCCGCTGGCGGGGCAGGCTGACTTGTGCGTAAACATGGGGCGGTTGGGCCCCAGGGGGAGCAGCGCCACCAGCGGCTGCGTCCGGGTAGGGTCCTCATGAAGCAGCAGGGTGCCCTCTACTGCAGGTAGAGACCGCTTCCCGCGCACCTCAATCTGGAACCGGTGAACCTCGCGCTCAAGGTGGTTGTGCACGAACACTCGGTATCCCCGGGTCTCGATCTTTCCCGAATGATCCCATAGGTTCGCCGGGGCGCGGAACCTGCCCGGTGGCAACTTCCTCACGTGCTCGAAGGCATCGCGGTTCCGCCGGTCGAACAAGTGGAGCCAGGAGGTTACCAAGAACCCGGCATCAACGATCGCCAGGCTGAGGTACCAGTCGTGATGTACTAGGGCGACGTGTACCCACTCCTTGAGCCGGAAACGCCGTAGTCTACCGAGCCGGGGGATCCCGCACTGTGCTTCGAGGAGGTTCAGCTCCCGGAACGGCCGCCCGAAGCGGCCGAACTGCACCTGCCCGTCCACTACTGCCCTGTCAGGGGTCTCCAGCAATCCGCCCATGATTTACGACATTCTATTTAAATAATCACTCTATTACAAGGATTCGTAGACAAGCTACTGGACTGGTTTTTGTTGGCAGATCATATCTCAAAGGCTGTTAAGAAAATCCTCGATAGCCTGATTGACCACTGTAGGCTTTTCGGCGAAGACCATATGAGTTCCCCCCTCAATTATTACCTCCCTAGCTCCCTCGATCCTATTGGCGAGGTATTTGGTGTATTTCGGTGGGGTCATTATGTCCTCGCTGCCACATAGAGCCAAGGTTGGCAGCTTGATGTCGTGAACCCGATCCATAATGTCAAACTTATTGCAGCAAAGCATATCGTTGAGGAAAACGGTGGGGCCATTCTCCGAAGCCTTACTCTGAAGAACCTCTCTGAGTTCGGGGTCGATAAACCCATATGATTCATTTAAGTAATCCTTTAGTATATTGGGGTTGCTTTTTGCTTGCTCCAGCATCTCGAGGTACATAGTATTGACGCGGAGCCTTGCGCCGCTGCCGATGATAATAAGCCCCTCCAGATGTTCAGGATATCTAAGTGCATAGAGTTGTGCGATGGCACCGCCCAGCGAGTGGCCTACCAGCACCACACCTATATGGCCACTATCACGTATGTATCCCCGTAGCCACTCAACATAGGAGTTGACGCTGGTGCACGGCTTGCCATCGGGATGGCCTGGCAGATCGATAGCGTCAGCTTCAGGGAAGTGCTCCGTTTGATAGTACCAGGCCTCCTTACTGCCTCCTGAGCCATGAATAAAAGTCAGTTTCACGCCAAGGTCTCTCAATCGACATATATAGTCTGGCCAGTGATGTAGCTGGATGGGATATGACCAGCCCCCAATAATTGTACCACTTCTAAAGTTAAAGTTTCTGGCATATTCTGAATGGATGTGTAGCCTCTGAAGCTGGATGGAAGGTGATCCACTAGGAAGACCTTTTCGAGCGCACGAGAATCAGTCTCTTTTCTTATGGCTAGAACAGTATCCCCGTTTTGGAGCGGTAGGGGGGCACCTCGGCCCACGACTGAACGATTGTCCAATTCGTTCAGCCCGAACTGAGTAGACGCTCACAGCTAGGATATAGGCTGGCCCCCATAAAGGAAAAGGCTGGCAGCTCGTTTGGCTCCCAGCAATTTCACCTTCGCTTCAATTACTGCAGTTGCATTCCGAACGGGCATCTAACCTGCCTTTATGCGGACGAAATCCCCAAGCTCTGATTTGGCACTCACATGGCGAGCGTTGAGCAGATCAATAACCCAGCCAGACGGATTCGGAAAGGGCAGCGCACAGGTGGGCAAGTCGGCAGCTAGTAGGCAGAATGGCATCTAGTGTTCCTTAATCCATTGAATAAGGTCTTCCTTCAAGAATACCCGCTTCTTTCCTATCTTGTGAGAAGGTAGCCCCTTGTCCATAAGCTTGTATAGCGTCTGATGACTCACCCCCAAAAACTCCTGCGCCTCTGCAAAGGTAAAGAATATCCGCTCCACATTCTCTTTCGGTTTCTTTCTGCCCACTCTCAGCACCCCTTCCCAATTTTGATGCAATCATATGATGCTAAGAGTCAATAGGCACATTTAGACAATAATAGATAAAGATTGACACTTCTTCACCAGGGAGCTACAATACTCTTCCCGATGCAACAATCTTGGAGAAGGCAAATAGGGAATGAGGAGGAGGAATGAAAAAGCATGGGACTGTGTTAGCCTCATTGTTACTGCTGGCGCTTATCATCGGCACCATTGGCTGTGGTGGGGAGGAGATGGCACCATCACCCACACCTACGCCTACCACTGCATCAGCTCACACGCCAACGCTATTTCCTATAGCTACGTCAGTGCCGTTCGACGTCACGCTTGTTACTCCGACGCCAACGCTATTTCCTATAGCTACGTCAGTGCCGTTCGACGTCACGCTTGTTACTCCGACGCCAACGGCGGTGCCCATAACCACGTCAGTGCCGTTCGACGTCACGCTTGTTACCCCGATGCCAACGGCGGTGCCTATAACCACGTCAGTGCCGTTCGATGTCACGCTTGTTACCCCGACGCCAACGGCGACAACCATAGAATTGGAAGATGGTTATTCAGATTTCACGTATGTAGCGGAAGGATTTGAGCTTAGAATCATCGCTCCAAACGAGATGACTTTAAGTACCCCTGATAAGAAAAGGCCGCAACCGGTGCACCTTTACATGAAAAGAAACGGGACTATCCCACCTATTGGCCAGCCCGCCAACTTGTTTGAAGCTAGTGTCGAAGTTGGTGTGAGTATCAATCTTAAACTGACAGGGATCTCACTCAGCATCTTCTTGGATGTTGACATAGAACTCTTCGGCACACGTCGACCAGACGTTTTCTGCCTCGAGTGGCCAATTTGGGGAGTACCTTCTTTGGGAATGCCTTCACTGGGGACAGAGGTTGAAGGAGGAGATGTAGGGGTTTACTCGTATGCTGTTCCTGTCAAGCCGTCCGAAACTGAGTTTGACACCTTGTCTGTTGGTGAATGGAATCATATAAATTCATACAATGTCTATGTGGTAAGCGAAACAGGTACGGAGGTTTGGGGGGCACTCCTTGAAGACATAACTATCGGGCAAGTAGTATCCTTAAGGTAATTCAAGGTAATTCGTGTAAATAAGGCTCACCAACGCGGAGGCGAAATCCGATATAGCCCAACACTGAGCCATTTTGTGCAATCGGAGCGACAACTGTGCAAAACGTTCAAGTAACCTCACGAATTCCGACTACATATTCCAGATATTGAGAATCGAGTTTTAGTTGCACATTTTAAACTGTCATAGCTACGTATTAGACATTCTCGAAAATCGGCATTATAGCTATGCAAATTGACTTTGTAGCTACCTGTTGCAAACTCTTGAAAATTAACTTCGTAGCTATGCAGATTCACTTTTTAGCTATGCATTGCAGACTCTTGAAATTAGCATTGCAGCTAGGTATACCAGGTATTGAAAATCAGACGGCAGCTAGCTAATTCGTAGCTAATTCATATGATGGCAAGGCTGGATGAGATAGCTAATTCGTAACTAATTCATCTAAACGCAAGATTGGATCAGGTACGTAATACACAGCCAATTCATATGAACGTAAGGAAGCGACCTCATTACGCTGTTGTATCTGCAATATTCGCTGCTACTCTTTGCATCTCCTCTAAAATCATCTCTTTTTGTGTAGCCATTTTATACCTTTCTTCTAAAATTCTTCTAAAATTCTGAACGTGCAAGAATAGTATGATATTATAAGCCATTTTCTGCCTTTCCTTCTTTTTTCCAAAGGAAAAACTTCTTAAATACTTCGGAAATACTGCTAATCGTGCATGAATACAAAAGCAAGAGCTTGCGTCTTTGTGTTAGGCATAACAAGCAAGAGCTTGCGTATAGTCTTAAAACTACTTGTAGCCATAGTAAGAGCGAGGAGATTCCAACACCCTGGTTGGAATGCTTCCCCGCTAAACTACATATCCGTTAGCTTTGAATTCAGGTGTTACCTTTGTTTTCCCCTCTGCTAGCTTTGAATGGTCTCAAATGTGGCTATATTTTCCCTTCTGTTAGCTTTGCATTGAGTTTGTATTTGTTTTTGCCTCTGTTGGCTTTGAATCGCGTTTGTATTACGTTTCTCTCCCGCGTTCCCATCTTTTCCTGTAGTGCCCTCTCTGTTTTGCCTATTTGCTTCTGCTGTAAGCTGGTGAAGTTACTTTCTATTTGTGTCTGCTCTCTGCTAATCACTGCCAGAATTGCACTTTGTAGCGTTTTGCCTAGTTGCTCTCCTATCGTACAAAGAAGACATCATTGACCAAGGCTACTGCACAATCCTGACTTTTGTTCAGTCGTGGACAGAGGTGGCCCCATCTCGCTCTAAAACGGGAATACCTCCAGTAGATTGGAAATACCTATATAACGTGCCGCCCGAAAAGGACTTCTTTTTGGAAATGATTGACGAATCAACGTTGTGGGGATCGATTAGAGGTTCACGGCATTTCTCATGGAGAGACCCCTGATCGTCTGTGTGGCTGTAGCTGGGTCTCAACAGTGCTTGACACGCGGCCTCTTGGGGTAAACCTTATAGTACGCCTTGTCCGGATTGCCTATCTCAACTTCTCCGCCAAGCCTCCTATAGAGCGTGGCTCTATTATCTATCAACTCAGTTTCTGCCCTCTTATACCACTCTACGTAGCGGTTTGTCCGCTGGAGTTCGATGACAAAATTCCAAAGACTCTCCATCCAACCCTCGGCGTATTGAATAGCGCCGATGGGGCAGATATGTTCGCATACAAGGCAGCCAATGCACCCTTTTCTATAAACGATAGGATCCGCTGAAAGATTGATGGCGCCCGCTGGGCAGTGTTCAACACAGAGGCTACATTTAGGATATACGCACTTTTCCATATCTAACGTCAGCTCTGGCTTAACTTGTTTGGCCATGGCAGCGATGCGGCCGTACAATGGTCCTCTCAGCCACTTGAACCGTGGTATTGGGACTGTCTCCCCTTTGGACAGTCTTTCGCTGTTCCGTGCCATTTCCGCCCCAAAATCGGCAGCTTGCTTCAGATCGATGTCATCAGGATGTCCATCGGTAAACCATGGCGTGCTGTAGAAGGGCAAGTTGAGTTGACCGTCGCAGTTGAAAGCTCCTATCACTCTCAGCCCAACACGCTCCAATTTCGAAGCCATGCCGGGCAAGACATTGCCGGGATGACCACCGTGAGTGGCAAAGACGAAGCAATGCCTGCCCAATACGCGAGCTTTAGCCATACGCTTTATGAACGTCGTCACATTCTCAGGCTCTTTGAAAGCAAAGACCGGGCAGCCAAGGCCTATCAGGTCATACTTGGCTAAACTCCCCAAATCGGTGTCCTTCAGTTTCACAATGTCGCACTGCCTCGTGACCGATTGAATTCCGCGTTGGATCGCTTTGGCGACCTTTTCCGTGCTCCCGGTTTGAGAAAAGTAAATCACTATACTCTTCATCCCTATCCTCCATTCTTCGATGTGTATAGAGGTCATGCTACTAGGATTGCCGCCGACGGTCAAGGCATACACCCCTAGGAACTAGCCAGGAGCCCCTACACGGCTTGGCCATGGTGATCAGCGCAGATCCCCGGCAACTCATTGACAACTGGCAGGTAGAGGCGTAACATCGTCACACCAACTTGGCCGCTCAGCGTTGAAGGAAGAAATTGAGACGAGGAGGCTTGTTGACGAAGGGGGGAGAGGAGGTCGAAGGGTGAGAGCAACGAAAAAGCTAAGAAAGCTATTCAGTCCGATCAGGATTGGGCCCATGGAGCTAAGGAATCGAATAGTACTGCCAGCTATTGGGACATGTTTCGCGTCCTTTGAAGGAGAGATAACCGATCGCTCAATAAACTACTATGCGGCCCGCGCGAGGGGTGGTGCTGGGCTCATCATTCTGGAAAACACCATAGTTCATCCGTCAGGAAAGGCGTTTACCATCCCTGCTCTCTATGCTGACAGTTTCATTCCCCGCCTGAGGGATTTGGCCAACGCCGTCCACGCCGAAGGGGCTAAGATCTTTGTCCAGCTTGCACATCAGGGGCGGCAGATGAGTTCAGCTATTACCGGGAGCCCCCTACTTGCCCCATCTCCCATCCCGAGTCCTATGTACAGAGAAATGCCCAAGGAGATGACCAAGGAGGATATTGAAGAGATAGTAGAGGCGTTTGGCGCGGCAGCGAAGCGCGCCAAGGAAGCAGGCTGCGACGGGGTGGAGCTTCACGGTGCTCATGGCTATCTCATTCATACCTTCATGTCGCCCCGAAGCAACAAACGCACGGATGAGTATGGTGGTTCGCTCAGCGGCAGACTCAGGTTTGCATTGGACATCATCGACAGGGTTAGGGCAAAGTGCGGCAGAGATTTCCCCATATGCTTCCGAATTTCCTGTGAGGAGATGATAGAAGGAGGGCTCACGGCTGATGAGGTGATAATTATCTGCCGGCTGGTGGCTTATGCCGGGGTTGATGCCCTCAGCATCTCACGAGGAAGCGATGATTACCGCTGGTATGTACCACCCTTCGGGCATCCAATCGCCCTGAATGCGGAGTTCGCAGGAAGAGTGAAGAGGGCGGTCGACATTCCTGTAATGGTCGCCGGCAGGATTCATGACCCTCTTGTAGCCGAGAACGTCCTTGAGGAGGGTAAATCCGATCTCATAGCTATGGGGCGAGCCTTGATCGCCGACCCGGATCTACCTAGGAAGGCCCAGGCAGCACAACTTGAAGACATCATACCCTGCATCGCATGCAATCAGGGATGCCTCAACGGGCTGTTCACACTTTTGCGGTTAACGTGCGTGCTCAATCCCACTGTGGGCCGAGAGAAAGAGATGGCGCTCATCCCCGCAGAAAGGCGCAAGAAGGTGCTAGTAGCTGGCGGAGGGCCGGCTGGCTTGGAAGCTGCCCGAGTGGCTGATCAGAGAGGCCACGAGGTCACTTTGTATGAAAAGACGAGTAAGTTGGGGGGGCAATTTAACTTGGCAGCCGTTCCTCCGAGGAAGCAAGAGTTTGCCAAAGCAATCCAGTATCTCTCCACACAGGTAGGGAAAGCGGGGGTTAAGGTAGAGCTAGGACAAGAGGTCACCCCCGAACTAGTAGACGAAGTCAAGCCGGACGTTGTTATTGTGGCTACAGGTGGTAGACCGATCATACCCATGGATGTCCCTGGAGTGGACAAGCCAATTGTAGCTACTCCCCATGACATCTTGGCAGGCAAAGTTAATATCGGCGATAGGGTGGTTATCCTCGGTGGAGGGGCACTCGGTTGCGAGACAGCTGAGTATGTCGGCGAGCAAGGCGCGAAAGAGATTACCATAACAACACGCAGGGGGAGCATAGAAGAAGTCGCTCAGGACATGGTGCCGTGGCCTAGGGCGGCACTGATGGAGAGGCTGAACGCCTACAAAGTAAGCATATTGACCTCGGCTACCGTGGTTGAGATCCTCGACGATGGGGTGATACTCCTCAGAGATGGTAGGCAGGAATCAATCGGCGGAATATCCAACGTAATCCTGGCAAGGGGGGTAGAATCAGTCGAGGTTCTATCCGAGAGGATACGAGACAAAGTGCCCGAAGTCTACGTTATCGGTGACGCCAAGGAGCCTCGCCATGCCCTAGAAGCTATCGCCGAGGGGGCTGAAATCGCACGTCAGGTCTGACCGAGGATGGCCCAAGCCGCCCCAGTCAGCTTCTGCAATGAGCTTCCAGACTAGAGATACTCGGAAAACCTCATTGCATGTGCCTTTTCCTCTGAATCTTGCCACTTCGGCCTCCCAGGTTCAGCACCACAACTGCCGAAGCCCCGCGTCTTGTCAAAAAGAAGTCCTTTCGGAGCACTATAGATTTGCTAAAACCATTAACATTAGCTTGTGTATATCCCGTACTCCTGAAGCGTTTCCCACATCGCCATAATATTCTCAGGAGGCACATTGTGCTGGATATTGTGAACGGTAGCGAACACGAATCCGCCGCCGGGCATCAGGTCAGTAATGCGGCGTTTAACATCTTCGCGTACCTCTTCAGGAGTATGATTCTCGTCAAACGCCCGCTGTGTATCTACGCCACCGCCCCAGAAAGTGAGATCTTTGCCGTACTCATGCTTTAGCTCGGCCGGATCCATGCTTGCCGCACTAACCTGCACTGGGTTAATGATATCCAGTCCGATCTCGATCAGGTCGGGAATGACCTTGCGAATAGAGCCGCACGAATGCAGGAAGATCTTGGCGCTGCTCCGAGAACGGATGAAATCGAACAACTCCTTGTGAAGCGGTTTGAGATACCTACGATAGGAGCTAGGCGATATGAGCATATCGTTTTGCCCGGCAAAATCGTCGGCCAGTTGAACTACGTCGATCATGTCGCCTAGGACATCGAACATCTTTTCCCAGTAGGCCATCTGCATGTCCATGAAGCGGCGCATTATCTTCTGTGAGAGAGCAGGCCTGCCGATGAAATCCGCGTAGCCCTCCATGAAACCACGGGTCCACAAATACATCTCGAAGACGCCAGCCGAGAGATTTCCCACTACCAACGCCCGCTTCTCCTCTTCAATCACTCTCTCTGCCGCTTCTCTGAGGCCAGCGAAACGAGCCGGGTCTGTCGGGTCGGGCAGTACGTAGCGGTCAACATCAGATTCGCCAATATCACCGCTCAGTGGGTGATCAAACATGTCATAATACAGACCGCCGACCTTCGGCATTCGCCATCCAATACCATATTCGTCATAGAAATAGGTATAGTTGCCACCTTTCATCTCCTTGATCTCTATCTTGTAGCTTGCAGAAGAGCGCGGCGCAACGTTCTTAACGTCCACACCTAGGCGATACATCACGTCGTCATCAACTTGGGCCAACTGTTGAACGACATCGACCATGGTGGGCTCAATCTGCGGCAATCCCAGGTAGTCTCGCAACGCTGCGTAGGCTTTCACATTGATGCCAGTAAGCACCGTACCGCCCATGTCAAACGGGATTCGATCCGGCTCTCTATGGTTCAAAGTGGTGAGTACGCGTTCTCGCGAGTTCATTCTGCAGCCTCCCTATACGATCTACACTGGGCAAGGTCATCCACGCAAGATCAGATCGGTCATTCGCTTGTGCCATCCGACATCAGCCCACATTCCTTCGAAATGAGGCTGGCAAAAGTTGCTGGTGCAGATCCCCTGCCATCCCCTCTCGGATGCCATGCGGACTCCGTGTTCGGCGATATCTTTCACCCAATCCCACTCCCCACCAGTCCCGCCCGGTGTGACGTCATCATAGTTAATCGGCCCCCAAGCTTCAGTGGTGAAGAGAGGTATGTTGTTCTTCTTGCCCCATTCTGCCCAGAAGTCAATGCGAGCTTCAAGCATCCTGACATATTCTTCGCGATGTTTGGGATACAGATTGGCCATCCGCTTTGCATGAATCCTTATGTTTCTCGGATACCTGGGGAATCCGATGTGCATCAGAACCTGTCCGGTTCTTAACATCCATTTCATGTAGTCGGATACCCATATGTGCACCTCGGCAACATCAAATGTGCTCACGTCAATCTCTTGTATCTGACGCGAACCCAGCCCCTGGAACGAAAAAGTGTATTTCAGATCAGGGTATTTCTCACGCAACGGTGTGATCGCACCATCGAAGTAGTTCTTGATGCGCTGTTTCACTCCTTCATCCCACTTCCTTGACAGTTTGAGCGCCATCCACAGATCTCCAACTCGCTTGGATTTGAATATGTCAGTGTAGGGACCTGGTGCCCACCTGCTGACCGGAAACTCATTGCAAATATCAACCCATACGATGCGGTCGTGTAGTCCTGCCTCGCTGAGTAGATCGAGAGTCGCCAACCATATGCGGGCATAATCTTTCGGCGACTGGATCATTTGTACGCGGTTCAGTATATCAAGGTTGTACCACGACGATAGCCCCACATAAATACCTCGATCAGCAGCTTTGCCGATGAACTCGACCAGAGCCGAGCGTGGCTCGACCTGTACAGGTTTGTGATTTCCCCACATGAAACCATCAGGCCGGGGCAGTATCGTGAATTGCTCAACTATCTGGCCGTCCGGCCCTTTCGCAACCAGATGTGGGAAGGCGTCCAGGCGGATGCAGTTGTAGCCGCGTTCCGCGAGTTCGTCGAGTACTTTGTCCCAATCCGCATATTCTGCTTCGTCGCCCGTCCGTCGGACAAGCCACGAAAACTCCCACATCGTCACAGCATACTTCGCTTCAGGATTGAACCCACTTGCACTAGACACTTCTCGCCTCCATGGCAGGTGTTTGGCTACAAACGCACATGGTAACGTAGGTTTGGGAACACAAACAAATTAGTAGTATAGCTCGCGGTAGACACACCGCCCTATGATTATGTACGCTGACTCCATTTCGCAATGGACATATCCGCGCCTCACATTATACTTGAGTAATACTATTCTTGTAAGGTAGTCTTTTTGGAGCGCAATGTTATCCAGCTATGATCGAAGCTATTGTCGGTCTCCCACTTTTGGAGTAGCCTCCAGGGGTATCGAGGCGCATTCAAGGGTGGAGCTCTACCGGAGCACATTCTAGCGGAGTGTTCAATAAAAAGACAATAGTTGAATATGCTATACTTCCAAGCAGAAGGGAATTGGCGGGCAACTAAAAAGTAATAGCTTGTCCCCTATTGTCCCTTGAGATTGTTACTGGAATTTGATGTTGTGACTTGAGACGCCTGCAAAGAATCGCATAGAGGAGGAAGAGGCATGCTTTCTGAGAGGAAGAGCAGGAGACTCGTTGAATTTGTCCTACAGAAATTCGAGTCTGACTACAAAGGACAGTGGGAGCAAGAGCGATTTACGGTCTTCCCGCATCCTTGCAAAACCAAGCTGTATCGAACTGCCGATTGGCAAGGGTTACGAGAAATTGAAGAGCGAACTGCAAGGTTTGCTGGCCCCACGCTAGACCTGTATGTAAGGCCAAGCAAATCAAAGAAAGGCAGCAACGGTGACAACAAATAAGACACTTACATCTGATGAGCGGTTTCTCGCTTATTACGATAAGCTACGTGATGAATTAAATACAGCATACACATATTACGAAATAAGCAAGACTCTCAGAGAAATCAAGAGCACTCGTCGCGCCGAATTTAGTGAAGCGCTCACATTCTTATCGTCAACATTGAATGCTACCCTTTTCTCAACAGTAATGAGCATAAACAGGTTCATAGATTCACACAGAGATTCACTGCATTTGGACGCCTTTTTTGAGTTTATAAGGAATAACCTGAATTTGTTTTCTGCTACAGCTTACAAGAAACGTTTGCTGGACAAAGGAATGGGCAGCGAAGACTGTGAACATTGGGTAAAACTTCATACTGATATAACACAGGAGATGGTAGACCAAGACAAGGCAAAGATAGAAAGCTTACCTGTCCATAATCTAAAAGTGTGGCGAAATAAAAAGCTTGCTCATATTGAGAGGAATCTGGTAACAAAGAACGTTAATATTATGAAAGTAAACCCGGTCACTATTCAGGAGATTGACAAAATTCTTATTACTTTGCATGAAATCCTAGACCGCTATCGTCTTGCTTATGATGGAGTTCAATGGATTCTTGGTTTACCACCAGCCAAACCTCAGATAGAATACGTGATGGATTCCATCTCGTATTATCGGCAGTCACGAAAAGAACGGAAAAAATAAGAAAAGCCCTTGGCGTCACCGCCGAGAGCCCTTTTTGCTTCGAAGCTGGTAATGGGGTTGGATTTGAACCAACAAAAGGGCGTAATGTTCACTGGCTAGAGCATATTGTGAGCTACTAGCAAAACCCCTTGACAAACGGCCATGAATCGTTTAAGAAAGTGGCACACAAAATCGATGCGCTTCGTGACGATCTGTTCTGCAGCGTTGACTCAGCTCCCCCGGATGAGTAGACTGCTGTGGCAGGCATCACTGCTGTCAACTAAGAGGTAGTTCGCGTCCTGCTATATACGATTTACCAGGGTACTACCAGGTCATCCACACAGCACGGCCAATTGTAGAAGGTTGAGAGGCTCTCTACACACTGGGCAGGGAGCAGACCTTAAGCCAGGATTTCCTGAAGGGTGCTATGGTTTTGCTGGAGAATCGCGAGACGGTGTCTGAGCGCTAGTAGCAGTGGGGCCGCTTTTTTCAAGATCAGCCAAGATCGCGCCGGTTTGAGAAAGGAGGAAAAGGAAATGGCTCGATTCCGAGAGGTGGTAATGGTGGACTTTGTGCGCACACCTTTTGGCAGGGCAAGCAAAAAGAAGCCAGGGTTCTTCGCAGATGTTCGCTCTGATGACCTGGGAATTATTGCGGTCCAGGCACTGATGAAGCGAACGAAGGTAGACCCCGCCTCAGTTGACGATATCATTATAGGAACACCAACCCAACTCGGGGAGCAAGCGCAAGCTGCCAGAGGTATTAGCCTAGCTGGTGGTTTCCCTTTTGAGGTTACAGGTTTGACTGTCGACCGAGCATGCGGCTCAAGTTTGTCCGCTGCACACATTGCTACAATGGCCATACAAACAGGAGTGGCAGACATCATTATTGCTGGCGGCATAGAGAGCCTATCCCATTTCCCTAACCCTGTGATCACCCCTGATACGGATCTATTAGCGCTTGCTAGGGAATACGCTGCACGAGGGAGTCCAAATCCAAAAATGGTTGCCAGAGTTGATCCAAGTGTCCTGCTGGGTATGGGCCTAGGCTTTGAGTATCTTGCCGACATGTTTGATGTCTCCAGGGAGGAGTTGGACCAGTGGGCCCTGAGGAGTAACCTGAGGGCTGCTGCTGCCCAGAGGGAGGGCAAGTTCAAGCACGAGATAATCCCGGTGGAGGGCAAGCTACCTAATGGGACAGTAAAGCTTGTCGATTACGATCAAGATGTGCGGCCTGACTCAACCATCGAGAAGATACGCAGTCTACCGCCTGTCTATAAACCAGACGGAAAGCTTACCGCCGCAAGTTCATCTAAAGAGAGCGATGGAGGTTCAGCAGCGATGTTCATGTCCAAGGAAAAGGCCAAAGGGTTGGGCTTGAGGCCAATGGTTACTGTAAGGTCTATCGCCTGGGTGGGGTGCGACCCTATGATCGTGGGGTACAGTGCCTATCTGGCATCAAAGAAAGCTTTGGAGAGGGCAGGTCTGTCTGCAAAGGATATAGACCTCTGGGAGACAAACGAGGCCTTCGCAGTAGTGCCTTTGGTTTTGATAAAGGAATTTGGGATTGACCCGGAGAGAATGAACGTCAATGGTGGCGCTTGCTGTATCGGCCATGCTGTGGGAGCCAGCGGGGTACGGATGGTAGGGACACTGGCCCATGAGATGAATCGTCAGGGGGCTAGATATGGTCTAGCATCCATATGCGGTGGGATGGGGCAAGGTACAGCGATGCTTGTGGAAAGAGAAGACTACTGGAAAGGTCATTGCGCGTTCTTAGGGTAAGGGGGATAGTAAGACCTCGGCCAGAGAGGAGCCAAAGATGGACTTTCGGTTTACGCCGGCAGAGGAAGCGTTAAGAAAAGAATTCGATGACTTTTTTAGGGAAGAGATGAAGAATGCCCCGCCAGAATGGGGGGAATCGTTCGAAGCTATGTACGGTGGCGCCGAATGCTGGGAGTTCCACAAGCAGATGGCAACGAAGCTGGGAGCAAAGGGATGGCTCTCACGACCATGGCCCAGGGAATACGGGGGGCAGGATGCTCCTCTGATAGAACAGTTCATCTTCAGTGAGGTCCAAGGATACTACAAGGGTGCGGGTGTTGATCCCCTCGGTGTAAGCGTATTGGCCCCGACCCTTCTCGTCAGTGGAAACGAGGAGCAAAAGAGGGAACATCTGCCTCCTATGGGACGGGGAGAGCGATTCTGGTGCCAATTGTGGAGCGAGCCTGGTGCCGGCTCCGATCTCGCATCTCTTACTACCCGTGCTGTAAGGGATGGGGACGACTACGTCATCAACGGGCAAAAGATATGGACCACAGGGGCTCACTGCGCCGACTGGGGCAACATGCTAGCAAGGACAAATCCCCAGGAGAAGAGAAGCCGAGGGCTTTCCTTCTTTTTAGTGGATATGAAGAGCCCAGGCATTAGCATTCGTCCTATCCTCAGCATGGATGGTTCGCACATGTTCAACGAAGTCTTCTTCGACGATGTCCGGGTTCCAGCGCGCAACAGAGTCGGCGAGGAGAATCAGGGTTGGCCGGCTTCCCAAATGCAAGCGAATTTCGAGCGGTCCATGATCGTCTTGTTTTCCTTCCTCAAGCGAGAACTTGAGGGGCTGGTAGAGTTTTGCAAAGAGACAAAATGGGGTGGGGAGATACTAGCCAAGAACCCCATCATCCGACATAGACTGGCCCAGCTAGCGATCGATATCGATGTAGGTCGCGCTTTCTCTTACTCCATAGTTTGGAACCAGATTAAAGGCGGTCTCATAACAGCTGCCCCTTTAGCCGCAGCGGCAAAGGTGCTCGCCACTGAGCTGCTGCAACGACTCACCTATGTCGGTTGCCAAATTATGGGACCCTACGGGCAGGTAAAGGAGTCCAGATGGGCGCCGCTGCAGGGTAGGTTCGAGAAGGACTATCAGCTATGTATGGGGGTGAGCATGGGTGGGGGCACTTCAGAGGTCATGAGAAACCTTATCTGTTCATTGGGGCTGGGCCTGCCAAGAAGCTGGTAGGCCTCCCCCTTCTTTCCTGTTAAGCTAGGCTATCCTGATTTTCTGCAGGAGGTGGAACTATGGCGGAACAGGAGGATTCCCTGCTAGGAGGATACCGAGTTTTGGATCTAGCCGACGAGAAGGGGCTACTCTGCGGCAAATTCCTCGGCGACCTCGGGGCCGATGTCATCAAGATTGAGCCGCCCGGGGGAGACCTGGCTAGAAACATTGGCCCGTTTTATAAGGATATCCCTGACCGGGAGAAAAGCCTTTACTGGTGGGCCTACAATACAAGCAAGAGAGGCATAACCTTAAACATCGGGACCGCCGATGGTCAGGAGATCTTCAAGAGATTGGTCAAGACTGCCGATGTCGTCATCGAGTCCTTCCTGCCGGGATATATGGACAGTCTGGGCCTGGGATATACAGCACTTAGCGAAATGAACCCAGGCATTATCATGACCTCCATCACTCCCTTCGGGCAGACAGGCCCTTACAGGGATTACAAGGCTCCTGACATCGTTGGGTGCTGTCTAGGTGGCTTGGCGTATATTGCTGGCGATACGGACAGACCTCCGTGTCGGGTTAGCTTTCCCCAGGCGTATCTTCTTGCTGGCAACCATGCTGCCGGGGGGACTTTGGCAGCTCTTCGCTACCGGGAGCTCTCGGGGGAGGGGCAATATGTTGATGTCTCGATGCAGGAAGCTGTGGTGTGGACCCTGATGGGGGTGATCCAGCACTGGGATTTGTTGAAATACAATATGGTTAGGGCCGGGGTTTGGCGCACGTTTTTCATAGGCCCCAGGTATCCCACTAGGGTGATGAGATTTTGCTATCCCTGCAAGGATGGATACGTAGGTTTTTTGATAGCAGGGGGCCTTTTAGCGGCGATCTCAATGCCAGCAATGGTAGAATGGCTGGCCGGGGAGGGGATGCTGGGCGCTTTCGAGCCCATGAAGGACTGGGGGTACGATGAGTGGCTTGTGCGAGATGTTATCTCGATGTCACGGGAAGAGGTCGATGCCGAAGAAGATACTTTGATCAGGTTCTTCGCCACCAAGACCAGAGCAGAACTCTATGAACAGGTGCTAAAGAGACGCATTATACTCTACCCTGTCAGCACCACCAAAGACGTGGCGGAGAACATCCAGCTTAAGGAAAGAGAGTTCTGGGTAGAGGTAGAACACCCGGAACTGGATGAAACCATGACCTATGTCGGCGCTCCCTGCAAGATGACAGAGACTCCCTGGAGGATATCGAGATGTGCCCCGCTCATCGGGGAGCATAACCAGGAAATCTATGAAGGAGAACTGGGGATCTCCAAAGAAGAGGTGCGCCTGCTCAAGGAAGCCAGGGTTATTTAGCTTCGGGGAATCAAAGAACATGGGGGTGTAGCAGATGGGGAAAAGGTGTGCACTTGAAGGAGTAAAAATCGCCGATTTCAGTTGGCTAGCGACTGGTCCCCTTGCCACCAAATTTGCGGCTAACCTCGGGGCAGAGGTAATCCATATCGAGTCAAACACTAGGCCTGACATTCTCAGATTTGCTCCGCCGGCTAAAGATGGCGAGCTCGGCATGAACCGCAGCGCTATGTTTGCCTATCACAATGACAGTAAGTACAGCATTACCCTCAACATGAAGATGCCTCAGGCACAGGAGGTCGGCAGGAGGATAGTCCATAACTGGGCCAATGTGGTTTTCGATTCTCAGGTACCAGGAGTTATGGAGAGGTGGGGTCTGGACTACCAGACTTTGAGAAAGGAGAGACCGGACCTCATCCACATCGCCTGCACCTCTCAGGGGCAGACTGGGCCTTATTGCAAGCATCCAGGGCATGGCGCCGTTGGGACGCAACTGGCAGGCTTCAGCGAGGTTACCGGCTGGCCTGATAGGGAGCCGTCGATTCCATCCCTGGCCTATGTCGATTACGTTAGCTTCGCTTGCGTGGCGACCGTCCTTATCGCGGCAGTTATCCATCGAGACAAAACTGGCAGGGGGCAGTACATAGATGTCTCTCAGCTGGAATGCAACGTTCAATTTCTGGCACCGTCCATCATGGATTACATAATAAATGGGCGGATTATGATGCGCATGGGGAATCGCTCAACCCATGCCGCGCCCCATGCCGTCTACCGCTGCCTGGGAGAGGACAGGTGGTGTGCCATCGCCGTATCCACCGATGAGGAGTGGAGAAACTTCTGCAATGTAATCGGCAATCCAGGGTGGACTAAAGAACCGAGGTTCGCCACGCTGCGGGGCAGGAAGGAAAACGAGGATGAGCTAAACGCGCTAGTGGAGGAATGGACGATGGGCTATTATCCAGAGGAGGCAATGAAGCGTATGCAGGCGGCAGGGGTAGCGGCAGGGGTCGCAGCGAGGGGCCAGGACCTAGTCGCAGACCCTCAACTAAATCACCGAGGCACCCATGTCATCCTGGAACATCCCGAGATCGGGCCCCACATCTACCAGCCTCCGCCTTATCGGCTGTCGAAGACTCCTCATGAGCTCACCATGCCAGCTGCGTGCATCGGTCAGCACAATGAGTATGTCTTACGGGAAGTGTTGGGGATGTCGGATGAAGAGGTCGCCGACTTGGTCATATCTGGTGCCCTTCAGTAGACTAAAGTTGTTGGTGTGTCCGTAAGTCTTGGCCATGGGCGCTATCTTGGTGCTGACCTCGACATTCTCAAATGGACCTGCTCGGTACTGAGGACCGGTTGCCTTGCCCTCGAGTCATTCGCCGCGGGGCATCCAAAGTTCATACCAAAACCATACTTGCCTTCCTTTATGAAGTTCTCCATTTGACCACGCTGGTTGTGAAAAGAGACTACTTCTCGGGCAGAAGGCAGTAAAGTGGGGACCGGCCAGAGCCCGATGGGATTCGAGGCCGCGATATTTGGCCACACCTGATTCAAAAAGAAGTCGTTTCCGAGCGCACCACAATCAGCCTCTTTTCCCATGGCTAGAACAGTATCCCCGTTTTGGAGCGCTAGGGGGCACCTCGGCCCACGACTGAACGATTGTCTATAATGTTCAGTTCGATGCGCCTACCTACGTCACTTCCCTTTCCCTAGTAATTTGAGGCCGAATTTGTAGCTTGCTAATCCCTATCGCAATTGGTAGTAGAAATGTGCGATTGGGTACCTCTCGCTTGCTCCCCAGTTGCCCCTTTGCTATAATCAAGCAAGTAGAAAACGTTTAGAAGGTGAGATTAAATACAAGGTTAAAGGTTCTGTCTATTGTACACTGAGGCCCACCACAAATACTAAGGGCACTCTTTGACAATCCCTTCGCAACAGTAACAACCAAATCTGTTCAGATGCAGAAACAGATTTCTCCCCCTTACCCATCGGCATTGCTTTCCTCCATACCCTAGAACGACGTAAACCGCCTCCAGTGCTGGAGTTGGTCTTCGAAGACCGGGTAAGAATCATGAGGTTTTGTGAAATTTTTCACTAAAACCCCTAGCAAACTGGACAGCAGCGAGCAACTATACTATACTAGTAAAAGGACTGCCGAACGCAGAGCGCTCTCTTTTTTTGCCTGTTTGCCAATTCGCTTCATCAGGAGCAAACCGCATACTGCTAGCTGCTAGATTGGGGCTGTAGCTCAACTGGGGGAGCGCCTCCCTTGCACGGAGGAGGTCAGGGATTCGAATCCCCTCAGCTCCACCATAAAAAAGAGACTGCGGGGTATTAGGATGAACCAAGACGCTAACAGGGCAATCAGCATGTATGGCACAGAAATAGGGGCAAGACGTTTGGTGGCCGACAACAGCCTACGGCCTCCGTGTCAACATGCCTGTCCTATTCAACAGGATGTTCGTGGATATATTAGCCTCATCGCTGAGGGGGAATCCGATGAAGCGCTGCGAGCAATAAGGAAGACAAACCCTCTGCCCTCCGTCTGTGGACTGATCTGCGCTCACCCCTGTGAGAGTGAGTGTAGGAGGGAACAGGTTGATCAGCCATTGGCCATCGCGGCATTGAAGAGATTTGCCACCGAGTACGGACACGATGACGCGGGCGAGCCACAGACCGGGGCCAAGCGAGCGGAGAAGATAGCCATAATTGGCTCCGGTGCAGCAGGGCTTACCGCAGCTCATGACTTGGCAAAGATGGGGTATGGAGTCACCGCCTTTGAGCGGGAGGCTGCGCCTGGGGGAGCCTTGAGAGCTTTCATTCCTGAGTACCGTCTTCCTGGAGAGGTACTTCAAAGGGACATCGAGAGGATTGTGGCCTTGGGGGTTGAGATTAAAACAAATAACGAGCTTGGCAAGGATTTCACGCTGAGTGAGCTTAAGAAGGGGGGCTACTCTGCCGTGGTCCTTGCCTTGGGTCTTCCCCTGAGTAGAGGGTTAAATATCGCAGGCGTCGAACTTGATGGCGTTCTGCTAGCTCTACCCTTTCTGAGAGAGGCTAAGCTCGGCGGAGGGAAGACTATTTCAGGAAAGAGAGTGATCGTCATCGGCGGGGGCAATGTAGCCGTTGATGTGGCAAGGTCCGCAGTGCGTTTAGGTGCTGGCGAGGTGCATATGACCTGTCTCGAGGCCAGACATGAGATGCCCGCTTTCGCCTGGGAGATTGAAACGGCCTTGGAAGAAGGGGTTAGACTACATTGCTCTAAAGGCCCAAAGAGCATTTTGAGCAAGGACACCAAGGTGGCAGGGCTCGAATGCATGGAAGTGAAAGCTGTTTTTGATGAGGAGGGCAGATTCAATCCAACTTTCTATGAAGAAAAGGTCTCGGGCATCGATGGCGATGTAGTTATCATTGCTATAGGGCAGGCGGTTGATCTCTCATTTCTCAGGGACACCGCGATCAAACTCGATCGGAGAGGGCAATTGGTTTTCGATCGTGATACCTTGGCTACCAGCGAAGAAGGCATCTTCGCCTGCGGTGAGGTTATTTCCGGCCCCGGGACTGCAGTGGGAGCTATGGCCAGTGGGCGCCAAGCTGCTCTGGCCGTCGATTGCTATCTTAGGGGGGAGCAGATGGCAGCTCCTCAGCCTGATGATAGGATGGACGTCGGCGAACTTTTGGCCACCACTACCTCCGAGATAAAGAGGTTGGAGAAACAGGAGATGCCTACCTTGCCGCTAGAGGAAAGGCTAGGCAATTTCGATCAAATTGAACTGGGGTACGCAGAGATACTGGCGGTAAAGGAAGCTCAAAGATGCCTTCGCTGCGGGGCAGGCGCTGAGTATCTGGAAGATAAATGCTCAGTTTGTCTGACCTGCGTTCGTATTTGTCCCTACGGGGCACCAATCGTAACTAGAGCCGGGTCTATTGACATACGAGCCGACCAGTGTCAGTCCTGTGGAATCTGTATTGGCGAGTGCCCGGCTAGGGCGATAACATTCAGACGGCGTGAAGATAACCAAATAGGCGAAAGGATAGAGGCAGCGGTGACGGAAGCATCCCTGAGTGGAGCCGAGCCTGTGGTTATTGGACTGTGCTGTAGCTACGGCGCTTTTGCCACTAGCGCCTTCACCAAGTTCTTCAGGGATAACTACAAGCCTGGTATTCGGATTGTAAAAATACCTTGCGTGATCAAAATAGACACGAGCCATCTGCTGAAGGTCTTTGAACTCGGTGCCGATGGAGTTTTTGTTGTTGGCTGCATCGAGGAGGATTGTCCCTATCAGATGAGCACTTTCTGGGCAGAACGTAGAGTTGCCGCTGTAAAGAAAAACCTCGACGAAATCGGCCTCGGGGGAGATAGATTGGAAATGTATACCCTGTCAAACCCCACGGTTCAAAAGCTCGACGAAATAGTAACCGAAGTTACAACTCAAGTAAGGCGGCTCGCACCGAGCCCAATGAGAAATAGGAGGGGGGAAGCATGATTGTGGTGCAACAGAAACCCTTAGACCGAATTCGTCAAATGATCGCTGATTACGACAGAATCCTGATCCTCGGCTGCGGGACCTGTGCCACGGTTTCCTTTGCTGGCGGCGAGAAAGATGTTCAAGCCCTCGCTTCCATCCTGCATATGGCAGACAAGACAAGAGCGGGGAGGAAGCAGTTCATGGAGCACACGGTCAAACGCCAATGCGAGTGGGAGTTTCTTGATGAAATAGAGCCAATGGCCAAGGAGGTGGACACCATCCTGTCGCTAGGCTGTGGCATCGGGGTTCAGGCAATTGCCGAGCGCTTTCCCGACGTCCCTGTGCTGCCTGGGCTTGATACCTCCTTTATGGGGATGCCCCAGGAACAGGGCATGTGGAGTGAGATGTGTGCCGCTTGTGGCAACTGTATCCTTGACCTCACCGCTGGGATTTGCCCCATAGCAAGATGCTCCAAGAGCCTGCTCAACGGCCCCTGTGGTGGCTCACATGATGGCAAATGCGAGGTGTCACCAGATTTGCCTTGTGCCTGGCAATTGATTATCGAGCGCCTCACCAAGTTAGGACGCCTCCATGAATTGGAAGAACTCATGCCCCCCAAGGATTGGAGCACTAGTGCTGCCGGAGGAGTGCGAAGGATAGTTAGGAGCGATCTAAGGATAACAAGCCAAGATGCAACTCCAGAGGGTCATGAGCGAAACTAGGCCAAGGTTGTACGGGTCGCGGAGGGAGGCCGCCATAGACGCGGTGACCCCCAGGGACAAACCGCAGGGTGCTCACTATTTGTGGGTCTGAGGCCCTTACTGCCCCGGCGGGGTGCGTAGAGAGGAGATACTATGAAATCGAAGAGCAAGCTAGAGAAGATATTGGAAAGTGGTCAATTCGCAGTAACCGGGGAGCTTGGCCCACCAGCTAGCGCTGACCCTGAAGTAATAAGGAGGAAAGCAAAGTATTTGAAGGGGTGCGTTGACGCCGTTAACGTCACCGACGGGCAAACTGCCGTGGCTCGTATGGCGAGCTGGGCGGCTTGCCTTCTGGGAAAAGAAGAGGGATTGGAACCAACGGTGCAAATGACATGTCGCGATCGAAATCGCATTGCCCTCCAAATGGATATATTAGGCATCGCTGCCTTGGGCATCAACAATTTGCTATGTCTTACCGGTGACCACCAGTCCTTTGGAAACCACCCTATGGCCAAAGGGGTCTATGACCTCGATTCCATCCAGCTTATCAAGATGGTGAAGGACATGAGAGATGAGAAAAGGTTTCAGTGTGGCGATGAGATGAGCGTTGAACCCCGTCTCTTTATCGGGGCCGCAGCCAACCCATTTGCCGACCCCTTCGAGTTTAGAGTGCTTCGTCTGGCCAAAAAGGTGGCCGCAGGAGCTGATTTCATTCAGACCCAGATCATCTATAACGTAGAAAAATTCGCCAAGTGGATGGAAGCAGTCCGGGAAAGAGGGCTACACGAAAAGGTGAAAATCCTCGCTGGAGTAGCTCCCATAAAATCGGTGGGTGCAGCGCGCTACATGCAGACCAGAGTCCCGGGGATGGATGTCCCTGATGCGGTTGTTGAGCGACTGCGCGGCGTGCCCAGGGAAGAGGTTTCTAAAGAAGGAACCAAGCTCTGTGTGGAGATCATTAACCAGGTACGCGAGATTAAGGGAGTGGCTGGAATCCATCTCATGGCTATCGAATGGGAAGAGATAGTTCCTGAAATCGTAGAACAAGCGGGGCTGTCGCCCCGACCACAGGTCTCCTGAGGTCTCTCTTCAGCAGGCGGTATCAGCTCCTAAAGAATCGTGATACGTTTGACAAAAGCATTGAGATATGGTTATATATTACAGGTTGTCTGCCTGCAGGAAACATGGGCGGCAATCCTTTTTTAGGCCACGAACATCATTAGGGCTCCCCCGGATTCGGGGGGGGGCACCCAGCGAAGCCTGACGGTCGACCAGCAATCAAGGGCAAAATCCAAAGGGAGGTGCTGAATGGTTCTAGAGGAGTTGAAGCAGTACATAGGGAAAGTAGACCCACCACATGTTAGGGAGGTCGAGAAAGGAGCGATAAGAAGGTGTGCCGATGCCATAGGGAATGACAATCCCCTTTACTACGATGAAGAGTATGCCAGCAAGTCGAGATACGGTGGCATCATCGCCCCACCGGGCTTCTTTGGCTGGTCTACACAATCTGTTCCTTCGTCAGAAGGGATAGTCGGCCTGATGACGGCCCTGATCAACGCGGGCTACGCTGGAATCCTGGACGGCGGTATATCGTACGAATTCTATCTGCCAGTGCGCGCCGGCGATACTCTGGTAGCCAGTCCCAAGGTCAAAGACGTAACCGCGAAAGAAGGCAAGAGCGGCACGATGATGATCTCCCAATTTGAGACAACCTATCTCAATCAGAACGGCGACCTGGTGGCCAAGGCAACGCAACACCTAATAGGCCGTAGACTCTAATCCTTGGGGAGGAGAAAAATGGCAAAAGAACAAATATATTGGGAAGATGTCGAGGTCGGCACTGAATTGCCCACTCTACCAAAGATTGCCCACTCGCTGATGCTGGTGAAATGGGCAGGGGCCAGCGGTGATTTCAACCCACATCACTATGAGGATGCCTTCGGTAAGTCCCAGGGGACCGGAGGAACCATAGTCCATGGGCTGCTCAAGCACGCCTGGCTGATTCAGTTGGTGACCAACTGGATGGGTGACGAAGGCTTCATGAAGAAGTTTTCCTGTCAATACCGGGGCCTGGACTATCCCCGTCTGATGAAGACCATGAATGAACCCCAGGACGGGGAGACCTGGCTGTGCAAAGGAAAGGTTACCAATAAATACGTTGATGGCGACGAACACTGCCTCGATTTGGAGATCGGGGTGGAGAATGGCAAGGGAGAGCTAACCACTCCTGGCACCGCCACAGTTGTTCTTCCATCGCGAGGCTGATAGCTCAATAGCTAAGGAGATAACAGTAAAAATGGCCAGAAGAAAGCTTCACACAAGATTATGTGACGTGCTCGAAATCGAATACCCCATAATCCAGGCCGGCATGGGTGGGTTCTCCGACCCGCCGCTGGTCATTGCGGTCTCAGAGGCCGGTGGACTGGGCACCCTTGGAGGAGCCGTCTATGAACCCGATACGCTGGACGAAGCGATCAGGGAGATCAGAAAAGGTACCAGCAAGCCCTTCGCAATCGATCTATTGCTGCCGGACAGCCTCAAGGACATGGAGGGGATTAACAAAGAAGGGCTCATGAAGTATATCCCCGACGACTACTTTGAGTATGTGAAAGAGCTGAAGAAGAGGTTCGGAGTGCCCGACGATTACCACAGCACAAGAGGCGGCGCGCTGTGGACCATGGAAGGAACCAAGCAGTTGATACAGGTCTGCCTGGATAACAAGGTCCCGGTACTTGCCGCCGGTCTGGGCAGGCTGGGTTGGGTAATGCCAGAATGTCGCTCACAGGGGATCAAGACCATTGCCATAGGCGCCAATGTCAGGATGGCGACGAAGCATGTCGAAGACCAGGTAGACGTCATAGTGGCTCAGGGCTACGAGGCCGGAGGGCATACCGGCAATATCGGTACCCTGGCTGTGGTACCCCAGATCGTTGATGCAGTGAAACCGGTCCCCGTCGCTGCCGCAGGCGGTATTGCCGACGGGAGAGGGCTGGTCGCTGCTCTAGCCCTAGGTGCAGAGGGGGTATGGTGTGGCTCGATGTTCCTGCTCTCCCCCGAAGCTACGTTCACCGAGCTACAGAAGGACAGGGTCATCGCCGCCACCGAGCGCGACGCCGTTATCTCTAAGGCAATCAGCGGCAAGACGATGCGACAGCTAAGGACCCCCTATACTGAGATCTGGGACAAGGGGCCCAAGCCACCTCTGGGCTGGCCTTTCCACATGCTGCTGACACTGGACATAGTGGACTATGCCTACAAGCACTCTGACCAGAAGGAATTCGAAGAGATGCTGGTGACTCCGGCCGGCCAAGCTACTAGGCTCTTGAACAGGCGAAGGACCGCCAAGCAAATAATCGACGACATGGTCGAAGAGGCAGTAACAATCCTAGAGAAGAGCTTGCCCCGGGAAGTGCAAATAGGTTAGGGAAAGAATACCGAGATAGTGGGGCTGCTGAAAAACCCGCGTCTTTCAGCAGCCCCATTCACTCTACAAACCGGCGATACAACAACTAACGGTAGCGCTGGCAGGGAACCCACCCAGGTTGTGAGTCAGCCCCAATTTGGGATTCTTCAACTGCCGCTCACCACACTTGCCCTGAAGCTGCTTATACACTTCGTACATCATCCTCAACCCCGTGGCACCGATCGGATGCCCGAATGATTTCAGGCCGCCATCCGTCTGGCAGGGTAGTCCTCCGGTTAGCTCAAAGAACCCCGAGTCAACATCCTCCTTCACCCGCCCCCTGGGACTGAACTCGAGGTCCTCCATATTGACAGCCTCAGTGATACTAAAGCAATCGTGAACCTGGGCCATGCTTATTTCCTCGCGAGGGTTCTTTATGCCCGCCTCAGAATAGGCTGCTTTGCCGGCATGGACAGTCTCATACACACTGGTGTACTCAAAATCGGATCTGGCGAAGCCCTGATTGTGCCCTATGGAAATCTGCAGTGCCTTAATATATACCGGGTCAGGCCTGAATTTCTTGGCCATGTCGGCGCGAACCAGGATTGCTGACGCCGCCCCATCGGTAACACCACAGCAATCGAACAGCCCCAGAGGCCAGGCGATTATGGGCGCGTTCAGCACCTGTTCTAAGGTTACCTCCCGGCGCAGATGTGCCTTGGGGTGTTTGGCACCGTTGCGATGGCTCTTCACCGAGATCATGCCTATCATCCTCTTGCCCTCCTGCGGGCTCAGGCCATACTTGGCAAAGTAGGCCGTAGCAAGCAAAGCAAAGGCACTGGGACCGCTGAAGCCTTGCGAACCGAATATGCCCCTGCTGGTACTGGGGAAAGGAATATCTCCAAGGCCCATCCAGCCAGTATCCTTGAGTTTTTCGATACCAAGAGCCAGGACTATGTCATACACCCCGGCGGCTACAGCATAGGCAGCGTTCCTCATAGCATCCGAGCCCGTGGCACACATATTCTCCACTCTGGTAACAGGGATGAACTGTAGCTTCAACGGCTCAGCCAGGACTCTCCCGGTATCACCCGCCCACATAGTTCCTACCCATGCTGCCTGGATATCCTTCTGCTCTATACCAGCATCTTCATAGGCCTCCAGGGCCGCCTCGATGATCAAGTCATCAGCGCTGGTATCCCATCTCTCCCCAAATTTGGTGCAGCCCATGCCCACTATAGCAACCTTATCTCTTATACTCTCCATTGCTCCTCCTTATGCCCAGACTATCGTGATCCTAGAATCGTACCGGCTTACATTTCCACCAATAGCTGTGAACTCCTCCCACGTAGTGCATCCACCTGAACGTCATATCCACATCCGTGCCCTCCTTGGTCTCTTCAGGCTCACGGTCAGTCAGGTTGCACGTAAGCCTTCCCCCACCCTCGAAGTCAACCACTGCCACAGTGATTGGCGGCACTTCAGTGATAGCCAGATGATCATGGGAGAAGCTGGTGAGCTTCCCCTTCTTGTCAGCAAAACAGTATGGTTCGTACTGGTCAAGAGCCTGGCACACCAAGCACACCCTCTGCACCGGGTACTGAGGGGTGCCACACTTCTTGCACTTGGAGCCATAGAGGGCAAGCCCCCATTCTCGATCCCTCCACAGAGCTGACAGGGATATAGTTGGCCGATCAGGACGAGACTGAGGCTCCATATGCATAAGCCTGCGCCAGAGTACATACTGCTGGTAATTCGCCATCATGCGTTTCGACGCCAGATGATTCTTTATACCGCCACGATCCCGTACATTCTCTATCTGACTATTGACCTTAAAGATCAAGGCATCACAGCCATCGCCGTAGCCGCCAACGAGGATTCTATCGCCCTCCTTGGTCTCCTCCAGCGCCGCCACCAGCAGCATTAGCGGCATGGGGGTACCGGTAAGACCTATACTCATGAACATGGGGTCCTGAACCTGACTGGGATCGAATTTCAGTATCCTCGCCGCTGCGTTCACGTGCCTGGGGTCATCGGTGAAACAAGCGAACCTTGCGATGTCCTGCGGCTTGAGGTCATACTCATTCATAGCCGCCGTAACCGCCTCCGGGACTATGCGGGTATATCCCCCCTCACGCACGAACCGCTCTTCGTAGGAACGAACAAAGGTATCCCTATCCGACCTCCACATATCCATGAAGTCCTCGGATATCGTATGGCCCCCCACAAAGTCAGCAGCCACCGCGTCATTGCTGATCAGTACAGCACCTGCACCGTCGCCGAAGAACATCTCATTCATCCCGTTGGCGGGCGCCAGGCGAAGGTCAGCAGCCGTTAGCAGAACGTTCTTGGCCGACCCTGCCTTCACAGCATCAATTGCCGCTCTCAAAGCGATTGTCCCCGCCCTTAGCGAACCACCGAAGTCCGCTGTAAGTATATCTCTGCGCAGAGCCATTGCCCCGGCTATGATTGTTGATGCCTGCTTCTCTTTATAGGGAGAGGTAGTCGAAGCAAAGAACAGGCCGTCGATCTCCTGGCGGTCAATGCCGCTTGCGCAGTCCCAGGCAGCGCCAAAAGCCATGCTTAGACTATCTTCGTCATAGTTAGCAACAGCTTTCTCACCGGGTACAGGGAACGGGCTTCGCCACGCCTTTACGATCTCAGACCGATCCAGCCTATACAGCGGTATATAGGCACCATACGATCTAATACCTACCATTTGTGCCTCCTTTCACAATCATCGCCGCAGCAAATTATAGCACAGAAGCTATTCGGTCACAATCCTCAGACCCCACCCAGCACCTTCATTTTCGGCATTCGTCAACGATCAAGGGGGCCTGGGGGTTCCCCCCACCACAGAATCGCCAGCAAGAGCACTATCCCTTGTGCCTCCAGTCCAACTGGCCTTGAGAGGAGACAGCGATTCTGTGGTATGGCAGGACCCAGAGGTAAGCTAGTGCTGGTACTAGTACTCGTATTTGTTACTATTTCCTCCGTTCACTCGGGACGTTCAGGTGATTGTGCTTCATTAGAAGACAACTTAGACTTGTATTGGTAGAAGCGCAGGCAATAAGCCAGTTTCGGCCTCGCTTGCGACCCCTGGGCTTGGCCAGGAACAAGCCTACAAACAGTCAGTGATAGCATTATGAGCATCAAAGAAATAGTAGCTCCCTGTCTCGTAATTGCCTTGGGGATAATCCTGGTCATACATTTCGCCTTGTTTTGGATGTATGGTGGGGTATACATTTACGAGAGCAACAAGGTCATCTTGCTGTTGGAGACAGTGATGAGCATCGCTATCCTCGGTTTTGGGGTAGAACGGCTACTTGCTTCCGCTAATGAGGGATACAAGGGTGAAGCCCTGGATCTTCACCATGAGATGAGACAGGAGCGAGCCTCCACAAAGCACGCTACCTCACCAAGCTTCCTTCAAGCAGGCAAAAAGGCGGTCACCCCATCTGCCACTGCAGCGACAATGATGCCGGGATTGACTACCCTCTTAATTGACAGCAGTGCCGACTATATGGAGAACTACTCTTTTAAGATGTCCGACTGTACTCCCGATGCCGCACGTGAACTAACTGCACACACGGAGGCCGTCTAGATAAAAAGGAAACCCTCCAAAAAGAGGGTTTCCTTGCTATCGTAAAGGCTTCCGAATCAAGCCCAGAGTCTTTTCACTTCAGTTACTCAGCTTCCGCTAGTTGCTCACCCCTCCTTCTCCGTAGTATCGCAAAGAGCAATAACGCCAAAGCCAACAACGCAGCGATTATTGCCAAAATTGCCCACCATTGCAGCGCTGCGCCTGCCGCGGTGACCGTTAGAGTGACCGAATCGCTCGACACCTCATCAAGAGTCGCTGTTATCTGCGTAGTTCCATCACTCTCGCCAGTAGCCAGGCCGGCAACAATGGTTGCCACATCGGTATCAGAGCTATTCCAGTCAGCTTGGCCGGTGATGACGACGGCGGTGCCATCGGAATAGGTCGCCGTGGCCGTAAACTGCACGGTATCACCAACCCCAATCGATGCTTCCTCAACGGTTACCTCTATCGACACCACGACGGGGGTTACGACCACGGCAGCGGTCACTTCCAAAGTAGCCTCATTGCTTGTCACCCCGCTCAGGCTCGCTGTTATCGTTATATCGCCTGCCGCTATCCCAAAAGCGAGCCCTACTTCGATAGCTGCCACACCAGTATCAGAGCTATCCCAGCCAGCCTCGTCAGTGACATCGCGGGTGATGTCACCAGAATACGTTGCCGTGGCCATAAATGGCTGGGTCTCGCCAACTTCAATCGTGGCTTCCTCGGGTGTTACCTCAATCGACACCACGACAGGGGTCACGCTCAAAGTAGCCGGATCGCTCGTTACTCCATCCAGGGTCGCTGTTATCGTTATATCGCCTGCCGCTATCCCAAAAGCGAGCCCTGCTTCGATAGCTGCCACACCAGTATCAGAGCTATCCCACGCAGCCTCAGCGGTGACATCGCGGGTGATGTCACCAGAATACATTGCCGTGGCCATAAATGGCTGGGTCTCGCCAACTTCAATCGTGGCTTCCTCAGGTGTTACCTCAATCGACAGCGGGACACCAAGACCAGCAGCAGTCACTTCCAGAGTAGCCTCATTACTCGTTACATTATCCAGGCTCGCTGTGATCCCTGTGGTGCCCACCGTTGCCCCGGTAGCCAGGCCTTCTTCGTTGATGGTTGCCACACTGGTATCGGAGCTATCCCAGTCAGCCTCGTCAGTGACATCGCCAGTGGTACCATAGGAATAGGTCGCCGTGGCCGTAAATGGCTGGGTCTCGCCAACTTCAATCGTGGCTTCCTCAGGTGTTACCTCAATCGACACCAGAACGGGCGGTACATATCCTCCCCCATACACTGGCACGTACACCGGCGTGACTGCAAAGTTAGCGTAGATGCTATAGTCACTGTCTGGCATGGTGTTGGGGAAGGTGGCCTCGGTGGAAATCACAGAGCCCCCTTCTCCTTCCGTCCAGTTGACGAAGTCGTAACCCGTGTCCGCTCCGGCCACGCAGTCGATGGCGTCACCGTAGTTCTTCGTGCCACCACCAGAGTCGCTCCCACTCACAGAGCCGCCGGTGCTATAGCCAACCGTCAGGGTGTAATCGGTCTTGGCAAAGTTAGCGTAGATACTGTAGTGACTGGCGGGCATGGTGTTGGGGAAGGTGGCCTCGGTGGAAATCACTGAGCCCCCTTCTCCTTCCGTCCAGTTGACGAAGTCGTAACCCGTGTCCGCTTCGGCCACGCAGTCGATGGCGTCACCGTAGTTCTTCGTGCCACCACCAGAGTCGCTCCCACTCACCGAGCCGCCGGTGCTATGCCCAACCGTCAGGGTGTAATCAGTCTTGGCAAAGTTAGCGTAGATGCTATAGTCACTGTCTGGCATGGTGTTGGGGAAGGTGGCCTCGGTGGAAATCACAGAGCCCCCTTCTCCTTCCGTCCAGTTGACGAAGTCGTAACCCGTGTCCGCTCCGG
>Ga0209979_1000217_pt1 | contig 89525 bp, 77 predicted proteins | sample AnhtaG_FD_183114 | JGI IMG/M metagenome (GOLD analysis project Ga0209979, IMG submission 183114) | Deep subsurface microbial communities from Anholt, Denmark to uncover new lineages of life (NeLLi) - Anholt_01485 metaG (SPAdes) (version 2) | ecosystem: Environmental > Aquatic > Marine > Oceanic... | reverse complement strand
CTGTAGTGAACCCCTAGAATTGGACGCCTACCAAAGTGAATGTAGAATAAGTCCAAAAAGGGGGGAAACACAATGGCAAAGCGACGGACGTTCAAGGCAGACTTCAAGGCCCAGGTAGTCCTTGAAGCATTGACCGGTGTTAAGAGCCAAGCCGAGATTTGTCGAGAGCATCAGCTTCGATCCCAGACGCTCTCACACTGGAAAGCGGAGTTCCTGGAGCGTGCTCCCATGGTCTTTGAGACGAAACAAGGCAGGAGCGGGGAACAGGAACGGATCGCCGAGCTGGAGCGCATGGTCGGACGACTGACCATGGAACTGGAGGCGGCAAAAAAAGCCTCCAACATCTTGAGCTCTCTCTCGACCAGAAGCGGGAGGTGATCAAGATGCTTTCCCAAGACTATCGGATCACGGTGGCTTGCGATGTAGTTGGCTGTGTGCGGAGCAGCTACTACTACCAGCCCAACCAGCGGGACGAAGCAGAGATCAAGGCTGCCATCGAAGCAGTGGCCGCCGAGTGGCCCACCTATGGCTATCGCCGCGTCACGGCCCAGTTGCGTCGCCAGGAATGGGTGGTCAACCACAAGCGTGTGCGCCGTCTCATGCGGGAGATGGACTTGCAGGCTCGGATCAAGCACAAAAAGCGCAAAACGACAGACAGCAAACACAACTTTCCACGCTACCCCAACCTGGTGCAAGATCTGGAGATCGTGCGCCCCGACCAGGTCTGGGTGTCGGACATCACCTACATCCGGCTTCGCATCGAATTCGTCTACCTGGCGGTGATTATGGATGTGTTCACCCGGGGCATCCGAGGGTGGCATCTGGGGCGCAGTTTGGACCAGACGTTGACCTTGCTCGCCCTGCAACGGGCGCTTGCCCATCATCAAACCCCGGAAATCCATCACTCCGACCAGGGAGTCCAATACGCGTCTACGGCCTACACCCACATACTTCAGAACGCCAACGTGCAAATCAGCATGGCCGAGGTGGGAGAAGCCTGGCAGAATGGCCATGCCGAGCGTCTCCTGCGGACCATCAAAGAGGAAGAAGTTGACTTGTCGGACTATGAGGACTACAATGATGCCCTCCGTCAGTTGGGACGGTTCCTCGATGAGGTCTACATGCACAAGCGTATCCACTCCTCGCTGGGCTATCTCACCCCAGCCGAGTTTGAAAGCCAGTGGCGCGCCGAGCACGTACAGACTTCCGATGTTCACTAAGAATCACTCAAATCGTGTCCAGTTTTAGGGGGGCACTACAGTCATCGTTGAGTTGCTCCGTCACCTCAGCTCTTCGTAGATGCCCTGCGCCAGGCGAATGGAGGCTCAAATGGGATACTTGCCAGCCACACTAACCACCTCCCTGATCGCTGTACATTATACAGTACCAGTTGTCCGCTTGTCAATTGCTGAGCTTGCCCAACACCATGAGCACCACCTCCTGCGCCACCTCCTCGGTGACGATCACATCCCCCAGCGCACAGGGCAGCACGAAACGCAGCCGGGAGCCAAGCTTCTTCTTGTCCAGCGCCATGGCCTGCCAGATCGCCTCCAGCCGGAAGGGAGGCACCTGGATGGGCAGGCCGAAGGCGCGCAGCAGGGCCGCTATGCGCCGCGGGAGTTCTGGCTGGCAGAGGCCCGTCACCTCGGCCACCCGTGCCGCAACGACCATCCCTATGGCGACCGCGTGGCCGTGGCGAAGTTGATAATCGCTGAGCACCTCGAAAGCGTGAGCGAAGGTGTGCCCCAAATTCAGCACCCGGCGCCGTCCCTGTTCGTACGGATCTTCTTCGACGACGTCTACTTTTACCCGGATAGCCGCAGCGATGATTTCGGTGAGGGTCACTGACGGCGGTCGCAGCTCACGCCTGTCCTCCAATCGCTCGAAAAGGGCCGGATCGCCAACGATCCCGTGTTTTATGATCTCCGCCCAGCCGGACCGCATCTCCTCATCGGGCAGGGTATCCAACACAGCGGGGTCCACCACCACGAAGGCCGGCTGCTTAAAGGCTCCGATGAGGTTCTTGCCCCGGGCGTGATCAACAGCCACCTTGCCCCCCACACTGGAATCAATCATGGCCAGCAGCGTGCTGGGCACCTGCACCAGCGGGAGGCCGCGCATGTAGGTGGCGGCAGCGAAGCCGGCCATGTCGCCTACGACGCCGCCGCCGAGGGCGATCACGACACCGCTGCGGTCCAGGCCCCCATCAATGAACTGATCGTAGAGCTGGCACACGGTGTCCAGCCTCTTGTAGGCCTCGCCGTCGGGCACCAGGCAGATTATGGGATTGAAGCCCGCTGCACGCAGGCCTGACTCCGCCGTGGGCCCATGGATGGGCCACAGGGTGGAATTGCTGACCACCGCCACGCGGGAGGGCTGCCCCCACTCACTCAGCACCTCCCCGATCCGTGCCAGGCCCCCCCAGGTCAGATGGATGTCGTACTGGCCCGTCGGAGCCCGCACTGCAATCCTCCGAGTTGCCCCTGCCAATCGGATCACCTCCTCAGCTATCTGCTCTATCGTCTTGCCCATGGTCTCGATCTGGTGTGGAATCTGGGCGTAGGCCTCCCGCCGCTGCGCCAGAAGCGCCTTGATCCGCTGCCTTCGCCTGTGCCTGCCCCGTGCCGGGACAGGCCGGCACTGGTGCAGGCGATCCTCCACATCCAGCAGTGGACGATCCTCGGCCAGGGCCAGGCGGCGCAGGATCTCCTCGGGGCTGCAGCGAAGGCAGAAAAGCACACCGCTGCGGCCCATCACTTCCTGGTTGGCTGGATCAATCAGCGCTCCGCCGCCGGTGGCGATGACCAAGTCGGACTGGGCTGCCAGCTCCCGGCACAGGTCGCGTTCCAGAGCCCGGAAGTAGCCCTCGCCCTTGGTGGCGAATATCTCCGAAATGGCGCGGCCCTCCCGTTCCTCGATGAGGAGGTCCATGTCCACAAAGGCGCGGCCCAGTCGCTGGGCGACCAACTGGCCGACGCTGCTCTTACCCGTGCCCATGAAGCCGGTGATCACGATATTAGCCGCCACTGCCCACTTCCTCCCCTGGCTTGACCCCTCCAGGGCAGGCGGCCAGGACAGGCTGCCAGGCCCGCCAGTGAGCCCGCATCTCGGCCAGGGAATCGCCGCCTATCTTCTCCATCAGCGCCTGGGCCAGCACCCAGGCCACCATGGCCTCCGCTACCACTGCCGCCGCCGGCACGGCGCATACGTCGGAGCGCGTGTATCGAGTCGTCGTCGGCTCCCCGGTGGCCAGGTCCACCGATTGCAGAGGGGTGAGCGTAGTGGGGATGGGTTTCATGGCCGCACGGATGAGGAGAGGCTGGCCGTTGGTGATGCCTCCCTCCAGGCCGCCAGCACGGTTGGAACGGCGAAGAGGAGGCACGGGGTCAGCGGCGAGGAATATCTCGTCGTGGACTTGGGTCCCGGGAAGCCGGGCGTTTTCGAAGGCGGGGCCGATCTCCAGGCCCTTGATGGCTGGAATGCTCATCACTGCCCTGGCCAGCCTCCCGTCCAACCGGCGGTCCCAGTGGACGTGGGAACCAAGGCCCACGGGGAGGCCGACAGCGCCCACGACGATCACCCCGCCCAGTGAGTCGCCCGCCTCCCGCGCCCGGTCAATGCGGGCTCGCATCAGCTCGGCGGATGGTTCATGGGCGCAGCGCACATCACTCCCCTCCGCCCGCGCCCAGAGCTCCTCCGGGGGCAGATCTGGGATCTCGGCCGCAACGCCGCCGATCTCGGCTACATGGCTCCCCACAGTGATGCCCAACTCCCCGAGCAGTCGCCTGGCCACAGCGCCGACGGCCACCCGCGCCGCTGTCTCACGAGCACTGGCCCGCTCAGCCACCAGCCTCAGGTCGTCCAGGGCGTACTTGATCCCGCCGGCCAAGTCGGCATGGCCAGGCCGGGGCACAGTCCAGGGAGGTTCCTCCCGACCCCGCCAGTTCTCCCAGTTGCGGTTGCGGATGTGCAGCGCAAGTGGCGAGCCGATGGTTTCCCCTTGGGCAACGCCGGAGAGTACCTCTACCCTATCCCTTTCGATCTGCTGGCGGGTGCTCCGGCCGTAGCCCTGCTGCCGTCGCTGCAGGTCGCGATCTATATCTTCGGGTGTCAATGGCAATCCCGCAGGCAGTCCCTCTACGATGGCCATGAGACAGGGTCCGTGGGACTCGCCAGCGGTCAGAAAGCGCAACATCGCTCCTCCTACTATTTGCTCTGCGAAAAGGCCGCTTTTGCCGCTGCAGCCATCACCTCCACCGGTGGTTTCTGGCTGGTCCACAATTCCCAGGCTATGGCCCCCTGATGCACCAGCATCCCCAGCCCGCCAATCGCCCCTGCCCCGGCTGCACGAGCCTGGCGCATCAACTTCGTTTCCAGAGGATTGTACACCACATCGAAGACCGTCAAAGAGGGGGGCATGGGGAGCTCCTCGGGCCAGGGGGAGCGCTCCACCTCCGGCCACATGCCCAGAGAGGTGGCGTTGACCAGCAGGTCGGCCGACTGCGCCTCTCGGCGAAGGGCGCCGGGGGTCAGGGGAACAGCGCGAAGGTAGGAGCGGGCCTCTGTGCCTGCCCTAGGAAAGAGGGAGACTAGATCAGCAACCAATGATTCGGCGCGTGAGAGGGTGCGATTCACGACCGTGATAGCGGCTCCAACCGAAGCCAGCGCACAGGCCACCGCCCGTCCCGCCCCGCCAGCGCCCAGCAACAGTGCCCGTTTCCCCTCGGGCCGGAAGCCACCCTCCGCCAGCGCTCTCAGAAAACCGTCGGCGTCGGTGTTGTGGCCCACTATTCGTCCCTGGCCCTGGATCACTATGGTGTTGACCGCGCCGATAGCCCGCGCCTGGTCGGTGATCTCCTCGAGATGAGCCATAACCGCCCGTTTGTGGGGCACGGTCACGTTGCAACCTGCAAAGCCCAGTGCCCGCAGGCCACGCATGGCCTCCCCCACGCGGCGTGGACGTACGGCCAGAGGCACGTAGCGCCAGTTCAGGTCCGCTGCATCGAAGGCGGCGTTGTGCATGGCCGGCGAGATGGTATGCTCCACTGGCCAGCCCATGACCCCCACCAGCTTGGTGTGTCCATTGATAGCGCCCAACGCCCCCTCCTTACCCTTCACCTGCCTGCCCCTTGAACCATCCCCTGAAAGGGCACATCAATCAGGGTCCGAAACTCCTCCCAGCGGATCTCGATGCCCTGTCGGCGGGCCGCGCGCTCGACCCAGGGCCTGGAGGGCAGGCCGATATCCGCTATCTTACGCAGCGGATCTATGCACCTGCCGAGCTGGGCGTCCTCCCAACGGCGAAGCCGCAGATCCAACTCTGCCGTCGTCTCTGGCTCTCTGTCAGCCAGGTTGTTCACTTCGCCGGGGTCCTCCTCCAGGTTGTAGAGCTCCAGCGCGGGAGCGGGCCACAGGCCGTTGTCAATGGCTTTGATCAGCTTCCAATGGCCATCGCTAATAGTGCGCTTGGCCTGCCACAGCCCCTGGTTGCAGACGATGAACTCTCGTCCTTTCTCCGTTTCGCCACGGGCCAGGGGGAGGAGGCTTTGGCCCTGGAATGCCTGGGGAGGTTCGATATCCGCCGCATCAAGCATGGTCACGGAGAGGTCAATTCCCTGCGCCAGCGCACTCACCCGCCGCCCGGCGGGGAGCTGACCGGGCCAGCGGAGGCTCAGGGGTACACGAACGGTGGCCTCGTAGACGCCAAAGTGGTCGAAGAAGAGGCCATGCTCGGTCATGCTCTCGCCGTGGTCCGAGGTCACGATCAGCAGCGTCTCCTCTGTGATGCCCAGTTCCTGCACCGCATCCAGGAGTTCCCCCAGTTTGTCGTCCACGTAGCGGATCTCGCCATCGTACTGGGAGATTACGTACTCGGCATCGGTGATTTTCCCCCCTTCTCCAGCGTACAGGGCATCAATGTGGGCTCGCACAAAGGGGCTCGCCAGTTGCTCCTCCAGCAGGTCCAGGCTGTGATTTTGGGGATCGTAGGGGTCGCCGTCGTAGAACATGGTGCGGTATTTCTCCTCTGGCGGGCGGTAGAGCCCATGCGGGTCCCAGTAATGGACGAAGAGAAAGAAATCCTCATTACAGTGAGCTCGCAGCCAGGGGATGGCATAGGAGTTGATCTCCTGAGCAGTGACCTGCTGCAGGCGCGCCCGGTTCCCGGCCACGGGGTTCATGTAGGCATGGAAGCCTCGGGCGAAGTAGCGCTTCATGAAGAAGAGCGTGCTTACCGCTCCGGTCTCATAGCCCCCCGAGGCGAATGCTTCCGAGAGGTAGGGGATGGTGTCGGGGATGTCCTCGGAGGGGCTGTGGGAGACCACACCATTGCGGATGCCCCGCTGGCCGGTGAAGACGGCGGTGTAGTAGGGCTGCGTGGGCACATCGGTGGGGTAGGCCCGCTCGAAGAGCACCCCGTCTTCGGCCAGCGCATCCAGCCGGGGGCTGGTGTCACGGTGATAGCCGTAGCAGCCCAGGTGGTCAGCACGCAGGGTGTCAATCACGACGTAGATGATCTTCAAGGATGTCTCCTTCATTCTTGGTTCACAAAGCGAAAGAATCGCCCCGTCGGGGGATGGTGACTTCGTACCCCCTCTGCTGCAGGGCTCTGCTGAGCGGTTGGAGCTGGTCGGGGTCACCGTGCACTAGGAAGATGTGGGGCCTTTGTTCGCCAGTGGAAGCCTCCAGCCACTGGAGAAGCTCCCCCCGGTCGGCGTGGGCGCTGAAGCCGCTGATCTCCCGCACCTGAGCGCGCACCTCGTAGGACTCGCCGAAGATGCGGACCCGCTTCTCCCCCTCCAGGATGCGGCGGCCCAGGGTATGGAGGGCCTGGTAGCCAGCGAAGAGGATCAGGTTCCGCTCGTCGTCCAGGCTGTGGATCAGGTGGTGTAGGATGCGCCCACCCTCGCACATACCGGAGGCAGAGATGATCACCATGGGCCCCTGCCGGTCGTTGAGGGTCTTGGACTCCTCCCTACTCCGCACGTAGGTCAGCCGCTCGAAGCCGAAAGCATCCCCCTGGGCCAGCATCATCTGGTAGGCCTCCCGGTCGTAGGCTTCGGGGTGGGTGCGGAAGATGTCAGTGGCATTGACCGACAGTGGGCTGTCCACGTAGATGGGCACCGGAGGCAGTTCCCGCTCCAGGAAGGACTGATGCATGGTGTAGACAATCTCCTGAGTACGGCCCACACTGAAGGCGGGGATGAGCAGTTTGCCCTTGGTGTGGCAGATGTAGCGCACCGCCTCCAGGAGCTTCTCCTTGGCTTCCTCGATGGGCTCGTGGCGGCGATCCCCGTAGGTGCCCTCCATGATGATGTAGTCGGCCCCAGGTACTGGCTCCGGGTCTTCGAGGATGGGCCGATCGGGGCGGCCCAGGTCGCCGGTGAAGAGCACCCGCGCGGTGTGGCCATTCTCATTGATCTCGACGAGAGGCAGTGCCGAGCCCAGGATGTGGCCCGCCTCGGAGAGGATGGCCCGTACGCCCTCGGCGATGGGAATCCAGCGGTGGTATCCCCAGCCGGCGAAGAGGTGTTCGCAGGCCAGGGCGTCGGCCTCGGTGTAGAGGGGCTCCATGGGCTCCTCTCCATGGCGCGCTCTGATCTTGTTCACGTAGCGCACATCGTGCTCGTGGATACGGCCCGAATCGGCCAGCATGATGCGAGCCAGGTCGGCCGTGGCCGCCGTCGCGTAGATGGGCCCCTCGAAGCCCTGCTTCACCAGGTTGGGGAGATTCCCCAAGTGGTCAATGTGGGCGTGGGACAGGATAACCGCTGTGAGGGTCTCCGGCTTGAAGGCGAGGGCCAGATTGCGCTCGTATGTATCGGCCCGGCGTCCCTGGTACAATCCGCAGTCCAGCAGGATTCGCGTGTCACCCACCTCCAGCAGGTGCTGAGAGCCGGTGACCTCTTGAGCAGCGCCGCAAAAGGTAATGCTTATCATAGTGTCCTGATACCAGTTCACGAGTTCCGGGGCAGCGGGTCACCGAGGGAGCCGAGCTCCCTCGGCGCCCTGTTGACTCATTCACCCGTTGCCTCCTGGGTATGGACCTTCTTGCTCCGCGAGTAGGTATACTGCCGCTGAGCCTCAACTCCGGCGATGATGGAACGCGCCAGATTGACGTCCTCCTCCACCTCCTCCACGCTTAACATCCCGATGCACACGGTATCAATGGGCTTGATGGTGGAGTAGCAGAAGTTGAGCCCGGTGGGAGGGAGCACCCGCCCCGCTGCCAGGGGCTTGATGACGATGACCGGCTTCCCCGTGCCGTTGATGAAGCGGGCCACCGAGTCGGTCTCCAGTGGGCAAAGGAAGCCGATGGGGTTGTAGGGTTGGATGTAGGCCGCCACGTCGTAGCCTGCCTTGTCGCAGGTGGTGATGGTCTCCGGGCGGTGAGTGCTCAGCCCTGGCACCATCCCCAGGTCGCGGATGAGCTGGGCTGCCTCCTCGTAGCCGATAAGCCGCCCCTCGTTGGGCACCAGCATATTGTCGGTGTACATCTGATGGGGCATGCAGATCTCCACGCCGCGGTCGGCTGCGGCGCGGACCTCCTCCAGCAGCTCTTCCAGAGTGCGGCCGGCCGGCGTGCCGATCCACGCCACGTGCACGCCCGTGTTGCGTTCCACTTCTTCCAAGATGGGCTTGAGTCCCGTGTTGAAGTGGGTCCCGGCCCCGCTCACGATGCCATTCAGCCCCTGCCTGGCGCAGGCCTCGATCACCTCGTAGATCCGCTCCGGCGTGAAGTAGCGCCTGAGCCAGGTGTCCCTGGCATGAGAGAAGTGGGAGTAGCCGAAGAAGGGGTTGGTGCCGATGAGCATCCGTGAGAGCTCGAAGGGGCCGATGTGAGTAGTGGGAAAGGTCATGGGTGTGCTCCTTTGCTTGGACAGCAGAAACTCTTGTTGAAGTGTCACCCTATTACTGAACAATCCCCAGCGGGATAGAAGCTCCTTGCCCCTCTCGCTATCCTCCTCAACGGCGATGGCCCGCACTGGCGAACCATCACCTCCTTCCAGCTTGAGGGGCAGGGCAATGAAGGTCACCTCCTCTTGCGTCAACGCGTCAAGATTGGCCAACCCCTCGACGATCACAATCTCAGCGCCCAGGAGTGTCCGGTGAATGGTGATCAATTCCTCCGCGTCGTTCACGTCGGCCACGGCGGGCGGCTCAACGCCGAGCAATGCGATCTTTCGTTCAGCCAGCCACCGGGCCAGTGGCAGGCTGACCCGTGGGAAGTGGGTTCGATAGTCGGGCAGGTCCGCATGGGTGCTCCAGCCGGTCTTGAGCAGAAGGCGGGTGCCCGGCCCGATCCGGTCGGCATAGGGCGCCAGGTGCTCTACAGTGATCAAGTCGCGGGGCTTAAGAAAAGTCAAATCAATGACCCGCGCCGGGCCCACGCATTTCTCCAGGTCCAAGGCCTCCATCGTGCGCCCCCCATCAATGAAGTGGTGTGGCGCGTCCAGGTGAGTGCCAGCATGGGAGTAGAGGCGGAGCATCGTGGTGTTCCAGCCACGATCTGCGACGGTGCTGCGGGGCTCAAAGGACACCCCCCGCACGTCGGGCCGCAGGGTCAAGCTCAAATCAACGATCCGAGACATGGTATTGGCCTCCATATTAGAGGTCACACGCCCTATATGCCACCTTCTCTTTAACCAGTTCCTCAATCTTATCCTTCGAATATCCGAGGACGTTGCACAAGACCCCTTCAGTATGCTGACCCAGAAGAGGTGCGGGAGCGGTAACACCTCCTGGTGTTTCCGAAAGGTGAAAAGGAGACCCCGCTATTCTCACTGGACCGACATGTGGCTGATCCACCTCCACAACCATTTTCCTGTAGTTGATGTTGGGATCTTGAACGACCCTATCTATGGTGTTAATAGGTGAATACGGAAGGCCGTTTCCTTCAAGAATTGTCATCCATTGCTCCGTGCTCTTTGTTTTGGTGACGCCCTCAAGTATATGGGCCAATTCCTGCTGGTTCTGAGTCCTCAATGCATTGGTCTTGAACCTCGGATCTTCCGCCAATTCGGGACGAGCAATCGCCTGGCAGAATCTTCTCCACAGTGCATCATTGCCAATGGCCACGACAATCCAGCTATCCTCAGTCCGAAAGGCCTGAAAGGGGGTAATAGCCGGATGCTTTGTACCCAGAGGTTGGGGAATCTGCCGCAACAGTGTATAGCGGACTATGGCGTTCTCAAGTACATACACAAGTCCATCCACCATGGAGATGTCGACAATCTGACCTCTACCCGTTCTCTCCCTATACCACAGAGCACTTAGGATCCCGATGGCGCACTGATGTCCTGCAATCATATCGCCCACTGAGCTGCCCACCCGAACCGGTGGTCCACCCTCAGGTCCAGTTATGCTCATGAGCCCGCTGAATGCCTGAGCTATCAGGTCATAGGCCGGCTTTGTGGCATATTCAGGAAGGGCGTCGTGACCAAAACCAGATATGGATGCGTAGATGATGCTCGGGTTTATCATCTTCATCTCGTCATACGAGAAGCCCATCTTTTGCATGGCATCTGGTCTGAAATTCTCCAACACTACATCAGAGACTCTGATCAGGTCTCTCAGAATCTCCTTGCCCGCGGATTTCTTCAAATCCACCACAATGCTCTTCTTGTTTCTGTTGATACTGATGAAGTAGCCACTCTGTCCGTTGATAAATGGCCCAAATTGTCTTGAATCATCTCCACGAGGTGGCTCAAGATGAATCACATCGGCTCCTAGATCCGCAAGGATCATGGCAGTCGTTGGCGCAGCCAAGACATGGCCTAGATCGATGACCCTGACATTGGCTAGTGCTTTTGGCATCCAATCCTCCTTTGATGCCGTACTGGGCTCCGAAGGACTGACCGCTCCGTCTCCCAAACGATGACTTCACGGCCCAGTGAGGGTTGTGCTGCCTCCCCCTACAGCATGCCAAAGCCCCCTTATTCAATGAATGGCTTCGGCTAGATGACGATAGCATGTGGCAGAAACTCTTGGTCTACCACTAAGGTGCTGGGGTGGCATCGGGGACCACGTTGCTGAGGGACCAAGGCCTCCCATGTTGCTTGTCCTGTGCCCAGGCACAGCGAAGTGGTTCCCGCGATGACATCGCAGATTTGTTCAGGGTGAACCAGCCCAGGCCTCACAATCCGTGCCGCTGGCTCTGTCGAGGCAGCAGGGACGATCACGTACAGGCGTGCGCCCTCCGGCAAGCGTGCCTGTGTTTTCAGTTGTACCTGGGCATGCTCAATAGCTCCCTCATAAGTTACCACACTCATCATTTTACCTCCATCATTTCTTTCAGTTTCAGCGGACATCCCCTACTCACCCTCATACGAGATCTGCCCGGTTATGGAGCCTCTGGCGGCCTGGGTGCGTCTGGGTCAGTGGCTCTTGAGGATGAGTGGGAGATAGCATAGATAAGGTGGCGTAATCGTCACTGTGAAGTAGCTACCCTCGTTGTCATTCACTGATGCAACAGGTGACAGATCGCCATCGGTGACCTCAATGCTGAACTTCAGCGTGACTCCCTCCCATGCCTTACCTTGCGGTGGAATGGCGAATGTCCACGTACCATCTGGGTGCCGCACTGCGGGCACTTCTTCTCATAGCAGGGCTGCCCGACCACGTGCGGCTCTCGATGCCCACAGTTGGGGCAGACGCAGTAGCCGTCTGGCCCGGCGGCTTTCGGACCACCCATCCGGCCCGGCCCACGCCCGCCGCCACGCCCGGCGCCACTACCACGACCACCGCCCGTTCCACGACCTCGACCCATTTTGCTCACCTCCTCGTATGGTATGATATTTACGCTCGCGCAGGGTTTGTAACCCTGCGTCCCAGGTTATCCTGATTCGCCGAACAGTAGATCCTATGCCAAGCGCAGTTTGCCGTCGTTCGCCGTCGTTTGTTGGGGCACCGGGGCAGGCCGTAGCCCGCCCCGGCCCGCTGATGCCCCTCAACGAGTGCGCAGGATGAGGGGAAGGTAGACGCGGCTTACCTGGTTTTCTAACTCCAAAGTTTCATCTATCGTGCCGTCGCTGCCCTGGTCAACGTGCAGTGTCATCGGGCCGGAGCCGTCCCATGCACCATAGTCCACGTAGTGCGTGTCCGTTGCCGAGATGACTAAGCCAGCGTGGACGAACCATTGCTCGCCCGCTGCGCTGACGAGCCGGACGTCCAGGTTGTATTCGCCACCACCGGCCTGGGCATTGTTGAACAGCAGTTGGCCATTGTCCACATCGGCCGTCAGTGTCACAACCTGCCCGGCTCCGATATCGGTGCCCTTGACCTGGAGTTGGTTGCTTTCGCTAGCGCCGTCTAGCGCCAGCGTCAGTGTGGCTTCTTTGTCATCGTTGGGTTGATAGGCCAGTTGTGTGCCATCTGGCGCGATGATTACCCTATCCTGAGAGGTTGGCTCCAGTGTCACATCATCCATTGAGACGGCGTACCCTGGTCCAAATTGAGTGACCGCTACCGTATCCGTCTGCGTGAGCGTCTGACCGTCCAGCAGGATGGTGTAGGTGTCGGTGAGAGGCAAGTAGTAGATGGGCTCCCCTGGAACGCCCAGGCCCCCGGGAGGTACAGAGCCGAAAGCCCCAGGGACCTCGTTGACAAACTGATCGCCTACATAGCCGATCCGTCGTCCTTGCGAGTCGCTAATCAACAGATGGCCTTGACCGCCTAGCCAGGTTTGCGTCTGCCTCGCTTGTGACGCGCTCAGCGCCCCTGTCTCATCGCACCATGGACACTCTGGCTGCTGAGCGTAGGTCGAGATGGCTATTGAGCCCAAGGAGCTGCTGTCGGCGTCGCCGCTCCAGGTGCCAACGCTACCAATCAGGTTGGAACTCCAGGTATCATTAGTCGTGTTGATCTCCACGTACCGGTTGGTATTATCCGGGTCGTTGTTGTCGTACACTCGCACCCAATACACCCCATCGCCTCGGTCCTCGATAGCGTAGGGGGTAACAGTGTGACCTGACGTGCGATCAGCGTTGTAGACGAGCAAAGTTGTGGGATCAGTTGCCCCATCTGACATAGCGGAGCGCAACTGGTTCAGGACTTGGCTGGGAGTGTTCTGGAGTGCCTGGTTCCTGGCTTCGGCGACGGGATTGGGCACCACAAGCACCCAGTAATAGGCGATGTGCCGCCGGACGTTGTCCAATTGCAGATCGTGGGTAATGTTGGCTCCAGACTGGAAGTCAGCCGGGTTGTCCAGGTCCCTGAAGAAGCGCAGGCTGGTTGTCGTAAACCCATCACAGTGGCCGCCGTTCATCATTCGGTTGACACTAATGTTCCACAGCAGGGCATTCGGTCTAGGGATACAGGCCCCTTCCACAGTGTGGCATACAGCAGCGTCCCCAAACATCCGTCGCATATTTTCCATAGTGTAGTCGCTGTTGGCTGGTGGAAGAGGATAGCGGCCCCACCCGGGATCTCCGTTGGAGAAGCTGTACCCGTCTGGATTGGGGCGGAAACCGATGTCCAGTGCTTCCTTGGCGACTGCGCTGGGACTGTTGGAGAGGCCCGACCAGTTGGCTGCCTCGTCCTGGGTTCTGATAGCAAAGTGGTAGGTCTGACCTGGCGTCAGGCCGGAAACGGTCATACTTTCGTAACTACCCGCTGCCTGGGGTGTTGGTTCGCCCGACACGTCAGTTGCCATGACCCAACCAAATGGGGAAACGATGGCAGAGTCCGCATAGCGCACTGTGTACGTCATCGCTGTGCCCGTGTCTCCATCGTCGCCAGGGGCAGTCCACGTCAGGTCAACCTCGCCAGCACCGGTGCCAGTGCTGGCGGCTAGGTCGGTGATGGTCGCAGGCGGCGTCGTGTCGCCCCCGCCTCCCCGGTCGTGGACAAAGACGTCCCGCATACTATTGGTGTCGCCGCTGACCAGGTTGCTGGCCCAGGATTGGAAGACCACGTAGCGGCCGTCGGCGGAGATGGAGGGATAGAAGGAATCACTATTCCCCTGGGTGCCGTCGGAGGCCATCGAGACGCGGGCCGTCTGCCCCGTCTGCCGGTCGTGAACGAAGATGTCGCATCGGCCATTGGTGTCGCCGCTGACCAGGTTGCTGGCCCCGGATTGGAAGGCCACGTAGCGACCGTCCGCGGAGATGGAGGGGCTCCAGGAATCACTATTCCCCTGGCTGCCGTCGGAGGCGATGGAGACGCGGGTCGTCTGCCCCGTCTGCCGGTCGTGGACGAAGACATCACGCTCGTCATTGGTGTCACCGCTGACCAGGTTGCTGGCGTCGGATCGGAAGGCCACGTAACGGCCGTTGGCGGAGATGGAGGGATAGTAAGAATCACTATTCCCCTGGCTGCCGTCGGAGGCGACGGAGACGCGGGTCGTCTGCCCCGTCTGCCGGTCGTGGACGAAGATATCCCACTTGCTATTGGTGTCGCCGGTGACCAGGTTGCTGGCGTAGGAGTCGAAGGCCACGTAGCGGCCGTCGGCGGAGATGGAGGGATAGTAGGAATTACTATTCCCCTGGGTGCCGTCGGAGGCCATCGAGACGCGGGTCGCCTGCCCCGTCTGCTGGTCGTGGACGAAGACGTCCGCCTTGCTATTGGTGTCGCCGCTGACCAGGTTGCTGGCCCAGGATTGGAAGACCACGTAGCGGCCGTCGGTGGAGATGGAGGGCCTACTCCTGTGAGTGTAAGTGTAACTGGAATCATCATTCCCCTGGCTGCCGTCGGAGGCGATGGAGACGCGGGCCGTCTGCCCCGTCTGCCGGTTGTGAACGAAGATGTCTCTCGCGTCATTGGTGTCGCCGCTGACCAGGTTGCTGGCGTCGGAGTGGAAGGCCGCGTAGCGGCCGTCGGCGGAGATGGAGAGACACCCGGAATCATCATTCCCCTGGCTGCCGTCGGAGGCGACGGAGACGCGGGTGGTCTGCCCCGTCTGCCGGTCGTGGACGAAGACGTCCTCCTCGCCATTGGTGTCGCCGCTGACCAGGTTGCTGGCGTCGGAGTGGAAGGCCGCGTAGCGGCCGTCGGCGGAGATGGAGGGATAGTAGGAATTACTATTCCCCTGGCTGCCGTCGGAGGCGACGGAGACGCGGGTGGTGGTGCCGGGGGAGAGGGGCGTCAGTGGGTCTTGAACCGCTGACGATGCTGAAGGCGCACTGAAATCACTGAAATGGGCTTCAGTGGCTTCGGTGTTGCTCAGTATGTTCAGTGGTTCAGGCAGCGCAGCGGTGGTGGGCCTGCCCTGCCTGTCCTGAGCAAGGCCGAAGGGTGCGCCGGGCACCAGGGTCAGCACCAACAGGGCGGCTATCGTCAAACCGAATACCTTTGTGCGTGTCAACATCTTCTGATCTCCTTTATCGGTTGCAAAAGACTACCTCGGATCAAAGGAAATACACGATGGCCTTACCCGCCGCGCATGCTGCCTGCCAGTGAAGTGGGTCGGATTTGCCCATCCGACCTACAGTGGTTAGCAAAACCGCCCTGGCCCTTTGTCGTTATTTCAGTGATCGCGCGCGACGACGGGCAAGTAGACGGCACGCATCAACGAGACTATCGTAGTTTGCGTGTCCGGTGTGCCGGGCCATTCCTCAACGTGGCCTATATTATCCCGTGCCCGTGAGCGAAAGTAATATGTGCTTCCCACGGTTAGGCTCACCGGCTCGGTGGGGCCGAACTGAGCAGAGGTGCATGTGGTGTGCACCAGCCAATCAGTCCACGCGCCAGTCTCCTCCACCCGGTACTGGATGTCATAACTCTGGATGCCGGCGGTGGCGTATCCTTGCCAGGAGACCTCAAAGGCACCTTGGGCCAGGGCCGGAGACGAGGCCCACGATTCCAAAAACGTGATCGCGTGTGGGCCTCCGCAGGCTCCCATGTCGTTACGACTACCGTCGGGGTCGTTATACTCGCTGGCAGGATTGCCGGCATCCCGACACGGCGACCCGCTTTGCAGACGATAATCCCCTGCGCTTTCGTCCTCGAAGAGCGGATCTGCGCTTATGTGCCCTGGACCTGGATCAATCCCGCTGTAGTTTCGTCCGTTGCCCCAGACATCATTGTAGCGGGCAGTCGGAGACTTGTCGCAGCCTACTAATCCATCCCCGCTGTTATTAACGATGATGCTGTTCTCGATCAGGCTGGCCGAGTTGTTCAGGACGATGCCCCGCCCGTTTGCAACGATGGTGTCGTTGACCAGATGATGGATCCCGTATTCGTTGGCATCCACGGCAGTGCGTGCATTGTGGTCGAAGATCGAGTTGGTCACCGTGACGACCGCACCGCAATCGGGCGAAAAGCACCAGGTGAAGACCCCCACGTTGTTCCCTGTGAAGCGGCAATGGCGTACCTCCACATGGCCCGTGGTGTTCCAGATACCCGATTCAAAGTATCCCGTCCCGCCGCCGGTGATGGTCAGGTCGCGAATTGCGGCATCCACGTTCACTTCGAGGACGTGTCCCGATCCGTCGCCCTGGATGATCGTTTTGTCTATTCCCGCCCCCTGAATCCAGATACCCGGGGTAGGCACGCCGATGGGGGTGTTTTCGTTGAACGTCCCCTCGCCCAATTGGACAATCACATCTCCCTTCGCATAAGCCAATGCCTCGGCCAAAGTAGGGTATTCGCCCGGCACCTCCAGCACGGCGGCCCCCACCTCGACGTCAGGACCGCTGTAGGTCCCGGTGGCGGGGAGCCGAGCAATCTGACCATCTCCATATTGGAACTCGAAGTAGTAGTTATGGCTGCCCGAGGAGAGGGTCGTGGTGTAGGCATAACTGCTGTTCGAGACAGTACGGTGACGCAGGGTCATCGGGTGCGCCACGCCATCAATCACCACGTGGGCTTGTGTCGGCCCTGTCCCTCCTTCGTTGTAAAAGTTGACCAGGTAGGTGAACGAGGTGGTGGATCGTCCCCAGTAGGGGACGACGATGCCGGAAGGCAGGGCCGGGATGGACACCGGGTTCCACCCGCAGAAAGTGTAGGTGTACTGGCCGTGCCAGGTACTCCCCTTATTGGGATCATAGGCGTGGCCCATCCCGGCTTCCTTGGCCCCTGGATCCAAGATATTGTTACGGTGTCCCTCGCTGTCCATGAACGCCTGATGGGCGGATTTCGTGGCCTCCCATCCATCGGAACCTGCGATCAGATTCTCCGATACACCGCCGTAGTAGCCGACGTCCCGCGCACGCTCGGTCGGGCAGCGGTAAACGATATCGGGGTCGTCCGGATTCTCAGGGCAACAGTGACCGATGGTGAAGTCCGAGTTGAGAATGGCCTGGGAATGCGAGTGGGCGGCGTAATTGAGCAGTGGATTGTAGGCCACCGGGGAAAGAGGCGTTAGGAAGGATACCCGTAAGCGGCGGGATCGGCGCGAGACTCGTTGACCAGGAACAGCATATAGCGCTCGTCGAGGTTCGGAACGGCTTCTGCCTCGAAGGAGACGTTGTAACTCTCTTTAGAATACGCCGAGCACCCATCGTTGTTGCAGGCTTGCATGCGATACCAGTAGGTCGTATCCGCCGCCACGGTGGTATCAGTGTACACGGTGGTGTCGGCAGGCACGCTGGTCAAGTAGGTGTAGTTGGTCCTATCGTGCACGCTACGCTCAATGCGAAAGTACGTTTCATCACTTGAGTTGTCCGTCCAGGCGATACGGATTTTCAACCCGGGAAACCCACCGACCTGCAAGCCAGTGGGCCTTGGGGGAGAGGCGGCCTGGACCGCAGCGCTCAGCGTGGCAGCTATGAAGATGGTAGTGACTGCCAATGCAGTCAATCGAGTCTTCACGGTTTACCTCCCATTATTCAGCGAAGTCCTACTGTTGGTCAATTTCCCTGTAGGGGTATTACATTTCGTCTCGCCTCTCTTACCGCGGGGTTTCACAAGGCTGCGCAGGATACAACTCGCGGTGGAGAACGGTGGATAGGCAGGATTTGACGGATGGCGGCGCGGCTGTGGCCGGGAGCGAGGAGGCTCCGGCCAGGGGAGGGAGAAGGGAGAGGATGAGAAGGGCTGTGATCAGTTGACGAGTTTTCATCTGCGCACCTCTGGAACATTGGATTCACGGGCTCCATAGAGCCTCTCATCTATCTCACGCAACACGTCATTCAAATCGGGTGGGTCGGCGGGTCCTACACCTTCGGGCGTGTGCCTGTGGTGCGGATGGGTGGATACTTCCGGATGATGCGGTGCGTTGTCGTAGCGAAAGATGAGATTACCATCAGCGTCCTGGTAGTGGTAAGCGTAGTCAGTCTTGATCAGAACAACCTCTTGCTCTACAAGGGTCTCCGTGAATTCCAGGAGCGAATCATCCCAGAAACGCAAGCGGCCTTCAATGATACCTTCTCGGTCCGGCACTGTCTCTTTGGCCCGAAATTGCTCGATGGTGATTTCCCGCCTGGAGTAGAGAATGCTCTGTATGCGACGAAGATGCCTTCTCAATCTCATGCCGACACTAGGGCCTTTTCCGTCAGCACCATCTTTAGGCTCTTAGAGATGGCCTCCTTGAGATTCAGGTAAAGTCTGTATCGGCCAGCCCAACGCACAAACTCTACCGCATCGCCCATCTCGCCCTGCTGGTACTTCTGACAAAACTCGGAGGAGGGTATGTTGTACTTTTCTTCGAAATGGATCAGTTCCCGCTCTAAACTCAACAGCTCCTCAACGGGGTCGTATTGCTCGTCCCTTTCTCTCAACAGTTGAGCGAACTCTTCAGGCGAAGGCATTGTGTTCTGGTTGAAATCGTAAGTTGGCATCTCAGCCTCCTACGTTTGACATACAGAGGAGACGATAACCCTGGTGGATTGACCGACCCCATCCGGCTACATTATACATCGCGCCAGGCGAAAAGGCCATTTCAAGTGGGGGCGAGGCATTTCCAAAGTAGAAGTCGCCCTGCATTTGCCCCGAGTGCTTCTCTATACGACCGTACGGTGTAGTTGAGCCAGTCCCCATCAAATGCCTCGCCCCTACTACGACCACCGCAGCCTCCTCGGATAGTGATTCTTCACCACCCCCCTCACCCGCTTGCCCCAACCCAGGGGATGGCCATCCACCGTGACCAGCAGCCAGCCATCGTCGCCGCAGGAGCGCAGGGTATTGCCCTGCACGTAGGCGTACACTTCTGGTCCATCCACCGAAAGATCGAGTGTCAGCCGAGCCTCCTCTTGGCGCAGGGCCATGGCCAGGGCGTGGCTGGGCTCGAAACGGCCCCGGCGCACCCTCCCCAGCCACCAGCCAGGGCGCACCACCCGCAGGCCGCTCAGGTCGGGCAGGTCGGGCGGAAGGCGATAGAGGTGAGTGCCCATCAGAACGAGCTGACCCTCAATTTGCACGGTCAGGTAGTTGCGGCAGAAGTCAGCCAGGAGCTCACCGGCGGCGGGCGGAGTCTCAGCAGGCCGGGCGCGCTCTGGTGGAGCAGCTTCCCCGCTGACCCGCTGCATCAGGGCTATGAAATGCCCCTCACCCGGGGCTCTGTGGGGCCAGAGGCGCACCGCCTGCTCCAGCGGCTGAGGGGCCTCCACCCACTCCGGATGGCCTCGGTCGAAGCCGGGGTAACGACGGACTTCGGCAATTTCGAAATCAGGATGGTCACGGAGGAAAGCGGCGACCACTCCCTCGTTCTCCTCCGGTGAGAAGGCACAGGTGGCGTAGCACAGCCAGCCTCCGGGCTGCACCATCCGCGCAGCCGAGGCCAGGATCTCCCGCTGCCGCATGGCGCACCCCCGCACGTGCTCCACACTCCAGTGGCCACGCGCCGACTCGTTGCGGCGGAACATCCCCTCGCCGGAGCAGGGAGCGTCCACCAGCACCCGGTCGAAGAAGGCCGGAAAGCGCAGGGCCAGCCGATCCGGCGTCTCATTGAGGAGGACGGTATTCGTCGCCCCCCAGCGCTCCAGGTTCTCGGCCAGGGCCTGCACCCGCCGAGGGTGGACGTCGTTGGCCACCAGGAGGCCCCGGTCCCCCATCAGCGAGACGATGTGGGTTGCCTTCCCCCCCGGAGCTGCGCAGAGGTCCAGAACCCGCTCGCCCGGCTGGGCGGCCAGCACCTGGGCCACAGCCATGGCGCTGGGTTCCTGCAGATAGTACAGGCCCGCGGCGTGGTAGGGGTGATGCCCCAGCGCGGTGTCGGAGGGGATGGTGAAACCTGAAGGACACCACTTGCTAGGTGACGAGTCAACGAGTAACGAGTCAACGAGGGCCTCAGGGTCAACCTTTAACTCGTTGACTCGTAACCCATTAACCCGTTGCCCTGAATAGCTGGCCACGAAAGCCTCATATTCGCTGCCCAGCAGCCGGGCCATTCGCTGCAGGTACAGTTCCGGCAGCTCTGTATCTTGCATGCTGTTACCGCCAATGAACCAGGAACTCCCGATTGCCGTCGCCGCCCAGGATAGGGGAGGGGGTGAGATTCACTGTCGTGAGGCCCTGGTCAGCGGCCCAGGCCAGCAGTTCCTGCAGCACCGCCTGGTCGCGCACCACCCCATCCCTGCCCACCCGCTCCGGCCCAGCCTCGAACTGGGGCTTGATCAGGGCCACGATGTCGCCGCCGGGCCGCAGCCAGCAGCGCACCTGGGGCACCATCAGCGGCAGGGAGATGAAGGAGAGATCAATAGTGGCCAGGTCTATGGGCTCGGGCAGCGATTCCAGATAGCGGGCGTTGGTGGATTCCATGTTGATCACTTGCGTGTCACAGCGCAGTTTCTCAGCGAGCTGCCCGTGCCCCACGTCAATGGCATACACGCGGGCTGCACCCCACTGCAGGAGGCAATCGGTGAACCCGCCGGTGGAAGCGCCGACGTCGGCGACGACGAGGTCAGAGGGATCGAGCCCCAAAAGTATCCAGGGTGTGCTCCAGCTTGAGGACGCCGCGGCTGACGTAGCGCAGTGGCTCCAGCAGCTCGATGGAGCCGGTGGGGGCCACCCGTCGGCCGGGCCTGGTCTCCATCTGGCCATCCAGGGCCACACGCCCGGCGCGGATCAGCCACTGCGCCTGCGACCGGCTGGGGGCCAGCTTAGGATCTGCAAGCTCTTGATCCAAGCGCTGTCTGAAAGATGTGGCAGACACGACCAAGATTCCCTCGGGTATGGAGCCAGACCGGATGGTGTGAGTATACGTCAGATTCGTAGGTAACCGGCCTGCAATCTCCTTCGCCTGTGCCGGTGCCACAGGCACGGGCGTGAGGACCGAGGCATCCCCGCCGAGGCTTTTTCAGTACCTCGACGGGGCGAGGACGCCCCTGAACCTCACCCGAGGAAGTGCCCCCACGATTCTGAATTATACCCGGATGGTGACCCTTCTTTTCGGTACGGCCGTCCCATTATAGCATCACCGCTACGAAAATGGAAGCTGGGCCTCTGCGACAGGATGGTCAATGGCGAGGGTATAGATCAGATTCGTAGGTAATCGGCCTGCGATCTCCTTCGTGAGGGCCAAGGCATCCCCGCCGAGGCTTTTTCAGTGCCTCGACGGGGCGAGGACACCCCGAACCTCACACAGAGGAAAAGCCTCCACGATTCTGAATTATGCCCCAATGGTGAGTGGATTTGACATTTCTCCCGCTCTCTGCTATCATTAAAGCTGATTCACCACCAGTTGGTTACGCGGTCAGCCAGTCCCCTGGGCAGGGCCTGTCTTGGCCAGGAAAAGAGCCGGCAAATCCACGATGCACAACCCATCAGGCCGTGAGCGGGAGAGCTGCTATTACTACTTTTTCTTTGCCTCGCGTGCGAGGCGAACGGCTCACGCCTGCTAGAAGAGGCTGGATTAGATCTAGCATCTGGATGGGGATCAGATTAGAAAGCGTGGGACGTTCGCTCCCACGCTTTTTTCATGTACGCCCGGCATGGGCGATAGCTAGGGGGTGAAAGTCCCCTGCGGGCGTTGATCCGACGAAGCGCTAGCCGAAGGCAACTGCGTGAGCGTGAGCGAGCCTGGGGAGGAAGCCGGAGAGCAAAGCCTGGACTTGATGGACGAGAACTGCGTAAGGAGGCGTGGGGCGCCGGGTGAGCTGGCATGAGACAGTAAAGCCCTAAAAGGATCGAAGTGGCCCTGCGTAAACGCAGCAAGGCTCAGGGGAAAGCTATCGCACCTTATCCGGGGAGGTCTGTTCTTCCTGCGGGGAGGGCAGAAGTCAGCAGAGGTCATAGTAGTCGGTGGGGTAACGTCCACCCAGGGGGGTCAGGGAAACCTGGCTACAGGGCGAAGGGCTGAACGGTTAGGGAGTTGGGTAGAAAGGAAGCGGGTGACAGTTGGGCAGCCGAAAGCTGGCAAGACCAGACCGGGCGTGGAAGTAGCGCTGAAGGCGTGAGGTAAGCGCCAGGGGCGAAGGCCGTCACCAGGCTGAATGGAAGGAGAAAGCACTCAACACGAAGCGCACTGCTACGTCATACCTAACCGAACCGCCGGATGCGGACCCGCACGTCCGGTGGTGCGGGAGGGGGGCGGGTCTACCCCGTCCCCCTATCCCGATTTCCCACGAAAGAACAGGAGGTGAATGTGTCCCTTAGAGGAGTGCGTGGCGCTACGATGGTGGAACACAATGAAGCGGAGGAGATCCTGGCTGCCACGCGAGAACTCCTGAAGGCGGTCGTGGACGCCAATGGGATCGCCCCCGCCGACATAGCCAGCATCATCTTCACCACCACACCTGACCTCACCGCCGCCTTCCCCGCCCGCGCCGCGCGCGAGCTGGGCTGGACCGATACAGCACTGCTGGGGACGCAGGAAGCGCATGTGAGCCAGGGCCTGGATCGCTGCATCCGGGTGCTGATCCATTGGAATACCAACCGTCGGCAGGATGAGGTGATACATGTGTACCTGAAAGGGGCCAGACAACTGCGACCAGATCGGACAGAGCCGAGGAGGAGAGGGTGACACTAGTCTATCAAAAGGGAACCACAAGGGAACATAAGAGACGGAGGCAGGACCCACACTTTGGCCTCATCCATCAGGAGGGAGAGTATTGAGCCTGCGGTTAGGAAGGGGGGAGCGATGATCATCGTCATGCGCATGGGAGCGACAGAAGAGGAAATACAGGGCGTCGTGGCCCGCGTGGAAAGCATGGGCTTCCGGGCTCACCTGTCACGAGGCCAGGAGCGCACTATCATCGGCATGATCGGCAATGAGCGGCCAGTGTCTCCCAACGGATTCCTCCTCTTGGATGGAGTGGAGAAGGTGATGCCCGTGCTGCGGCCCTTCAAACTGGCCAGCCGTGACCTTCACCCTCAGGATTCCGTGATCTCCACCAACGGGGTGCAGGTTGGCTCACAGCGGGTGGTCATCATGGCCGGGCCCTGCGCCGTGGAGAGCCGCCAACAACTCCTGGAGACCGCCTGGGCAGTGAAGGAGGCGGGGGCCACCATCCTGCGGGGTGGGGCCTTCAAGCCCCGCACCTCACCCTACAGCTTTCAGGGATTGGGCGAGGAGGGGTTGGAGCTGCTGGCTGAGGCGCGGCAGGAGACGGGGCTGGCCATCATCACCGAGACTATGGGGCCGGAGCAGGTCGAGCTGGTCAGCCGCTACGCTGACATCCTGCAGGTTGGCGCCCGCAACATGCAGAACTACAATCTACTGCACGCCGTTGGCGCTTCGGGGATGCCAGTGCTCCTCAAGCGGGGGATGATGGCTACCTTGGAGGAACTGCTCATGTCCGCGGAGTACATCCTCTCCCACGACAACTACCGGGTCATACTCTGCGAGCGCGGCATTCGAACTTTCGAGGAATACACTCGGTACACGCTGGACATCAACGCCATCCCCGTGCTCAAGGGCCTGACCCATCTGCCGGTGATCGCGGATCCCAGCCACGGCACGGGCAGGTGGGAGCTAGTGCAGGCGGTCTCCAGGGCCGCTATTGCCGCTGGAGCCGATGGCCTGCTCGTGGAGGTGCATCCTCATCCCGAAGAGGCGCTCTCCGATGGTGCCCAGTCCCTCCGGCCCAGGGCCTTCGCCGAGCTGGTGCAGCAGGCACGGCGGATCGCGGAGGCGGTGGGGCGGACATTGTGAGGCAACGAGTTGATGGGGCAACGAGTCACCGAGTTTAGGGTCACGGGGCCTCGTTGCCTTGTTGACTCGTTGACTGGGAGACAGTAATGATTCTCGGCCAAGCGCGCGTAGCTATCGTTGGCCTGGGCCTCATGGGGGGATCGCTGGCAGCGGCGCTGGGTGAAAGCAGAGCCTGTCGCTGGATAGAGGGCATCGCCCGACGCCAGTGGTCTATTGACCAGGCGCTTCGGCGGGGATGGATTGATCACGGCACCCTCGACCTGCGGCAGGGGGTGAGCAGAGCTGACATCGTAGTCCTGGCCACGCCGGTGCGGACCATCATCCAGCTCATCGGCCGGATCGGACCCTGGCTGAGGCCAGGGTGCCTGCTGATGGACCTGGGCAGCACCAAGCGGGACATCGTCGCCGCCATGGAAGACCTGCCCCCTGGAGTGGAGCCGGTGGGTGGGCATCCCATGTGCGGCAAGGAGCTCTCGGGGCTGGAGGCCGCCGAGCCCGGCCTCTATGAGGGTGCTGCCTTCGTCCTCACCCCGCTGGAGTGCACCTCCCCCGCTGCCCTGGAGTTGGCCCGGGAACTGGTGCGGGCGGTGGGAGCCCATCCCCTCATCCTGGCGGCCGGACGACACGATCGGCTGGTGGGAGTGGTCAGCCACCTGCCCTACTGCGTTGCCGCAGCGCTGGTGCAGACAGCGGAGGAGGTGGGGGCGGAGGACGACCGGCTGTGGGAGTTGGCCGCCTCTGGCTTTCGCGACACCTCCCGTCTGGCGGCCAGCGAAGTGGCCATGATGCGCGACATTCTGCTCACCAACCGGGAAGTGGTGGCCGACCTGCTGCGCTGCTACCAGGGCCAGATTGACCGCTGGCTGGCTGCGCTGGAGGCGGAGAACGAGTTGGAGCTGGAGCGGATGATGCAGGCCCTATGCTCCCGTCGAAGGAGCCTTTCCGCTATCCAGAACCTGAGGGCTGACCGCTGATGGCTGAACGCTTGCGATAGGCTTTTTCCAGGATGGAGGGATGAGAGGTGAAGCTCAAGGTTCGGCAGGCGCGACGGCTGCGGGGGAGCATCCAGGTCCCAGGCGACAAGTCCATCTCCCACCGAGCGCTGCTGCTGGGGGCTCTGGCCGACGGCACCAGCCGGGCACGCGGCTGGCTGGTGGCCGGTGTGACTCAGGCGATGCTACGCTGCGTGCGTGGAGTGGGTGTCGCCGTTGACCTTCAGCCTACAGGGACGGCCCTGGCGGATCTGACGGTCCACGGCGGCGGATTGCGCGGCTGGCAGGCCCCTCGCCGACCACTCGATTGCGAGGGTTCGGCAACGACGATGCGACTCCTGGCTGGTGCACTGGCTGGCCAGCGGTTCACCTCCATCCTTGACGGCAGCCCCTGCCTTCGCCAGCGCCCGATGGGGCGCATCGTTGGCCCCCTGCGCCGGATGGGTGCGCGAATCGAGACGGTCAGGGGCAACGCACCGCTGACCATCACCGGCGGCGACCTGCAGCCCATTGACTACCCGCTGCCCGTGTCCTCGGCCCAGGTCAAGTCGGCCATCCTGCTGGCCGGCCTCTTCGCCCAGGGGCCGACCATCGTGCGGGAACCCGGCCCGGCGCGCGACCACACCGAGCGGATGCTTTGTGCTATGGGGGCCGATCTGTGCGTTGACGGCTTGGCCATCAGGCTGACGCCGGGGGAGGTATTGACCCCCACTGACATAAACACCCCAGGCGATTTCTCCTCGGCGGCCTTCTTCGTGGTGGCCGGATGCCTGGTGCCGGGAAGCGAGGTACTGATCGAGGGTGTGGGCCTGAACCCCAGGCGCACCGGGGTGTTGGAGGTGCTGTGGGCGATGGGAGCGGACATCGGAGTGGAAAATGAGCGCACAATGGGCAGCGAGCCAGTGGGGGACCTCCTCGTGCGGTGGAGCGAGCTGCGTGCCACTGAGGTCAGCGGGCCGCTGGTGGTGCGTATGATTGACGAGTTCCCAGTGCTGGCCGTGGCCGCCACACGGGCCCAGGGCGAGACGGTGGTCTGCGACGCGGTGGAACTGCGGGTGAAGGAGTCGGATCGCATCGCGGCCATCGTCGGCGAGCTGCGGAAGTTGGGCGCTCAGATTGAGGAACGCGCCGATGGGTTCGTGGTCCAGGGACCCACTCCACTGTGGGGGGCAGTGGTGGACAGCCACGCCGATCACCGGCTGGCCATGGCCCTGGCCGTGGCGGGGCTGATTGCGAAAGGGGAGACGGTGATCAGGGGGGGCGAATGCATCGAGGACTCCTTTCCGGGGTTTGAGGATACCCTGCGAGGCTTATGCCAAGGCCCTTAATCCTCCAATTGGGCCAGCGAATGAAAACACATCCAAAATCAAGAGAGCCGGGCGCCACCCCGGCTCTCTGTCAAAAGGAGGAAAAACAAGGAGAAGGAGAGATTGATGGAACTCCTTGTCCGCGGACTTCCTGCGCTGTCCACCCTATAATAATACCATCAACCGGGATTGGATGCTGGACGCTTTCCCTACGCTTTTCCTACGGGATGGCTACTTCGAGAGGAAGTTGCCCCACAGGGCCATGACCCCCAGGGCCAGCGCCAGTCCGATCACCAGCCCTGCCACGATGTCCGAGAGATAATGCAGACCCAAATGCAGCCGGGAGGGGAGGGTAGCCAGGGTCAGGCCACAGAGGAGGAGGGCAAAAGAGGGGTAACTGGCTCCCAGGAGGTATGTAATGCCGAAAATGGGTAAACGATGGCGGAGGCCAAACATCAACATCTGTGCGGGATATCATGGGCAGGCACCAGTTTTACCTGGGCCAAGTGTGTGATGCTCCCGAGGGGGGTATTGGCAAGCCAAACGGGTTGTGGTACAATAAGGAGCCAGGTGTAAGGTCCAGAGCGGTTGATCGGATGAGGATGTACCCCGGCACTTTGGAGGAATGACCTTGGAAAGGGAGGGGCATTGAGGGTTGAGATCGAGGGGCAAGAGCGGCTCTATGACGGTTTCTTCAAGCTGGATCGGATCACCCTGCGCCATGAGCGCTTCGACGGCACCATGAGTCCCCCCCAGGCCATCCTCAACCTGGAACGGGGCGATGCTGTGGGCGTTCTGTTGCACGATGTGGAGCGCGACGTGCTCATCTTCGCCGAACAGTTTCGCTACGCGGCCCACGAGCGCACTGGCCAGGGTTGGATCCTGGACATCATCGCCGGAATGGTGGAAGAGGGGGAGAGCGCGGAGCAGGTCGCCCGCCGCGAGGCGCTGGAGGAGGCCGGCTACCGGCTGGAGGAGCTGGAGTTCATCGCCGCATTCTTCATCAGCCCCGGCGGCACTACCGAGCGCATCCATCTCTTCTATGCCCCCGTGTGCGCGTCGCAACGTATATCTGAGGGAGGTGGCGTGGGCAGCGAGGACATCCGCCTGGTAGAGCTGCCCTTCGATGAGGCCTGGACCAGGGTCGAGGATGGCCGCATCTGTGATGCGAAAACCATCATCGCCCTGCAATGGCTCAGATTGAAGAGTCTGTCCCCTGGACTGTCCGTCCAGGACAGGCTGGCCAGGGAACGAAGGGGTGAATGAACCATGATCCCTCTCAAATTGCGTCTACACAACTTCATGTGCTACCGAGACCCCGAGCCGCTGGACTTCACAGGAATCCACCTGGCCTGTGTGGCCGGCGACAACGGCCATGGCAAATCCGCCCTGCTGGACGCCATGACCTGGGCCCTGTGGGGGAAGGCGCGCGACGGCAAGCGCAGCGCCGATGAGCTGATCCACCTGGGCCAGACGGATATGGAGGTGGAGTTGGAGTTCGCCCTGGATAGCCAGCGCTACCGGGTCATCCGCAAGCGCACCAGCCGGGGGCGAGGGCGGAGCATCCTCGAACTTCAGGCCTTCGATGGGGATCGCTTCCAACCTCTCACGGAGCCAACTTTTCGTGAGACCCAGGCCCGCATTGACCTCCTGCTGCGCATGGATTATGAGACCTTCATCAACTCCGCCTTCCTCCTCCAGGGGCGGGCCGATGAATTCACGGTGAAGACTGCCGGCGAGCGGAAGCGGATCCTGGGGGAGATCCTGAGCCTTTCTCTCTACGACGAATACGAGGAACAGGCCAAGGAACGAGCCAGAGCCAGGGAGAAGGAGGCGGAGCAACTCTCGGCCCAGATCGCGGAGATGGACCGGGAGCTGGCCCATCGCGGCGAATATGAGGCCGAGTTGGCTCAGGCCGAGGAAGATGTGGCAAGGCTGAGCGAGGCCCGGCAGGCGGCGGAGCAGGAGCTTCAAGCCTTGCGCGAACGGCACCGCGATCTTCTGGCCAAAGGACGGCAGGCCGAGGAACTAGCAGCGCGTGTGGCTCAGGGTGAAGAGGAGCTGGCAGCTCTGAGCGAGCAGATAAGGGGTGCGGAAGCACGGATTGAAACCTATGAGGCCACGTTGACCCAGACACCGGCCATCGAAGAGGGGTACTCAAGCCTGCAAGCTGCCCGTGAGCAGCGAGACAAGTTGGATCAAAAGCTCACCCGTGTCCTGGGGCTGGGGGAACAGGGGCGCGAACTGGAGGCGGCCATCGCCCAGGCGGAGAGGGAGCTGCTGGTGCAGCAGCAGATCGCTCGGGGGCGGATTGGGGAACTGGAGGCCAGGGCGGAGAAGGCACCGGCTCTCCAGGCCGAGAGGGAAGGGGTACAGAGTCAACTGACCGCTCTGGCTGAGGTTGAAAAAGAGCGGCGGGTGGCCCAGGATCGCCTCCAGCAGTTGGCAGCGGAGATGGCCACCCTGCGCACCCGGAACGAGCAGCTCAAAGCGGAGATGGAACCGCTACAGGAGAAGATTTCTCTTCTTGAGACAGCGCAGACGGCGGCCTGTCCTCTCTGCGCCCAGAAACTCTCCGAGGGGCACCGGGATGAACTGATCGTCCAATTCACCGCCGAGGGGAAGGCCAAGGGGGATCAATATCGGGCCAACGCGGCCCAGATGCGCGAGCGGGAAGAGGAACGGGCCCGACTCACCCAGGAGATGTCCAGGCTGGATCGGGAGCTCCAGCAGCAGCCCCACCTCCAGCGGAGAGAAGCGGCACTGGCCCAGCAGTTGGCCGAGGCCCAGGTCGCAGCCCAGGAGCGAGTGGCCCAGCAGGAGGATCTGGCCCTGGTCGAGCGGCGGTTGGCAGCGCGGGACTACGCGCCGCAGGAGCAGGCCGCCTTGGCACAGCTTCAGGCTGAGATGGAAGCCCTGGGCTACGACGGGGCAGCCCACACGCGAGCGCGTGGTGAGGTGGCGCGCTTGAGTGAGTTTGAGCAACGCCGACAGCAGTTGGCGACGGCGCGGGAAAGGCTGGAGGAGGAACTCACCAGTCTCAAGAGGCTGAGGGAGAGCCAGCTCCGCTGGCAGAGGGTGGTGGCCGGGGATCGGAAGCGACAGGGAGCACTGGCCACAGAGGTCGCCGCAGTGCCAGAAGTGGAATCTCAGCTTCAGGCCCTGGAACCACAGGTGGATCAGTTGGCCGCTGAGGAGCGAATGGGCCGCGACAGGCTGGCCGCGGCAGGGCAGAAGCTGACTCACTGCGAGCAGTTGGCCCAGAGACGCAAGCAGTCGCTGAAACGAGAGCAGGCAGCCCGCGAAGCGCAGTCTCTTTACCAGGAGCTGCGGACCGCCTTTGGGAAACAGGGCATTCAGGCCATAATCATCGAGAGCGCCATCCCGGAGATCGAGGACGAGGCCAACGCCCTCCTGGCCCGCATGACCAATGGGCGGATGCATGTTCGTTTCGAGACCCAACGGGAGAAGAAAAGCGAGAGGGGAGAGCTCATCGAGACCCTGGATATCTACATCTCCGATGAGATAGGCACCCGCAATTACAACTTGTACTCCGGTGGGGAGGCATTCCGCATCAACTTCGCCATCCGCATTGCCCTCTCCAAACTCCTGGCCCGCCGGGCCGGTGCGCGCCTCCAAACCCTGGTCATTGACGAGGGGTTCGGCACGCAGGACGCGGAGGGAAGGGCCCGGCTGGTAGAGGCCATTAACGCTATCAAAGATGATTTCGCCCGGGTGCTGGTCATCACTCACATCGAGGAATTGAAAGACGCCTTCCCCGTGCGCATTGACGTGCAGAAGACCCCCCAGGGCTCGCAGATCACGATCCGTTGAAACCAGGAGGAGCGACCGCAAGGGCCGCCCCTACCTCAGGCCTCGATAGTAGTCGCAGTGTTCCTGAAGAACGCAGATGGCACACCTGGGCGCGCCGGCCCGGCACACCTCCCGCCCGTGGGCGATAAGGTTGAGGTGGAAGGAGTAGTAAATCTCCGGGGGCAGGAGCTCTTCCAAGAGGCGGTGGGCTTTCTCCCGCGAGGTGTTGGGGGGGATCAGCCCCAGGCGGCGGCTCAGGCGATGGATGTGGGTATCAACCGGGAAGGCGGGCCGTCCCAGAGAGAAGAGCAGGATGATAGCCGCTGTCTTGGGTCCCACCCCCTTGAGCTGCATCAACCACTCTTTCGCCTCCTCTACGGGCATCCGGGCCAGAAAATCCAGGCTCAGCTCACCGCGCTCGGCCAGGATGGTACGTAGAGCCTCCTGTATGCGAGGGGCCTTCGTTTCTGCCAGGCCGCCGGGGCGTATGGCCTGGGCCAGCTCTTCCGTGGGGGCGGCCATGACCTCCCTCCAGTCAGGACCGGAAAAGCGCTCCCGCAGCCGCTGCCAGGCCTGATCGCGGTTGACATCGTTGGTGTTCTGGGAGAGGATGGTGAGCACCAACTCGCTCAGGGGGTCCAAAGGAGGGCGCCAGGGGTGATCGCCGTACTGCTCGATCAGCAGGCGGTGGATGGCCAGGGCTTTCGCGGTGAGGTCATTCATGAGGGGCTGATGCGATGGACAACTTGCGAAACACTCCTGCGCTAGAGGATAAGGGTATGGTCTGTGGAGCCTGGAGGGCCATGGCCTCCTACCGCCTGGCCCTGATGCTGGCTCTGGTGCTCCTGGGGCTGGCGCTGCTGCTCACCGTGGAGTGGCCAAGCTACACCCTCCAGCTTATGGCCTTCCAATCGCCTCTGACAGTCACTATCTCGCTGGTGTGGCCCATAATCGGGCTTCTCACTGCGGTGATGGCCCTGGGAGCAGCCATCATCTTCCGTCAGCACCCCTCCATGAGGGGCCAGCCGGTTCTTAAGCTCGTAGCCCTGTGGCCACTGCCCACTCTGACCGTGGGCTTGGCGGCGCTGCTCCTGCAGAGGACAATGTCCGGTGCGCTGTGGGCTGGAGGGATCGCTGTAACGGGCCTGCTTCTTTACGCCCTCTTTCGCCTGGAGTATAGGTTGATGGATTGGCCGGCGGGCGAAAGCCCATGGGCTGAATGGATCATCCAGGTGCTGACCTATCTGCTGGCCCTTGCCTACTTTGTGCTCATCTACCGGGTCAGGCTCCGCACCCTCCTGTCCGCGCCAGCCATACTGGTGGTGGGAGGGCTGTTGGCTACGCGATTGCTCCATGGCGTGGCCTCTGACCCTTCCAGGACAGGCTGGCGCAGGGGAAGTATGTGTGCCCTGGCCATCGGACTCACCCTGGGAGAAGCGACCTGGGCGCTCAACTACTGGCCCGGCCGCAGCATGGTGGGGGGCGTGCTTCTGTTGCTCATCTTCTACGTGTTCATCGGCCTGGCCCGACGGGGTCTGGAGGGCCCGCTTACCCGGTCGGCGCTGCTGGAGTATAGTGTAGTAGCTCTGTTAGGCCTGGGCCTCCTTATCCGCTTTGGCTAATCGTAAGCGTTCAGCGGTTGGCAATCAGCTATCAGCCCTGGAATAGAAGCTGAAAACTGAACGCTGATAGCCGATATCGCTCAGGCCGCCTGTTCCAACAGGTCTTCCAGGCGCCGGCCTTGGGCGTCGTACAGCTTGGGCCAGCCCTTCCTGAGAGCTTCGGCGGTGATCACGCAACGGCGGATCTCTGGCCGGGAGGGGATCTCGTACATGATGTCCAGCAGGGCCTCTTCGATGATGCTCCGCAGGCCCCGGGCTCCTGTCTTGCGATCCATTGCCATCTCCGCTGCCTTGGTCATCGCTTCCTCGGTGAATATCAACTCCACCCCATCCACCTCGAACAGTTTCTGGAACTGTTTCACCAGCGCGTTCTTGGGCTCCACCAGGATGCGGGTCATGATCTGCAGGTCAATGGGTTCCACGCTGACGACCACCGGAAGCCGTCCCACGAATTCGGGGATCAACCCGTACTTCAGCAGGTCATCGGGGATCACCTCCCGGAACAGGCGGGCCACCCTTTTCTCCCTGTCCTCTTTCTTCAGCGCAGTTCGATCCCTGCTAAAGCCCAGTTGTCCCTTCTCCTTCAGTCGCTCGGCCACAATATCCTCCAGCCCGTGGAAGGCACCGCCGCAGATGAACAGGATGTCGTTGGTGTCCACCTGGATGAACTCTTGCTGGGGATGCTTGCGCCCGCCCTGGGGTGGCACGTTGGCCACTGTGCCCTCGATGATCTTCAATAGTCCCTGCTGCACTCCCTCCCCCGACACATCGCGGGTGATGGAGGGGCTGTCGCCAGTCTTGCGGGCGATCTTGTCAATCTCGTCAATGTAGACGATTCCCTTCTCCGTCCGGGGGATGTCGAAATCGGCGTTCTGTACCAGGCGCAGCAGGATGTTCTCCACGTCCTCGCCAACATAGCCGGCCTCGGTGAGGCTGGTGGCGTCGGCGATGGCGAAGGGCACATCCAGGATCTTGGCCAGTGTCCGGGCCAGCAGGGTCTTCCCGCAGCCGGTGGGACCGATGAGCAGGATATTGCTCTTCTCCAGTTCCACATCCTTCAGACGGGGTTTGGCCGCGATCCGCTTGTAGTGGTTGTAGACGGCCACGGAGAGCACGCGTTTGGCCCTGGTCTGTCCCACGACATATTCATTCAACTGTTCGTAGGTCTGCCGTGGGGAGGAAAAGGACTCCAATTGGGGCAGCTCATCCAGTTGTCCGTCCCGGAGTATCTCCTGACACAAAGCCACGCAGTCATCGCAGATGGAGACACCATCAGGCCCGGCCACCAACTGTCTGACCGCGCTCTGAGGGCGCTTACAGAAGGAGCAGAACCTCTCTGCAGATCTCCGGTTGGCCATTGCGTCTAGTTCTCCTCCCCTTCTTCCTCTTTCTGCTCTCCGGCCTCTGTCTCTACCTCGCCCAGCACCTCGTCTATGAGCCCATATTCCACTGCCTGTAGGGGGTTCATGAAGTAGTCGCGGTCGAAGTCCCGCTTGATGCGCTCCAGCGGCTGGCCAGTGTGCTTGACCAGGAGTTGCTGGAGCAGGTCCTGCATGCGCAGCAACTCATTGAGCTGGATCTGGACATCGGGCGCTGGGCCTCGGGCCATGCCCGCTGCAGGGTGCATGTGGATGGTGGCGTGAGGCAGGGCGTAGCGCCGCCCCGTGCTCCCGGCGGCCAGGAGCACGGTGCCCATGCTGGCTGTCCAGCCCACAGCAATGGTGGAGATGGGGGCGTGCAACTGCTGCATGGTGTCATAGACGGCCAATCCGGGGTAGATGTCCCCTCCGGGAGAGTTAATGTACAGGGAGATTTCCCTCTCCGGATCTTCCCGATCAAGGTACAGAAGCTGGGCCACCACCAGGTTGGCGATCTGATCGCTGATGACACTGCCCAGGAAGATGATCCGCTCCTTCAGAAGCAGCGAGTATATGTCGTAGGCCCGTTCCCCACGCCCCGTGGTCTCGATAACCATGGGGATCAAACTCTGTGGCATCTTATCCTCCTTAATTGTATCACTCCACCACTTCATTCCTCAAGCATCGGCGATCCCTCGCTGGGCTCCTCCTCAATTTTGGCGGCCTCCACTGACTCAGGCGTTTCCGCCTCTGCAGCGGGCTCTGTGATGTCGGTGGCTGCCTCTGCCACCTCAACCTCGCCCTTGGCGATGGACACCAGGCGGCCGGTGGCCTTCTCGGCTAACAGGTCCTGCCGCACCGATTCCTGGAAGGGCTCCGAGGCCAGCATAGTGTGGCGCACCTCCTCTGCCTGATCGCCATAGGTGCTGCTCAGCATCCGGGTGTAGGAGATCGCCTCCAGAGGTGTAACCTCCAGTTCCTCCAGTTCGGCCACTTTGCCCAATGCCAGGGAGCGCCGCAGGCGCGCCTCTGCCTCCTCACGCTGCTCCTCCTGCAGTTGCTCCCTGGTCTTGCCCTCCATTCTGAGAAAGAGGTCCAGGTTCAGCCCCTGCCGCTGGAGGGCCATGTCCTGTTCAAAGAGCATCCGATCCAAGGTGCGCTGCACCAGCTCCTCAGGGTAATCAATCTGGGCCTGATCCACCAGGGCTGCCACCGCCTGTCTGGCATATTCCCGCTCCGCCTCACGCCCTGCCTGTTCCTCCAGTTGCCCTCGCAGGGCCAGGCGCAGGTCCTCCAGCGAGGCGTAGTCCCCGACTGTCTTGGCCCACTCGTCGTCGAGGGCGGGCAGCACCCGCTCCCGCGCCTCCAACAGGCGGGCCCGGAAGTGCAGGGTCTGTCCGGCCAGGTCCGAGTTGGAGAAATCCTGGGGGTAGGTGAAGTCGAACTCCCGTTCCTCATTGGCCGCCATGTCCAGGAGCTGCTCGTGCAGTGTGGGGAGGGGCGAGTCCAGCGAGAGGCGGAGGGAGGTTCTCTCCTCATTGATGACCACCTGCGCCTCGCTGGTGGTACCCTCCAGAGCCACGGTGACCAGATCGCCAAGCTGGGTGGGGCGGGACACCGGCTCCCAACGCACGTTCTGTTCTTGGAGCCCTGCCAGTGCCTCCTCCACCTGCTCATCGGGGACGGATATGGCAGGGGGTTCGAGGCGCAGAGCCCCGTACTCGCCCAACTCCACGACTGGTTCAACGGGGACGGTGAGCTTGAGCACCAGGGGTTCGAGCTGCACATCGTCCAACTGAGCCCGGGCCACCGGCTTGATGTCCAGTCGCTCCAGCGCTTCCTCGTACAGTGTCTCTCCGATGTCGTCCACCAGGGCGTCATACACCGCTTCCTTGCCCACCCGTCGCAGCACCACACCTACGGGGGCGCGTCCAGGGCGGAAGCCGGGTATCGGCTTCAGGCGGGATATGCGCCGGGCCGTGGCTCGCAGGGCCCGTTGGACGCGCTCCTCCTCGACCTCGATGGTCACTGCCACACGACAATGTTCGAGTTGTTCAGTCGTGACTTTCAAAGTGGAAAATACCTCCTTAGGGGGCGTGCAAAAAATAACTTTTCTCTTTTGAGCGCGTTTTACGGGGCGAAACCGAAAATTTATTTCTGCACGAGTCCTTACTAGCTCAGCAAACCTGCTTGCTTCTTCCTTCAGGTCACCCGTCACTCTCTTTGCCTCTGTCATAGGCCGTGTCTTTATATCTTGAACCCTATCCCGATGAACATGGCCACTATCCACAACACCCAATCGGCCTTAGTGGCCACCAGAGCTATCCTGATGTAACGTCGAGTTGGTCGCTTCGATAACACGAACGCCGCCAGCAACAGGACCAAGCTAACGCCGGGTATGACCAGTATCGGGTAAGCCACCGATACGTTGCCCAACACCCACGGCAGCAAAGAGAGAAAGGCCACCAACACAGCCAAGACGCCAAACATACGCAGCGCGCCTATCTTGCCCCACACCACAGCGATAGTTCGTGCTCCTCCAAGGCGATCGCCTTCATAGTCCTCGACCGTCTTGAGGATCTCGCGGCAAAACATGAATAGCAGGATCAGCAGGGCAGGGACGAGTGTGGGGCCGACACTGCCGACCGCCATACCCCCGTAGATGACGGTCATGGCCGACATCATGCTGATCACAGCGTTGCCCACTAGAAAAGACGATTTGAGCTTCCACGAGTACACGTATGATAGAGCGGCCATGACTGTGGCTATGAGTGCCATCGCCACACCAAGCAGCATGCTTAAGCCCAGGCCGATGACTACAAGAGCCACAGCCCAGTGCGCCGCGGCGGTCAGGCTCAATTCATTGGAGGGCAGAACGCGGAACGGTTTATTGATGCAGTCGATTTCTATATCAAAGTAGTCATTCAGCACATTGGCGGCCGCCGTCAGTATAGCTACCAAAACGGCCGCAATCCAGAGCCGGGGCGCACCAGGGTCGGTCATGAGATACCCCCCAAGGATGACGCTGCCCAGCGCGCCCAGACAGTTCAAGGGTCTGGTTATCTTGATAGCACCGATGACTGTTCGCACTCCGTCACCTCCAAGAACCTAATACAGCCGTGCGCAAATCCGACCCGGGTTTGCTATGACGATGTAGTGGAGATACACCAGGATCAGGAAGCGGAACCCCTTGCATGGGGAGAGCTCTGCGTTCGCTGCATCTCTGTGGTGCAATCTTGCTCTGTGTAAAGAATTTGCCAGTGCAAATACAGGAGCAACACTGCCTATGAGCATACCACGGAAGCTGAAACAACGCAAGTCCAAGGCCAAGAGGAAAGAATGAGCGCAGGGAGACGGTTCCCCTCAAAGCTCAAGCACTTGCGGCGTTTTGTGTGACGTTGAGATTGGGTACCTTCCCGTGCCTCTCCCCTCCGCCAGGCCGCTACCAGTGCCCACCATTGCGACGCTATCCCATGAGCACTCTCAAATTTGACTATTGTCCCTCAATCTGGTACACTTCTGGTCGGTAATCTCCACGGGAGGTCTTCCTTGGTGAAATGCTCTTGCCTCATTTTGCTGATCCTGATGGGTATCCTGGGGTGGGGAGGATGCGCTTCCCGGCCCCTGCTCTACGACGTCCGCATCGCTCCTCAGGTCATCTCTCCCAACGCCGACGGGCGGACCGATGTGACCCGCATCGCCTACCGGCTCTCCCGCAGCGCTGACCTGTCCATCTACTTCGTAGATAGCGAGGGCCAGCGCCACTACTTCCGCCAGGATCGCCGCCGCTCGGCCGGCGAGTACCAGGTGGATTTCGGGGGTGTGATCGAGGGCCGGATGCTTCCCGACGGCGATTACACCTGCGTGCTGGAGGCCAGGGAGGTGGGAAGTGGGAGGGTCATGCGTTGCGAGGAGGAATTGACCCTGATAGATACCGATACGGTGGCTCCTGAGTTGCGTGGCTTCAGCCTCTACCCTCACACCTTCACCCCCAATCAGGATGGCTTCGACGACCGGGTGACCATCGAGTACTACCTCACCAAGCCAGCACGGGTGCAGATATTCCTCCTTGGTCCCAACGGCGAAAAGTACCCCATCGCGGAGAAGGAGCGCAAGGTGAAGCCCGGCGAGGTGGGAGCCCACTTCTACGACTACGAGGGTGGGGTGGACCTGGGAGCCGAGCCGCCGCCCGACGGCACCTACATCGTATGGGCCCAGGCGGAGGATAAGGTGGGCAACAAGGCCACGGTCACCGACACGCTGACCATCCGCGAGGGCGGCGTCCCCCGGGCCGACATCGTAAACCTGGAAGTGGATTTCGATCCCAAGATTGTACCGCTGGGGGAGACCCTCTACTTCACCCTCACTGTGGAGAACTTCGGCGCGGTCCCCATCCGCACCACCGGTCCCCCTCCCGGCACGATCTACGAAAGCGACATCAACTTCAACCAGTTGGAGTGGTATGAGGAGCCAGGAGCCTGGCGGGTGGGCATGGATTTCGAGAGCAACTCCAGCGGCCGGCCCTATCCCTACCGCTGGGCATTGGGCTCGGACGAGGATTTGGAGGTGAGAGTCGTGGATGGCAAGCCCCGCCGCTATTTGATGCCCGGAGAGCGGGCGGTGGTCACGGGCTCCATTCGCATCAAGGACCCTCCTCCGCGCAATCCCATCTACTTCTGGGCGGGCCTCATCCACGAAGAGGTCCGTATTGACCCCTTCAACGACCACGTGGATGCGCAGTTGATCTCTATCGGCTTCTAGGCCTGGCTCCTTCTGTTTCCTCGCTTGTCAAGATTGGTTAGTTAGCCTTTACAGTGTTGGTTATGGTTGGTGATGCAGAGAGAGGCGCTGCCAGCAGCCCTCACCCACCGCCAATCCCCTCCCTCTCCCAATTTTGGGAGAGGGAGGGGACCAGGGGGAAGGAGAGGGCAGGAGGATAATGCCCCTGGCCGCCGGCAGTTCCTGCCCTCTGGTATGTCCCCCGGGGCAGCTCCTTCGGCAGCCTCAGGACAGGCTGCACAGCCTGCCCCGGCCTGACGCCAGAACCGGGGGGGACAGGCTGACAGCTAGGCCGGTCGAAGAGGCGGAGGACACTGGAGGGAGGTGATGCCTATTGATCAAGTAGGATCTTTTATTCGGAACAGCATCTGCAATATCATCTCATAAGGAGGAAAAGAAAAAAAGATGAAAAGGAAGATTGGGCTGAGCTTGCTTATTGTGCTGATCGCTGTTTCCCTGCTTGTGGTCGGTTGCAAGCCCAAGGAAGCGGCTTTGGGGTCTGAGAAGAACCCCATCATCCTTTCCTTCGTCCCCTCCGGCGACGCTCCGGATATCATCGAGAGCGCGGAGGAAATAGCGGAACTCCTGTCAGAGAAGACAGGCTACGTCATCAAGGGCAACGTGGCCACCAGCTACACGGCGGTCGTCGAGGCCATGTGCACCGGGAAGGCGCACGTGGGCACCCTGGCCACCTTCGCCTACATTCTAGCCAATGAGAAGTGCGGCGTGGACTGTGCTCTGGTCAGCGTACGCTACGGCAGCCCCTTCTACAACGGCGAGATCATCGCCGGAGTGGACACCGGCATCAAGGCCCTGGCCGACCTGAAGGGCAAGACCATGTGCTGGGTGGATGCCGCCTCCGCCTCCGGCTACATCGTCCCCAGGATCATGGTCAAGGCGGCGGGAGTGGATCCGGACACTGACCTCGCCCAGCAGACGGAGGTCGGCTCCCACGACGCTGTCGCCCTGGCAGTCTACAAAGGAGACTGCGATGCCGGAGCGTGTTACATTGATGCCCGGGACAAGTTCGAGGACGATTTTCCCGATGTGAAGGAGAAGACGATAGTCATCGCCGAATCGCCGGAGATCCCCAATGATGGCCTCCAGTTCATCAAGGATTTCCCGCCTGAGATGAGGGAGAAGATCGTCAAAGTCTTCCTGGAGATCATGGCGACCGAGGAGGGCGTAGCGGCCATCGGCCCGGCCTACGGGTGGGAGGAGGTGACGGAGAAGGACGACACCTTCTACGACGACTTCCGGGCGGTCCTCGATGCCTCCGGGATTGACGTCGAAGAGCTGGCCAAGTAGGGAATGAGATGAGTAGGGGCGAAGCGTGCTTCGCCCCTACTCAATGCATGAGGAGGGACACTTGCTGCGGGTAGAGCATCTGACCAAGATCTACGCGGACGGCACTTTGGCCCTGGACGACGTGAGTTTTGAGGTGGCGGAGGGTGAGTTCCTGGTGATCCTGGGGCTCAGCGGAGCGGGCAAATCCACTCTGCTCAGATGCATCAACCGCCTCATTGAGCCCACTGAGGGAGGGGTCACCTGGGATGGAACGGACATCACGGCCGCCTCGGGCGAGGAGTTGCGACTGATCCGACGGCGCGTGGGCATGATCTTCCAGGAATTCAACCTGGTGGAACGGGCCTCGGTCCTGACAAACGTGCTGGCGGGAAGGTTGAGTTACGTCAACCCCTGGTTGAGCCTCCTCCATCGGTTCCCCAAAGAGGAAATGGAGAGGGCTATGCGGAATCTGGGGCGGGTGGGCATCGCCGGTCTGGCCCGCAAGCGGGCCGACGACCTGAGCGGCGGGCAGCGACAGCGGGTGGGCATCGCCCGTGCTCTGATGCAGGAGCCCAGGCTCATGCTGGCGGACGAGCCAGTGGCCAGCCTGGACCCGGTGTTGGCCCATTCCATCCTGAGATACCTGGAGCAGCTCAACAGGGAGGATGAGATAACAGTCATCTGCAGCCTGCACTTCCTGGACCTGGTGCGCCGCTATGGCACGCGCGTGGTGGGGCTGAGGGATGGACAGGTGGTGTTCCAGGGACTTCCCGAGGAGATCACCGACGAGCGCTTCAAGGAGATCTACGGCCAGGAGGCCGAGCGCATAACCGTCACGTAGAGGGGCAAGGTGGATCGCAAAGAGTCGCCTATTCTCAGTTCGATCTTATCCCTTATCATCCCCGGCCTGGGGCAGACTTACGTTGGGCAGCTTGCCAGAGGGGCAAGTCTGTTCCTGGCCATCGCAATCGTCTCGCTCCTGGTGCATTGGCAAGGGGATGCGTTTCTTTACAGTGGCATCGCCATCGCCTGGGTGTGGAACATCTGGGATGCCTACAACCTAGCACGACACAGGCGGCTCTCGCCCACGTTGCCTTTCCTCATCATCGCCCTCACCATATATGTCCTCGGCTGGGGGGTCACTGAAATCAACCTCACCCGATTGATAACCGACGTGGGGGACATCAAGCCTCTGGTGGCCGACCTCCTGCAGCCCGCCTTCCTCGAACGCGACATCGAGACGCAGGTGGGTGAAGTCCTGTTCGAGGTCCCCTGTTCCGACAACCCTCCTCCGAAGGGTACTCCTGTGGAGGAGGAACCCTATCTGGTCATATTGGACAAGACCTGCGGGCAGGTGGAGGATACATTCGCCATCGAAGGCGGGAACTTCTGGCCCTCCTCAAAGGGTCAGATATGGTGGCTAAATCTCGCTGGCGAAATGAAGCGCCGGATTCGGCAGGAGGGCAAGACCCTGACCTTTGAGACCGACGAGCAAGGGAGGATCCCGCCCCTCACCATCGTCGTGCCCTCGCCATTTGGCGAGGCCAGGGGCAAGGGGCCTCAGCTCAATCGCGTCCAGGCGCTGCTCAAGCGCGAAGTCGGACCTCTTCACCCCAGCCACACCTTCTTCCTGGTGGTGGAGAAGATGCTGGAGACCATCTTCCTGGCTTTGATGGCCACCACCATTGCCATCCTCTTCGCCATACCGGTGAGCTTCCTGGCGGCCCGCAACCTGATGGGCGGCAACCCCATCACCATGGCTGTTTACTACCTGGTGCGCAGCGCGCTTAACATCCTGCGCTCCATCGAGCCCCTGATCATGGCCATCGTCTTCGTGGTCTGGGTGGGATTGGGGCCCTTCGCCGGGGTGCTGGCCCTGGCTGTGCACTCCATCGCCGCCCTGGGCAAGCTCTATTCCGAGGCCGTGGAATCCATTGACTCCGGCCCCATCGAGGCCATCACCGCCACCGGTGCGAACCGTCTGCAGACTATCGTGTATGCCGTCATCCCTCAGATCGTGCCGCCCTACACCGCCTTCACGATCTACCGTTGGGACATCAATGTCCGTATGTCCACCGTCATCGGCTTTGTGGGTGGCGGGGGCATTGGTTACCTGCTGCAACAGTGGATTCGCCTGTTTATGTACGAGGAGGCGGGCGCGGCGGTGTGGGCCATCGCCCTCGTGGTAGCGGTCATGGACTACGCCAGCGCCAAGGTGAGGGAAGGGATTGTCTGATCTTGGCTTCCTACGGCGGGCATAATGCCCCCCCGTCTTGATTATGAGAGATGCCTGAGCTGGCCATTATCATTGTCAGTTACAACACCGGGAAACTGCTGAGAGCCTGTCTTGACTCTGTCCGGGCCGATCTGGAGCGATCGGGATTGGAGGGGGAACTCTGGGTGGTAGACAACGGTTCCTCCGATGGCAGTGCGGCCATGGTTCGGGAGCGCTTTCCAGAGGTCAATCTGCTGGCTTTGAGGGAAAACATCGGCTTTGCAGCGGCCAACAACGCCGCCCTGCGGGAAATATCAGAGGGCGGTGAGCAATGTGTGCCCTCGCGCTACGTGCTGCTCCTCAACCCCGATACGACGGTGCAGCCTGGCGCGCTGGGAGCGCTGGCAGCGTTTATGGAGGAGCATCCGGACGCAGGAGTGGCCGGGGCGCAGCTTCGCTCCCCCGACGGAAGCTTCCAGCACTCCGCCTTCCGCTTTCCCACCCTGGCCCAGATCTTCCTCGATTTCTTCCCCCTGCACTATCGGCTGATCAACTCCCGGCTCAATGGCCGCTACCCCCGCGCCTGGTACGAGCGCGGCGAGCCCTTCGAGATAGGTCATGCCCTGGGGGCGGCGATGATGGTGCCGGGCCGAGCCATCGCGGAGGTAGGTCTCCTGGACGAGCGATTCTTCATGTATTGCGAGGAGATTGATTGGTGCTGGCGGATGAAGCGGGCCGGCTGGAGGGTCTACTGCGTGCCCCGGGCGGTGGTCATCCACCATGAGGCTCAGAGCACCCGCCAGTTTCGCGATGAGATGGTCGTCCAGTTATGGCGGAGCCGTTTTCGGCTCTTCGAGAAGCACTACAGTCCTCTATTCCGCTGGGCGGCGCGACAATTGGTGCGGCTGGGCGTAGGGGCAGAGATAGCCCGCGCCCGGCGTGCCCATTTGGGGGGCGCATTCAGCTCCCAAGCGTATGAGAAGCGGATCGAAGGCCTTCAGCAAGTAAGGCAGATGCAGTAGGGCTTTGGACCCATGTCCCACATGCGAACTGGTGTCGCTGACCTCCCTCTACACTATGGCCGCACCCCGCGCTGGCTCTTCCAGCGGATGACGCGCCTGGCCCGCGCCATCGCCATCGTCCTGGTCGAAGAGGGTGGCCCTGGCGAGCTGCTGCACCGCCTGGCCGACCCCTGCTGGTTCCAGGCCTTCGGCTGCGTGCTGGGCTTCGACTGGCATTCCTCAGGGCTGACCACCACTGCCTGCGGCGCGCTGAAGGAGGGGCTGCGGGGGGTGAGCCCCACGCTGGGGGTGTACGTCGCGGGTGGCAAAGGCTCCGCCTCGCGCCGCACGCCGCAGGAGATCTCCGAGCGCGGAGCTGATCTCTCCCTCGACCCCCAGGTCCTGGTCTACGCCTCCCGCATGGTGGCCAAGGTGGATTCCAGTGCCCTGCAGGATGGCTACCAGATCTACCATCACACCTTCGTCTTCGACCGGGAGGGGCACTGGGCGGTGGTTCAGCAGGGGATGAGTGAGGAGACCGGCTATGCCCGCCGCTACCACTGGCTGAGCGAGGGGGTGCGCGATTTCATGGACGAGCCGCACTCCGCTATCTGCTCCAAGCGGAGGGGTGTGGTGCTCAACATGGTGGCCCACGAGAGCGAGGGGGCCCGGGTTGCCAGCGCCGAGCTGGCCTGTGAGAAGCCTGACCGGCTCTTGGATGAGCTTTTCAAGCTGCGGGAGCCACTCTTCATGCCCCCTCATCACGCCCTCTCCGCAGCCCAGATCAACCCCAAGCGGCTGGCCTCCATCTTCCTCAAGACCTACGAGCGGCAGCCGGAGAACTTCGAGCAACTGCTGGCCCTGCGGGGTGTGGGGGCCAAGGCAATCCGCGCCCTGAGCCTGCTGGCCGAGCTTCTGTACGGCACGCTGGCCAGCACCTGCGATCCGGCGCGCTTCAGCTTCGCCCATGGCGGCAAGGATGGCCATCCTTATCCGGTGGACCGCCCCACCTACGAGCACTCCATTGATCTATTGGAGCGGGCCATCAAACAGGCGCAGCTCGGCAATCGGGACCGGCTGGAGGCGCTGCGGCGGCTGGCTGCCTGGCAGACGGATGAGCCACGTGGATACAGCTTATCCAGTCAGTGACAGGGCTGCTCCAAAGCCAGTAGATCGCGATTTGAGACTCTGACCACCCCGCCTGATGCACATCCTCGGCCGTGCTACTGTGCGACCTATGACTCGCTCATCTCTTGGACTCTACAAATGCAGAATCAAGAACATTGGGAGTCAAGGGGGCGGAGCCCCCTTGCGGGGGGGCGTAGGAGGCCGCCCGGCCCCCTGCAAAGGCTGGCCTTGCCAGATCGGTGGGGAGAGACTCCGATGGTGACCTTCCAAAGCAAGGGAGTGGAATGAGCAGCCGACTTGTGTCGGCACTCCCCAGAGGTTTTGAGCACCAAGAGCATTGTTTGCGCTGCGAGAATAGAATGCTCTGGTGATTTGCAGCGTGGCAAGAGCTATGGTGTGATATCAGGTAGGAGGTGTAAGGTGAAGCAACGCGTAACCTTGACTTTGGAGAGAGATCACGTCTCCTCCTGATGCAATCTAGAAAGAGGTGAGTATGAGCTGTAGAAAACCCCCTGCGACAAGGCGAGGCAACAGGCCCTCGACAGGCTCAGGACACTCCTTTCCCCAGATTCTATCCATGAGGCAGCGAGCTGGCGTGATCCGCCGGATTCTCCAGAAGCGCCTGGACACCATCCTGCCCAGGGTCATGCGGGAAGCCGGGTTCGACTTGTGGCTTCTCCTCTGTCAGGAAGACGACCTCGACCCCGTGTTCACCACGTTGATCTCCATGGACACCTGGTGTCCTATCCTTCAAATGCTGATCTTCTATGATCGGGGTAGACAGGAGGGCGTGGAGTGCATAAACATCTCCGATACCAACACCCATGATCTGTATGATAGGCCCTACAAGGGCCAACTCCAAGAAGAACAGTGGCCCCTTCTCAGGAAGATCATCGAGGATCGGGACCCGAAGCGGATTGGCATCAACATCGGAGGGGTTCAGTGGGCGGCAGGCGGCCTGACGCATAACCTCTACGAGCAGCTTGTCGAGGTATTGCCTCCCAAGTATGTGGCCCGGTTAGCGTCAGCCGAGCCTTTGGCCACCCGCTGGCTGGCAACCCTCACGGACGATGAGATAGAGCTGTACGAGCACGTTGTGAACGTCGCGCACCACCTTCTCGCGGAGTGCTACTCCCACACATCCATCATCCCCGGGGTGACCACCATTGGGGATCTGGAATGGACCTACTGGCAGCGCTGCGCCGATCTGGGCCTCCAGGTCTCATTTAAGCCTTTCTTCGACCTCATTCGCAGCGAAGCGATGAAAAAGAGGTTTGGTGAGAAGGACCGAATCATTCGCCCTGGTGATTTCATTCACTCCGACGTGGGCATCCACTACCTGCGGCTCCACACCGACCACCAGCAGTGGGCCTATGTGCTGCGGGGAGGTGAAGACGGTGCCCTCGAGGGGATGAAAAGACTCATGGCCCAGGCCAACCGGCTGCAAAACATTTTTGTGGCTGAGTTTGAGCAAGGGCTGACCGGCAACGAGCTCCTGGAAAATATCCTCACGCGCGCTCGGGACGAAGGCATCCTCAATCCCAGAGTGTACTCCCACTCCCTGGGCCTCTTCCTGCACGAGCCCGGTCCGCTCATCGGGCTTCCCTGGGAGCAGGAACGCTGCGCGGGCCGAGGTGATGTCGCCCTGGAATACAACAATTGCTTCGCCATGGAGTTGTCTGTACGGGGCGAAGTCCCCGAGTGGGATGGTCAAGAGGTCCTCATGGGTCTGGAGGAGGACGTGGTGTTCACCAGACATGGATGTCGCCCCATTGACGGCTGCCAGACAGAGTTCTACCTGGTCTGAGAGTCCACCGCCCTGGCATCTTACTGATTATGATGTGACCTCGGAACATTTCTTTCCGAGATGGCAGCCGAAGACCTGGAAGGCGGCGACGATGAGTGCGTTCGCTGGGCAGGAGAGTATCGGCTAATGCAAAGGCTCCAGGAAAAGTTGGAGCAACTCCGAGAGATCAGCTACGGTGATTCGGACGCCTGATCGAGATCGGTGGAGGGACGAGCGAGATCCAGCGGCTGGTGATTGGCCGGCAGATTCTGAAGGCATAGCCAGCAGCAGGCAGACGGACCATACAGCACCCGATCGGGCCCCTTCCGCCGGTCGGGTGTTTGTTTGTGTCAGGGGGCTTGTGGTGGGGGTGGTCTTGGTGTACAATAAGACCATGGAGCAGAAGATTCCAAAAGAGGGCAACGCCAAGAAGCCCGTCTGACGGATGCACGAGTGGTGGGCGCGGGCAGTTTAAGGAGGTGTCAAATGACTGAGTGTCGCGTGATCTATGAATTCGACCGGGAGACGGGTCAGGTGATGGCTACGGTGCCTGAACTTAACTACGTCTCATCCTTCGGGGCCGACTTTGCCGAGGCCGAGCAAAACATCATGGAGGCGGCTGGAGCTTATCTGGAGACACTGCTCGCTGAGGGTCAACCACTGCCCCGAAGCGGGGCAGAACGTGAGGGTACCTTTCTGCGAGTGCCTGACGCCGCGATGGCCGGAGGCGGGGCGTGAGCGACAGGCTCCGGCCAATGAAAGCTCTTCAGGTGCTGCGCAAACTGGAGCGGGCTGGCTTTGTGGAAATCCACCGCAAAGGCAGCCACCGGGTGCTGAAGAACTATGACACCGGCCGTGTCGCCGTGGTGCCGGTCCACAGGGGGCGCGACGTCCCTCGCGGTACGTTGTACAACATAGTCGTCCGCCAGGCGGGGCTGACGATTGAGGAGTTCAATGCGCTGTAGGGAGACCAGTAAGGCCTACATAGAACACGACTTCCCCATTGAAGGGCTGAACAAAATCGCTCAGAAAGAGGGCAACGCCAAGAAACCCGTATGCCGGATGCACAAGACTTCGGCGAGCTCAGTCGAGACGTCGAGCCGTGGTGGGCGTGGCGTCTGGGCAACGTGTTCCGAGTGGGAAGGTCAAGATCGGATGATGGCAACTCACCGCGTGAGTCTGTGAGGGGGGGTGAATACTTCGTGGAACTGATCCCCAACGTCGTGCTGACTGGCCCCTTCTGGAGCGAGCCGATACGGGTGCTGGCCATCCAGCGGCTCAGCGAGGGGTGGGTCAAAATCGAGACCGTCGGGCTACACTCCCAACGCTACGCGGCTCAGATTCTCGGCCCGGCCGAACTGGCTCAGGTACAGATCGGAGAAGGCGCAGCCCGCGACTTCGCTGGCGATGCTACGGCCGCATTTTTCGCCATTGAAGCGGCCCGCATCCGCTTTGCTTACCAGTTCGATCCTCACTTCGCCGTTAACGTCTCCCAGGTGGACCCTCTGCCCCATCAGATCGAGGCCGTCTATCACTACATCCTGCGCAACCCTCGCCTGCGCTTCCTGCTGGCCGACGACCCCGGCGCAGGCAAGACGATCATGGCCGGCCTGCTTCTCAAGGAGATCAAATACCGTGGGCTGGTGACGCGCACCCTCATCGTCGTCCCCGGGCATCTCAAGGAGCAATGGCAGCGGGAGTTGAAGGAGAAGTTCGGCGAGCACTTCCCCATCGTGGACCGGGGCGTGGTCAACGCCTACTGGGGGCGCAATGTGTGGGCGGAGCTGCCCCAGGCCATCACCTCAATGGACTTCCTCAAGCGGGAGGACGTGCTGCCGGGATTGGCCGAAGTCCACTGGGATCTGGTCATCGTGGACGAGGCCCACAAGATGGCCGCCTACCGCTACGGCGACAGGACCAAGAAAACTGAGCGATATCAACTGGGCGAGTTGCTCTCTCGGCATACCTCGTATCTGCTCTTCCTCACCGCCACCCCCCATCGGGGCGACCCGGAGAACTTCCGCCTCTTCCTGGATTTGCTGGAGCCGGGGATGTTCGCCGACACCGACCTCTTGGCGGAGTCCATCGAGAGCCGCGACAACCCCCTCTTCCTGCGCCGGTTGAAGGAGGACCTGACGGATTTCGACCAGCGCCCCCTCTTCCCGCCGCGTCGGGTGCACACCGTCAAATACCGGCTCACCGATGACGAGAAGCGCCTCTACAACGAGGTCACGCGGTATGTCCAGCAGCATTTCAACCGCGCCCTGCAAAAGGAGAAGCGCAACGTCGCCTTCGCCCTGACCATCCTGCAGCGGCGTCTCGCCTCCAGCACGCGGGGCATCCGCCGCTCGCTGGAGCGGCGCAAAAAGCGCCTGGAGAACCTGCTCAAGCAGGGACGCATCATCCAAGAGCAAGGGATGTGGGATGAGGAGGAGCTGGAGGACCTCGCGGAGAGGGAACGGTGGGAACAGGAAGATCTTCTGGAGAAACTCACCGACGCCGAGACGCTGGAGGAACTGGAGCGGGAGATCTCCAGAGTGGGGGAGCTCATCGGACTGGCGCGGGAAGTGGAGAAAGGGGGCGAGGAGACGAAACTGGCGCGGTTGCGCGAGGTCACTGAGGACGAGAACCTACGGGGCACTGGCGTCAAGCTCCTCATCTTCACCGAGGCGCGGGACACACTGGAGTACCTGGTGGAGAACCTGCGGCGCTGGGGCTTCTCTGTGACTACTATCCACGGCGGGATGAATCTGGACCGCCGCATCGCCGCCGAGCATGACTTCCGCCACCAGGCCCAGATCATGGTTTCCACCGAGGCCGGTGGGGAGGGTATCAACCTGCAATTCTGCTGGCTGATGGTGAACTACGACATTCCCTGGAACCCCAACCGCCTGGAGCAGCGCATGGGGCGCATCCACCGCTACGGGCAGCAGAAAGAGGTGCACATCTACAACCTGGTGGCCGCCGACACCATCGAGGGCCGCATCCTCTTCCGCCTCTTCGACAAGCTGGATCGGATGCGCGACGAGCTAGGGAGCGACCGGGTCTTCGACGTCATCGGCGACGTACTCCCTGGCAAGAGCCTGCGCGACCTGATCATCGAGGCCATCGCCAACCCCCGCTCGCTGGACGACATCCTGAGCGAATTGGAAGCGATCCCCGATGAGGAAGCGATCCGGCGGGTGCGGGAGGCAGCCCTGGAGGGTTTGGCCACCCGTCACGTGGAGCTCTCTCGGGTGCTGAACGAGTCGCGGGAGGCCAAAGAGAACCGGCTGGTGCCAGAATACATCGAGGCCTTCTTCTTGCAGGTGGCGGAGCGGGTGGGAATGAAAGCGGAACGGCGACAGGATGGCTTCCTGCGCGTGCCCGCCGTCCCCTTTGAGCTGCGGCAGGTGCCCCAGGCGTTCAAGAACCGCTTCGGGGAGGTCTTCCGCGAGTACCGCAAGATCGCTTTCCGCAAGGGGCGAGCCTTCAAGGACCCCGAGGCCGAGTTCGTGGCCCCTGGCCATCCATTGCTGGAAGCGCTCATCGAGAAGGCGCGGCGCGACTTTGCGCCTGAAGCTCAGCGGGGGGCGATCTTCTTTGATCCTGCCGGGCGGCTGGACGGGTTGCTGTGGTTCTTCGAGGGCGAGGTGCGCGATGGCGCCGGACAGATAGCCGGGCGACGGCTGTTCGCCCTCTACCAGGGGCAGGACGGGGCGGTGCGAGAAGTGTCGCCGGCCATCCTCTGGGATCTGAAGCCAGCACAGGTGGAGACCTCCGAGGTCTTCGAGACGGCTCGACTGAGCTCGGCGAAGTCCTCGGAGGTCTCGGATGAGGACGCCATCCTCGGCCTGGCCGCGGCGCGGCTGGAGACCTATCTGGAGGAGATCCGGGCCCGACGTCAGCGGGATGCGGCCATCAAGCAGAAGTACGGCGGCCGATCCCTGGAGCGGCTGATCGGCGAGTCGGATGCCAAGCTCCTGAAGCTGGAGACGCGCCGGGCCAAAGGCGAGATGATTCCAGAGCCAACCTTACAGAACGAACGGCGCCGCAAGGGGGAACTGCTGGAGAAGAAGCGAAACCTGGAGCGAGCTATTGAGGCAGAGACCCACTTGTTGCTGTCGATCCCAAAGGTGGTGGGGGTTTTCGCCCTGCTCCCCGCCCCCGTTGCCGATGAACTGGCCGAAAGCGAGGAGATCGAACGCATCGGGATGGAGGTGGCGATGGCCTACGAGCGTCGCGCCGGGCGGCTTCCCGAGGACGTCTCTGCCGAAAAGGTGGGCTATGACATCCGCTCCCTCACCCCCGGCCCCTCTCCCGCTCGCGGGAGAGGGGTGGCCGAAGGCCGGGGTGAGGACGTGCGCTACATCGAGGTGAAGGCCCGGGCGGGGGTGGGCAAGATCGCCCTCACCCGCAACGAGTGGTTCACCGCCCAGCGCCTGGCAGAGGAGTACTGGCTCTATGTGGTAGTGAATGCAGCCGCAGAGCCCCGCCTGTATCTGATCTGGAACCCAGCGATGCACCTGCAGCCGGAAGAAGAGGTTCAGGTGGTACGCTACGTGGTGGCTCAGGAGCAATGGCAGGGGGTGGCAGAGGAGGCTGGCGGCTAAGAGATCCGGTCTATGTTGCTCAATGTGGGAGGTTCTCATGAGATTCACTAGAATCACAGTTGATCCCCACCAGATGGGGGGTGTGCCCTGCATTCGGGGCCTGCGTATCCCGGTGGGTACAGTCATAAGCATGATTGCCGAGGGCATGACAGAGGCAGAGATCCTGGAAGCATACCCCGACCTGGCGTTGGAGGACATCCAGGAAGCCCTGCGGTACGCTGCCGAAGCCCTTCAAGAGCGCGCACTCCCCTTGGCGGCGAGAAGTCTCAACGTAGATATCCGGGCTGAGCGAGGAGCAAGGTTGCCCTGACAATCAGCGAGTGGTTCACCGCCCACCGGCTGGGCGACGAGTACTGGCTGTACGTGGTGGTGGACGCAGTCACGAGTCCCCGATTGTACCTGATCCGGAACCCGGCCGCTGACCTGCAGCCGGAGAAGGAGGTGCAGGTGGTGCGGTACGTGGTGGCGCAGGAGGCGTGGCAGGGGGTGGCGCGAGCAGTGGAGGTGGACATATGATCCGACGCGTGAAGATTCAAGGTTATAAATCCCTCAAAGACATCGGTATCGAGCTCCAGCCGCTGACGGTCATCATCGGGCCGAATGCAGCCGGTAAGAGCAATTTGTTCGATGCCTTGGGACTGCTGAGCCAGATGGTGACCTCTCGAACCCTGAGCGAGGCGTTCAAGGGGCATCGAGGTGCTCCCCTGGAGGCCTTCTACTACGGTGACCAGGGACTAAAGGGGCTCCTGACCCAACCCGCTGTGGAGTTCACCATTGAAGCAGATGTGGAACTATCGCCCCAGGTTGTGAAGGCCGTCGAGCGGCGCATCCGCGAGATGCGAGAAGGACTGCCTGGAAAAGATAGGACAGCAGGGCCGTCTCGTCGCCGCGTCACCGAGTCGTTGCTCCGCTACACCCTCACCGTGCAGATGATGGTAGACTCGGGCTATTTGCGTGTGATGGACGAGCGGCTGGTCGCCCTGAACCGAGACGGGACCGTGAGGGCCTCACGACGGGCGTTCATCGAGCCGGTGGAGGAGCGTTTGCGGCTGCGCCTGGAGGGACAGGCACGACCGACAGAACACCAGGTGGGTCTGGACTACACCCTGGTCTCCACTCCTCTCTACCCGCCTCACTATCCGCATATCACGGCCTTCAAAGAGGAACTCTCCCGCTGGCGCTTCTACTACTTCGACCCCGAGACGATGCGAGCCGAGATACCGTTGAAAGAGACAGAAAACCTGGGGGCTTTCGGCGCCGACTTGGCCGCCTTTTATAACACTCTGAAGACCCGAAACTCTCGCCAATTTCAGGCCCTCAACCGCGCCCTTCGCTCCCTGGTCCCGGATATCCAACGACTGGACGTGGAGCGCACGCTGGAAGGATTTCTACGCCTTGAAGTATTCGAGAATGAAGTGTCCTTCTCAGCCCGGGTCATCTCGGAGGGCACCCTGCGTATCTTGGGACTGCTGGCCATCACCAACCCTCTGGCGCCAACGACAGTCATCGGCTATGAAGAACCAGAGAATGGGGTCCATCCACGGCGGCTCCAACTCATCGCCGGGTTACTCCAGAACTCAGCCATAGCGGGCAAGCAGATCCTTACCAACACCCATTCACCAAAGCTGCCCGAGTATTTCGAGCCCAGTTCCTTAGTAGTCTGTCGCAAGGAGAACGGAGCGACGACCTTCGCGCCCCTAAGAGATCTTGGTCCCTTATTTCGCCCAGAGCAGATCGAGCAGGCTCTGGAAGAAACTTCGTTAATGGAAAGGGTTCTGAGGGGAGACTTCGGTGGGTGAGATCCGCATCGGATACTTCCTGGAAGATATCGGACAAGAGCGCTTCCTCACGGCTCTGGTGAACCGTGTCGCGCGAGAGATGGGATTGCCCTTCCGCAGGCTCCGCCACGAAGTACGCAACGCGACGGGGGGCCGAGGTGTGGTGTTGGATGAGTTGCGGCGCTTCTTGCGAGACGTAAGCCACGAGCGCCAATGGCCTTTTGCGCTGCTGGTGGTGGCCATTGACGGTGACTGTCACAGCTATCGGGAGATACGAGACACAATCCGGGCCATTGTGGAACAGACCGGCTATCCCGGTCCCATGATTTGCGCCGTGCCCAATCCCCACATCGAGCGCTGGTATCTGGCCGACCCTCGTGGACTTCAGCAGGTGCTGGAGGTGGGCAGCATTCCCAAGGTGCCTACCTACAAGTGTGAGCGCGGGCGCTACAAGCAAGCTTTGCGAGATGCCATCCGGCAAACGGGTATCATCGCTCCTTTGGGCGGCTTGGAGTACGGCGCTGACATCGCCGAAACCCTCGACCTGTATGCGGTTTGCAGGGCCGATGTCGGTTTCAAACACTTCGTTGACGAGCTGCGAGCAGGGCTGGCCCCCTTTGCAAGGGGACAGGAGGCACAAAAGTGACCCAACGCCGCTTCATCGAAGCCGATTTCCCCATTCGCCCTGTTCGCGAGCACTCGGCGCGGGAGAAGAACATCCGCCACGGCCACATCTCGACGCTGCACATCTGGTGGGCGCGGCGACTGGGCAGAGCGTGCGCGCCAGGTTCATGGCGCCGGAGCGACCGGATAATCGAGGAATGAAACAATAATGTCCAAAGGCTATCGCATCCGTGATATACCCAAAGTGGACCGTCCCCGCGAACGTCTGGAGCGCAAAGGGCCAGGCGCGCTGAGCAACACCGAGTTGCTGGCCGTCCTGCTCGGTTCTGGCACAGTGGGAAAGAACGTGCTTGAGGTGGCTGACCACCTGATGCGCAAATTCGGGGCCAAGAGATTGTTCGAGGCCAGCTTTGATGAGTTACGCCAGGTGCCAGGTATCGGCAAGGTGAAGGCAGGACAGTTGCTGGCCGCCTTTGAGCTGGGCAAACGTGTGCTCTTGGGCCAGGATGAGGATGCGGTGGTCATAGAAACGCCAGAAGATGTGTACAAGCTCTCCAAACGTATTCACAAGGCTAAGAAGGAGCACTTCCTGGCCTATCTGCTCAATGCCCGCAATGTGGTCGTCGCCGAGGAGGAGATTTCGGTGGGCACGTTGACCATGGCTGTCGTGCATCCCCGCGAGGTTTTCGAGCCAGCCGTGCGACATTCGGCGGCGGGTATCATCTTGGTGCATAACCATCCGTCGGGCGACGCCGAACCTGGCGATGATGACCGAGCCTTGACCAGACGTCTGGTGGAGGCTGGTCGTTTGATGGGCATCGAAATCTTGGATCACGTGATCGTGACCCGGGATGGCTATACCAGCCTGAAGGCGCTGGGATTGATCTGACTGGAGGGTAGAAATGGCGAAACAGGTCAGCTATCTGCCACTGGAGGAGCGCATTGTATCGGAACCCGAAGAGGGCTGGATCGAACTGGGGCGGGGCAAGGAACTGATCAGCATCAGCGCAGATGGCAACCGCATCACCTACAGATGTGGCCACCGAGGTGACACCTTCTCTGACAACTACCGTGACCCCGAAGAGAAGGTGCGGGCGGAGTTCTTTGTGGAATTAGTGGAGCGCTATCAGTATCGCCCGGAGCGGATTGATTTTGAGGTGGAGACCCCGCGCCGTAGGCCTGAAGACTCGGCTGATTTGGTCATCTTCCGCGATGATGCCCATAAGAAGCCGTACTGCGTCATCGAGTGCAAGCAAGATGGCATAAGCGAGGCAGAGATTGAGCAGGCGGCGAAGCAGGCTGGGGGCAATGCCAATAATTTCCGCGCTCCCTATGGCATGATGGTGGCCGGCACCGTGCGGGTGGTTTTCGACGCCAAACAGTGGACTCCCAAGCGTCCTCTCGATAGCGGCATTATCGCCGATTTGCCAGTGCGTTACGGCCAGGCACCCAAGTATCGCTACTGGAAGCAGCGGGAGGGCTGGCCCGATCTGGCGGTGGTCAACGAGTCACAATTACGGGATGCGTTTCAGCAGTGTCATGATATCCTTTGGGAAGGTGGGCGGCGCAATCCGGCCCAGGCTTTCGATGAGATGAGCAAGCTGATGTTCTGTAAGTTGCAGGATGAGCGGAGGCGCACTGGCATCGGCGAAGCATACGCCTTCCAATGTGGAACCAACGAAACCGTAGACGAGGTGATAGGCCGAGTTCAGGCCATCTACAAAGAAGCCCAGGAGACCGCTCCCACCGTGTTCCAGCGGCCCATTGAAGCCGAGCCACATCTGGTGTATCGGGTGGTGCAGGTTTTGCAGGGAATCAGTCTGCACCGGATGGACCTGGACGTGAAAGGGGCGGCCTTCGAGAAGTTCCTGGGCGTGGTGTTCCGGGGGGAGATGGGCCAGTATTTCACTCATCGAAATCTGGTCAACTGCATGGTGGGCATGCTGAAGCCGAACCGACGCGATAAGGTCATTGATCCGGCATGTGGGTCAGGCGGGTTTCTGTTGCAGGCCCTGGATCGGGTGCGCAAGGAGGCTGAGGCCCGGCTGGAGCCGACCGATGCTTATCAAGCCTGGCGTGAGTGGGCACTGTATCGGCTGCACGGGATCGAAATCAACGAACAGATCAGCCGTGTGGCGATGATGGGCATGATCATCCACGAGGATGGCCACACCAACATCAAGTGCACCGATGCCCTGCAGGTCTTTGAAGACATCAACAGCTTGGATGACAACATCACCGTCAAGCCCGGCGATTATACACTGTTGATGACTAACCCGCCCTTTGGCGCCAAAGTGACCCGGGTCCGCAAGGGAGCCGAACACCCCTATCTGGATACGTATGAATTGGGCGGCAAAGAGCGGCGGCGCAATAGCCAGAAGACGGAGATTCTCTTTATCGAGCGTTGCTTGCAATTGCTGGAGCCCGGTGGGCGAATGGGTATCGTGCTGCCCGATGGCATTCTGACCAACTCCTCGCTCCAGTACGTGCGCGATTTCATCATGCGCGAGGCGCGGGTGCTGGCCGTGATTAGCCTGCCGCAACACACCTTTGTGCCCGCTGGGGCGGGGGTCAAGGCATCGCTGCTGTTTCTGCGGAAGTGGGGGGAGGGGGAAAATCGGGAGCAGGATTGCCCCATCTTCATGGCCATGGCCGAGCATGTCGGGTACACAGCCACCGGCAAGGATGATGACAACGATTTGCCCGTCATCATCGAAGCCTACCGCCAGTTCAAGTGGGACCATGCAGATTTTTTCTGAGTGCCCCGCTCTGCTTTCGGGTGGAGCGGGGAGACACAGAGGATCGCCTTGACCCATTCCACTTCAAGCCTGAGTTCCAAGCCCTTATGCAAGAATTAGCAACAAGCCCCTGGGAATTGGTCCCATTGGCTTCCATTGCTGAGTTCTCACGAGAAACTTGGGGCAAAAGTAAATGGCCCTCTAGGACTTTCAAGTACGTCGAAATTAGTGGCGTTGACACAGCAACAGCACAGATAGTAAATACAACTGTAGTGCCGGTGGCACAAGCACCAAGCCGAGCCCAGATGTTACTGAAGGTGGGGGATATTCTCGTTTCAACTACCCGGCCATATCGAGGCGCAATAGCGTCTGTCCCTCCGGAACTGGATGGAACTATAGGTTCAACTGGCTTTGCAGTTATCCGCAAGGTAATATCCAAAGTCGAAAGAGGATATCTGCTCACCTTCTTGCATTCACGCTTTGGACTCGCGCAGATGGAACGGCGAATGTCAGGGAGCAATTACCCAGCCATTACTCAGGAGAAACTGGCCAAGGTAAAGGTGCCCATTCCCCCTCGTCCCATTCAAGACGCCATCGCCGACAAAATGGACGCTGCCTACCGGCGCAAGCGGGAGTTGGAAGCAGAAGCAGAGGCGCTGCTAGAGGGCATTGACGGGTATGTGTTGGGGGAGTTGGGGGTTGAGTTGCCGGACCTAGAGGAGGACCAGCAGTTTGTACAGTGGGCTGCATCGGTGCGCAGTGGGCGACTAGATCCATACTATCATCTACCAAAGTTCGAACGGGCAGAAGAGGCGGTGTCTAGTGGCAGCCACGAGTTGCGTGATCTGGGCGAGTTTGTGACGGACATCAAGTATGGTGCTTCGGTCAAGAATATCTACGTGCAGAACGGCATTCCGCTGCTGCGCATCACGAATCTAAAGCCCAATGAAATAGATCTCTCTGAGATTGTTCAACTGACTCCTGAACTGGAAGATGCGGTAGGCTCTGCTTATGTACGAGAGGGCGATCTGCTAATTTCTCGCAGTGGTACGATTGGCACGGTAGCAGTCGTGCCGCAAGAAGCTGATGGCTTTGCCTACGGCTCATTCATGATACGATTTCGTGTGAAAACTGATTTGCTCGCCCCGCAGTATGTGTCTTTCGTTTGCAATTCACCCATTGGCCAACTGCACTTTCAACGGAATCGTATAGGCGCTGTTCAAAGGAATATCACCATTCTGAGCATCAAAGCATTGAAGATTCCCGTACCTCTGCTGAATCGTCAGCGGGAGATCGCCGCCGAGGGACAAGCACGGCGGGAGCGCGCGCAGGCATTGCAGGAGAAGGCAAGGCGGATACTGGCGGAGGCCAAGGCGGAGGTGGAGCGGATGATATTGGGGGAGGCGGAGGGCTAAGGTGAACATGGGTGACGTGGAAACAGTTTGGATCACGAAATTCGCGAAAGAAAGCGAAAGGCACGAAAGCCCTTTTGCGTCCTTCGCGCCCTTTCGTGGGTTTCGTGTTCCAAATGCCCACCACAATCAGGAGGAGCTTCCCCATGCCCAACCGACGCTCGACCAAAGGATATGACTTCGAGCAACTGTCCCATGACGTGATCGGCGCGTGCATTGACGTGCAGCGACAGTTGGGTGTCCACTGCATGGAGGTGGACTACCAGCGGGCTTTGGAGCTGGCGCTGCCCAAGCGTGGCCTGCAGTCTCAGCGCGAGGTGGAAATCCCCATCGCCTACGACGGCGTAGTCGTCACAAAGCGCCGCGTGGATTTTGTCATCTGGAATGATGCTGATGAATTGATCCTGGAGACCAAGGCTAGAAGCGCCATCCTGCCCGAGGACATCGAGCAGTGCCTGCTGTACCTGCATCAAGGGGACTACCGCTTGTGCTTGCTGGTCAACTTTGGAGAGAAGCCTCTGGGCGTGCGGCGTTTTGTGCACACACCGGAGGAAACTTCGAGCGACAGCACAGGTGCCAGAGAAGGATGGAACCAATGTGATTCCTCGATGCAGCCCACGAAATCCTCAAACAAGCTGGCCAGCCCCTACGCTACCGAGAGATCACCAGACGAGCTCTCGAACAGAGGCTTATTGAGAGCAGGGGTAAGACGCCATGGGCAACCATGGACGCTCAACTGGCCGTCAACATCAAACGGGCAAAGGAGGGAGGCCCGCCGTCTCGGCTCGTACGTGTCGGCCGGGGTGTCTTCGGCCTGCGGGAGTGGGGAGAAACTGTACCCACAACGCCGACCACTGACGAGCAGCCTCAACCGTCCTACCTCACCTACAAAGAGGCAGCGTTACGGGTGCTACGGGAGGTCGGTAAGCCTCTCAGTGCCCAGGAGATCACTCAGCGAGCCATCGAGCAGGAATTCATGAATCCCCAGGGCCTCACTCCAGATGCCACTATGGGCGCTCAGCTCTACACGGACATCAATCGTCGGGGGGCGGCATCTCTCTTCCGCAAGGAGGGACGCAACCTATTCGGCCTGGCCGAATGGGAGAAGGGTGTCAGTGGCATCACACGGCTGGCGGCCCGTCAGCGGCAGGAGGTTAAACGCAGGTTGCGGGACAAGCTTCTGTCCATGCCTCCGGCCGAGTTTGAGCAACTCATCGGCCGGTTGCTGGTAGCAATGGACTACGAAAACGTCACGCTGACCGGACGGAGCAGCGATGGGGGCATTGACGTGGTCGCCGACATTGAGATCGGCATTCTTCAGTTGCGCACAGCAGTGCAAGTCAAGCGTATGAAGAGCAACGTCCAACGTCCAGTGGTCAGCCAACTGCGAGGGGACATGGCCTTGCTGGATGTAGATCAGGGAATGATCATCACGACCGGGGGTTTCTCCAAGGGTGCCGAGGACGTGGCCAGAGTGCGCAACGTGGCCCCCATCACTCTCATTGATGACGACCGCCTGACTGACCTGCTCATCGAACACGGCATCGGTGTGCGTCGAGAAACAGTTGAGGTGTTAAGCTTTGACGAGGCGGGGTTGTATGGTGACGAAACAACGTAGAAAGACCAACGCAGCCTGGCGGAAGTGACCCGCAGCGCGTTGATCGGCTGTAAGGTACGATTCAGAACAAGACGCCCTCTGAGGCCCATCACCTCACCATGAGCCACACCCGTCGAATTCTCCCCCTGATCGCCTCCTCACCCTCGCCCTCCGCAGTCCAGCCCGGCCAGCCCAGACGAGTGGGCCTCCACCTCTGGTTAAGGTGCCGATCGCCTACCAGCAGCGGGAGGAGTTGGCCCGGCTGGAGGAGGGCCGGGGTGGATATCTGGACGGTGCACCCTGGCTACGCTGTGGCGGTGGTCAGCGGCGACCAGGAAGCGGCGCTGATCCGTCAGGGCTACGAACTTGAAGGGCTGGGCACGGTCAGCCCTCTCTTCACCTTCGGCCCCCAGTACCACACCTACCAGGAGATGGTGGCCGAGCTGCAAAGCCTGGCTGATACGTACCCCGATCTGGCGCGGCTGGTGAATCAGGGCGAGAGCTGGGAGAAGACCCAGGGCCAGGAAGACCGACACCTCTAGGCGCTGAAGATGCGGGCCAATCCCGAGGGGACGGACGCCCCCCGCGCCGTCTCGTTCCGCTCCGGCAGCAGCCGCTTCAAGAGCGCTGCCAGCGGCCGGTGGTCATAATCCCTGCGAGAAAGTTCTCATCGCCTACCCTCCGGGCGGGGGAAAACCCCTGCCCGTGCCCATGAACTTGACAGACTGCCTGCCCCTCCCTACACTCCCCTCGTCATCTCACGGGCAGGAGGTCAAACGATGCGTGCCGCCGGATACCTTCGCGTCTCCCACAAGGAGCAGGTGGAGGGCTACAGCCTGGAGGCCCAGGCCGACTCCATCCGCTCCTTCTGCGCCGGCCGCGGCTGGACGCTCGTCCACATCTACACCGATGCTGGCCACTCCGCCCCCCGGGAGAGTTACCGCCCCGCCTTCGAGCAGATGATGCAGGACGCCCGCGCGAGACGGTTCGGGGTGCTGGTGGTGGACAAGAAGGTCCTCCAGCGCTGCTTCTACACCGGCGTTCTGCTCTACTACGGCACCGACGACCAGGGGCGCAAGCGCAAGCGTGGTCAATTCGTCGAGGTCTTCCTGGGCAACACGAATTCCTCATCCCCACCCGCCGCCAGCACCGGGGGGGTGCGACCAGCCGCCGGTGAGAGCCGACGAAATCGAGGCCCAACTGCTGGAGGTCATCCACGACCTGCCCGTCGCGATGACCGGGAGGCCCGGGTCTGGGCCCGGCTGAGCCCTGGGCAGGACTACGAGGACGTGCTGTAGAAGGAGCAGGCGATCCAGGCCCTGTGGGAAGGGGCCGTGGAGTTGTACCTGGCCGGGGCATCCCGCGTGAGCGGCTCAAGGAGGAAAAGCCGGCCTGCAATCACGCTCTGGCCCTCTTGCGTCCGGGCAAATTCTCTGCCACAAACAGCTGTTGAAGCACTGCGAGGGTTCACTCAACGCTGGCAGGCGGCTTCACAACCCAAAAAAAGAGGCTGCTGAGAGTGGGGGTCTCAGCAGCCAGCACACAGGAGCATTCCCTCGGCAGCGTGTGTCTGAGCGAGGTAGCATATGCCCTTGCGTGCGCTAACAGCAACTGCGGGAGCGACGGGATTTGAACCCGCGATCTCTGGCTTGACAGGCCAGTATGTTAGGCCACTACACCACGCCCCCTTACGAGTCTATACTATACCACAAAACTTCAAATGCGTCAAATTCTCAACCGTCGAAGGCAGGAGCACGGATTTTGGAGGCCCTCGTTGATCCCCGGGCCCGGAGCACGATAGCTGTGAGCTTCTTCCCTGGCCTGAGGCCAAGAGAGGCTGCAACACCCTACTCTATGCTCCTGTACATCGCCGCCATCTGCGTTGCAAGGGTGTTCACTCCAGATGCAGCTTTTCCTCTATTTCCGTCCGGATGTCAGCGAAGCCCTGTTCCAGGTAGGGGTAGATGAGCCACACTGAAGAGAGGCCGAAGAGGCTGCCAGTCAGCACCCGCCAGAAGGCGGTGCTCTCCCGCAGGCCAAGGAGCTGTATGAAGCCGTCAATCGCCAGGGGCACATTGAGCACCAGGTAGAGCTTCCAGGGGAGGGGTCTGAGCCAGCGGCGCACCAGGGGGAAGAGCACTCCGCCCAGCAGAACCGAGCCATAGATGGCCATGCAACGCTGACAGAAAGCCATTTGATAGCCTAAGATGAAAAAGCTTCGCTCCGGCATCTGGTGGCAGAGGAACCTGTACACAAAATAGATGATCTGGGCAGGGAGCCTCCAGGCTATTGCCATCAGGAACGGCGCCAGGACCGGCAACCCCGCGTAGAGGGCCACCATCCCATTCACCGTCCACAGCCAATGCCTGGCCATCTGATAGATCAGCCGATCCAAAAAGATGACCAGATCGCGAGTCCATCCGGTGATTTGTTCGTCCGAGCGCGATGCCAGAGAGGTGTTTTTCATAGTCGTTCCCACAACCAGTGGGGCGCCGCTCCGCTGAGTAGGGCGTTCAGCCACTGGAAGGCGTCGGTCACCAGGAGCAGTCCTATGGCTATCAGGAAGGCGCCGCTCACCAGCGACATAACCTTCAGGTAGCGGTTCCAGCGACGAAGCTGTTCCACCGCGACGGTGAGCAACAAGGCCACGGCGAGGAAGGGTAAGCCCAGTCCGGCCGAATATGCAGTTAGGAAGAGCACAGCCCTGCCCAGCGATTGGGCATCGAGGGCCAGGGTGAGGATGGCCCCTAAGAGGGGCCCCACGCAGGGGGTCCAGCCAGCAGCGAAAGTCATGCCGATGAGCAAAGAGCGCAGGTAGCTGGGATCCCGCCCCGTCCCCCATTCCATCCGCGCTTCCATGGCCAGGAAGGGTATCCGCACCAGGCCAGTGGTGTGCAGGCCGAAGAGGACCAGCAATACTCCTCCTGCCTTGATCAGTAGGGGTGTAAGCCGGGCCATCACCTGGCCCAGCAGCCCCACCGGGGCGCCGAAGGCCAGGACGAATATCAAAGTGAAGCCCAACACGAAAAAGAGCGCATGGCTGAAGGCCACACCCCGAGAGGGAAAGGACTCTCCGGTCACCACCGATCCGGTCAGGTACCCCATGTAGACCGGCACCAGGGGCAGCACGCAGGGGGAGATGAAGGATAGAAGGCCGGCCAGGAAGGCCAGTGGCAGGGTCAGGCTGTCAGGCGTCATCTGCCCATCCCAGAGGTCTTGCCTTCGGCCGCCTGTGCCTGATCAGATGCAGGCAGGCGAGCTTGGAGCTCTTTGATCTCCCGCTCCAGCGCGCGCTCTCGCCGAGACAAATACACAAGATATAGGAAAGTCCCCGCCCAGACTACTCCGTAGGCGGCTGCAAGATAGCCCATCAAGCCCCCCTTTCCTCCAAATGCTCACGCAGCGACGCGATCTCCCGACGGAGACATGCCAGCCGCAGCCGGTGACGGAGCAGGGCCAGGTAGAGCAGGGTGAAAGCCCCCGCTGACACCAGCAGTGTGGCCAGCATTCGAGGTGTGAGCCAGCCCATCACGGGGTGCATCCCCCGCCACCAGAAGATGACCAGGAAGGTCATGGGAACGCTGACGAAGGCCGGGATGGTGTACACCGCTGCCAGGCGCGCACCTTGCTCCGGGTCGTCAATCCCGCTGCGCAGCATGAAGTAGGCCAGGTAGATCAGCCACAGGATGGCTGCTGTGGTCAAGCGCGGCTCCCAGGTCCACCAGGTATTCCAGACCGACTTGGCCCATATAGAGCCGGTCAGGATGGCTATGGTGATGAAGGTGAAGCCGATCTCCACCGAGGCCCGCGACAGGTTGTCAAATCGCGCTTCTCCCTGCCCCAGGTACAGAATGCCCCCTACCAGGCTCACGAAGAGGGCTAGGAATCCCACCCAGGCGGTGGAGACGTGAAAGTAGAAGATGCGCTGCAGGTGGCCCATGGTGGCCTCCGTCGGGGCCCAGCCAAGAGCCATGAAGAGTGCCAACAGGATGCCGACGCCCGCTGCTCCGTCCAGGATCACTTTAGCCTCCCAGCCTAATGTCACTACCTTTCTTATTCCAGGAGTGCGGGCGGAAGAAGCCTGCCGCTTCACGACAGGCGAACTGTCGTGAAGCCCTCCTGATAACAAGATGACAAGAAGTGGCACTTGAGCAACTACAGGTTTCCAACCTGTAGACGCCCGTCAACTAACGCGCCTCGCCCCGACCCTCCTCCCCTCCCCTCAAGCCATGCCCTCGCGGTTGCTTAGCGGCAGGCCCTGGTCAAACCGCCAGTGGCTGATTGGTCCAACACTACACCTTTCCAAGGTGTAGTGTGCGCCGGGTATCCTGGCCAATTCTCAGCCGGCTGACTACGGATTGTGGGCTATCTCATTCCTCCACCACGTAGTCGAACAGCACGTAGGCCAGGGCCACGAAGATCAGGTCAAAGCCGATCAGAATCTGAAGCCAGTGGCTCACTCCAGCCAGGGTGTCCCCATCTAACAGGCCACCTGTGGCCTTGACCGCGGCCAGGAGCAGGGGCATGACCACCGGAAAGAGAAGCACCGGCAACAGCACCTCCCGGGTGCGTGTATTGGCAGTCAGGACTGAGAAGAGAGTGCCCACCCCGGCGTAGCCGCCCGTGCCCAAAGCCGTTATCAGCAGCAGATCCGCTCGGATCAGGTTCAGGTTGAAGAGTGCCGAGGCCAGGGGTAGAGTGATGGCCTCGGTGAGGGAGATGAAGAGCCAGTTGGAGAGCCATTTGGCCAGGTAGATGGCGCTGCGATCCGTAGGACTCAGGAGCAACCCATCCAGGGAGCCCTGATCCTTCTCCAGGACAAAGGAGCGATTGAGGCCCAGCATCCCGGCGAAGATGAAGGCTACCCACAAGGCCCCCGGCACCACCTCCCGCACATTGCCCACGCGCAGTTCGAAGGCCAGGTTGAAGATGAGGATCACCAGCGCGGCGAGGGCGAACATCGCGCTCAAGAGCTCCTTGGTCCGCCACTCGGCCACCACATCCTTCCACACGATAGCTCCCACGATCCGCCACCAGCTCATCCGCCTCTCTCCGCCCTCTCGTAGCGCGCTGCCAACGCCACTTCATCCAGATCCGATGTGGGCACCTCATCCATAATCCGTCCTTCGATGAGCATCGCCACCCGGTCGGCCAGGGCCACTCCCCGCTCCAGATTGTGGGTGGTCACCACCACCGTCCGCTCTCGGCAGCGCAGGACGGCCAGCATCTTACGGAGCACCACCACGGCCTCCTGGTCCAGGCCAGCGTAGGGCTCGTCCAGGAGCAGAAGGGGTGGGTCGTGCAGCAGAGCCCGGACAATTGCCAGTCGCTGCTTCATGCCTCGGGAGAATGTGCGCACCAGATCATCCCGTCGGGCCGTCAGTCCCACCCAGGAGAGGGCGGCGCTGACCTCCGCCCTGGCCTCCGATACGCCGTACAGCCGGGCGTAGAAGCGCAGGTTCTCCTCAGCGGTGAGCTCCTCGTACAGCAGTGGTTGGTGGGAGACAAAGCCCATGAGCCGCCGCGCTGCTGCGGGCTGCCGGGCAAGGTCGTAGCCGCCGACCACCACCCGCCCCTCCGTCGGACGGGTGAGGGTGGCCAGAATGCGCATCAGGGTGGTCTTTCCCGCCCCATTGGGCCCCACCACCGTCAGGAACTCGCCCCGCTTGACATCCAGGTCAATCCCCCGCAGGGCGGCCTGCGATCCGAAGTTCCTGGTCAGGCCCCGAACCTCAATCATGGCCATTGTTTGGTCTGATAGTCTGGTTGATCCAGTGGTCAGGTGATGTCCAGATCCGACCAGGTAACCACCGACAATCGTTTCTGTGTGTTGGGCTGGCAGCTCCTGGTCAGGACAGGCACATTATGCCACAACGAGGGGCGTCTGTCAATCGGTAGATGATACAGACAGAGGGCTTTGTCCTGCCTCTGGACAGAACAAAGCCCTCGCCTGCGCAGCCTTTTATTCGTCTGGACGGAGCCGCCTACTCGGTGCTCGTCAGCATGACCTGGCTGCCCTCTTCCTCTTCAGCGGGCATGATCGTCACGCTCACCGACTGGCCCTCTTTGGTGAACTGCATCATGGCCATGGCTTCCGTCTGCGTCGTCTCCCCCTCCTGGGTCCAGCCCGCAGTCGCCATCTCCCTCTCATAGAAGACAACCACGTCCTCCATCGGGCTGGCGGTGGTGTACATGGTCATGGTGCCCATGGCCATGGTGACCTGGGCATCAGGCATCATAGGGAACTCGCCAGCTGCGCCGATCTCCTCAGCGGTGGCTGGCGGCTCGATGGTGATGGAAGCATTAATGTCGTAGATTTCCCACGACCAGTCGCTGACGCCTTTGCCCCCCTCGGGACCAATGTCCTCGCCCTCCAGGTGCCAGGTATATTTGACCACGAAGCGATCCTCTTTAGATATCCAGACTTCACCGCGGGCCGCTGTCACCCCGCCCATGGACTCGGCCATCATCTCGGCCAGGGCGCTTTCGTCAAAGGCGTAGTGCTCGCAGGGCACCCCGTTGACCTCCTTGTCAGGCCGGATTCGCTTGAAGCCTTCCATGCCACCGACGAACTGCTCGGTATCCCAGAAGCCGAAGCCAAAGGCAGCGAAGCCCTGCTGCTCATCCATCTGCATCTGCATCCACCCCTCGCCGGTGTTCAGCCAAGTGGTCTTCTCGATGGCTATCGACTCCATGGTCTGGGGTTCTCCCCCTTCCTCGGCGCTGGTGATGAGGATACGCTCGCTGGGAGGCTCGACGATGTACTCCCCGCGGATCTCCGCCGAGCCCGAGGTAGTCTTGCCCTCCTCTGTGCCCTGCCCCTCCATCGTCAGGAGCATCCGGTAGGTCTCGATCCAGTCGGGGATATCGGCGACTTCGAACTCCTCTTCCTCGACCGGCTCCGTGGGGGCAGAGGTCGCGGTCGGCAGGGGAGCTTCTTCCTTCTCCTCCTCGGGCACCAGCGTCACCGTTGGTTCGATCACCGGAGTTGCCGTCGGCTCGATCATTGGAGTCGCTGTCGGTTCGATCACCTCCGCCACCATCTCTTCGGCTGTGGCCTCAAGCTCCACAGCCTTCTGGACCGCCTTCTCCTTCACCTCGCCGGTGAGGGCACAGGCTATCAGGGGCAGGGAAAGGACCAGCATGAGCAGAAGCAGCGGGTACAGTTTCTTCATCGAGTGTGCCTCCTTTCAGTCTTTCAGTGCGCCTCGATCTCAGCTCTGCGGAATACTCTCTTTTCGCTTAACGGGGCGGGATTGTACACCAGAGCTGGGAACTTGTCAAACTGCTGGGCGAGGGGGAGCGTTACACATTGTACCTTTATCTCACGGGGGCTAGCCAACTTCATATCCGCCCACGTTGGGAGCCCCGAGGGCCTTTTTGCGAACTCCCTACTCCCTGCAAGCGGGACGGGTTTCCCCGCTGTCAAATGCTCCCGTCCCCGGACGTTTCCTCTCCCTGGTGGTATTACAAAACAAAGGGCTTTGTCCTGCCTCTGGACAGAACAAAGCCCTTGCCTGCGTAGCCCTTTATTCGTCTGGACGGAGCCGTGTACTCGACCTCGACTCTTTGCTTAGTTCAACCTTACTGGGCAGGTTAGGAGACTGCCGGGGTGTGATTCTCTTTGCGCGGCCCACATTAGAACTCTTCGTCGTTTCCGAACTGGCCGCTTCCTCCTTGATGCCGATTTCTCGAGATCCATTGGTGAATGTGCTGGGAGAAGGTTGGAAAATCACTGGCCCTTATTGAAGCCAACAGCTCATGTTCCCCGCTTGTCAGGCAGAAGCTCTGACCGAGGTATCCCGTGCGAACAGCCTCAAGAGGGTTTTCAAGTAGTTGGCAGCGGAAGCTCTGATTGACGATGGCTGCGGAGATCAGGCGGTGAAGCTCCCTGTATTCCATAAGTCCATTCTTGCCCTTCATTTGCTTTCCTCCGCGCTTGAGCGCTGCGAACAGGTTCTGGCGTTGCAGCACCCGTTCCCACACGCCCCCACCTTCTGCGTTGGACATTCCCTCGTCTCGTGCCGGGGACAGCTCCCCCCCTCTGGTCAAGTCCCAGTGGCTTCACCACTTTCGCTTGTCCAGCAGTACCCCTATCCGGAGAAGTCTGCCTTCTATGCTCATCCCTCGAACTGCTCAAGTTCCTGTCCTCCTTGACGTTCAACCCTTCCCACCGTGACGGCGCTGGTATTATGGTCTCTGCTGACCCCTGTCGCCTCAGCCCAACCTCTCGATTGGGGTTACCACCTCCGTGGCCTGGCGGCAGGCCCTGTGCCCAGAAGGGGCTACAGGGCAGGTCTCCCCAGGTAAGAACGTTGACTTTCCTTGCACACCTGCCCCATTTACCACACCAGCTCTGTGCCCAGGAAGGGCTACAGGGCCAGCCCTTGATTGCATGGGGCTTCGTTGTCTCTTGCCAACTCGCCCGACTGGCATGGCCTCATATGGGGTTCGTCTTCCTCAAAGCCTGCCCTGAGCGAAGCCGAAGGGTCGCAATTTTGCCTCCGGCTTCCTTCAGACCCCACCTCACGGTGACGCCCTTGCCCTTGGCTAACGGTTGGTGCAATCAACCTCCGTCAGAGACTTTCACTCCTTAGCCAACGCCCCTGCTGGGCGCACAAGAAACAGCCACGAGCCAAAGCTCGGGGCGGATCAAGCCAAGCCCGCCGAAACCAGGCTGCTGTGACCTGTCTAGCTGGTGGCTCGGGGCGCTGCGAGCACCCTTGAACTGCACAGGGGCACCCCAAGCGGCTCAAAGGCCGCTTGGGGACCCCGTCCTGGCGCTTCGAGCCCCAGGCTCACTATCTCTCCACCCGCGCCAGGCACTCCTCCAGGAAGGCCTTCCCCTGGCTCAGTGCCTCCTCGCGGTCGTCGTCGGCATAGATCTCCAGCATGAGGGGGCCTTCGTAGCCTAACCTGACCGCTTTGCGAACACAGGCGCACAAGTTGGCCTCTCCCTGGCCCAGCAACACCTCCGTGCCCAGCGCCTCCGGTTGGGTGGGCCGCAGGCCATCCTTGCAGTGGACGCCAAATAAGCGGGGTGCGACCTCATCGAGGGCCGACAGCGGGTCGTCGGTGTCATACAGGATGATGTTGGCCGGGTCGAAGTTCACCCCCACGTTGTCCAGCCCCACCCGGCCAATGAAGCCCATCAGCGCCCGTCCGCTCTCCTGCCCCGTCTCCAGCCCGAATCTGAGCCCCAGCTCTGCGCAGTGCTGCCCCAATTCCCTTACGATGTCCACCAATGCGCCGTAGTCGGGATCCTTGGGATCGTGTGGTGGCTCGCCAATGTGGGTTGTGACGTAGCGGCAGCCGATGGCGGCAGTGAAGTCAATCACCTTATGGCTGTAGGCCACCCGCGCGGCGCGGAACTCCCGCGGCACATAGCCCACGGTGCGTCGCACGGTGGGCCAGTCATCGTACCGCTCCCCCTCGTGGACGATAGTGGTGGCAGCAGCTCGAACCCCTGCCTCCTCCAGCAGGGCCCTGAACCTCTGGACCCCCTCCTCGCTGTAGAACTCCCCTGGAAGCTGGCTCACCTGAGCCACCGCCAGGCCCAATTCCTTGATCGCTGGCAGGGCCTTTGCCGGGTCACTGAAGCCCGTGCATTCCATGTAGACGCCAATCTCATTGTTGGCCACGGAAGCAACCCCTCTTTCGTCTACATTTTTGCTCTAAAATCGAAATCCTCCCCGGCGATGAGGATGGGAGGCATAAAGTAGTCCTCCAAGCCCTTGAGTACTTCCTCATCCTGCACCAGTTCCTCAAAGAGCCGCCATTCCTTTCGCGAGAATTTGCTCCGCCTGGGGCGGCTGTGGTCCAGGATCATCACTGCCCCATTGAGCGCTGCCCTGGCCTTCTCAATGTCACCCGCCAGGGCCCACGCCAGGCCCAGAAGCATCATGCGACGTGAAGTGATCTCCCCCTGGTTGACCCGACGGGCCAGTTCGTTGAGCGCCTGCTGGACCAGGCCCACGCGCAGACAGGCCTCCGCCCAGTCATCGTGTCCCTCCTCATAGTTGTTGGGGTCCATGTCGGCCAGGCGTCGCCACTGACGCTGAGCGGCATATTCGTCACCCCGCTGATGATCCATGAGCCCCAGGTGGAAGAGATAGCGAAGTCGGTTCCGCTCCCGCCGTAGGTAGGAGTGCGCCTGCCTGTAATCCCCGGCCTCGATGAACATCCTGTAGACCTCTGGAAGGGTGGACTGCGTCTCCGGGTCCAGGCGGCGGGCCTTCTCCCAGGCCGCCACCGCCTCCTCGTACAGATCTTGCTCTTTGTACGACTGGAACAGATAACGATAAGCGAAGGCCACATCTTCGTCGGCGGCCCCCTCCAGTTCTACTGCCCGCTGCAAGCAGGCTTCGCCCTCCTCGTACCGCTTGAGCCATAGATACTGGGCCCCCAGCGTGATCCATCCCCAGATGTTGTCCGCATCCGCCTGCGCAATCCCCTGGAGGCGGGACAGCCCTTCCTCCACCTGCCCCCTTTCGATCAGCAGATTGGCGATCTCCGTCCGCCGCACCAACTCCTCCTCGGGGAAGAGGGCGATCAGCTTCTCCTCCAGCTCAATGGCCTGATCGTGGCTCCGTTCCCAGCGCAGCACCTCCAGCAGCTCCTGGGCGGCCTGGTGGAGCAGTTCCTCCAGATCGGGCCGCCCCTGGAGGGTTTCCGGTGAGAGCTCGCTCAGCCGCTCGATGATGCGGGTGTAGGTGGTGATGGCCTCCTCGTGACGGCCGGTCAGACGAGCGGCACGCGCTTGAGTGTAGAGATCCTGGTAGCTATCCGACAGCCTCATGACGTCTTTTTCTCCTTCTGAAAGATAGGGTTTTCCTTATTGGACTTGAGCCAGCGCAGAGGCACACTCAGCGATGGCCCCACCTCCGCGACGAGCATCCCTGCCAGTATCAGCGCACAGCCGGCCCAGCGGCGTGGCCCCAACCTCTCCCCTGCCAGGAGGTAGGCAAACAGGGCGGCGAAGACCGGCTCCATGGCGAAGATGAGCGCCGTGTGCGTGGCACTGGTGAAACGCTGGGCCACACTCTGCACCCCGAAGGCCAGCGAGGTGGCCAGCACGCCGGTGAAGAGCGCGGCCCAGAGCACCTGCCGGGAGAGGGGAGGCCAGGGCCACTCTGCCGCCCTGGAGATCAGGGCACTGATCAGAGCCACAGTTCCGATCTGGATGGCGGTGAGCACCCGAGGCTCAATGCAGGGGGCGAAAGTGCCCACTGCCAGAATGTGCAGGGCGAAGGCCAATGCACAGCCCAGGACCATGAGATCGCCCCAGGCTACAGACATGGTGGGGCCAAGGGCGAGTAACGCCAGGCCGCCCGTGGCCAGCACAACTCCCACCTGCGCGGCTGGCGGTGGCGTCCGTCGCCAAAGAATAGCCCCCAGCAGGGGGACGAAGACCACCGATAGGCCGGTGATGAATCCCGCCTTCGCCGCCGTCGTGTGGCGCAGCCCTATTGTCTGCAGGCCATATCCCGCCAGCAGAGCCAGCCCGACCAGGCTCCCCGCCCCTAACTCAGCCCGGCCCAGGCTGCGGGAGCCGGCCCCTCCGGACCGCTGTCTCACCCAGAGGAAAGGCGCCAACGACAGCAGGGCGAAGCTGAAGCGCAGGCTCAGGAAGGCGAAGACCGGGAAGTGGGCCACGGCCTCCTTGACCATGACGAAAGTCGCGCCCCAGATGAGGGTCACCCCTAACAGCGCCAGGTCCGCCTGCCAGAAACGGGCTCCGATCTTACCTCTCTCCATGGTAGAATCTACCCACGGCGCTGAAACAGCGTATGATTATAGTGGCAAGGGGTCGAAAGCGCAAGGGAGCGTGCCGACAGATTTTGCATGCACCCAAGCGGGGCTGTTGGTACCCCTCAGCGGTTGCGCCCCTTATGAGGACCGACGCAGGATGAGAGGCAAGTACACGTTATACTCTTCCCACACGGTGATGTACTCCGCCTTCGTCTCTGTGTCGCTTCCGCCCGGCCCACTCACCGTCAGAGTGACAGTGTAGACGCCTGCCACCATGTAGGTGTGGGTGGAGCTCTCCAGCGTGCTGGTCATGCCATCCCCAAAGTCCCACAAGCTGGCGGTGTAATCGCCGGTGGATGTGTTGGTAAAGACCACCGTAAGCGGGGCCACCCCAGAGGTGGGCGAGGCGATGAAGCCTGCCTGCACCGGGGCATAGACAGTGATGTAGCTCGTGCGGATCAGGGTGTCGATGCCACCCGGCCCGCTGACCATCAAGACCACAGTGCAGACCCCCGCTGTTGTGTAGGTATGGGTCGGGCTTTCCAGCGTGCAGGTCACGCCGTCCCCAAAGTCCCACAGGCTGGCGGTGTAGTCGCCGGTGGAGGTATTGATGAAGGCCACCGTCAGCGGGGCCAGGCCGGAGGTGGGCCAGGCGGTGAAGGCTGCCTGCACCGGGGTGTAGACAGTGATGTAGTTCCCGCGGGTCAGGGTGTCGTTGCCACCTGGCCCGCTCACTGTCAGAGTGACAGTAAAGAAGCCACCGACGGCGTATGTGTGCGTGGGGCTCTCGAGCGTGCTGGTCACCTCGTCGCCAAAGTCCCACAGGCTGGCGGTGTAGTCACCGGTCGAGGTGTTGGTGAAGACTACAGTCAGCGGGGCCAAGCCGGAGGTGGGCGAAGCGGCGAAGTCGGCTTGCACAGGGACCGGGTTCACGGTGATGTAGCGGGTGCGGGTCACGGTATCACTACCGGCGGCGTTGCTCACCGTCAAGGTCACGGTGTAAACCCCCGCCGCCGTGTACGTGTGGGTTGGGTTGGGCAGGTCGCTTATCTCCCCATCGCCAAAGCGCCATAGGTAGGTCAGCGTGGGGTCGCCGAGCGGCGTGGTGGTCGTGGTGTCAGTGAAGGCGACGGTCAGCGGGCGGAATCCCTCGGTGGGGTAAGCGGTGAAATCCGGCGTCGGCGGGCTGTAGATGATCACGGTACCTGTCGCCGCGCCTGAGCCGGCGAAGTTGGTCGCTGTCAGCACGACAGTGTAGGAACCAGGACTGGCGTAGGTATGAGTGGGGCTTTCCAAGGTGCTGGTCACACCATTGCCGAAGGACCAGATGTAAGTGGTAGTGCCGTTGGTGACGGTGGTGTTGGTGAAAGCGGTGGTTTGGCTCAGCCAGTCAGGGCTGCTGGAGGTGAAGGCAACAGCGTAGATGGTCACGGCGCCGGTGGCGACACTGCTCCCGGCATCGTTGGTGGCACTGAGGACGACAGTGTAGGTACCGGGAGCGGTGTAGGTGTGGGCAGGGCTGACGGCGGTGCTGGTAGCCCGGTCGCCAAAAGCCCACAGGTAGGAAACGCACCCGGTGACGAAGGTGGTGTTGGAGAAGACTGTCTCCTGTCCTACCCAATCGGGGCTTGAGGAAGTGAAAGAAGCGACGGGTGAGGACGGCATTAACTCGTCGGCCCCAATGTCGTAGCCGAAGCACAGAGGGCGGGATTCACTGTCAATGTCAGTGGTCACGTGCGCATCCACGCCAGCGTCAATCGCCGCTGAGTCAGGGCCAATGTGGTAGTCACCTACCGCCGGGTTGATGAACCTCGGATCGCCACTGAGGTTGTTGGTGCAAGAGGCCCCACCGCCGCAGAGAGTGCCGCTGTTGAAGAAAAGAGTGTGGTCGGCGACGATGTTGCTGCCCCAGAAACCGCCGAGCGTGTGGGAAGCCACGATGGTGTTGATGAGAACAGCCGCGCCGCCGCTGGTTGTCAGGGCATAGTTGCCGTTGTCAGCGAGGGTCCAGTGGCGGGCGGTGAGTGTGCCGCCGGAGAGGTAGACGCCTTCGTACGTGGAGGTACTGTTAGCGATGATGTCGTTGGTCCCAATGACTGTGCCCCCGGCGATGGCCACTGCGCTGCCAGAGGTGCCCGCCGTGTTGCTGATGATGGTATTGTTGCTCAACGTGATGATGCCATCGGAGACATACAGCGCGCCGCCCCTGCCCTGGGTCGAGTTGCTCTGGAAGTGATTGCGGTCCAAGGTGGTGGTGCCCCCTCCCACATACATCCCTCCGCCCCCGAAATTTGATGAGTTGTCCTCGAAGGTGTTACAGTTCAAGATGACTGCGCCTTCGCCCACATACACACCACCGCCGTAACCAGCCCAGTTGTCGTGAAAAGTATTGCTACTCACGACGGTGCTGCCGGCCGCGTATACGCTACCGCCATAGCGCGCAGCCTGGTTGTCTTCGAGAAAGTTATCACTCATAGTGACGATGCCGCCAGCCAAATACACTCCACCACCATCCCATCCGCTCGAGTTCCCCCGAAAGACGTTCCCTCTCAGGATGAGGGTGCCGCTTCCGCCGTATACCCCGCCGCCCCTACCAATACCCCAGGCCCTATTGTTCTGCAACCAGCTATCCCGCAGTACCACCGTGCCGGTCAAGATGTAGACGCCGCTACCTTGAGCATCCTCGGTATAGCCCCGCTGTATCGTCAGCCCCGCCAGCGTGATGGTTGCTATGCCGGTGCCGTCGATGTAGACTCCCCGGCGGCGGGCCGCACTTTCAGTGTCTATCACGGTGGGCCGGGTAAGGGGATACGAGTTGACCCAGTCCGCGGTGGTGTAGCCCCCGGTGAGGGTGATGGCCCTGTTGATGTAGACCACCTGGAAGCCGGTGCTGGTGTACACGCCCTGGGCTACTTTGATCGTGTCGCCATCGGAAGCAGCGTCCACGGCGTCTTGGATGGCCGCGTAGCAGGGACTGACCCCAGCGCAGTCTCCCCCTGGAGCGACGTAGCGGACCGTTGGCCCCTGAGCCAGGGCTACCCGCAATCCTGGCATCCCCATGGCAGAGGAGAGCAGAAGCAGGCTCGCCGCTAGCATAGCCAGAGCCAGCAGGACAGGAAATGCGATGGATACATAGCGCCCGCCAGTCATTCTTGCCCTCCCCTTCTTCTCTGATGGCGAATCTCGTCCAGCAACCGGTATTTCCGATGCTTGTTCGGCAATACCGTAGTGCATGACCGTCTGTTCCCGCTCCCCATCTCCTCCACCGCAATCCGCTCCTCACACGGCACGCCCGCATGACAGAAACACCAAAGCGAAGGGGGAGAGCCCCAGGACGCCCCCTCCAGACCTCGGCTCCCCATTGACGAGAATATCACCAAATGCGCTGGTTGTCAAGGCAGTCTGGCAGCCTCCATTCTCCCTTCTCGCTCTTGCCGGTAGGCCACCAGCTTGTTGAGAGCATTCATGTAGGCCCTGGCGGAGGCGACGATGATGTCGGTGGAGGCGCCATGACCGCTGAAGATGCGACTGTCACTCCGGATGCGAATGGTCACCTCACCGGGGGCGTCAATACCGTCGGTGACAGCTTCGATGGAGAACTCAATGAGGTCGTTGGGCACATTGATGACCCGGTTGATGGTCCGGTACACGGCGTCCACCGGGCCGGTGTCCAGATTGGCACCCACCTGCACCTCACCCTCCGGCGTGCGGATGCACACCGAGGCCGTGGGCACCAACGTGCCCGTCCGCTCGAACATATTTCAGCCTGCCTCGGCAGGCACGATTTCCAGCCCCGACAGGCCCATCTGAAGCACCCGCATGGCCGCCGACACGACCTCGTGGCCGATCCTGTCCTTCTCGATGGCGCACAGCCGTCAGCCCATGCTCACCGTCCCACCTGGCGTGAGGCCACCAGCTTGTTGAGGGCATTCATGTAGGCCCTGGCGGAGGCAACGATGATGTCGGTGTCGGCTCCCTGACCGGTGAACACTCGCCGCCGTCGCGACTCGGGCACCTCGTCAGTGGCCTCGACACGGATGGTAACATGACCCACGGCGTCGATCCCTTCTGTCACAGCTCGCACAGCGAACTCGGTCAGTTTGTTCGGCACATCGATGACCCGGTTGATGGCTCTGCAGACGGCATCCACCGGGCCATTACCGATGGCGGCGTCGAAGAGCTCCTCGCCATTGGGCAGACGGATGCGCACCGTAGCTGTAGGCATACTGTGATCCCCACTGGAGACCTGAACGTGCACCAGGTCGTAGGCCACACCGATGGTCCGCACCTCGTCAGCCACGATGGCCTCCAGATCGCGATCTCCCACCGTCTTTTTCTTGTCCGCCACCTCCAGGAAGCGCTCGTAGATCTGATTGAAGCGCTCGTCATCGTCGAAGACGTAGCCCAGTTGTTCGAGTCGGTGACGTAAGCCGTGGCGTCCTGAACGGGCAGAGAGGATGATCTCCGACTCGGGCACTCCGATGTCGCGTGGGTCGATGATCTCGTAGGTAGTGCGCTCCTTGAGGAACCCATCCTGATGGATACCGGAGGAGTGGGCAAAGGCATTGGCCCCTACGATGGCCTTGTTGGGCTGGACGACAAAGCCGGTCAGATCGCTCACCCGCCGGCTGATGGGGTAAATCAGCCGGGTGTCGAGCCTGGTTTCCAGACCAAAGAAATCCTTGCGCGTGCGCAGGGCCATGACCACCTCCTCCAGCGAGGTGTTGCCCGCCCGCTCGCCCAGGCCATTGATTGTGCACTCGACCTGACGTGCGCCGTTGAGCACGCCAGCCAAGGCATTGGCCGTGGCCATCCCCAGATCGTTGTGGCAGTGGACGCTCACGGTCGCCTTGTCGATGTTGGGCACGTTGTTCATGATGCCGGCGATGAGCCGTCCGAACTCCTGGGGTGTGGTATAGCCTGTGGTGTCGGGGATGTTGACCACTGTAGCCCCGGCATCGATCACGGCTTCGATCACTTTATAGAGGTACTGAGGATCAGCCCGCCCGGCATCCTCGGGGTAGTACTCCACGTCATCCACGAAACGGCGGGCATGCCTGACGGCCGCTACTCCCTGCGCCAACGCCTTCTCACGGGTGGTACGCAGTTTGTACTGGATATGAATATCGGAAACGCCCAGGCCGGTGTGGATGCGAGGCCGTGCTGCAGGCTGGAGCGCTTCTGCTGCTACGTCAATGTCCTCAGGCAGAGCCCGGGTAAGACCGCAGATGATACAGCCCCGTATCTCAGATGAGATGCGCTTCACTGCCTCAAAATCGCCCGGTGAGGAGATAGGGAAACCGGCTTCGATGACGTCTACGCGCATGCGTTCCAGCATGCGGGCGATCTGGAGCTTTTCGTCCACGTTGAGGGCCGCTCCCGGCGATTGCTCCCCATCGCGCAGAGTGGTGTCAAAGATGCGTACTACACCATCGTCCATCATTACCTCCCTCAAATCTCAAATGTCAAGGTAAGCATTCAGCGGTGAGCAATCAGCCCTCACCCTTGGAACAGGCGGACTGATAGCTGATGGCTGAGCCCTTACAGCAGCGAATGCTCACGCCGTTTATCCAGAAGTTGAAAGCTGAACGCTGATGGCTGAATGCTTACTCGTCACTTGGCCTTGAGCCAGGGCATCATAGCCCTCAGCTCGGCCCCCACCTTTTCGATGGGATGCTGCTTCTCCCTCTCGCGGAGCAGGTTGAAGGAGGGCCGTCCGGCCACGTTCTCCAGGATCCAGGAGCGGGCGTAGGTGCCGTCCTGGATGTCGGCGAGGAGCTGACGCATCGTGGCCCGCACATGGTCGTCAATGACCCTGGGGCCCGCGGTGTAGTCCCCGTGCTCGGCGGTATCGCTCACCGAGTAGCGCATGTACGACAGACCCCCCTCGTAGATGAGGTCTACGATCAGCTTCAGTTCGTTGAGGCACTCGAAGTAGGCGATCTCCGGCTGATAGCCGGCCTCCACCAGCGTCTCGAAGCCGGCCTTGATGAGCGCCGTCACGCCGCCGCACAGCACTGCCTGCTCACCGAAGAGGTCCGTCTCCACCTCCTCCTGGAAGGTGGTCTCGATCACCCCCGCCTTGGTGCAGCCCAGGCCTCGTGCGTAGGCCAACGCCAGCTCCTTGGCCTGGCCCGTCACATCCTGATAGATGGCCAGGATGGCCGGGACGCCCTTGCCCTCCTCGAACATCTCCCGCAGCCGGTGGCCGGGGCACTTAGGGGCGATCATGGTCACATCCACATCCTCCGGGGGGATGATCTGGGAGTAGTGGATGTTGAAGCCGTGGGCGAACATGAGCATCGCGCTGGACTTCAGACTAGGCGCTACCTCCTCACGGTAAATCTGGGGCTGCACGTGATCTTGGGCCAGCATCATCACGATATCCGCCCCAGCTACCGCTTCGGCGTCCAGCTTTACGGTGAGCCCCGCCGCCTCCGCTTTAGGCCAGGACTTGCTGCCCTCATACAGTCCCACCACCACATCGCAGCCGCTGTCCTTAAGGTTGAGCGCGTGGGCGTGCCCCTGGCTGCCGTAGCCGATGACGGCGATGGTCTTGCCCTCCAGGAGGCTGAGATCCGCGTCCTGGTCATAATAGATCGTTGCCATGATGGTTTCCTTTCCACTCTATGAGCAACAAGTCACGGGCAATGAGTAACGGGTAGGGGGCCTTCCCCCTCGTTCCTCATCACTCATTGACTCGTTACTCATTACCTCACTCCATTGCTGCCGCGCAGCATGGCCACCCGTCCGGTGCGCACCATCTCCTTGATGCCGTAGGGCCGCAGGAGGGCGACGAAGCTTTCCACCTTGTCCTCATTACCCGTGATCTCGATGGTCAGCGAGTTGGCGGCCACATCCACCACCTGAGCTCGGAAGATGTCCACCAGTTGCAGAATCTCCGCCCGGTGGTGGGGAGCAGCGTGGGCCTTGATCAGCACCAGTTCGCGGATCACAGTGGGCTCAGCGGTGACATCGGTCACCTTGGTGACGTTGATCAGCTTGTACAGTTGCTTGACCACCTGCTCGATGGTGGGGTCATCCCCCTCGGCGACGATGGTCATGCGGGAGATGCCAGGCGTCTCGGAGTGCCCTACGGTGAGCGACTCGATGTTAAAGTTGCGGCGGCGGAAAAGGCTGGCCACCCGATTCAGCACGCCGGGCTTGTCCTCCATCAGGGCTACAAGTGTGTGTCGCATCAGATCGCTCCTTTCACTTCAGAGGGCACCGGACGCCGGATCATATTGGAGATAGAACCGCCAGCCGGCACCATGGGATAGACATTCTCCTCCTGCTCGACGCGGAAGTCAATCACCATCGGCCCATCGTGGGCCATTGCCTGCTCGATGGCCGGCCGCACCTGATCCTTCCTGGTGATGGTGAGGCCTTTGATGGAGTAGGCCTCAGCCACCTTGGCGAAGTCGGGTCCCAGGAGCGGGGTCCCGGAGTAGCGGCCCTCGAAGAAGAGTTGCTGCCACTGGCGCACCATGCCCAGATAGCCGTTGTTGAGGATGGCGATCTTCAGAGGCAGCTTCTCTTGGGCCACCGTGGCCAGTTCCTGGATGTTCATCTGGAAGCCGCCGTCCCCTGCCACCACCCACACCAGCTCCTGGGGGCGGCCCGTCTTGGCCCCGATGGCTGCTGGCAGGGCGAAGCCCATGGTGCCCAGACCGCCCGAGGTGTAGAGGCTGTTGAGCTGGTCGTGACAATAGTACTGGCTCTCCCACATCTGGTTCTGGCCCACATCGCTGACCATCAACGCCTGCCCCTTGGTCGCCTCGCATATCTGGCGTACCACATACTGGGGCAGGAGCTCCTCGAACTCCCGGTTGAGGATATCGCGCCGCGCTGAATCCTCACGCCATTCTGCTATCTGGGCCAGCCAGGCGGCGTGCTCTCCGGGCTCCACCAGCGGCACTAGTTCTGTCAGCACTTGCTTGGCATCTCCCACGATGGGCAGATCGGCCGGCACGTTCTTCCCGATCTCCGCCGGGTCCAGGTCAATGTGCACGATCTGGGCTTTGGGGGCAAAGGTGGCCAGGTTCCCCGTGCCCCGGTCGCTGAAGCGCATGCCGATGGCGATTATTAGATCCGCATCCTGGGTCGCTCGGTTGACAAATGCCTCGCCGTGCATCCCCTCCATGCCCAGGCACAGCTCATGGGATTCGGGGATACAGCTCTTGCCCAAGAGTGTAGTCGCCACCGGGATCCGCGTCTTCTCCACCAGCGCACGCAGCTCCTCGTGAGCGCCCGCCAGGTTGATCCCTCGCCCGGCCAGGATGATGGGTCGCTCTGCCTGATTAATCAGCGCCGCTGCCTGACGGATCTGCCGGGGGTTGCCAGTGTAGGTCGGCTTGTATCCTAGCAGGTCAACACTGTCCGGATAGCTGTACTCCGTCTCCGTAGCCTGCACGTCCTTGGCGATGTCAATGAGCACCGGTCCTGGCCGGCCTGTACGGGCAATGTGGAAGGCTTCCTTGATCGTCGTGGCCAGATCCCCTACCTTGGTCACCAGATAGTTGTGTTTGGTGATGGGCAGGGTGATGCCCGTGATGTCCGTCTCCTGGAAGGCATCCTTGCCAATGAGAGGGGTGGACACCTGGCCAGTGATGGCCACTATGGGTGAGGAATCCATGTGCGCGGTGGCGATCCCAGTCACCAGGTTGGTGGCCCCCGGGCCAGAGGTGGCGATACATACACCGACCTTTCCCGTGGCCCGGGCGTAGCCATCGGCAGCGTGGGCCGCCGCTTGCTCGTGGCGCATCAACACGAAATGGATGGGGTACTCAGGCAGTGCGTGGAACAGGTGGATGACCGCTCCGCCAGAGATGCCGAAGGCGGTGTCCACTCCCTCTGCCAGCAGGCTTTGCCATAGAATGTGCGCTCCTGTGAGTCTCATAGGGTCTTCAACCCTCCTTTCAGATATCCAATGCAAGGACGCCTTCTCTGTCTCCGTGGGGATGAGAGATGAGGAAGGCGTCCTTGCCCTCTCAGATCAGGGCAGAGCCTCAGCGCTCTACACTAAGAAAAAAACCTCCCAATTGGGAGGTTTTGTGCTGCTACTCGCTATGGCTTTATGCTTTACGTGCTTTGCTCCCTGTCGCCTCCCAACCGGCAATGGCTCCTCGTAAGTACTACGAGGAGAGCGACGAGAAGGCTAATCAAGGATAGAGTAACAGAAGCTTGAATCATTGTTCCGCAAGAAACTCTCTGTAGTCAGACTCTCAACAATATTATAGCATAGAAGGCAGAATTTGTCAAGTAGCGAATTTGACAAAAGGGGAGGATGATGATACAATGTAGTTGCTGTCAGCGAAGACCTAGGTACTCAATGACAGGAGGACCTCCGGCGAAACGACTACTGAGAGACAGTTTACAAGCAGGCAGGATTCCACGCTGACGACGTGAGCGTAAGGCTCTGCCTGCTGGCGTTCAACTAGACGTACAACAGGGGGAAGGAGGTGATGGAAGGGAAGGAAACCCAAAGTGTGTGGCTGCTCTCCCAATGGTCGGCACCTGTCTAGGTAGATAGGCCAGTCGGAGAGCCAGGGAGATTCGTAAGGAGGGGAACCGATGGGACAGAAAAAGCTTGTATCTAGAGATTTCTTACATCTATCAGCCAATGAAGAAGGAGGAAAACCAATGCAAAAGAGAAAACTCACACGCAGGGACTTTCTACGTCTATCGGCGATAACCGCAGCCGGGGCTGTGGCGGCCGCCTGTGCTGTGCCCACTCCCGTGGTGATCGAGAAGGAGGTGATCAAGGAGGTCCCGGTCGAGAAGGCGGTGATCATCGAGAAGGAGGTGCCCAAGGAGATCATCAAGGAGGTGCCGGTCGAGGTCGAGAAGATCGTCGAGAAGGAGGTCATCAAGGAGGTAGAAGTAGAGAAGCTGGTGACCCCCGAACCAGTCGTTCTGAACACCCTCGCGGGACCCGATCCGACAGGCTGGACGGCCAAGGAGTACGAGCGCTTCGAGGAGTTGACGGGGATCCACGTTGAGGTGACGACTGTCCCCTACTGGGGGCACCGCGAGAAGCTGTTGGCCGACTTCGTCGCTGGCGGCGGGGCCTACGACTTCTACGTCATTGACTGCATCGAGGTCGCGGAGTACGCCGAGGGGGGATGGGCACTGGATGTGACGGACTTTATCACGCCGGAGATGAAGAAAGATATTCTGCCCTTCGCCGCTGAGGGCATGATCTACCAGGGCAAGTGGTATGGCCTGCCCTTCATCTCTGAGTGGAAGTCCACCGTCTACAACGCCAAGATGTTCTCCGATGCCGGGTTTGACGAACTGGCCAGCACCTGGGATGAATTCGTGGCCCAGTGCAAAGCGATCCAGGACGCGGGGATTGTCAAGTACGCCACGGCCTGGTCCTGGTTCCAGGGTGAGTGTCTGATCTGCGACTTCGCAGCCATCGTGGCCTGCTTCGGCGGCGAGTTCTTCGACGAGGCAAACATGCCCCTCTTCAACAAGGGTGGGGCCGTTGATGCCCTGCAGTGGATGGTGGACAGCATCCACAAGTATGAGATCACCGATCCTGCCTCGCTGACTTTCACCGAATCGGAGGTAGACGACGGCATGCAGGCCGGCGAGATTGCTTTCTCCTTCCGCTGGGGACTGCCACTAGTAGCGCTGAACAACCCCGAGATCTCCAAGGTGGTGGATCAGTGCGCCATCGGGCTGTCGCCCTCCTACGACGGAGAGCACTCAGCCTGCGTCTCCGGCCCCATGGGGCTCTCCATCAATGCTTTCTCCAAGCACCCACGAGAGGCCTGGCAGGTGCTCAACTTCAGAGCCGGCTTTGAGGGGGCTAAGCGTAACGCTATCGGTGACGGCATCGCGCCCGGATGGGCCGCTCTGTTCACCGACCCCGATGTCGTGGAGGCCATCACTGGCCTGGACATCATGCTGGAGCAGGCCAAGACGGTCATCAACCGGCCGCGTGTGCCCTGGTACTGGGACTTCTCCGTTGTGCTTCAGGAGGAGCTGCACTTCGCTCTCACTCAGGAGAAGGAACCGCAACAGGCGTTGGATGACGCGTACGAGCGGACCCTGGCGGCCAAGGAGGAGTGGGAGGCAGGGTGATCGCCATGGCTGAGGTGTCCGCCCGTCTGCCACAGGCAGGGATGAACCTTCGGCCATAACTGCGCAGACGCCCCCGAACCTTCTCGGCCTGATCACCAACCTCACATCATAAAGCTGGTGGAAGAGCGAGCGAAGCCGGTGTGGTGGCTTCGCTCGCTCACGTCATATTTCCATATTCTACAGAAGCCGTGACTACCGACCTGCGCTGCTGAAGGGAAATGTAACTATGAAAGAACTAACCGCTGAGCGTGTCAGAGTACCGGCCACGGTTCGGAAGGAGATGACCTTCTTTGAGAGGATCCGGACAGGCCGGCTCACGAAGCGGCAGTTCGGTATACTGTTATGTCTGCCGGCCTTCCTTATGATGTTGGCCGTGCTGGGCTATCCGCTGGCCTATTCGGTCTACATCACCTTCCACAAGATGAACATTGCCCGAGCGGGTCTAGGGCCCCAGTTCGTTGGATTGAAGAACTACGCGCGCGTCTTTGAAAGGGCGGACTTCTGGAGGGCCTTCCTGCGCAGCTCCTTGTTCGTAGTGTATGACCTCTTCGTCGGCATGCCGATGGGCCTGGCCATCGCCATTCTCCTCAACCAACGCTTCAGGTTCAGAGGCATGACCCGAGCGACGATCCTGTTGCCCTATGTCCTGTCTGGTACGGTGCTCGGCCTGATCTGGAAATGGATCTACAATCCCAATCACGGCGCGCTGAATGCTCTTTTCCACCAACTGGGATTGATCTCCGAATACATCCCCTGGCTTGCCCAGCCGAGCCGCGCGCTGCACATGCTGATCTTAGTCAACCTGTGGCAGGGGACGCCCTGGGCGATCATAATGTATCTGGCTGGCTTGCAGACCATTCCCCTGGAACTGTACGATGCGGCCAAAGTGGACGGGGCATCGGCCTGGCAGACTCTCTTCAGGGTGACCCTGCCACTCATGGCCCCTATCACTTTAGCTATGCTCGTTCTGAAAACCGTCTGGACCTTCCAGGTCTTCGACATCGTATGGGTGCTCACCCGCGGCGGGCCGGCCAGCGCCACCCAGGTGGTCAGCTACTACATCTACTACTCCAGCTTCTTTCAACTGAAGCTCGGCTACGCAGCGGCCATGTCGTACGTCCTGTTGGGAATCATTCTGGTGCTGGTTTTCATCTACTACCGGCTGATTCGTCACGAAGTGGAATATTAGGGAGGTATGCGACATGGGCTTGACAAAGATGCTTAGCTTGAGGCTGCCACGACCTCGCAAGTTACTCAGATCGGTGCTAATATACTTTCTGGCGATATCGGTGATGGTCCTCTTCCTGGCTCCTATCATTTGGCTGGTCATCTCTAGCATCACTCCTCTGACTCAACTGTTGACCGTGCCCCTCAAGTGGATACCGGAGCGTCCCTCTTTTGAATACTACAAGCAAATCATTATGGCCGCCCCAAAAGCGAAGACCACGGCCTCCAATTTCAAGATTGCTGTCATGAACAGCGTGGTCATCGCTGGCGCGGTGACGATCGTCTGCTTGTTTGTAGGATCACTGGCCGCCTATGCCTTCACCCGGTTGGACATGCCCTTCGGTGACAAGCTCATTTTTCTCCTGCTCTTCACCCAGATGATCCCGGGCATCGCCATCATGATCCCGCTGTACCTGATAGCCAGCAGGCTCAACATGTTAGACCGGCGCATCACCCTGGTGATCGTGTATTGTTCCTTCAGCCTGCCCTTCGTGATCTGGATGATGCGGGGGTATTTCCAGACGATTCCCAGCGAGTTGGAAGACGCAGCCATGATTGACGGCTGCAGTAGGGTCAGCGCGCTGTTTCGGGTCGTGATACCCCTCTCTACGCCAGGCCTCTTCGCTACGGGTATATTCAGCTTTCTGGCCGCGTGGAACGAGTTCCTTCTGGCGCTGGTCATGACCCAATCGCTGGGCAGCAAAACTATGCCCGTCGCCCTGGCGGAGTTCATTGGGCGCTTCAGGGTGGACTACGGTTTGATGTGCACTGTGGGTGTCATCGCCTGTATCCCACCCATCGCTCTCACCCTCATCTTCCAACGGTATCTCATCGAGGGGCTGACCGCCGGAGCAGTGAAGGCGTAGTCTTGTAGCAGATGGCAGATAGCAGATGAAAGCTATCGGCTATCAGCCAGTCGTCAAGGAGCAGGGCATGCCCCAGACCAAAATCGTGCTCATCGGCGCCGGAAGTGTGAGCTTTGGCACCGGCACGCTGTGCGACCTCTTCGGCGCGCGCGATCACCTGCAGGGAAGCATCATCGCCCTGGTGGACATCAACCCTGAGGCGATGGAGACGATGGCCGCCGTGGCCCAGAGGCTCAACGCGGCCACTGGCAAGCCCTTCACCATCCAGGCTACCACTGACCGGCGGGAGGCGTTACCCGGTGCGGAGTTCGTCATCATCGCTGTGGCCGTCCAGCGCAACGAGCGCTGGCGGCTGGACTTTCAGATCCCCCTCCGGCACGGGGTCAAGCAGGTGCTGGGGGAGAATGGCGGCCCCGGGGGGCTCTTCCACTGCATGCGCAATATCCCTATCATCCTCGACATCTGCCGGGATATCGAGGAGCTGTGCCCGGAGGCCCTGGTGCTCAACTTCACCAACCCCGAGGGGCGCATCTGCCTGGCTGCCACGCGCTACACGGACCTCCAGTTCGTGGGGCTGTGCCACGGCATCGGCATGGCCCAGACCGCCTGGGGCCGCGTCCTGGACCTGCCCCCGGAGGAGATTGACCTCCAGGCGGCGGGTCTCAACCATTTCACCTGGGTGCTGGATGCCCGCCACAGGGACACTGGCGAGGACCTTTATCCTGCCTTCCGGGAGAAGTTGGCCCAGAAGGGACTGGAGGAGGTTCGGCTAAGCCCTCAATATGCCTTTGGCATCAAGCTCTCACGCTACCTGATGGAGACCTATGGCCTGTGGCCCTCCTGCAGTGACGACCACGTCGGCGAGTACCTGAGCTACGCCTGGGAATACTGTGGGCTGGAGGGGTACGACTTCGAGGCTGCCAATGCCGGGGCTGAGGAGCTGTGGAGCCGCCTGCGCCGTTGGGCCGCTGATGAGGAGCCAGTGGATGAGCTGCTTGAGCATCGCTCCGGCGAGCGAGCAGTGCCCATCGTCGTGGGCGTGCTGGAGAATACGCACCAGTACGAATTGGCGGTGAATGTGCCCAACGCCGGTTTCATCCCCAACCTGCCGGAGTGGGCCATTGTGGAGGTGCCGGCCACGGTGGATGCCACCGGCGTGCACGGCGTGAATGTGGGGCCCCTGCCGGAGCCCATCGCCGCCATGTGTCGAACCCAGATCGCCGTCCAGGATCGGGCCATCGACGCCGCGGTGCACGGCGACCGCAAGGCCGCCCTCCAGGCCCTGCTTCTCGATCCCGTGGTGAACTCCATCTCTCAGGCGGAGGCGATCCTGGAGGAGATGTTGGAGGTGCACAAGGACTTTCTGCCGCAATTTAGCTGGTAGCAGATGGCGAATAGCAAATGGCACAACTACAAGCTGTCGGCTATCAGCTATCAGCCATTAAGGAACAAGCCATGCCAAGGACCAAAATCGTGATCATCGGCGCCGGGAGCGCCGTCTTCGGTCCGGCCATCCTTTCGGACATCATGCACAGTGATAGCTTCCAGGGGAGCACCGTTGCCCTGTGCGATTTGAATGAGCAGGGGTTGGAGCTCATGACCCGGCTGGCCGAAAGGCTCAGCCAGGAGTGGGGTACGGGGGTCTCCATCGAGGCCTCCACCGACCGCCGGGAACTGCTGCCAGGTGCGGAGTTTGTCATTGTCTCCATAGCCGTGGATCGGGAGAAGTGCTGGCGGCAAGATTGGGAGATCCCACTCAAGTATGGCATCCGCCAGCCACTGGGGGAGAATGGTGGCCCGGGGGCCCTCTTCCATACCTGCCGCAACGCGCCAGTCATCCTGGCCATCTGCCAGGACATGGAGGAGCTCTGCCCTGAGGCCTGGCTGCTGAACTTCACCAACCCTGTGCCCCGCATGGCGCTGGTTGCGAGGCGTTACTCCGATATCCAGACCGTGGGGATGTGCCACCAGATTGGCATGGGTTACAGCATCGTCGGTGCGGTACTGGCGGAGGACCTGGGCTACGACGTTGAAGTGCCGGAGAGCGAGTGGGGGATGTATGGCCTGGCGCCCTGGGCGCACCAGGTTCTGGACATCAAGGCCGCAGGTCTCAATCACTTCACCTTCATGCTCGACATCCGCTACCGGGAGACGGGTGAAGAGCTCTATCCCCTCTTTGCCCAGAGGCTCGCAGCCATGCCAGCCCATTTCCAGCCCCTGTCACGACGCATCTTCGATACCTTTGGACTCTTCCCTGCCACGGGCGATGGACACCTTTCAGAGTACATCCACTGGGCGCACGACCCTCAGACGAAGCCCTGGGAGAAATACCACCTGCATCTCTACGACTGGGACGCTGCGGAAGAGGAGCGAGACCGGATGTGGCAGGAGATTGAGGAGATGGTGGAGGGAGCGCCCATCACTGGAGGTGTTAGGTCCGGTTCGGGCGAGCGGGCCATTCCCGTGATCCTGGGGGTGATGGAGAACCGCAACTCCTATGAGGAGGCGCTGGACATCCCCAATGAGGGCTACATCGCCAATCTTCTTGAGGGGGCCATCGTCGAGGTGCCCGGCGTGGTGAGCCGTTTCGGGGTCTGGGGCATGGGGGTGGGCGAGCTGCCGGAGGGTATCGCGGCCCTGTGTCGGGCACAGATCACCGTCGCCACGCTGGCCGTGGACGCAGCTATCCTGGGCGACCGGGACCTGGCGCTCCAGGCGCTGCTGGTGGATCCCATGGTCAATGACATGGACATGGCCAGGGCTCTGCTGGAGGAGATGTTGGAGGTCCAGGCGGAGTACTTGCCCCAGTTTGCTGTGTGATCCCTTTGTCCTGGAGGCAAAAAAGCGGGACGAAGCCCGTCTCCACGGTGTGATCATCACCCCAGAGGCGCCGAACTACGAGTGGCGGGGATAATTCCCCGAAGCTTACCCCATGCCCGATTCTCCTGTCTGGTGGCCCCTGGCCTGTCAGCCAGGACAGGCAGGCACAGGGGAGGACAAGGCAGAAAGGAAACGCTTTCTCAATCCCTGCGCAGGCCCCAGCGATGATCAGCGCTGTCGTCAACGGCTTCATCGCTGTGGTAAAGGTCGCATTACTGCCGCTGGGCGTATCTATAAGTTGGGGGAGTGCGGATAAGTCTGAGCTTTTTTGCCACGAATTGCACTAATTTGCCCTCTTTTTCGTGTTAATTCGTGAAATTCGTGGCTGATTTGTGATGCTCCCCCAAGTTCTGTATGCGCCCACCGCCGCTGCTACAGGAGGGGGATCGGACTGGGAGAAAATCGGCGATGCAACGCAACCGCACATGGCCTATTTTCGTGCAAGACCGAAAGGGACGTGTAATCTATTTGAGAGATGGTTAGCGAATGAAATACATCCACTATGATGCAGAAGGCGATATTCTCTCTGTTACTTTGGCTGAGGCGGAGGGGCAGACTCATACAGGCGTTGAACTCTCGGACAGCATCGTGCTTTACTACAACCCTGAGACAGGAGAGCCGCTGAGACTGGTGTTGCTGAGTTACCGTGCATTACTACGAGCGAGTGCTCAAGCGCCCCTTCCGCTTGAGGGATTGGCTCGCGCACCAGCCAAAGTGCAGGAAACAATTATGTCCATGCTTCAATGCACTCCCGTAACAAGTTTCCTGCGGCTGGTGGAAGCACGCAATAGAGAACCCCCAGCAAGCCGGTTGAGCGGAATCTTCACCCCGGCCGTGTTACAGGCGTTGACATAGACCCCCTAAGAACCAACCGCCGGCGGTCAGCGTGAGGGGATACCGTCTGAGTTCCATCACCAAGGAAGCGCCCAACTACGAGTGGCAGGATGAGCAGTTGCCCATTGGTAGAGGATTTTAAGAAAACTTATTGTCAAGTTAGTCTTTTATGTTAAGTAAACCCCCCCTCGCCACTTGGAGGCAATTCGGATTTGACAAGAGGGGGAAACTGTGGTATAATACTAAACGTGGTCAGGGAAGACCCAGGCACTCAACCGCAGGAGAGCCTCCGGTGAAGCGATTACTGAGAGACGGTTTACGAGCAGGCAGGATTTCACGCTGACGACGTGAGCGTGAGGTCCTGCCTGCTGGCGTTTAGCTGTTTTTCCTGAGGTCTTCCGAAGGAGAGGTACAACAGATGGAAGGAGGTGATGGAAGGGAACGAGACCAGGCGTGTGTCTGCTCTCCTGATAGCCGGGGTGGACCGGTTAGGGAGCCAGGGAGATCTGTAAGGAGGGAAACCAATGGGAAAGGGAAAGCTTACACGTAGAGACTCTTCATATCTATCAGCAGATGAAAAAGGAGGGAAAAGAATGGAAAAAAGAAAAGTGACCCGCAGGGACTTTCTGCGCCTGTCGGCGATAACCGCAGCCGGGGCTGTGACGGCCGCCTGTGCTCGGCCCACCCCCATGGTGGTCGAGAAGGAGGTGCTGGTCACAGTCCCGGTCGAGGTCGAGAAGGTCGTCGAGAAGGAGGTGGTCAAGGAGGTCCCGGTAGAGAAGATCGTCGAGAAGGAGGTGGAGGTAGAGAAGATCGTCGAGGTCGAGAAGGTCTCGACTCGGCAAGCCCCCATGCTCCAGGAGATGGTGAAGGCCGGGGAGCTGCCACCCTTAGAGGATAGGCTGCCCGTGGCACCGCTGGTGAGAGAGCCGGTGGAGGAGATTGGCCAGTACGGCGGCACGTGGCGCCGGGTGGGCGTCGGTCCAGGCGAAGGGTGGATCCTCAACTCCCGACTGAGTTATGAAGCCCTGGTGCGGTGGAAAGGCCCAACTGATGTGAGCGAGGTGGTGCCAAACGTCGCCAGGGCCTGGGAGGTAAGCAAGGACGCCGCAGAGTTCACATTCCACCTCCGAGAGGGGATGAAGTGGTCGTGTGGGGAGCCATTCACTGCCGACGACTTTATCTTCTACTATGAGAATGTGCTGCTCAACAAGGACCTAACCCCTGTCTTCCCCAAACTCCTTAGGGACCCAGTAAACGATGAGCCAGCGGTCTTTGAGAAGATAGATGACTACACCTTGAGGATCACCTTCGCCAGCTCCTATGGTCTGTTCATGCAGATGTTGGCTGGTCCCACATTCCAGGGGATGCCTGATGGACATCCAGGACACTACATGAAGCAGTTCCACCCCAACTATGTCGAGAAAGCGGAACTGGACAAGATGGTCAAGGACGCGGGGTTCGACAATTGGTGGGAGCTTTACCTCAATCGCCAAGATTGGCCAAATCCTGAGCGTCCACACATCTGGCCCTGGCTACCGAAGCAAGTGCCACCTGCGATCCCCGTAACCGCCGAGCGCAATCCCTACTACTGGAAGGTGGATCCTGAGGGCAACCAGCTCCCCTACATTGACGGTGTTAGGTTCGACGTGGTGGAGAACGCGGACATGCTGAACATGAAGGCCGTGGCCGGCGAGGTGGACATGCAGTTCCGCCACTTGATGTGGCAGAACTATCCCCTGTTTGTGGACAACGCCGAGAAGGGGGACTACCGGGTGATGAAGTGGAAGTTGGCTGAAGGCTCGAATGCTGTGCTGCCTCTCAACCTCAACCACAAGGACCCTGGCAAGCGCGAGCTCTATCAGAACAAGAACTTCCGCATCGCTCTCTCCCTGGCCATCAACCGGGATGAGATCAACGAGTTCTGCTACATGGGCATGGGGACGCCGCGTCAGCAAGCCGTGATCAGGGAGTGCCCGTACTTCAAGCCAGAGCACGCCACAAGGTACGCCGAATATGACCCTGATGGGGCTAACGAACTCCTGGACGAGATAGGCCTCACCGACAAAGACGAAGAGGGGTTCCGCAAGAAGTTGGATGGCGAGAAGCTCACGATCAGCATCGAGTATGCCCCTATTTTCGGTCCCTGGGCCGACCTCACGCAGATGATCTGCGAGGACTGGGAGGAGATCGGAATCCGTGGCATCCCCAAGGAGGAGGCGCGGTCACTGTACGCCGAGCGATGCGAGGAAGGCCATGAGATGGACATAGGCATATGGACAGCGGACCGCTGTGCTACACCTCTGGTCGAGGCGCACTACTTCTGGCCCATCAGGAGCGGTACGCCGTGTAGCAATGCTCGGGATTGGTATGACTGGTACACTACTGGTGGAGAGAGTGGAGAGGAGCCACCGCCGGAGGTCAAGCGACAGTACGAGCTGTATGACAAGGCTAAGGGAGCTACCTCCGATCGCGACAGGGACGAGTACGCGCAGGAATTCTTCGACAATGCCTCCGAGCAGGTGTGGTACATCGGGGTTGTGGGCGAACTGCCCCACGTGGGCGTTGTCAAGAACAGCTTCCGCAATGTACCGGAGGAGGCTATCTCCGACTGGCTGCAGTTGACGCCGGGGAACACCGCACCCGAGCAGTACTTCTTCAAGAAGTAAGGTGTGGAAGCGATGGGCTCTCTTCTGGGAGTTGGAAGGGAGTCCATCGTTCCTCTCTTGAGTGAGCAAGTTTTTGAATCTCACCCCTGGAGGGGTCTCGAAGAGAGACAGAAGCGATGCGGTGATTTGTCAAGTTCGATATTGGGCCTGTAAGGGCCGTTTTCAAGGCAGGACGAACTAAACCTGCTGTCGGGAGCACTTTTCCAACCG
>Ga0209979_1000215_pt1 | contig 89718 bp, 99 predicted proteins | sample AnhtaG_FD_183114 | JGI IMG/M metagenome (GOLD analysis project Ga0209979, IMG submission 183114) | Deep subsurface microbial communities from Anholt, Denmark to uncover new lineages of life (NeLLi) - Anholt_01485 metaG (SPAdes) (version 2) | ecosystem: Environmental > Aquatic > Marine > Oceanic... | reverse complement strand
TTAGATTTGGGAAGTTGTTGTATAAATCTCTGAGTTTAGAGGGATCCAAGGACCATCTTGCTAGGACCTCGATTTGCATTTCCAGTTGATCCGAAGAGAAACTTGGAATTGTGTCTTCGAAAGAGTCGGTAGCGTGGAAAATGTCAACATCTTTAACCCATGGGGCTTTGATCACGAAGGTTGGTCCAAGTATTGGCTCGCTGGTGGATCCCGATAAAGGATCAACTAGGATAATTGCGTGTCCAACAGCTACTTGTCTAACCATGAACATGCCAAATACTACTAGGATGATCACGATCAAGACTAGTATGGCTAGTCCAACCACTCTTAGGGGTCCGCCAAGTTTTAATCCTGTCCATTCACGTTCTTCTACCATTAAATCACCTCCGGGTAAAGCTCATCCAGTTTTCCTCAAAGCATCTATCAAAGATGTCTAGGTGGCACTCAGCTATTAGTAGCTTTCCCCTTAGAGGTCACCACAGAAGCATTCTTCAAGAGACTGAAAATTGCGGAGGGCCGGGGCCGGGATTTGAACCCGGGCGCTGGGCTCCACAGGCCCATAGGCTACCAGACTACCTCACCCCGGCCACTTTATGTATGATTAGAGTGTTTTTTCGGAGTTCACTTACGTTTTCGCAGGAACATTAGGTTGTCCTTCTGACAAACGTACTCGAAACCTACTTCAATCAACGCTTTAACATCTTCGGGTTTCTCGGCTACCTTGACTGTGATCTCGTCGCTTCCTGGCTCAAATATTGTATGTTCAATGTTTATGTAGATTTCCGTGCTACGAATGCGCGCGCGCAGTAGGGTAAAATAGACTATTCTTCTGGATGCTTCTTCTATACTAAGCTCGCGAGGATAGTAGCAGACATCCACGTGATTTTGTGAAAATGATGTATGGTAAAAGGGTAGGGGGGTATGTTTTCAGCGCTAGATTTCAATGCATGCGCGCGCTATTGACCTTCAGACAGCTCAGGCAAAGGTTGCTCAGTGCGACGTGGCTTGCTACGTTCCCAATCATAGACAGATGTAAACTTACTAATGACATTAGTAAATTCAGCTTCTGTTATTTCACCAAAGTGGACCATGTGGCTGAAGATGCTTTGCGAGATCCCCCACACCTCGAGGCGCGTATCCTCAAACATGTTATAGATTTACTCACATTGAGTGCGTGAGCATTTTTCTGGAGTTTTCTTCTTCTATGACACACTGGTGGATATAAGAGCAACCCGTCCGCTTGATTTTGTGAAAAAAGACCTACGGTAAAAGGGTAGGGTGGGGGTACATTTTTCGTGTTAGATTTCAGCGTGTCAGTGATTTCCTTGAACTTATAACTCAGGCAAAAAAAATGCACGCGCATATTTAGTATTATGTAATTTGATTATGTGAGTGTGCAGATTGACTGCGACGTGCATTCCAAGTTTAAAGGAGTTGCGATGGACAGCCAGAAAGTGTTTAAATTACATTTCTGGTGTGAGTTTTTCTTTTCCAAGAGCCAAATCTGTTTTACATCTTGCTATTTCCAAGCCGACTCTTTCAACATCTTGAAGTAAGTTATAGACGAAGGACCAGAGTTCTTGGTTTGTTTCACCAAGTGATGCTAGTTTTTTTTCTTTGCTGAGTTTGAGAGTGTTCGAGTTAGCAAGTTTCATGCTTTCTTCCATCAATCGCCATATATGGTTCAGTCCACTTTCCCAGCAGTAGCAGCTTTCCACGTATTCTTTCAGGTTTTTCATGGACCACAACTGTAAATCACCAATTATAGCTCACCTAGAGGTTGTACTAAAACCTTCAAAATGCGCGCGCGCATTGAGTTGGTTGTTCTCTTTGTTCTCGAATCCTAGGTATGTCGTCGCTTCCTGAGCAAGAGCTTCCCTTGTTAAGATTTTCTCTAGGTTGACCCCCAAGCGCGGATAATCTCTTTTAAAGCTTCGACCTTACTGACTTTGGTTTTAGGTCGGACAGATAGACCACTGGCAGCGTAGATGGTGCGGAGGAACTCCATTCTCTTCATTTGGATATCATGGTATGAGCCCAATGTGTGGCCCATCATGTAGTCCACGTAGTCAGGTTGCACTCCCAAAGCCAACATTTGCGTCTCGCGCGCGCGACAGTAACAGATGCGATACGAGATATTGTGATTTTTCGTAGATAATTTTGTTTATCCTTTCATGCATATGAAAGGGATCGTGCCAGTCCCTGTATCTCTTCGCCCTTCAGCTAAGTGGTTGTCTCCAGTACTCTCTCATCACTGTATTCTGTGCGCGCGCTAGCAAGTACAACTCCAATGTTTGCAGAATACGTCACTTTGGTATTGTGGAAGCTTGTCAACCCTCTGATTATTGGGAACTCTGAGAGGAGGATTGGTCCCCTGCATCAAGTCCCCAGAAACCGTTTGCGCGCGCGCATCACTCTTCTGATAATCTTCTTAGTTGCATCTCTAATTTATCAGCCTTCCCATACCTATGCGCATAACTATAATGATAGATCTGCTTGACATTATCAAATAGGTTCTTCAAGTCCTGATACACTTCGTCTCCTACTGCAATGATTCTATGTGGTTTCAAGATCTCAGTTTCCTTGATTAGAAATGGTAGACAGTTCTGAACCTCTAAGCTAGACATCTTTCCTGCTTTGCTCCTACACTTAATCATGTCTGTCAGATGGGCATCAGAAAAACCATACTTTTTGAGCAAATTGTAAAATAACTTGGATCCTGCATCATCGAAACTCCCTGTTGACGGTCTTGGGCATACAAACATCGTGTCGCCAGCTCCAAAGAAACCTTTTACTCCAGACTCATCTGGAGGAAAGAACCATGGTCCATGGAGATACCAATCTCTTATTCGCACGCGATCAACGTCAGGCAACCCTCTAAATTTCCCATAACACCTTAAGCATACACGAATTTCTTCAGATAAATCCCGTAATCTCTCCGATTTGCATTCCCCTTGGCAAATCATTGCTATTCTCCAGCTTCAGTCTACATGTAGGCTGGTATAAATGTTAGCGATTGCTCACGCGCGCGTCGACTAATATTAAATGCAACTTGAAATTATGCTGTTGTAAGAAGGAAAAAAGGCGCGCGCTTCCTCATTTCTCCCTCCTCCACTCGTCTCCGCACATGCAATTGTTACTTATCTGGATGTGCTTTAGAACGCTGTTTTGGTGGTTCAGGTGGATCAGGTAACTGTGTTCCCACCACGATGACGACGACTCCGACTAGGGCAATGAGTAGCCCGATGACGGTGTAAGGTCTCGTGCCACCTTCGCTGTATCCAGCCATACCTAGTCCGATTGGTAGAAGGAAGAATCCGAGGAACAAAACGATGAGGTTCATAGTAATAAGGTTAATAAGAGTTTTAATAAAAAATATTTGCGCTCGCGTGTGCGCGCACAACGGAAAACCCTAATACACTTGAAAATAGCGCGCGCGCATGGATGGATGAGCATTACCGAACTTTCTATCCTTTCCTTCAGTGCTTCGCTCATCTTCTGAAGTCTAGCTCGAGCTCTTGGATCTGAAATGGCGCAGCGCGCGCATTATCATATTGAGTAAAACGCTATTCCGGTGATTACATTATGTACATTCCAGGATTTGCATTGCTACCATGTTTGCTCCTAACTCAGCTGACCTCTTGTCTTCTGCGCTTCCTATTATGATCACATCGTTTTCTTTGGGTTCAAATCTGGATAAAATAGTTGTATATATTGATGGAATGTCCTTGAAGACATTTCCTGTTACACCTGGCATTGTCAACCTCCCATTGGAGTAAATTAAGGTGGTTGCACCCTTCGCACCTGCTTTAATAGCTGTGTCACGCTGCTCCAAGCCCTTTTTAACAACGGCACTAGCCTTCCTCACGAGAACTGCGATGTTAATTGGTCCTACAGTTAGGGAGCTGTGTGGAATCTCTATACCTCTACTCATCACTGCTCGTAAGGCAGAGTATAATTGGGTTCCTTTCTTTGAAAGATGATTTCCAGATTTGGAGATTATTACTAGTTTTTCTCGTTCTAGGTGTCTGATGAGTGTTCTTGTCGCTCCTTCGCCCAATCCGAGTTTCTTAGACAGTTTTTTTCGTCCAATGTGCTCTTGAGACTCGATCTCGTCAAGAGCCATTATCACATGAGCCTCTGAAAACAAGGGTGAACGTCCAGGAGCAATTTTCTTGGCAATTCCTTTTATTTGCTGTAGTGGTTCCATTTTCTTATTTGAATTGTAGCTCATTCGGAATTTAGCTTTTTCTTAGCTTGCAGGCTAGCACAAGCACGCGCGTTATGGTTTTTATCAAAAGTCTTATATGGCTGGATTATCCTACCAAGTACCATGTTCTTCACAACACGCCAACTGGCTGTATTTATCATCTTAGCTTCCTTGTGTGTGTCTGTTCAACTATCACCTAGAATTGGAAACGTAGAATTCACTTCTATTATCACTTTCACCATGGGAGTGTTTTTTGGGGGTTTCATTGGGGGAATATTTGGAGCAACAGTAATGTTCATCAATGGATTTCTCTCACCTTGGGGAGTAGCAGGGCTCATTATGCCATTTCAAATGGTGGGAATGGTAATCGTTGGCGTTGCTGGAGGAGTATACAAAAGATATGGAGTTGAGGAAAATCCTCGTCGATTACTTATGGAATCAGCGATCTTAGGCGCGTTCTTAACATTAATCTATGACGTTATAACTAATAGTGGATATGCGATTCAAGCTCAATCCGTATTCCTTCCAGTCTTTTTGTTTGGAATACCTATGTCTATATTGCATGTTGCCTCGAACATAATCCTCTTCGGATTTGCATTTCCACCACTTACCAAAGCTATTCACAAATTCATGTGAGGTGACATTGGTTGGTGAAAAAAAGAACAGCCGTGTTTATGGGGTTAGCGTTCTCTGTATGGGCAATATTGGCTACAGGGATGGCGGGATACTATTACCTTCGCTTTGAGAATGTTATGAGCGCCTTTCAAGAGATGGAAAGTTCGATAATTGAAGTTGACTTTGTAATCGACTATGGAAACGGAACTGAAACATGGCACAATAACACAGCATTGATCGCTGGGGCAACTGCTTTTGACGCTTTGCTCGCAGTGGCGACAGATGTACAATATGAGTCACATGCCTTTGGAAAACTCATAACTAGCATAAATGGAAGAGAAGGTGATGAAAGCAGTGGATGGTTATGGTTTTTCTGGAGCACTGAGAAGTCAGAATGGGATTATTCATTGGATGCAATTGACCAACACGTTCTGTCTCCAAGTGATACTATAAAGTTCGAGTTCACAAGCTGGTAGCTTTTCCAGACCTGATAACAAGCCTATGTGGTCAGCAGGCGCGCGCGGTTCAAAAGTGATATTTATGATTTTTCAAACACCACGCAAGCAAATTCCTAGGCCTAACAAACCCAGTTTTGATCAACTCTGTAACCTTAAACCCAGATGGAACTCTGACGGAATTTATAGAAATAGTAGATTAGGGTGGTGGAGCTCCGAAAGTTTCTCCGTATGCACTTGCGATCGTGACGATGTCGAAAATACCAATCACTCCACCGGGAGGAGCCAAATCTGCTCCTGGGAACCAATTGTCATCTGGAACACCAATCCCTTGAGAACCATAAGCACCCGCAGCCCTCACCACATCGAAGATGGTGACCTCATAGTAGCCACCTTCCTCCCAAACAAAATCAACCTCTCCCAGAATGGGAGTCTCCAGGTAATAGTAGGGGTTTCTCTTAGCTGTGAAGTTGCCACCAACACCTGGTGTGAAACCTGTTGCGTAGTACATGCCACAGCCTACAGTCACATCCTCCCAAGGATTAGCTCCTAAGGTATAACCTGAAGCATCATCGATGGCATAGTAGTCAACTGCGACAACTGCGCCTGGAGTTAAAGGAGTGTCCATGTACCAGTCACCAAGCTCCCAATGAAAGTCAACCCACTCAGTCAAGGTTCCATCCAAGTCTGAGACTATGGAGTTGACCCAGCATGGACCATTAGGTTGTGCACCACCAAGACCCATGAATCCTGGTGTGGTGAGGTTTATGTCTGCTACAAAGGTTTCCACTAGATTCTCGGTAAGACCGTAGGATGCATTGAACCAGATACTGCGGGGCATGAGGTAGGGTGAAGCAGCGGTGTAGAGCCAGTAGCTTCGGGCATTGTAGAATATTTCCACAAAGCTCTGGTTGGCTTTGTTGAAGTATTTGACGTCTTGAACGGTGTCGTAGTTCCATGCGTCTAATCCAATGGCGTAATGAACGTAGCAGCTGAACAGATAATCGTCAGCATCCACGTTAGACAACTGGTTGCCGTCTGTGTCACAGAAGTAGTTGTCAGGTCGGAATCGCTTGTAGTTTTTGGCTTTAATTGTACCGTTATCATCCCACGTGTCAGCAAACCAGTCGAGGACAAATCCCGGCTGGTCAGCTGCTATGTTGTATGGTGGTAAATCAAATCCAGCAGTCATGTATACCTTGTTTAGACATTGGTAGTCGTATGTCCAGCTGGAATACATGATGTTCAAAGCGTTTGGCGGAGTAATATGTCCCCATCTTATGGGTTCGCCACTTGCCTTATAGGCATTCATGAAGAAGAGATCTTGGTTATAGGCGTGGCTGTCCATGTTAACTGTGCCTTGGAGTTCAGTGCTGTAAACCCAAAAGGCTCTAGCTGTAAATAATGGAATATTGACACAGAGCTCAGTGAAAAGACCCATAGCATTTCTGGTATTCTTAAGTGCTTCTTCGTAGGTATCAGCATGGTAAATGTTGTACAGCATCTCGTCAAGTTCAGGATAGTTGGGAGAACCGTCAGTTTCAATACCGTGGACGTAGTTGCTTCCAAAGGGTACGTTGAAGGAGGTGTGATAGAGGAAGTATAAATACGTGGGAAACCTTCCAAGGCTCCAGCCTCCTGTATATACATGGTAGTCATGGTCAGTCATAGCTGTTGATACACCGCCGCAAAGAGGACGATAATCCTTTTCCTTAATAGCTGGTGAACTGCAATAGGAGGTAGGTCCTTCATTCGCCTCTACGGGAATTCCTATTTTCCTCGCGTTTTGATACAGGTGTCTGCCAGCCTGGAACCTTCTCGGATCGTCAGTTCTAATAAAGAAAATGACATCATCCAGGTCTTGTCCAGCTTCGCTATGACCAGTCGGATATGTTCGGAGAGTTGTTGTTGACCCAGAGAAATCTGGATCAAAATAAGGATTCGGTGTCGTACCATTTATGAAACCAGCTGCATCTAGGAGAGTAGAAGCAGCTACTGGATCATATTCATACGGGTAATTAGCGCCTGTATACGAAGTGTTCATCCATCCAGGAGTTGGTGCAGCTATGGGTTGGTCAATTCTAGCTGCAAACCCATTACAAAACTCTTCCACCACTCGATCCTTATCCACCAAGAAAGCTAAAGCCTGCCTAAACTCCTTATAATTCGTGGGTGAACGGACACCAGGATACGAGTTAATCGTATAATTATTATTGATATCAAGCTCGTACATGCCCATGTCATCCACAGGAGCCAAGACCACGTTAGGATTTCCGATAGCATCTAAGTAAATGGACTCCTGAATGTCGAAGCCCACAATATCCACTTCACCCATTTCCAAGGCGGCGTAGGCTGCATTAACATCAAAGTAGAAATGCATGGCGAGGTCTTCAGTTCTAGGAACCTTAGACGCTGCTACACTAGCGTACGGGATACACCCAATTAATAGAATTATAAAAAACAGTGTCAATCCTAGAAACTTTGACTTCTCTACCTTACGCTCGCGCAACCCCTTCCCTCACCTAAGTGTTCTAGGAACACATTGCTATTTATAAGTTCTGAAAGAATGTTCTACGAAGATCATAGGTTAGGAATCTTGTCAAACAACAAAAAGGAGCGTGGGAGCCTTATTTTCCCTTTTCCCCCTTAGGTTGGTTCAGTTTACTGAAAGTAGACAGTCCGCTTGATTCGTCGGGAGATGTATGGGAAAACAGGTAGAGGGAGTATGGTTTTTGCCCTATTCCCCTGTGTCGGGAATGCTCCGAAGGGTATGATGTGAAGGCTTAAGGTGTATAGCATTCTTTGTGTTTGCATGCGCTGTTACTTTTTGTGCTTGTTTAATGGCGGATTGTTATGCTTCCGGTCTTGGTCTCAGCAATGAGTTTTCCTGTCCCATCGCCAATTCGACCTGTATACCAGTTTCGCTTGAATCGAGCATCCGTCAACTCTGGCTTGCAGCTTATGCTCCCCAAGGTCGTTGATGCTTCCACTGTCAGATCAGGTTGACCTCGTAGTGAGATATCAATGGCTCCAACGCTTGTCCTGAGCCAGCTTTCAGCCTTGGATAGGGCTCCCGAGAATGTTATGGAACCTGCTGAGGTTCTTGCAGATATTGTTCCCTCCACATTTTTTAATTTCACAGATCCAGCTCGGGTTCTTGCTTTAACTGTTCCTTTGCTATCTTGGATGTTCACTGTTCCAGCGGAAGATTCCGCTACAATGGTGCCCTTCACACCGGCAACAGCAACGCGGCCTGCTCTTGTCTCAAGATCAAGATCCGCTTCGGCAGGTACAGAAACAAGAATATTTACCCTTGCCCCAGTTTTGAAGATATATAACGGCCAGCCCCAGAAGCCAGTTCTAGTACGACAATTAACCGTTATAACATCACTGTCTTGTGAAATATTACAGTCTAAATCCTCGGGGTCTCGCAGGTCTAAATCAACAGTTACTTGCCCCTCAGAACCTGAATCTACTTTAATCGATCCAGGTGCTGTATTCGACACAACCAGCTTGGGTCTACCGGTAACATTGAGAACCCGATGCTTTTCTATAGGTTTAGTTTCTGATATTACCCTAGTTCCACATTTGGAACAAAAATTCCCATCATCAGTAAGTTGAGCTCCACATTTACGACAAAAAGACACGCAAATCACCGTATCCACCTTGCCGATTTACAGATGTTATATTTAAATCATGGCTCTAAACACCAAAAATAAAGAAGATTGAGAGTACACTTACGTGTTCTCTGAATAACAGGGATAGACTTATGCGCGCACATTTCTGGTGATATTCGATAAAGAGTAAATGTTGGAGAATCATAGGACACTTTTAACTTGAACGACGACAGTGTGCTCTTCCATAATATGTCGAGGTATCTATCCTTATAAAAGACTGTCTTGCAATGGGAATAAGGGACGGGAAAGAGATTAGTTGACAAAGGTGAAGCGGAAACGAGGCTATAAACGCGGGTACTTCGTGGCGCTTCTCGTGGGTTTTGAGGATGACCATGCGGTTCTGTGGCAGGTATTTAGTCATGTCGTAAAACTGCACCTTACGTTGGAGCTTGGCGGAAAGAGGACAGATGAGAGGGTTCTATATAATTTTCATGAATCTGTGGTTGATGGGTTGAGACCAGCGCTCAAGGAAGGGGTAAGAAGTATCGTGGTCACAGCTCCGATGAAAACCACTTTTGCCGCAGACTTTCTGGACCATGTGCGAAAACATCACACATACCTAATTCAATCGAAGAGGCCGAATAGGGCAACTTTCGCCAAGCTAGTTGGCTCTGCAGACCAGCCCCACAAAGTGGCTCAACTGATGAAAACCAAGGAATACTCCAAGCTAATCACAGAGGCAACCTCAGGAGAAGCTGATCACATCGTCAATACCTTGGAGAAATATCTTTACAACACCGACAGTAACGTGGGTGTCCTATATTCGCTAAAAGAAATCGAAGATATTGTCTATGACCGAGAGAGACATAACGACTTCAGGACGGAATATCTGATGCTCACAGACAAGTTTCTTGCTGACAGTAAGGACAAAAACAGGATTCATAGGTTATTACAGATCTCAAAGAATAGAAAAGTGAAAACAAGAATAGTTAATGCGGAAACTCCAGCAGGCAAGCGAATCAGCCAATTCGGCGGCGTAGTTTTCTTCACCATGAGCGCAGCTCAGCAATGATGGCGCGCGCATTGCAGTTTGTTAGGATTGCATTGTCAGATATACATGGAATTTAAGAATTAAATATTATGAAAAAATGTGGCTAGTTTTCTATGTGCGTCAGTGTGCGCGAGCGCATTAGTTAAAACCTTGATTCATCTTAGAAAGACCAACGAATATAAGGTCAGATTTATTTCGTGGTCAGTGAACCATATGTTCTGAAACAAGTTTAGCGAATGCGAGGAGTGAATGTTGAGGAATATGGGTGTAGTCACAAGCGGCGGAGATGCGCCTGGTATGAATGCTGCTATTCGAGCAGTTGTCCGCATCGCTTATTCAAAGAATTTTCAGGTCTTGGGATTTAAAAGAGGGTGGGAAGGTTTGATAACAAATACGTTCAGAGTGTTAACTCCCCGCTCTGTTGGTGGAATACTGCAATTAGGCGGCACCATTCTTCAGACATCAAGATCCTCGCAGTTTAGAAAAAGAGAAGGGCTTAAGAAAGCTGCTGAAACTCTTGAATCAAACAAAGTTCAGATGCTCATTGTTATAGGCGGTAACGGTTCTTTCAAGGGAGCCTTAGAATTAAGCAATGAAACTGACACGTTAATAGTGGGCATTCCTGCAACAATTGATAATGATGTTTTTGGAACGGATGAAACTATAGGTTTTGACACTGCTGTAAACACAGCGGTAACAGAAATCGACAAAATTCGAGACACTGCAATCTCCCACGAAAGAGTTTTCATAGTTGAAGTTATGGGACGGAAAAGAGGTTTTCTCGCACTGACAATAGGGCTGACTGTTGGAGCCGAGGTAATTCTAATCCCAGAAGTCGAATATACAAGAGAGAACATCTTCAAAACGCTAAGGGAAAACAGTGCTAAAGGAAAGAGATCAGGTATAATTGTAGCGGCGGAAGGAATTAGAGACATCCATAAACTTGCAGGGGAGATCGAAGAAAACACAGGCGCTGAGGTTAGACTTAGTATTTTGGGCTATGCCCAAAGAGGTGGTAACCCTACTGCGAGGAGTCGACTTCTAGCTAACCTGTTCGCAAACAAAGCTGTTGAACTACTATCCAAGAAGCAAGGAAACAGAATAGTTGGACTACAAAGAGGTAAAATAACCAGCATTGAACTAGAGAAATCATGCAGAACTGAAAAACCTTTAGACCTAGACTTACTTAAGCTGGCGAATATTCTAGCAACATGAATTCACACCAGCAAAAGCAAATTAAAAATGGTTTTGCTTCTACAAAAATGAACCTTAGAAAACAAGGATCCTCAGCATTAATTACGCGCGCATGCCCACACGCCTTTCTACCCTTCAGAGTGTAATTAACCTAAGAGTATACCTACGTGGAGTGAAGTGGGTACATTAAAATAAGTTTTGAGAAAAAACCCTAAGGAATAGAAAAAGAGGGAGGTTTTATGGAAGCTCGATCTCCAGTATTAAGGACATATCGCTTAGCTTGTTCAATGCTACTTTGCGGTTTGAAATAGTGTATAGCACGTCTTCAATGTAGAGGGATCGTTTGACCCAGTAGCTTTCCTCATAGATGTTCATTCCGTCCTCAAGATGTGTAATATTTCCTATTTGCTGAAAGCCATGGAAGAGGGAGACATCAAAGACGCATGCTCCTTGCCATACTGGTTCGCCATAGGCATATGGGGGAACTTCGCCAATATACTTGCCGGGGTCTATCTTGGCTTCCATGATAGGTATCACGAGTAGGCTTCTGGATTTATCAAACAGGAATGCTTTGTGGTCGTAGAGCACGGGGGAGTCTGAGCCTCTGTCGCCAATTGTAATGTTGTCCATTTGCACGGGATTTGTGACGTTGCTTACGTCGAAAAGGGACATTTTGATCCCTTGATACCACGCAAAATCTCCTTCATCAGCTTCAACGGTATGTTTTCCCACTCCAATCAGATGCGTTTCATCATAGGGATGCAGGTAGTCTGAGTATCCAGGGATATGTAGTTCGCCTAGAACTGATGGGCTGGTTGGTTGGCTTAGGTCGATCACAAACAATGGGTCCGTTTTCTTGAAAGTGACAAAGTAAGCTCTGTTTCCCATGAATCTGGCGGAATGGAAGTTTTCACCAGGGGCGAGACCTTCCAGTTTTCCAACCAAACTCAGGTTCATGTCCAGTACATATAGATTGGTTTGGGTGTCCCAGTTCTGAGTCCACGTTGTGGTTTCAATTCTGAAGTGGTTATCGTATTCATCCATCGAGAATTGGTTGCGTTCATGTCCTGGGACTTGGCCTTTAGCTTCACAAGTCATGTTGCTACCTTGTACCTGTATTCGGTAGATAGTTGTGTTGCCATTCCAGTTTCCATAGGTGACGTAAATGTTGCCTAGTGAGACATACATGTTGCATGTGCCCCCTAGCATAACTGTCAAGTAGACTGGAGACTCTGTTGTGTTTTTCATGTTCATGGCAACGAAGATTGTGTACTGATAATAGTCATCGGTCCCATTGAAGTAGCGGATTTCAGTTGGAGCTATCTCAGTGATTCTTCTGTCAGAGGTAATTTGAGGAAGAATAAGGTTATTTTCAGTCAAGTAGGCTGCTTTGCTGACAACGAAGTAGACATAGTCGCCGATCATTCGAGAGTTAAAATAGCTACCAGTAACAGTGAAGTCACGCACTAGGGACGGATTATACGGATCCTCAACATCATATACTTTCACGAAGGTTTTGATGTCAGCAACATAGTACCTTTCGTAAGCTATTGGAAAGTTGTATTCTGATCCGAGAACCGCTAGTTTGTCGTCATTGACGAAGATTCCAATGGGATACAGATCATCAAAGGTTAATTTTGTAATTATCTCAGCTTGTGTTGGAGGGTATGCTTTCAAGATGTAGACTGCGCTACCGGAGACAACATACATGTACCCTCTGTCGTCAACCTTCACGGAATCCACTTCGTCTACTCCTGCAACTTGGATGTTTGTTGCGGAATGAGAGGGAACAGAACTCGCCTCAGTTCCACCCCTGAAAACTTGTGTACTTGTTGCATCTAGAACCCTAGCATCCTCAGCTCCATAAATCCAGAAGGGTCCTTGGGTTTTCGAGTTAGTTGTCAAGAAGCTCTTAAGCTCCTCGTCAGATTGAAACGATGAAAGAAGTTGAGATTGAGGAGCAGAGATTGGAGGATCTCCAGGTGTATAATCAAGTTGAATAAGATTGAAGTTCAGAATCATTGCTGTCAGAACTGATGCAAGGAGAATAGCAGTAAGTCCATAGAAGAGGGATTGTTTCTTAATTTTACGCTCCATCGTAGTCACATAACCACTTAGTAATGATAGCAGGGTATTTGATGCTAGGCTTTAGTACATGTCCGTTCCAGAAGTTGGTACAGAGATTCAAACCGGAAAAATATGGTTACGAATCGCCGGTATTACTCTAATGAGCGCACACATGTCACACTACGCGAACAGCTCGCGTCTTAGACTTCAAACATTACGCGCGCGCATTCCCAATATAGCAATTTCATGAATACCTGCTCGATTAACTGGGGAGAAAAGATATCAGACTTAGGCTCTTTCCTAGTGAATCCTATATCAGGATCCGAAGTGAAAAATTTCGACTTGAAATATATTGCTGAGGACTTTCATAGGACATGCAGTGATCCATCCTCTTCAGAGTTTTGTGTATATATGATGAACATAAATACAGGTTAGAAATCCAGAATTCTTAATTTCCCGTTTCGCGCGCGCGCATCCTTAGGATTCAAAATGATCTTCTGCAAGTCTCCGCATTCCTCTTCTCAGCATCTCTGATAGTGAAGATAGCCCTACACCTAATCTTTTGGATAGTTGCAGCATAGTAATTTTCCGGGGATAATCAAAGAATCCCATTTTCAAGGCTAACCATAAGGCCCTTTCTTGTTTCTCTGTTAAGGTTACACTTTCTGATCTGAACTTCCCTATCTCTAGAATCTTGAATTTAATGTTCCGTTCCTCAAAAGCGGATATGATATTTTTATATGCCTTGAAACTTGGTGCGACAAAACTGTATATGATTGTGCGTCCCTTGACGTGTTTTGCTGAAACCAAGAAAGAACCATTGGAAAGTATTGCGTTACAGACATCACAACCATCGGTGTTAAACCAAGCAGAGGTGGCCTTTCCTGATTCGGTTGTATGTTTCACGAAAAACTGTTTAGGTAGCCTGTTTAAGCCTTCGGTGGGAGTCTTGACTAGATGTCTTGTGGGTCCTCTCGGTACACCTCTGATATCGACTAGCGAGTATTTTTGAACTCCAGAGTTCTCCAATATTTCCAATCCTTTGCAGTCCCTATTCTCTACTTCTACAGTAACGTGATAAGGTTCTTCCGTTAGAGATTCCATTCTAAACACCGAACATATTCGGGATGTGCTTAGTTAAATCAATCACCCTTTATAAAAACTTGTCGAGCACATACATGCGACGAACATTGACCAATCACCATCTATGAAGATGTGCTTGTGGCTACTTTCTTAGCAATCTCTTTTCCGTATTCTATTGCTTTTTTCAGCTCGCTTTCGTCAGGTCTAAATTTAAAATCGAGGTTGCTTTCAACCAGTTCTAAGCCTGCAGCTTTAATCATTGCTTCTGCTTCTCGTTTTGCTCCTCCGCCCCATCCATAGGAGCCAAAAAATCCACCATATTTTTTCTGGGGTCTCAGCCCTTTCAGGTAGGTTAGAAAGGAGGCGACTGTGGGGAAGAGCCCGTTGTTTAGAGTTGGAGATCCAACAAGTACTGCTTTTGCGTCAAGTACATCAGTGATGACTTCACTGTTGCTGACGTTTGCGAGTCTATGTAGTTTAACTTCTATTCCTTCACCTGCTATGCCTTCAAAAAGTGCATTCGCAATCTTCTCGGTGCTTCTCCACATTGTGTCGTAGACGATGACAACTTTCGGGTAGGATGCTCCATCAACCCACCTGGTGTAAGCATCGATAATTTTTTCAGGTTTACTTCGCCATATTATGCCATGAGAAGGTGCAATCATGTCGACTTTCACACCTTTCAGAGCTTCCAATGCTTTCGCAATGGGTCTCCATAGGTGCATCACAATATTTGCATAATACGTCTTCGCCTCCTGAAAGAGAACTGCTTGATCAACCTCATCATCGAACCTCTTGGATGAGGCGAGGTGCTGACCGAATGCATCATTTGATAAGAGCAACTTATCCTCAGGGATATAAGTGACCATTGAATCGGGCCAGTGAACCATTGGAACAGGTATGAATTGAAGAGTTTTTTTTCCTACACTGACACTAGGTTTTTCTTTAATAGTCGTGCATTTGAGATCTTCACCATAATAACGTCTCAGTTCCTGTGCACCAGGTTCTGATGTAATCAGTTCCGCGTTCTCCGCCAATTCTAAAAATGTACGTATAGAACCCGAATGATCAGGTTCAGCGTGATTGGATACAAGAAAATCCACGTCAGCAGGATTTACTAATTTCTTGATGCGCCTAAGCATCTGTGGGAAAAAAGACTTCTTAACTGTGTCAACAAGTGCTATTTCTTTGTCCACTATAAGATATGCGTTGTAAGTTGTTCCCCGATTTGTGACGTATCCGTGGAAGCTCCTTATGTTCCAGTCTATTGCTCCAACCCAGTAAATGCCTTCTTTTAAGCTTACCATAAAATCACCTTTCATTCAATGAGAGAAGTTCAAATTGTAATTACTTCTATTATTTTTTTTCCCCACGATCCTAGCGTAGTTCTTTCACTGAAGGTTTCTTAGCTTGACAACTCGCTCGCTAAAATTCGTCATTTTATCAATCCGCAGAAGTGTTGGAGCAGGTTCCATATCAGGAACGTACGCTCTCGTGAGGGAGTGTTGTGAATCAAGTAACATTAGTAGATGTTTCGCTTTCTCCAGAAGCTCCAGACCTTTTCGAGTTGTAACAAAGCATATGGGACTGTGGTGAATGTCTAGAAGCTCCAGTTGTTTAAGTCGAGATAGGTACTTCTGCGTGACCTTCCATGACAAGTTTGTATTACCCATCACTTTAGTCTTGGTCTGTGGTCGCATACACAAGCTCAGTATTTCTACCACAATCTCTAGGTTTGTTCTCCGCTTCATCGACATCTATAATTCACACCGTCTCACTGTTGATGGCGCATTTAAGTTAATCCAGGTAATTAAACAAATCCCGAAAATATTCGTTTGCCTAGATTCGCCAACACATGAACAATCTCTTTGCGAGAGCATAAGACCTAGAAAGTTAGACAAGGATTTCCGTGATTCCATTGATTTGCACAGTTCTTCGCTTCACCCACGTTTCAACTTTGTTGCATAATTAGTGGGTTAATATCAACAGATTTGGGAATCCGTGATAGTTTCCGAGCACAATTTGGACACCGACCTTCGTGTGACTCGATAATCTCATAGGGAGATTTCAATTCCGCTCCCTCGTAAAGGACAATACCGCATTTTTCACACTGAACCCGTAGAGGCATTGACTAGTCTAACATCCTATTGAAAACTACGTAGTTGCGCGCGCGTTATTAATAGCCTTGGAACATCGCAAAGTAGCAAAGCAGAGAGACTTTAGTGAAACTATAATCAAGAGATAACACACTAAAGGTGTTACCACTGGGATTAGACGCATCAATAGCTGCAGTGCCTCCCACTCAAGAGAGCGCTCGTTTGAACGGGCGTATCCGAGGTCTAATTCCATAGGATCTGTTGCTGTTCAGCATCCCGCGCGTGTTTCTATTGGATCAACAGTATCCATTCCAGTTTACAATATCTTTAGTGGATCTTTTTGGCACATGTAGAACCTGGTTCACGTCGAGCCAATACTTAATATTTCCATCCACAACCTTGTCAACGATAGGATTCTCAGCTGGAAAGCCTAGAGCAACCGCTAGAACAATATCAAGACTGTCTGGAACATTCAAAGTCTTTTTCAGTTTTGGTCTTTCTATAGCGCCCATAATACATGAGCCCAAACCCTCTGAAAAGGCAACCATTGAAATACTCATCGCTGCGATTCCAGCGTCATGCCCATAGTTTGCCCGTATCTTCTTATCCAGTAGTATCACGATGTAGGCTAACGGCATTTCTTTCAAAGTTGGCCCATATTCCGGTAGATACCCAGCCCATCTAACAGTGTCAAAAACCTCTCTAACTAGATTCGGCTCATCAACAATGCAATATTTTAAAGGTTGACAGTTAAGCCCCGAAGGTGAGAGCCTAGCAGCATCTACGCATCTTTCCAAAATCTCTTTTGGAACAGGCTCCTGCACATACTTTCTGATCGTCCTTCGTTGCTTAATATACTCATAAGCCAAGTATTGACCTCCATTTTACACTATGTCTTCACAACACGTTGCCTAAAAAGGTTGAAGTTAACAGCTAACACTTAACTCAATTCCTTATGAGCAAGCTTCATCACGTTTCCTGCAATTCTTGCCCTCATCCTTTAGCACCTCAAGATTTAGTATTGACACATTTTATTGCTACTTCATTCACTTTACCGTTCTCCATTCTAAAAGCACCAATCCCGCTATCTTTCGAGGACAAAATCAGCCAGATGGCGTCCCCCCACAATCTCATGAATTCGACATCAAGCGAGGATGGAGAAGCTGGTGCAGGGTGAGAGTGGAATAAACCAACAAATTCCAGTCCTTCTCGCTCCGCCTCCGTCAAAGCTTCAGCCACAGCTTCTGGGTCAATCTCGAATCTTCTCTCCGAGTGCAACTTGTTGGTTGCCACCACAACCTTTTTGACAACAATCTCTTCATCCTTGATCTCACCAAAAAGCATGGCACAAGCCTCGATGGGCTCCACTTTTCGAGCTGCATCTTTTAGCAAATCCAAAAATTGACCTTCGATTTGAAGAACAGAAATCGTCAAAACCTACCTGCGCTAACCATTATAAACCTTGTACACCTAAAACTCTTCAGGTTTATATGAAACTAAGCCATCTGGACCGAGTAATCCTCCTTTTGCCAGTCCTAGGAATTTTGGATATCCTATCGACTTTTTTCGCAGATTGGCGAGGAATTCCAATACAATTCTATGAGTCCGGGCTATTTGCATCCTATTTTGCGCAAACAGGTCTCATCCACATTTACGTTTTTATCTATTTAGGAATCTTGTCTGGAATGACAGGTACGCTTCTATTCATTAAACATGAAGTAAGCTCAAGCAGGTTTTTCGATGAGCTCGTATTATTTCTACTGGTCGTAACTATTTGCCTGATTGAAGCTGTCTTGACAAACACAATATTGGCAAACTTTCTTTTCGGTGTGAATCCACAGATCATACTTGGAGTCTCCCAGAGCCTACGTTGGCCGGTCTATACAAGCGTCATTATTACCATCTTAGTCTACATTTGGGATGAACTAAGATATCTATTTGGATTCGCCTAAACGCCCAAGTAAAAGTTGGAAGAAGGAGGCGTGCTCTTAAATATCCCTTTTCCTTGATAGGATATTATGATTATTGATGTTGTAGAGTTCAGTAGACTTGAGAAAGAGTTGTCTTCAACTCACAAACAACCCATAGACTTTCTCGCGCTCACACTTGGAAAAGCTTATGTTGTAACAATTACTCGAGACGGATGCTCTGCCTGTGAAAAACAGAAACCCAAACTGGACGAATTAGCTGCTAACGCAGTGAAGAAGCATGGAGACAAAGTGGTGTTTACTCGAATACACATTAACTACTCAAGCGATTCAGTGGAAGAATCTCTTCGAAGCAAAACAATGTTCAAACATTACTTCTATCCCACCAATCTGATCTTGCTAAGAACCGTAGATAGGGGAGCGATTGAGTATTATAGAAATGTCGCCCCGGAAATGAAGGAACTTGACAAAAATCTTCAACACGCAGTTAAAGTTGCCACCATGTTAGCAGAACAAACCAACTAATGGAGCACTGCTTCACCTAGAGCACGGAGTATACAAATGTCCTCCAGAAAACTTGTGATAGTGACTGGTTTTGAACCCTTTGGTAACTTCACAGTAAACCCATCATGGGAAGCTGCAAGGGCACTGAATGGAAGAGAGATAAAATCGTCTAAAATCAAATCATTCAATATACCCCTAGAGTATAGAGAAATCAAACACAAGATAGAAAGTTTAATCGACAAACACGAACCCAGTGTCCTAATCAGCCTTGGACAATCACCGCGCCCCGTAATCTCCCTAGAGAAAGTCGCTCTGAACTTCGCTGATCTAACTGAATCCCATACTCCATATAATTGTGGGAGTCAACCCTTTGATGAACTCTTAGAAGTTTCAGCCCCAGCTGCATACTTCACAAATCTCCCAGTCAGAAAAATCCTCAACAGACTACGCGAAAACAAGATCCCCTCGGAAATTTCCTACAATGCAGGAACATTTGGGTGCAACCAGATATTTTACTCTACGATGAATAAAATCATCAAAGATAAACTAAAGATTATTGCAGGATTCATACATGTTCCTAGCTTACCAGCTCAAGTAGCGGCGATACAGAAAAGTAAGAAAACGACCATACCAAGCATGGACCTACATACCATAATAAGAGCATTGGAGATTACAATAGAAACCACTCTGGAAAACATGACCTGCTAATACATTTAATATTGATTTTTGGTTCATAACTGATTTATTAATTCCAGATATTTAACGGACATATTGAGTAAGACAATCATGCGTAATAAACTAGGAACTCTGCAGAAAAAGAAGTCTAAACTAATTGCATTGTTAAAATCATTGGATGGAAAAGAAGAAACTCTGCAACGAAAAGTGAATGTCCTTGAAGAGCTTACAAATCTTAATGCTAGGGAGAGAAAGGTGGACAAACACAACCTGACTACTCACTTTGCTGGTGCGACAATAAAACTAAAGAAACTTGAAGATAGGTTAGATGAAGTAAAAAAGTACCCAGAAAGCTTAATCGCACTGGGCATCAAATCTGCAGTCCTAAAAGGTAGCATGCAAACGGGAGAGCAGATCAGTAGAATTCGGAATGGATTCGAGCCTGGAAATCGAGTGCGCTTACATAGAAATTTGGTTTTCTCCTGGAGTTATCAGAAGTTGCCATAGCGTATTCAAAGCCAAACATTCCTCTACAGCATCCAATAAACTCAACCGCTTTATTTGTTACAAAACAGGCAGATAGATTGCAGATGCGCGCGCGCATATGAAGTCCCTCCACAGAGACGTATAGAAAAGTGAAGGCTAAGAAAACTTAGGGAAACCGGACTCAAGAGGTTGGATGCATGAAAACCAATAATGATCCAATCTGGCTATTTGATATTTCAAAACCTAAAGCTCTTCTAGTTGTAGCTCATGCTGACGATGAGACAATATTCGCAGGAGGATTGATACTCTGTTCCCGTGAAACCAAATGGACAATTGTATGCTGCAATCCTCAGGGCAAACAAAGGGAAAATGAATTTCTTTTAGCATGCCAGTCTCTCGCCAAAGAATCGGACAACCAAATTAACCCATTATTGCTAACGCCCATTCTTAATCACAATGGCGCCCTTAACACTAATTGGTTAACTAAGGAGCTGAAATCCTATGCGACCGGATATGATTTTGTGCTCACCCACAATAGGGAGGGGGAATATGGAAGCGAAAATCATAGACGAGTCCATCGAAGTGTCACTAGTTCAATCAAGAACTCCAATACATGGCTCTTTATTTCGCCTGGATCAGAGAATTTTAATCAAAAAGTGTTTGAAAGTAAAGTTCCCAATGGAAATTTCACACTTTATCTAGCTCCTGAGGTTCAAAAGTTGAAAACACGGATCTTTCAAGAGTGCCATTTAAGTCAAGCCAAACTTTATGGTTACGACCCTATTACTAAATTTCTTAGAAACTCAGACTTGCGAGAAACCCTACAGTGGGAATTCGAATCTGGCAAAGAGCATTATACATATCATATATGAGTGATAGAAGCGAAAGAAAATCAACTGCACTTTGAGTTAAAGGTCAGTAAATGGATTAAGCTGCAGCGTAAACTTATACAGCTGGTTTCACAGGTTGCTTCATTTCGTCAATCTTACCTGCTTTCTCAAGTGCTTCAGTCACGTCCTTGTCGCTTGCCCCTCGATCTACATTGATCTTATCTTTAGTGGGTCCAAGATGATTTACGTTGACTCTTCTACGCTTTATTCCTGTGACTTCTCTCGGACCAGTTATTAATACAAAGTTCTTATCAACCACATCCACGATCACACACTTGTGGGCAGCTTCTCTTCCTACGATTTTTACACAAATTCTACCAACTTCAACTGCGGGCATTAACATTCCCCCATAGACTTTGAAAGAAAACATACATCTCATATTTATAGGTAACTGGATTCTAGCACAGATTTGAGAGTAGTTCATGATTCTCACATTCGAAGTTACTAATTGGAAAAATAAGTAGAACCCTACCATGACATGTATGTCATCAGGTGACCAGTCGATTTCTCTGATGTGTCGATTTCTGAAACTATACCTATATCTGAACAAGACTAGAAAATCATTAGAGTAACCTTTGAGAGGTTGATAATGAATATCACAAAAAGCTTTGAGACCCTAGTTTTCAAAGTCAGACTATTTCTGCTTTTGCGGAAATATGGAATCAAACGAAGCATACGTAGGACCTTGATAGCGTTCTATTGCTTCTAGAAATGCCTGCGCGCGCGCATATGTAGTTAGTATTCGTTGACAGTTCAAAAGTAGTGATGAAAATCCTTGAAGCAATGTAACAAGTGCCTGAAAAGGCTGCCTGAAACCCAATTTGCTGGGCACTCGCCAGTGTGTTCAACATGTAGAATTATATATTCGCGCATTTGAAAGTCATAGTCACTCATTAGCTTTCAGGAGATTATCTATCACCTGGGATATCGTCTGAAAAACTTCTTCTGGAGTTAAGCAGTTTACATCTAAGACAACATCAAAGGGGGAAAAGTCTTCGCCTAAGGTGAATCCATAAAGTTTCTTATAGATTGTTTTGGTTCGTGCATCTTTCTTCTTTTGAGCCGAGAGGGCATGCTCAAAGGTTATTCCATCCCGATTAGCAATTCGTCGAGCCCTCTCCTCTGTAGATGCTACTAGCCACATCTTGAACCCATCTTTTAGAAGCCAAGGCATAGTCCAGCTGTCCAGGACAACATTTCCCTCTTTTGCCCAAGTTAATAATTTCTCGTCTACTTTTTTGTCAAAAGTAGGATCTTGCATTCGCTCCGAGAGGAATCGCATTCCTTCCTCGCTTTCCCACCACCCCCTGTCTAGAGGAGTGTAACCCATTTCCAAAGCTAGAGCCTTTAATGCGTCACCTCCAGAGAAATAACGCAAATTATATTTTTCAGCAATCTTCTTTGCAACAGTGCTCTTGCCACATCCAGCCATTCCAGATAAACAAACAACCATCCTAGCGGAGGAATGGACACTCATTTCGAATTAACGCCTACACTCTAAATGACCCTGGATTCATGCAACAGCAAATTACGTAGACAAGAAGGGCATACTTGCCCGCCATGTGTTCGACTGATTCTTTTTTTGGTCTTGGTAAGCTTGCGGATTTCTGAAGAAGAATGAGGTTGAAAAGTGAGCTTACGACCACACTTTGAACATTTTGACCCAGAAGTTTTCTCTGCAAAGTATATGGTCTTGTGTTGACCACCAGGTAAGCCACGTAATTTTCGTTTCCTACTTCTTGTTCTCAGTGCTGGTCGTGGCATATCAATCAGCTACTCCCAAACCAACACCTAGTGCGCGTGAAAACAAGGAGTTGAAAAACAAGGAGCAGACCAAATACCATAGAATTATTGTGAGAGGCCCAAATCCTGGGAGAAACGCAACTGGTTCACTGTAGATACCCCACAGGACCTGCCACAGGATAATGAACGGAATGAAGAAAAGCAGTGATACTTTCATTGACTGCCACGACATTTTCTGCTGTAGCTTCATTATTCTAGATTTCTGCTTTCCTAACTTATCTATGCGTTTCTGATCTTTCTTTTTCGAGGCGTCTCTGAATTGGTCTGTCCATTCCTTGACCTCCTTTCTCCAAGCCCTTAATTGTTCAGGCTTGCTGAACAATCGGTTTACTCCCGAGGTGAGAGAGGTCATAAACACGCAAATTAAAAGGATGAAAACGGTTGCCCCCGGAGCCTGGGGGGTCAATAGCCAATCGATGAACAAGGCTTTGCCAACTCCAACATTCAAGAATCCAGAACTCCCCGTATAAATGAAGCCATGAAGGAGACCGAATATCAGACTCGGATTAATTAATAGCACGACAAACACACCTGCCTAGTTCAAGAGCACTCTATATCTCATAGAGCTCTGATAAAAAGATTCTTCAAGGAAACTTATGCAAATTCAGTGGCTTTCACATATCAAAAATGGAGCATGCTAATCGCGTTTAAAAGATTAAACTAAACATTATTTCCTCTTGGAAACTCTGACTCCATCCAAGTCCACAGGTTTCCTATGTCAGAAATATAGAAGAGCATTAGTCTAGAAAACAAAGTAGTTAAACGTCCAGATACGAATCCCCTAGGAGACTCTGTAATGGGTCTATTGGATTCCCCTTTTGGCTCATCATACACTTCATCTGAATTCCAAAGCGGATAAACATGTTCTTCCTTCTCAAACCTTGACGTCTCCAACCTTTTCACCTTGAATGTAAAGGTTAATTAGATGAGTATGTAGCTAAGACTTTCGAAGTCAGAATATTAATTCCAAATACTCCTTCAACTATCACGCAGGTATCACTGACATTTATCCAACAAGAGATATTTCAACAAAGATTTCCAAGCGCTTGCGTGTCCCTTACATGGGGCTTGGGCTGCATCTGAAGGTTTTCAGCCACCGAAGAGGCGTCTGAATGCGGGGTACATTTCCGCAACGCGTTCTTGCATTAGCTGCTGATAATATTGATAGATTATACCAACAGACAGTAACACGCCCATACCTGTCCCGAAAACGCCAAAGAAGTCTGCGAGAGCTGCTATCGATCCAACTGTGATTCCTCCAAGGATTGTCACCGCAGGAATATACCTTTTCAGTACTGTCTCGATTGTCCTGGTTGACCTTCGATAGCCTGGTATGTGCATACCGGAATCCACCAATTGCTTAGCAACTGAGGCTGGACCAAGTCCGCCCACCTCAAGCCATGTTACTGAGAAGATTATGCAGAATCCTATGAGGAACAGTGCGAAAACTATCCCTCTTATGGGATTCAAGGCGACATCTAGAATGCTTCGGGGCGCTATTACGTAGTATACTAGACCACCAGTTGGTTGTGGTTGGTTTCCCACCCAGGCATATGTGCCTAATAAATTTAGAAAGAAGTTAGTGTTGGCTTGATTGAAATTGCTCCATATTATCTGGGAGAAGAAGTATACGTTGGCAAAAAGTGCAGAGGCGAAAATTACAGGTAGATTTGAGACGTAAAGCAACTTGATAGGATATCTTCCACGGTAACCTCTGTAATCAGCATGAGAAACAGGAAGCTCGACTCTCACACCCTCCACATAGATCACGACCAGAAACACCACGATAGTCGTAAAGAATCCAAGCAGCGAAGGCAAGTTTTGAGGTCGTATGAAAGCGTTGGGCACAGCCGGGATGAAGTGGGCTAACGCGCCAGAGGTCGCGTTTAAGGGAACGTATTCCAGAGCGGTGGAGAAAACGGGCTGACCGAATCCGATAGTTTGAGCCAAAGCGGGGAATATTCCGTAGCTTTTTCCATCAGCTAGTCCGGGGGTCAAGGCGAAGCTATCCCACATTATTCTCTGAGCTACTCCAGCCATAATGAAGAGGCTAATTCCGCTTCCTATTCCCCACCCCTTTTGCACCATTTCGTCTAATAACATAATTATTATGCCTGCAAAAAGTAGCTGGAGAAAGATTATAATACTCACAGGTGTCGGAAGGGCTCCATAGACTCCCCCAATGATGTAAGCAAATGCTTGTACACCAGTTAGTAGAATTGAAAAGAATTTGCTGGCTGTTGTGAAGAGACCTCTATCCTCAGGATTGTTCATGTCCACTCCGATCATTCCTGAGCCAGCTAGAAGTTGGAGGATTAGACCTGCAGTAACAATGGGTCCAATACCGAGCTCCAGCAGGGTTCCTCGGTTGGAGGCAAATATGACTCGGATATAGCTCATCTCAAAGCCTGATTCGCCTGAAGGTAATCCATACAAGGGTACTTCAGCCATAATCAAATAAATGATGAGGGCTAGAGCAGTCCATAGAAGCTTCTGGTTGAAGCCAACTCGTCTTTTTGGAGGCGTGGCTTCAGGTAAAAATCTGGCAACGGATTTGAATAAACCGAGGAATCGTCCAGCCATTTTTTTCTTTCCCTTGAGTTTTCCGGCGTTTGATTTCCTAGTGGATACCTAACTAGTTAATTTTGCCCCCGATTTCTTCTACTTTCCTAGTGGCTGATTCTGAGTAGGATGCAACTTTTATTGAAAAAGGTTTAGTCAATCTGCCCAAACCCAAGAGCTTGTCAATGCCCAAGCCATCTAAATCCAAAAAGGGAATTCCATTCTTTTCTTCTAAGCGATTTTCTCGGGAAAGTATAGCTACTAAATCCTCTAACTCGCTTACATTCATTACCTTGACTTGCTTTTGGTTTGGACAATAGAATCCTTTCTTGCTGAAATAGTCTGGTTCATATCTTAGTACGTAGGACCATTTACCTTTGTGACGGCCTGCCTTCCCATGACCTCCCCTTTGACCTCCAGCTCTATGTTGACCTACTCTACCGTAACCAACTGTCCGAGTACCACGTTTCTTGCGAGTTTTTAGAGATTTGTGTGGCATTCTTTATCACTTTTCGGGTTGAGATTAGACAAGTAGCTAACATAAAGTCTTTGTGTGGTCACCTAACGAGTCTCAGGTCATTCTCTCTACCAGAGAGTTGATTGCTTCACCTCGATATCCAGTGACTCCTTTTGAAGTGTAACTCTTTTTTATTTTCCCCTTATAGCCCTTTCGCGGAGGGTGTCCACGAAAAACTGGTTTGATTTCAGGTAGAAGTCTGAATTCAGCTGTCAACGTAACTGTGGCTTCAGCCAACTCTTCAAGGCTCTTGAAGCCAACTTTTTGAGCATAGTTGTCATCAAGTTTCCTATTTCCAATAAGTCGACCTCGCTCTTTTAGCAGTCGAAGGGCGCCTTCCTTTGTAGTTTCACCCCAAGTCACGAAGTGGTGGAGTTTCTTCAGCATACCAAGGAAGGATGGTCGGTCGTCGACTAACGTTATGTGACAGTTTCTATTCAGGTGGAGGATTTCGAGTGTTTTTTCTATTTCAGGTGATGCATCACCTACTCCTCTGACTCGTACAACCGTTAAACATTTGTGTTTACTTTTCATTTCATCTCACCCATTCTTCGGGAGTAATCAGGCTGTAGGTCTTCTTGAGTGCGTCAAAAACTGCATAGGCGAAGGAAGGAATTGTTCTTGTTGAGCCAAAGCTTCTAGTCCAGCAATCTTTTACTCCAGCAAGGTTAAGAATAACCTTAGCTGTTTCACTTGCCACTAGCCCCAAGCCTCTAGGTCCTGGAAGCAGCATAATTTGTACACCACTGCTTTTACCCATTGTTTTGAATGGCAAAGAGTGTTGCCTTCCACACCCACATTCCCAGCTTCCACAGCCTCTCCGCACAAAAGTTATATTCAATCTTGCGTTGGTGGCACCCTTTTCGATTGCTGTGCGCACTTGCTTTGCCTTTCCATTACCAAGTCCTATATATCCATCACGGCTGCCAACAGCAACAATTGCCCTAAATCGAGATCTTTCACCCGCGTCAGTCTGTTTCTGCACAAGATTTATGTCAATAACCTCTTCCTGCAGGTCCGGAAGCAGAATATCCACAATCTCCTGTTCTCGAATTTTCAACCCTTCCATGAAAACTTCTTCCATGGACGATATTCTACCTTCTTTGATCATCTTACCTAGACTGGTTTTGGGCATCCACGTTTCATCTGGTCTCCTAACTGATCTTCTTCGCGGTTGTGAGCGTCTCCGTCTCCGTCTCATGATTTTTCACTTTTCCTTCTATTTTTTCGTTTCGCTTTTTTCTCAGGAGAAACCTGTTTCTTCTTCTTTGCCTCTTTTTTCTCAGGAGAAACCTGTTTCTTCTTCTTTGCCTCTTTTTTCTCAGGAGAAACCTGTTTCTTCTTCTTTACCTCTTCTTTCTCAGGAGAAACCTGTTTCTTCTTCTTTACCTCTTCTTTCTCAGGAGAAACCTGTTTCTTCTTCTTTACCTCTTCTTTCTCAGGAGAAACCTGTTTCTTCTTCTTTACCTCTTCTTTTCGTGGTGGCGCGGTGATTTTTTCCTTTGTAATTTTGAAGTGTTCCACAAGTTTTTCAGGGGAGATTTTGGCTTTGATGTACTTGGAGAAGTGTTTCTCATACAACTCAGCGTTTGAGGTGGCAAAAGCCTTAGCGTAGTCAACGATATGCTGCCCCGTTAGTCTCTCTTCTGGTGGAAATTTCTTTGTTTTGTGAGGAACGTCAACACCTGCATCTATCACACCCTGTATTGATGCAAATACCCGTGCGCCTTTTGTAGGTTGATGCAACCCTATATCCGCTATTGCTTTTTTCACTTTTTTATTAACTGCTTTTTTTCCACAAAGTAGTCCTGTTAAATAGGCTGAGGGTAAGTTCCCACACCCTGCTTTCCAACCATATTTTTGGAGTTCTTGCGAGTTTGCTGATGCGATAACTTCGTCTCCCTTGGAGGTTGCGTCCACAAGTTGGACGTTCATATGTTTGAGGGACCCTCGTACCACCACACGGGGGAGCCTCGATATTATCATTGCTCTTCTAGCTTTATAGTCTGTTTTTCCTTCTCGACGTCGTCGAAATGGGAGACGATACGTAGGGCCTTTTGCCATCAACGGATCCTCCACAAGTTACTAGCTTTTATTCGACGTTCAATTTCGGCATTTGATTCGAAAACACCACTTCCAGCCTTCTTATAGAACTGGCGGTATGTGCTTTGGGTTATGATTCGTTGCTCTTTTAACTCGCGCAGTCTCCTTCGCATTGCTCGAATCCTCATCATCCAGATCTCTTTCCTCGAGCGTCTCGACCTACTCCTTTTCCCTGGACCTCGTCTTAGACCTTTCTTCTTCTTCAAATGGAGAATGCGTGCATTTGATCTACTCACTCCAGTGATAGGTCTTGGCAGTATGACTCTTTCATGGATTAGCTTCCTCAATTCATCTCGCGTAATCGCTATCTCAACATCATCTATTCTTTCAGGATCTATCCAAATCCGATTTCGTCCTACCTTGAGGATCTCAGCTGCTAAACGACGTTGGCTTTTCAGGCTCACTTAACGTCAACTCCTTTCGCGCCCTTCTCGTTTTCTACGCGTTGTTGTTTCTCATCTTCCTCTTCCTTTGATTCTTCAGCTTCTGAAAGGGCTTCTTCGATTTTTTCCTCTTCTTCAACTTCTCTCTTGACAATTGGGTTCAAAACATATACTTCTCGGTCTTTCGCTATTGATGTTATTTGAATTCGCTTTCTCATCCCCACTTGATGGGCTATTCTAATTGCTTGTTCTTTCGGATTTACTCTTGTGACTTCATCGGGTGTATGAACCAGAACTTCCTTGTATCCAGATGGATGGAGCCCTCTGGCTATTCGAGGTCCACCGTATCCAACATTCACAGATTTGGGCCAGCCTTTAATTTTCCGTCGCACTCTGTTATCCAAACCTCGTGGTTTTCTCCAGTTTTCCTTCAGACGTTTGTAGCGCCAACTCTCATGACGCCTAAATCCCGGCTTGTTAGCCTTCACGGTTTTCCGTAACTTTATGGCTTCGATTGCTGCTGTTCTTCTAACCAAGGCTCATTCCCTCAACACGTTCGTATACGTAAATACCATCCAGAAACACGCGAGGATCTTTTGATTTCACTTTCGTTGCTTGTTCGATGTTTGCTGCAGTCTGGCTTACATCTTCCAGATTCACGCCTTGAACAACTACATCATCAGGTTGAACTAGAACCTGCGTTTCACCTACAATCGTTGCCTTACGAGCGCTACGCTCACCTGTGAAATTCTCTATTATAATACTTCTATCTTCGGTTTTGACTGAAATTGGAAAATGAGAAAAAACGATTTTAAGTTTGTAAGTAAACCCATTGGTTACTCCCACAATCATGTTCTTAATGTGAGAGCTCACGGTTCCAACCATCGCTGCCTCCTTTTTGCGAGGCCATTCCGCTCGTACACTTACTGTTCGCTCTTCTTTCTGGATTCTTATTGGAGCATGGGAGAAGTCTCGGGTTAGAGTTCCCTTCTCTCCAGTTACTGTGACAAATCGACCATCAATCTTCAGATCTACACTATCTGGAATATCCACCGTCTTTTCCATTTCAAAGAGGCGCATTCTTTCTCTTCTCCTAATATATGAAAGCTAGCAATCGTCCCCCGACGTTCTCTTCTTTAGCTGCTTTTTGTGAAGTTACTCCTAGTAGTGATGTGGAAACCACTAACAAACCCATGTCTTTAGATGGGAGGAAGGTTCTCTCCCAATTTTCAAACTCATCTGCTTTTACTTTGAATCGAGGTCTCACAGCGCCGCATTTGTTTATTCTGCCAAGGAGTTGAATTTTGAATTTTCCTGTTCTACCGTCATCAATGAATTCGAATTCTCCAATGTACCCATTCAGCTGTATCACTCTCAGAACGCGTCCAAGAAGTTTGGAGGCTGGAGTGATCACACATTCTCGCTTGAGACGCATTTCATTATTCATGAGAGCGGTCATGCCATTGGCGATTGTATCAGTCACGGAACTTTCGCTTCCCTTTCATTCAAGTTTCCTAAAACCAAGGTCCTTGGCTACCTCCCTAAAACACTGACGGCATATATATAAATTGTAACGCCGGATTACTGGTCCGTAGGAGCCGCATCTGCGACATGGTCTGCTGCCCTTACCGAATTTCCTCTCTTTCGCGGGTCTTTGTTTTTTCAATCACTGGCACCTCACTCAATTTCGACTCCAATGCTATCTTTGACAAATATGATGGCTTCTTGAGGTGTTAGCAGATGTTTGGCTCCGATTCTTGATTTGACTCGCCTACGCTCCTTGACACGGTATCCGCCTCTTCCCATAGTGACAGCTACGTCCATTCCAAAGATGCCAAGTTCTGGAGAATACCTAGTGTCAGGGATTTCTATATGTTCATTGATTCCAAAGGAAAAGTTCCCATTAGTATCGAAGGCGTTCTTTGATATTTTGTTGTCGACTGCTTGTAGAGCTTTTTTTAGGAATCTTCGAGCCTTTTCCTTTCGCAAAGTCACTACGCAAGCGATGGGTTCACCTTGTCTTATTTCGAACTCCCTGATGGTTTGCTTAGCCCTTCGCTTAACAGGTCCTTGCTCAGTGAGTTGCTGAAGGACTTTCCCTGCTTTCTCCAAAGGTTCACCTGATTTCCCTATTGACATATTAACAGTTACTTTTCGAATGCGGGGCTTTAGCATAGGAGTATCTTCCCATTTTTTACGGATTTCTTCTTCGTTCAATTACTCCACCGCAGGTAGCGATATGGATTGCTCATTGTCCCCGATTACAAAAATATAGTCAAGGATTGTCTGGAAGGTTTTCCCAGAGGCATCTTCGATTGTCGCCAGTGACCGACGCCTTTCTCCGGTTACCTCTTCAAGATCTGAGATTTTACCGTGTATACCCCTGTTTTTTCCACCTGTGATCAGAGCAGGGATTCCCTTTGTTAGCTTCAATTGCCCCATTATTTCTCCGCTATGAAGCGCTATCTTCAGCACATCTAGAGTTTTATAAACATCTTCTATGGGGTTTTTTGGATCTGCAACCTGAACAAGCTTATTGGTTCCATCATGGAAGTTAAGCTGAATATGACCTTTCGGTACAATAGTTTTGTTTTCGATTCTACAGAGCTTGAAGTCTGCTTCATCTTTTTCTATCGGATGCAGAATTAACCCCTTTCGGTGTGACAAGACTCGATAAGTGGCCTTTGCATCCGGAATTTCCATTACATCCATTAGACCCGTAGGAAAGGCTTCTTCTCTACGCGTTTTTCCATCAACAAGAACTTTTCCTTGAACGATAATTATTTTTGCTTCTTTTCCTGTCTTAGCAAAACCGAGAATGTCCCGCATAATTATCGTTAATGGTAAACTTTTTTCGATTGGATGGGCTCCTGCCTTTGGCTTTACCACCCAAGCATACTTCTTCCGTGGAATAGCCCAGAAATTAGGAGACGGTTCTCGTTTCAGATGTCTGCTTCCACCTTTCTTTCCCATGTTATTTGCCTCCCTTTTTCCTCATTTTTGACTGTCCTGCACTTGAAGAGGTTTTAATGCTTCCCTTTTTCTTTGCGTCCCCAGTTGCAGGCTTGACTGTTTTCTTTTTCTTTCGGGTTTTTGTTACGGTTTTTTTCTTTTCAGGTGATTCTTTAGTTTTCTCAGCTTCTTCAACTGTCAGTTTAGTCGAAGCGCTGGCTTTTTTTCGAGGAGCACGTTTTTTTTGGGGAGTAATGCCTCTCCGCTTCAACCTCTCTCTGCGCCGTTTATCGTCTAAGTTGAGGTTTATGATCATTACTTTAGAAGGGTGAATTGGGATAGGTATCGCTGTTCCATCGACTTTTTCACGTGTGACGCCTTCAACAAAAATCCTGTATTTTCCCCTGTTGGCACTCGTGATTTTCCCCTCAAATCCTGCACGGTCGCCCCTTATTACCCGCACTGTGTCTCCTGTTTTCACAGGAAAAGCATTGACACCATGTTGTCTTTTTAGATCTGAGGATAAGGATGCAGAGAATTGTTTATGTCGTCGATGTTTTGGTGCTTGAAACAAATTCTTGCGGCGGGTGCTTGGCTTGGTTATCTGCATGATATTCACCTCATAATTATACTATGGTACTTGAAGCGCTTGCGATCCTGGGCCACCTTTCAGCTGCCTCCCTTGCTACTGGTCCTCTTATCTCAGAGCCCTTCATTTCCCCTTCAGCTGTAATTATTACTGCTGCATTATCTTCGAAACGAACCCAGACACCTTCAGGGCGACGAAAGGGCATTTTCTGGCGAATTACAACCGCTCGAAAAAGCTTCTTCCGCATATCTGGATTTCCTTTCCTTACGGAAGCCATTATTAAATCACCAACCCCCGCTAAAGGAACACGTCTTAAACGTCCCTTGTAGCCAATGACCTGCACTAATCTAAGCATTTGTCCTCCACTATTATCTGCGCATTTTAGAACTGTACCACATTGTACGCCTTTGGAGACCTTTGGACGTTGTCCTCCTATGGCTCTAGCAAAGAGGGCTGCTGGTCTTGCTCTCGCAGCCAACTATTTTTCCTCCAGTTGTTCAACAATTACAAAGGAAACGGTCTTGCTTATGGGTCGACACTCAGCAACTCTTACTTTATCATTCTCTTTTGCGTTAAGACACGGAGGATTATGAGCAGGTATATGACTGTGTCTTCTTTCGTACCGTTTGAATTTTGCTATATAGTGTAGAAAGTCCCTTCGAATTATGGCGGTCTTGTCCATTTTTGCACTGATAACTTGACCTTCTAATACGCGTCCTCTAACAGATAGGTTTCCGTGAAAAGGACAGTTTGGGTCTGTGCACGATTTCTTTGGTTTTTTTGAAGATAAGGATGCCAAATGCTACCAGAGCCTCCTAATTCGTCTTTTCAAGCGTTCCTCAGGTCTACCCAATAGAATCCTACCCTCAATTTCAACAGTTGTTTGGTTTGGAAAAGTGAAGTTGAAAACAGTCTGTTTCTTCATGACAGTTTTTTTCCTGCCTTTTTGTAAAATTGTGAATGTTTTCCGTGTCTCATCAATTACAAAGCCGGCTATGCCTATGTTATATGGATTAGAGGATTTTGCGACTTGTGCTTCAAGACCGATTAATTCCTGTTGGGCAATCGTAGGTTTCACTCTCAACGTTTCTTCTCCCCTGCTACTTCATTCAGCTTTTCTTGTTGTATTGTAAGGATACGAGCAATTGCCTTACGAAGTTCTCTGATGCGTGCTGTATTTTCAATGGAGCCCCCTGCTTTTGTCATCGTTCTAAGACGTACCAATTCAGTCTGCAGATCCAAGACCCTCTTGGTTTGCTCTTCTTGAGACATGCCCCGAATGTCCTTCAGTCGTATGATAGGCATTCTATTTCACAGTCCCCCTGTTTTTGTCACTCACCGACGCATCAGCCTTCTCACTCACCGACGCATCAGCCTTCTCACTCACCGACGCATCAGCCTTCTCACTCACCGACGCATCAGCCTTCTCACTCACCGACGCATCAGCCTTCTCACTCACCGACGCATCAGCCTTCTCACTCACCGACGCATCAGCCTTCTCACTCACCGACGCATCAGCCTTCTCACTCACCGACGCATCAGCCTTCTCACTCACCGACGCATCAGCCGCTCCCGTTTCCGGGGTTTCTTCTGAATCTTCTTTTTTTTCACGTTCAAATATCGTTACCTTATCTGGGAACTCGACGCCAGGAGGCATTATACGAACTCGTACTCCCAAGATGCCTTGTTTGAGCTTAACATGAACCTCAGTACCCCTGATGTGCTTCAATGGAGGATCTCCACTTTTTGGCAAATAACCAGCTCGAAACTTTTCGTATTTCGACCTTCTTCCCCTCAGTTTGCCACTGATCGTGATTTCAACTCCCAAAGCCCCAGCAGCCGAGACCTGGTTGAGAGCCCAATAACCTGCCCTTCGATAATGAATTCCTCTTCTTAAGCCAGAGGCGACACGAGATGCAATTACATACGCATTGAGCTCAGGGATCTCCATTTCTGCCACAGATATTTGGGGAGTCGGAAGTCCAAATTTTTCCTCCAAAATAGTTGCGAGGTCTCTTATTGTTTCTCCACCTCGACCAATAACAACTCCAGGGCGCATGGCGTAGACTACAATGTGCGTACCTAGAGGTGTTTTAGTAATATCCACGCCACCGTAGCCTGCTCTTTCAAGTTTATTTCGTAAGAATTCGTCGATTTCCGTCTTTTTTATGGATTCTTCGATAAAGTGCTTTACCACAGACATTACATAGCTTCCTCTGTTTTTTCTTCCATCTCTTTCAGAGCAATCTCGACGTGTGTCAAGGTCTTGTTTTTTGGAGAGGATCTCCCAAATGCCCGGGGTATAGCCCGTTTAATCTTGATTCCAGGATAAGATAATGCCCATGTCACACGAAGGCGTTCAATATCTAGGCCCTTGAATTCAGCGTTGCCTTCAGCACTTTCAAGAACCTTCAAAATTTCAGTTGCTGCCTTAACGGGATACTTACCCGCCATCGTTTTCGGGGTTCCACGTCTGTGGCCTAACTTTTTTGCAAATCTGCGAAAAGGGACAGATTGTTTCTTCACGACAACTTGCTCTAAATATCTCTTAGCTTTGTCGAGATTCATGCCCTTTATTGTTCTGCACACTTCTCTCGCATGTTTAGGAGAGATTTTGAGCTCGCGTCCGCTAGCCTTGACAGTCTTCTCAGTATCCAGTTCTGTGATAGAGTATCCGAATTTTGGCATCCTTTTCCAACTGCGCATTTCAACAGCATCAACGTAGTTTATATGTCTTTTCTTGACATTGCGTATGAGTTTTAGGAGCATTTAGAGCTTGGTTACTGATGTTGCTCGGAGGTTTCAAATTCTTTAAAAGCTTCTCAACAGAATTAAGTTCTATGTCGCGTCGTAAAACTATACGGGAAGGTGACAACCTACTCCTGTTCCTTAATCAGAGACGCTCTTACTTGGTGAAGGTGGAAAAGGGGCGAAGCTTTCACACCCATAAAGGGTATGTGGAGTTTGATGACCTGATCGGAAAGAAGTATGGTTCTCGTCTAGTAAGTAACTTGGGTGTTGAATTTGTGGCTTTGAAGCCTGCTCTTCGCGATTTCATTTTTAAAGCTCAGCGGAGAACCCAGATATTGTATCCAAAAGATATTGCTTTGATAGTTATGTTCAGTGGAATTGGCCCTGGTGGGAGAGTGGTCGAAGCTGGCACAGGAGCAGGTGCATTGTCTACAGCTTTAGCCTTCTATGTGAAGCCGCGCGGACGTGTCTTCAGCTATGAGATCAGACGGGAGTTTCAAGAAGTCGCCTTAAGAAATTTCAAGAAAGCGCAAGTTGAGAAATTTATTGAATTAAAGTATGGAGATATAACAATGGGTATTGAAGAAGAAAATGTAGACGCCGTTGTTTTAGATATGGCGACACCATGGCTTGTGATACCCCATGCTTTTTCAGCATTGAGAGGCAGTGGAAATTTAGTTTCTTTTAGCCCAACAATTGATCAGGTGGTCAAAACAACCGAAGCTCTAAGGATTGAAGGATTTGTTGACGTAGGAACATTTGAATGTATAATGCGAGGTATGCAGGTGTCACCTGGAAAAACTCGACCTCAAACTCTTATGACAGGTCACACAGGATACATTTCGTATGCTCGTAAAGCACAAAAACAAAGTTAACTAGTGTGCCGTTTTAATTAGATGATTTTGGAAAAGGTGCCAACCATTTCTTTTTACACGTTACAGCTCGCTACAGGCGATTTGGGAAAGTGCTGATTATGAAATTGGATTAACAGGAACGAGTTGGGAGCCATGGGAGGTCTGTTCTCGTGGTTTTTCTCTTAAACAGAAGGTATACTATTGAAGCTACTGCAAAGCTGATACCGAGAGCCTCCACTTCTTTGGATGTAACTTTGTAAGTATCCTTTTCGGGGTAATCGAGTAGTGGAAGTGTCAAGTCTTCAGCTCTGGCAAACTGCGATAAAGCTGACCCAAGCTTGCCTGGTTCATTTGTTTCAAACACAATCCACGTGGGAACAAGTATGAATGTGAAACCTAGGATGAATGCTGTGGCAACGACCAGAGTCTGGTTCACGAATTTGTGCTCCAACCCTTTAATTGTTGAGCGATGCTCTTAGTTCTACTTTTTAGAACACTTGAAATTCGTTTTAAAATGGTTTTTCTCTCCACAATCTTATTGTTTCCATCCAAAGAATTGAGCAGCCAACGACACCAAAAACGATGGCAAAGAAGTTGTGAAGATTACCGCTCACACCATAGAATAGAAGATACGTTAAAAGCATTGTAGACAACCAAACTGAATAGAATAGATAACGGGGAATTAGAAATCGTCCTACTCTCATAAAGAGACGGAGAATCCCGACCTTGACTTCTTCGGTTAAGACATATTCACCTGTTCCGCCTTTTATGACTAGGCCTAGATTTTGAAGTTTGTCAAGATGATGAACAGCTATGCTTGGGCTAGAAAAATGTAGAGATCTTTGAATTTTCCTTACTCCTGAACTCTGATTTGGGGACCTCAGTAAGAACCAATATACCTGCAGAGTTTTGCCCTTCAGCTTGGATTCGATAATTGCTAGGTCAGAAGTGGGCTCTATAGGCATGGAAGCTCTCCAGTAACATTATCCAACTTGGGCAATACCTAATGATGTAATTAACTATTTATAGTAGCACCATGCATTCACCCTGATTAGAGGGAAATGAGTGCGATTCCAGGATGATCCAGCGGTGCAACATTGGATCAGCCGAATGGGAGTAAACACTGTAGCGAACCGAATACCCGTATTGAAGGGATTCTTTAAGCAAATTGATATGACTCCAAGTGAAGCAGTTGCGTGGCAGCGAGCACACCCATCTGACTACAAGTTGCTTGATTTAGCGTTTAAGTATTTTGACAGCGACGTGCATCTGGGGATTGCTAGTAAGCGGGGTCGCTTTTATGGGATTAGAGGGTTTTTCCGCAAGAACCGAGCTTCCATGCCTTATGATGATACACCCAGGTTTCACAGTGAAAAGCCAATGGTGAACGGTCACATATCCATCGAAGAACTGCGCAAGCTCTTACTGAGCTGTAACCCCATGTACAGGACCGTGTTTCTCATGATGTTTCAAGGTGGTATGGGGTCCAGTGAATTGTTGTATGTGAATGTGACGCATGCTGAGTATATACGTCGCATGGTTGGGAAAGGGGATCAGGTGATTAAACTGGATTTGCCTGGACGCAAACTCAATAAAAACATGAGGGGATACTACACTTTCATAGGATCTGATACGGTGGATTCGCTGCGAACATACTGGCAGAGTCAAGGGTGGAAACCGGATAAGGTGCTGTTCAGAGCGGAAACTGGCCAGCCGTTAAGTCGAAGCACCATCCACGCTTATTTCAGGGAGCACATGATACGCAGCGGATTAGTACAGCGACTTACGCCCAGCTGCTTAGATTGTCAAGGAGACACAGTGAAACACCGGAAAGTCACAGAGGGCAAAATCCACTTAACTTACATTTGTCGTAAATGTGGTGGTGAAAGGCCATGCAGCGACTACAGCCAAGTGTTTAACCATCATGTGCGTGGAGGTATGAGATACGGCAAAAACCCGCATGAGCTCAGAGACCTATTCCTTACTGAGTGGCACCGCAGCGGAGCTGATTTGGCAGCGGGTAACTTCATGATGGGCCACACCATCGACCCCTTAGGCTACGATAAGATTATGCACGATGATGCTTACGGAAGGGAGCAGTTTCGGAATGCGATGCCTTTCCTTAATATTCTAAGTGAGAATCCCAGGGTGGTTCCAAGATCGGAGGTGGAGAGTGAGCTTGGTGAGTTGCAGCGTGAGGTGAAGAAGATGAAGCAGGATTATGAACGGGTGGTGCGGTTGCTGGCGAAGGCTGTGGTGAGTAAATAATGGTTTGGTGAGGTCTAGCGCGCGCGCTCCCTGCTCCTGGGCTTTTGAACATCAACAACGTGTGCATCAACAACTTCGTAGACAGCGATGAAAATGTTCAATCTGGAAATGTACTCAAGGGCTAGTATCGGAGGATTCTTTTCAAGGTGTGCAGCTTTGCGAGCTGAGCTTTTGGCAATCTGCAGAATGTCTGAAATTTCACGCGTTCGCGAATTTGGAATTATGACCAAGGCTTTCAGCAAACTCCTAGACCTCCCTCTGAGTCTTAACTGCTAGGTCATAGCAAAACTCACAAAGCCAAGTCTCATCATTCTTGTTCGTTATTCCTGTGCAATTTGTTTTCTTGACATAGCCACATACTCCACACTCACGTGGAGTTATTTGATCGTCGGTCCGGCGAACACTAACTAAGTCTTCGATGGCGTGAAGTTGCCTAGAAGAAGATGGAAAAGAAGCGTCTCTAGCGTCCCTACTGTCACTATCCGTGTCGCTAGGGTCGCTTGGGACACTATCTCCCCTATTTATACGGAGTCTCCTAGTGCCACCTGATTTGAGACCTGTGACTACCTCCCATCCGAGAGCCTTCAATGAAGGGATCAACTCGTTAAGTTGACGAATTAGAACATGAGGTGCCTTGGGCCATGCTTTTTGGCGTGTACTAATTCCAAGCTCTTTTGCATGGTTTAGCAGAGCTGTAAAGAGTTTGCTAGGTGTATCATCCCAATTTTCATGAGTCTGCATGTAATCCAACAAAACGGTTGCTAATGGGCTTGCATGAGCTGCTTCCTCAATTTGCACTTTCACTTTGGCTTCGTAAGCCTTAATGAAATCGTCCTGAGCGTATCCGAGGGCTACTGCGATAGCGCATCCCCACTTTGTGAAGTCTGCCATACGGAAAAGTGTCTCTGGCTTAATTGTTGGGTATGCTCGAATCGCCTTTACTAGAGTATCAAGGAAACCCCCTAGAATCTCACCTTTGCATTTTTCAAGTTGTTTTAATAAGAACTCTTCAGTTTTCCGTCTTCCATGGGGGATATCGCTGAGTCCAACTAGCAAACTTCGATCGAGTAAATCCCCTCGTTGTGCAGCTATGTTTATCCCATTGATGCCTACGCAGCGCTTGAAATTGTAGATTATATCGGAGTCGTCTGTGTATAATTCGCGTTTTGTGAAACCTCCTCCTGTGGCTGCTCGACATAGCGTGTCGCTCATCCATGTTGGAAGGCTTGTAACGTTGTCATAGAAAGCTAGCCAATGGTGAGCTAACTGTTGAACGCGCTCCCTTTCATCTCTTGGAAGCGTTAACACATCGACTGCTGATGGGTCAATTAAACAGCGAATCACTTTGAAGAGGCAGGTTTTGCCACTTCCTTGAATCCCGTGTAGGACCACTATTACATGGGGGATCAATGGGATTAAGTAGCTAATGACAGTGCAAAGCAATAGCAATCTTGTGTTCTCGTCTTCTTTGTCGATGTTAACTAAATCAAGGAACTTCCTTGGATCTCCCCCAGGTTTGGGTTCAGCAAGAGGTTTTTGGTGGCTATAACGTTTGAAAAGAATCGGAGGGTCGTCAACGATTCGCCAGCCTTCCGCTGTGATTTTTATGGCTCTCCAATTTTCATCTGCCATGTCAACCCATATGCCATCATCAGCTGGAGCTACACGATTATAGAGGACATGTTTCTTTCCGTTGAACAACGCCTTAGCACTAAGAACATTGATGGCTCCAGTGAGGGCTTCTGAACCCGGCGCTTTTTCTTCCCTTTGCCAGAGGAGGTTGGAAAGCCAAGATTTGAATGGTTTACTGCGAAGAGGTAATGTAACGTTGATGTTGTCTTGCTTGATTCTGACGTAGCATTTTTCGTGTTGGTCATGAAAAAGTGTAAGCTCTTGCTCTAAGCACAGGTGGATTAGCCTATCAGCTTGGCTGGGTTTTCTTTTTCTTTCCATGAGTAGATCTTTGCTGTATTCGGATGGTTGAATCAGCTTGCATTCAATCGCTTTCTTAACAACCTTTTTGAAAGCTTCTCCTCTTAGAGCTCCAGGTCCAGCTTCCTCGCAATCTATTATTCCCTCTTCCACAGCCAACCAAAGCAAGGGACCTCCACCGCTTCCATGTCGGAAACAGTGCCAACAATTCCTCGCAGGGTTAACCCAGAAGTTGCGACCCGATTCGCTTCCGTGAACAGGGTGAGACCCAAAATACTCCTCCCCTTGCCTATGCAATTTGGTTAGAGGAACAACGTTAAGAATGCTCAAATCAATGTTTTTCTCCTGTTTTTCCGCTATTGCTGTAGCGTGAACTCGACTGATCTCTTGATCTGGAACCACATATTCACCAAAAGCCTCAATCAATTCTGTGCGCGTTACTTGAGCGAAATCGTGATCATCAATAACCTTGTACACTCCACCATTCGGGTGGACACTGTTAGGGCCAACCACCATCTTTCCGGGACCCTGCATATCCCCTATGTTTTCGCCTTCCTTGTCTCTAAGGCGAATCCCTCTTTCTAAACTGCATAAAAAGTAGAGATGCCATCCTTGATGTCCAGGACTTAAAACTTTGAAGGTCCTCGGAAGCTTTTCGCTGGCAACGTCCTTTAGCTCCTGGTGATCGATGTCAATAATAAGTAAACCGTAACCTCCAACAACACCGTAGTTGCCTCCTTTCGTCAGCCACTCTTGGAGTCTTGGGTTATCAGCGAACTTTAGGTTCTCGCGTTTCTGCCATCCCTTCCCGCTCACATTTGGATTTTTCCCATCAACAAGACAAAAATGGGGACCTAGAGACTCAACCCGGTCAACCAAGGTTTGAGGGATTTTAACTTTCATTACTGAGCCCTTGCCGTGAATCTCAGTCGGATAGTTTTTGTCTGTAGACACAATCTTGGTAGAGCCAGTATGAGTAATTGTACCCTTTTCCGTGAAATCGCTCTTTGATTGTTGCGTGGTTGGCTTTTAAAATGTTGAAGGCGTGACTATATGTGTCTGAGTTATTGTTGCTCTGCCTCGATGTGACGTCAAAGTTCCCTAGTTTATTTCCCGTGCGAGATTCCCAACCAACCAAAGATGAAAAGATGCTTTCGGCAATAGAGTCTCCCTGAAACGGATTTTTGTTTATTATTAGTTCACCATAAGCATTAGCCATGCCTTGGTGAAAATCTCTTGCTTTAACGTAGAATTCAATGTCTTTTTCATCTGCGCTCATTTCTTCCCCTCCTGAAACAATTCACGATACAAATGTGGTGCGTCGCGGTGAATCTTCTCCCTAATTGCGTCGCGGATGAATTCGCTCTCATTGATGTGGGTATCCATCGCAACGAACTTTTGAATCAGTGACTTGAGGTGTAGGGGTATTCTTGCACTTATTGCGGAATCGTCTTTTGACTGTGTTTCCATCTTCACACAACCGAAATACATATTACGGGTAGACCTAGGAAGTATATTTCGGTATACTGGTTACAAAGGGACTGGTGTGTTGACAAGAAGGAAAAAGAAAGTTCTCGACGATGTACAAAAAGCAACAAAAGCGAAGAATGCAATAAAAGTCTCTGATGCAATCCAGGCTATTCGTGATACTGGAGAAAAAGAAAACACAAAAAACCTCATGAAAGAGACTGGCTTGTCAAAAACTACTGTACTAAACCATTGGCGCGCATATAGAAAGGAAGACGAGAAAAGAAAAGAGGAAGCCAAGGAAAGTCTGTTTAGCCCATATCTAACCAACCCTTCAATGTTGAAATTCATTGATGAAATGAACCCTACAGTTCATGAGATGACCAAGAAAATCGAGAATATGAATATCTTCACGTTTATTCCGCGCAAGAACCTACTCTATGAGAGGACGGCTCTGATACAAAAACTGCGTCCGTTTTATTTGAGAAAATTAAGTCAGCTTGAGAGATCACTAAAAATTCACACGAGGGCAAACCAGAAAGCTTGGTTTTTTGAAGAGGAGTTTAAACGTAAATTCATGAACCATATTATCAAGTTCTTCTATCTTTTCTTTTTCAGATTGGGCTTCGACAAAAATCCAGAAAAGTTGAAATGCAAAGTGACTATAGATTTCGATCCTTTAGCAGGAACAATAGAATTTCTTAGTGATGAAATCGATAAGGGTGAATTATCAGTGTTCAATAACACACATGATTTCGATAAGACTATAACTCAACTTCTAGAGGACCATTGTGCGCATTATCGTTTGACAGCACTTAAGAACCGTACATATATAAAGACTGATTACGAAGAGTTCGAAAAAAAGGTCTTAAATTATTCTAAACACCGCATCTTATCCAAGTTCGAGACAGAAGAGCCGGACATCATTGCATATATACCCTACTTACATGATGCTGATGGAAACTTTGAGAAAGATGCAACTCAAGATGCAATTTTAAAGTGGAAGACCAGACTCAGAGAAATGTTAGATCACTATAGAAGTGTATATAAAGTCGAGCCAGCCTCTTGATGCCCTGTGGATCATTTTCCTTGATTTTTCCTGAATTAATCAGAATTTCCGACTATTTTCAGGGAATTACCAGAGATTTTCTCACATTTATTCCGCATTTTACAGCTATTTATTCTGATTTTCCTCTTATTATTTCTAATTCTATCACGTATTTTCTGATTCTAAAACTAATTTTTAATAATTAAAACTAATTTAACCTGTTTTTATCGTTGTAACATATATCTAAAAACGGAAATGTGGATGTAGATAGCATAAGCCTTAAATATACTGGAATTAAAGTCACTTTGTTTGTTATCGCTGTCGTTCAAAGATGGACGGCAGGCATTTGTCACATAAAGCAGTTTTATCCATATAATTAATAAGTGTAAAATATAGTAACAGCAATAATTGTGTGGGGATTTTATGGATAAGGCTGATGTTTTTATAGACGGTGGATATTTCGCTAAAGTCAGAGAACACCTCGGAGTATACAAGGTAGACTTCGCTAAATTTTCCGATTTACTTTGTGGTAAGATGGAAAGATTGTTTTCATTTTACTATGATTGTCCTCCTTTTCAAAGCCATCCTCCTACAGGGGATGAAAAAACAAGGAAGGCAAAATATGATCGATTTGTTTATTCCTTAGAATCTCTCCCCAGATTTCGAGTAAGGTTAGGCAAACTAGGTCGCATCGATAAGGTTTGTGAAAAGTGTGGCTTTAAAACCACCATATATAAACAAAAAAGAGTTGACAACTTATTGACTGTGGACTTAACTAGAGCTGTTTGGAAAGACAATATTAACAAAGCTATTCTCGTCACGGGAGATAGTGATTTTGTACCAGCTGTTGAAGAAGCGAATCATGCTCACATCTTAACACATGTATTTTACTTAAGATCACCTAAAACAACAATTCATGATGAATTGTATACTGCATGTTCCGAAAGAACGGAAATCACTAAGGCCCTTTTAGCGAAAGCCAAAATATAATCGCATTTATGTCACTCACAATTCGTCACTAATTCTCTTCTTTCATCATTGCTCCTACTTCCTTTGTGAATCTGCCAGACCTCTCAAGGTATGAATCCACAGTTTGAGGACTGAGTCCAGTCCAGCTGCAGATCTGCGCAAGGCTCATTTTCGGGTTATTCGCAAACTTAGTGATCCTGTTAAACCGGAAGAAATGCAAGTACAAGTTAGGAGCCAACCGTTTCACAAGCCTCCAAGCTTGAACCTCACTGATAGGCCACACCCGATGCTTAGGCTTAGCCTCTTCCCACTGCCTCTCAATCAAATCCACATAAGCCAGGTTCCTGGGGACCATGAGGGGAGCCTCACGTTTCCCATGCTTCCGAGCCACAGCCTTAATGCAGAGAAAATCGTCTTTAATCCACACATCCTCCCTCCGAATACCTGGAACAGCCAAGGTTTCCTTGATGCCCTTCTGAGTTTCATACTTGTGACTTATCGCACCTACAATCTCACTCTTCCTCAACCCACTCCAGTACAAGACAGCTAGGAGACTTTGAATGAAAAGCACAGAGTAGCCACCTCGCTTAATCTGTTCAGCTTCCTCCATCATCCGCTTGAACACCTTCAAGTCTATGGCTTTCTTCAACTTGCCATGCTTGTACCTGTGCTTGTATGGATTGCCCTTAGTCACATTCGATTCTCCCTATGGACTGTTGAAATTATAGGATAGGATAATTTCACGCATGGAGTTTTCCATGATCTCAGTGCTGTCACTCTAACACCTCGGCTAGTGGTGGTTTGTCCTTAGTCGAACGCCCATACGTAAAAGTGACTATAGTATCATGTTGGAGGTCGCTTTTCACGCGCTTGCAGATTGGGCAGAACCCTGAACGGCTGACTGCTCCATTGTGAAAGTCTATTTGAGCTTTCACCGTGCTCTTAGAACGCTTCAACTTAGCTGCGATCTTACCCATGCTTTGTTTCTCAACTTCATACATGGAAACTAGGTCGCCGTGTTCTACGTCGCCAACAGTCTGGTTGCTACCGCTCTTTCTGCTCTCCCTGATTTCCTCGCCGTATTCAATCTTCAACCCTAAAGCTTTGAGAATGTGTTCGCCAGCGTCCTTATGCCACTTAACCTCAGGGAACACTCCGAGACCGATGCTGCCTTCCTTGCTGAGAATAATGAACTGGTCTTTCTTCAACTGCCTGAAGTAGTGGGGGTCAACGAAGCTGTAAAGCCACTCCAGCTCTCGTGGCAGCCCAGGAAGCCCTACTGCTTTGATTATGCTGTAGTCTACGACGCTGCGCACATCCAGGTCGATTGAAGTCTGCTTCAACGTGTCTAAGCCCATCGACACGCCCATGTGCCTTGACTCCCTGATCAAGTACACACTTTCACTCTTAGCCATAAGCTGGTTCTCTGAAACCCTCAGACGACTATAGTAGAGGCTGCTGGCTTCCCTGATGACCACGTAGGTTATCTTCTTCCAGCTGAGGCGCTGATAGAGCAGGTCGACTAGCTTGTTCACCTGCATGTACTCACTGTTTGGGCTACTGTAGCAAGGGCTGCTGCTGATCACCAGATCGTTGTCTTCCAGGTCTTGGAGCCGGAGCTTTGACACATGCTTCACGGGGAAACTGCAGTCAACATCAACGTTGTCACCGCACACTAGCAATACTTTCTTGGTTTCAACCCAGGGACTACGCAGGAAAGCTAAGCCTTCACCATCCCGGCTGCCATAGAGATCCAGCACTCCACCACCATTCTCAAGGTGCTGCTCAGCGAAGTGCTCAAGCAAACTAGATTTCCCGCTGCCTTTAACGCCTAGGACGAAGAAGGTTTGAGGCTTCGTGAAAACAACTTTCTCTTTACCACGGATCCACAGGTTTTTCACTTGTCTACTTTCTCCCTTGACCTCGCAAACATTTTCAGAATATCGCGGAAGATGCCTGGCTTCACGGCTTTCGTGAGCTTAGCCATAGTCTGCATCGTTAAAGGCGTGGCCCACTTCAGGAAACAGGTTTCAAGCGAGTTGTACCCACTCTGGTTTAGTGCGTGGCAGTAGCTGAAGAATAAGGTCCAGTAGGGAACATCCTTTTTTGCTTTGAATCGGTGGATGATGAAGTAGGGTGGTGGCTCATCGTAACTGTAGTTGCTTGTGCTGAGGGAGCGACCGCAGAAGATGCAGCGTTCATCTTTCATCCCTGTCCAACCGTCCAAGTCATCTGCTACTCTGTTACTGCAGCTGGAGCAGTAGAAGACTCGATACGTTTTGCCCTGGGTTTGTTTCATCCAGTGAGGCCAGATGCTTAGCTCAAGGTTTCTCCACCAGGGTGCGACGTATTTCCCGTAGTTTTCCTCGGAGGGCTCAAAGCCGAATTTCACGGTGACTACTGGGGTGATTTTCTGCTTCAAGTTGCATAAGATCTTGTATTGGAGAGCGTCGTTCACTGTTTTAACAGCGTCAACTTTCCCAGGGTCTAGTTGGATGGCTCTCCGCTTCTCCTCATCCACCAACAACGATGCTTCACAAACAAGTTGGATCTTGCGGAGTGGGTCACTTGTCAAGGTGGCTAACACAAGATGCTGAGATAGCAACTGCTCGAATATTCCGTATTTAGGACCTCTGAGGCCTTTGCTGGCTAAGTCTCCTAGGCTTTCAAGCTGCTTCTCGTCCTCAGATTTTTCATGTGCAGGTGCTGTTTCAGTTTGCTCCATCATTAACCCTCCCTGACCGTGTTTCAGAGTCCACCTCCCTAACGACACCAGCAGTCCTTTCCACGTAGACTGGAGCAGGCAGCAGGGTGCTTCGAGCCTCAGAGTGTGATTCTCCAATCCTCAACTGCTTATTCTCACCTACAGGGCAGAGGGTTGGGTTGCAGCCGTTGCCTTCACACTCGCAGTGCCAGAAAAAGAACCTGTATCTGCGTCGTTTCCTCCAGTAGTGATTAGAGGAGACTCCAAGCCACAGCAGCACCATCAGGTTAATTTGACTGCAGTGGCGCCTGGCTTCAAAGCTTTGGAGAGCAAGCTTCATTACTTCACAAGCTCCTCGAAGGCGCGTTGCACGTCGCACAGCTCAATAGGCAAGCTTTCCTGTGCTGGTTGAAAGGTGAGGATGTCAGTGTCCTCGTTAAAGCTGAAACCGTCCTTCAGGATGCTCGAACATTTTCGATGGAGTTTACCACATGCAATGTCAGCTCGTTTTCCCTTCAACTTCACTGCGAAAACCAAATGTCCTCCTTCAACCACTGTGGCCCGCATCTGCTTGAGGCTAATTTTCTCAAACAGGACGATGGACCTCCATTTCATCTAACGTAATTTCAACAGCTAGGAGACACAGAGCGAAGATGAAGTATAAGCCACCAATTTGAAGTTGATGTTGAATGGGCAGACGAGCGATGACATAACCTAGAATAAATGATGCAAACTCTAAAAACACAATTTTCCTGTTAAATGATCCCTTCAAGCATTAGCCATGCTCATTCTCCAACACCTAGAGTATTTGAACACCATCGCCATCACAAATCCCTCTTTATATTACATTTCTCCTTCGAACCAACAGGAATGCTATGCCTACTAAAGCTACTATTAGTACAATCAGAAGCCTGATAGTGGAGTCAAGAGGATCAGCATCCCCTTGCTCCTCAAGAAATAACCTCACAGTGGAAGTCTGGCTTTTCTTAATTGTCACTGTTTGCTCCTTGTATGTCCACTCTCCAGGCTCTGCGTAATGGAATACTTTAACCTCGCCTTCATAATCGCCAAAGTTACTGAAAGCTGCGATTCCCCTATTATTAGTGTGTTTCCACTCGCTGTACTCTGCACCAACGTTCACTGGCCATTGTACATTTATTTGCAGACCACCTAACGGTTTGTTATCATCTTTATTGATGACCTCTACGATTAGCGTGGTTTCTGTTTGTCCTTGAACAACTTTGAGGATGCAGATTGAGAATAGGCTTAACGCTATAATTAGGGATAATACAAGTTGCTTCTTACTCACTTTTTACTTAGTCTCATTCTCCCACCAGGAGAGTTGAACACCTTTTGTTTTTATTTACCATCAGATAATGGTTTTTCCACAATTTGCGTGCGCACACAGGTTTAATCCTTCTTTTTTTGTTTTAAGAGGTTTTTTTCCTTGTCAAGTTTAATGAGTTTGAAAATGTACTCTGATGCGCTTCTGTAATCCAGGGTTTTCGCTCTGTATTGAGCCCATGCCCATGTTTCCGGATCTATTATGAATATGTTTGTTCGGTTGTATTTTCGTTGCATTTCAACTTCCATTTATGATTCTCTCATGCAGTTTTTAACACTTATGCTACATATACTTAATGTGTAGTAATATTAATATACTTATCGTGTAGTATATGCAGTATAGGAATTAAATGGAGAAGCGAAAAAGTTGCCTGAGAAACGGGTTAGTAAAACGCAGGTTGATGCTGAAGCTGAAGCATTGAAGGTAATGGTTGAGGTGCCGGAGCCATTCTGCAGGTTCTACAAAGCAACATTAAAACTTGAGGCCTCTGGTGAAACCCTGGAAGAGTGGTTACAACAATTCTTCAACAACTATCTATGCGACTTCACCGCAGATTTGATAGATACATCCTTCAACAACATGTTCTGGGACCATGAAGAGATCATTGAGAAATACGGTCTGCAACCATTCTTCAAACGCCGAAATGAAAAACATCAAGCAGCTTCTGAGAAATAACGCAAAACCCTGAAAACCTTCCTTTTTTCTTTTTGCCTTGTTTAAGCAATTGTTGAATCTCTGACTCTAACAGTTGAGAAATGACTAAAAGTTGTTATCCTCTCCTGTATTTTTCCGCAAATCGCAAGAGCGTACATAAGCCTTTTATTGTTTCTTATCAGATGATAGGATTTATTCTCTAAAAACATAGATTAACAATCCCCTTTGAATGGAATGTACAAGAAATGACAATGCTCAAAGATCTTGATAGAAAGATTCTATCTGAACTTGTGAAAAACGCGAAGACTAGTGATAGGATGCTGGCTAAGAAAGTTGGTGTCTCTCAACCCACTATCTCAAGAAGAAGAGCAAGGCTAGAGAAAGAGGGGAAGCTGAGCTATAGGTTGCTCCCAGAACTCGGGAAACTTGGTTTCGAAATCATGGCTTTCACTTTGCTCATCTGGAAACCTTTAAACCATTTAGAATTGACCAAAGATCCGAATTATATGAAGAGAATACATGAATTTATTTCCAAAAACCCAGAAATTGTGTTCGCCTCTTCAGGTCAAGGACTGGGAATGACTAGACTAGTAATGACAGTTCACAGAAGATATTCAGACTATGTAAGCTTCAGGAGAAAATTGGAATCGGAATGGGGTACTTATATCGAGAGACTGGAAACATTCATTATCAGCTTTAAAGGCGATCAGATCATACGACAGCCAACCTTCGAACACCTTTTTAATAATTTACTATAAGCAACGACCAACTACACCCCTCTGATAGTTGTCCATGTGAACCCCCTATATCCTCTGCTATTCCCTTTTGGACGTTAACCTCAGCCAAATTTGGTAAACCTTTACCTGCATTAGAAAGCTGTTGTTTTGCTTGTGGTTCGTATATTTCCCGTGTTGTATGCCTGTCTTTTGAGATACTTGTTTTGCAGTAATACCCGCTGCCATTCCCTGTTCTTTATAGCTTGTAGCTTTATCTTAGACAATACATACCGAGTATGTTTGAATATGCTTATGGTATGTTTGGAAATGTGGTTTTTGAGGGAAATACCCCTACCCTAACTGTGCAAAAAGTGATAATTTATCCTTTAGCCATGTTCAGTGCTCTCATGCTCAATCACGACAGCTGGACCCTCATGTTTGCAACCAGCAACTGGGGCGGAGAAGGGTGCGCGCATACTTCTCAAGCGGGAAGCATAAATGCGCACTCCTACTTTCTGAAGATCTTCAATCCTTCGGGTTATTTGCTGTGCGCGCGCGTGTCTAATAGTGGGGCTCACTATCAATTTGTACCATATAGTCTTTTGGAGTTTGATGTGTATTACTACGCTACACACAAATCGACTTATCTTTTGAGCTCCCACCGCTAAGCCAGAAACGGAGATAAGACAATGAAAAGTCTTTTGAAGAACAAGAAGGGGCTTAGCACCGTAGTTACTACACTGATCATCTTAGTTGTTTCAGTACTTCTAGCCACTGTAGTAACTTTCTACGCTATCAACGTTACTACTACAAGGGTTCAAGAAGAGGCTATACAAGTTACTAAACTCCATACCTGGCACGACGGAACTTCATTTGCTGAAACAGGGTTTCTTGTCATTAACACAGGTGGTCGAGATTTAGTTCTTGACAAAATTACTGTAAGAGGACAAGAAAGCGCATGGACATCTGTGTGGTCTTGTAAAACCACTGACACTATAAATGTAGACATACCGTATGTTACTCCAACTAATGCTACGACAGGAACTCTACCATCATACGTAACCCTTAGCGGAACAAACTACACTCTAACTCAAGGAGTTACCACCGCAGATTTGATACTACAGTCAGGTCAAAGCATGATCGTATACTTGTCCAATCCCGACAGTGTATCAGTCAACGACATTGGTGTAACAGTGGGCGTAACCATCTTCACTGCCAATGCTCAATACTACAAAGAAAGCAACGTACAAGCAGCCAGCTAAACAGCCCTAAAATCCTTTTTTTTAGTTTTCTTGTGCACTCATGCATTCAATAGTTTTGAATATGACGTGCTCTCCAAGAAACCGATTGTCTCTCCCTGCAAAAATGGGGTTGTGCGGGAGATATGTCCATTGGGGAGAGTTCAAATCCTGACACTTAGCCTCTTTTTTAATGGGAAAATCCGTTATAGCTGATTGTTTCCTCAGGTACCTTGGGCAATATATAAAACGCTTGCAGAGTATTTGTTTCATAAACACAGATTTCAGAGGAAAAAAAATGCAAGCAGTTAATGCACCATGGCAGAAAAAGAGAGAGCTGTTAGTCAAAGCTGAAGAAGAGACTGATCTTTCATTGGGATTTGAGCCTCAGAAGCGGCGTTTGAAGGATTATCTTCGTCTTGGAGTGATTAACTTGGACAAAATAGCTGGGCCTACAAGCCATGAGGTTACAGCGTGGGTTAAACGGATTCTTGAGATTCCGGGCGCTGGTCACGGTGGGACCCTAGAGGCTACTTTGGAGTAGAGCAGGGAAATCCTAAGGTGACTGGCGTCCTCCCAATCGCTTTGCAGGACGCTACTAAGGTAGTGCAAGCCCTCTTGTTGGGTGGAAAAGAATACGTGTGCGTCATGCGACTCCATAGGACAAGACAAGAGAAAGCTGTTAAATCTATACTTAGTCAATTCCAAGGAGAGATATACCAAAGACCGCCTGTACGATCATCTGTTAAGCGACAGCTCCGTAAAAGAACTATATATTATCTGGATTTTCTCGAGATGAATGGAAAAAACGTTCTCTTTAAAGTTGGGTGTCAAGGTGGAACCTACATACGGAAATTGTGCTTTGACATTGGGGAGATTCTGGGATGTGGTGCACACATGCAGGAATTGCGTAGAACCCGCGCTGGACCATTCACCGAAGTGGAAGGATTGGTTACTCTTTATGACTTGCTTGTTCATTTTGATAGATGGCGTGAAACTGGTCAAGAAGGAGATCTAAGGAGAATTGTTTACCCGATGGAAAAAACGCTTGAGCTTCTTCCAAAAATCTATATCCGAGACTCAGCTGTTGCAGCAATTTGCCATGGAGCCTACGTTGCAGCTCCAGGAGTGTTATCTCTGGAAGCGGGTATAAGTAAGGATGATCAAGTAGTGATCTTCACCCAAAAAGGTGAAGCTGTAGCTTTTACTCGAGCCTTCATGTCATCCGAGGAGATTATGAAGATGGACCACGGTTTTGTAGCTCAAACCATCAGGGTTCTAATGGACAGAGAGACGTACCCAAAAATGTGGAGCAAAGCATCCAATACTTAGTCTTAATAAGGACGTGACTTTCAAACATCTTATTAGGTCAGCGAGGGCTAATTTAATCTACTCAGCTAAACGGTGGACATTTTTTTTGGAAGGAGACCGGAAATATCATAGGAAAAGCGCATTTGTGAACGGTATAGCTGTGGGTTTTGGATTCGGATGCTTCGCTACATTTGCAGCCTTGCTGGTTACAGCCTTTTATTATTCTCAAACAACCAATCAAACATTTGAAATTGCATTGTCTAATTTCTCGTTTCCAGTCAGCTATTTTTTCATTCTAGGACTTCTCTTTTTAATAGTCGGATATGTCTGGGAACGTTTCGAAAAACAACTTAAGCTCTAGTATGCACAATAGTTTAGTCCTCTCAGAAACAGCGAGGCTAATCTAGGTGGAGAGAAAACCCTACGAGAAGGAACATTATTACAGTGAAAAGCCAAAGTCAAAGATTCAGCTTGCATTATTACGTACCTATTTACGAGGTCAATTCTTCGAGTTCCTGACTTGTGCGAGCGTTTTCTCAAAGAAACGTATTGATATAGGAACCAGACTATTGGTGGAATCCATGATTCTACCGAAAGAAGGCGATTTTTTAGATCTAGGATGTGGCTATGGACCAGTTGGGATAGCTGCAGCAAAAATGAGTCCCAGAATACATGTGGTTATGACAGATGTAAACGAACGAGCTGTGTGGTTAGCTAAGAAAAACCTTAAACGCAACAGAATAAAGAACGCCAAAGCCCATCAAGGTTTCATGTATGAACCTGTAGAAGGCAGGAGATTCAAAACCATCCTGTCAAATCCACCAGTAAGTGCGGGAATGGAAATAGTAACATCCATTATTCAAGGTGCACCATCACATCTCACAGAAGATGGATTATTTCAGCTAGTTGTAAGATCTAGAAAAGGAGGGAAACGCCTCTTTAGCGAGTTAGAGAAAACCTTTGATAATGTAGAAGTTCTGGCGCGCAGAAGTGGTTATCGTGTCCTATATTCAAAAAATCTTAAAACAAAGTAAGTACCTAATTCTAAATCAATCAATCATGCCGGGGTCTCCTAGAGCATATCAGAATACTGTCATGCAGGGAATCTGGTATGGAGCAGATCTGTAAATAACACGCGTGTTAATTACAGAGCCTAAGCCTGGAAAAAAAAGAACTCGAAAGCCTGTGGTCCATTGGGCCACGTGGGTTCGAATCCCACCCCCGGCGCCAACACCTTTAATGCGCGCCCATAATACTGGAAACGTTGAGTTAATTTGCCTTATTTGGAAGAGATCGAGTTGAAACCTATAGGTTTTGTCAAAACAAAGGCTATTGGAAGGAAAGTTAGGGATAAATCCAACGTCTCAGAGATAATTCTTCAAAGGAATCTAGCGGAAGCTTTAGAAGGAGTTGAGGATTTTTCGCATTTATTTGTGCTGTTCTGGATGCATGAAATTTCAAAGGAAGAGAGAAGAACTATGAAAGTTCATCCTAGAGGTAGACGAGACATGCCCCTGCAAGGAGTTTATGCAACCCGTACACCCCATCGTCAAAATCCTATAGGACTTACATTGGTGGAGCTTCTGGGAGTGCAAGGCAACATTGTGACTGTTCGGGGTCTCGACGCATTTAATGGCACACCTGTCTTGGACATAAAACCCTTTGACGACTGGGATCTGACTGAAGATGTAAAGGTTCCTAGATGGTGGATGAGTCTGGAGAAAGAAAGATCAGAGAAACATAAAACCCAATAAATACCCATTCCATGGTACAGTACACGTGCTTTTCTGTTTTTATCAAGTTTCTTCATGTATTCAGCTATTGTTGAGACTCATGCTGATTATCGTTTCTAGTTCGTCAACTAAATGCTGTGCATTGCTCTTGTTAAAGCACATCGGTGGTTTTATCTTGATCACATTTTCGTAAGGACCGTCGGTTCCCACCAGGATTCCATTCTCTTTCAGCTGATTCTTAGCATGTTTTGCTAATTTGGTGTGTGGTTCTAGTGATTCCTGGTTTTTTATAAATTCAATACCTAGAAAAAATCCAAAGCCTCGTACATCACCTATTTCAGCATATTTTTTGGCAAGTTTTCTCAGTCTCTGTTTCAAGAAATCACCTGTTTCCAAGGCATTTTTCTGTAATTCTTCCTCCTCGATTACTTCGAGAACAGCCATGCCGATACTACAGGACACTGGATTTCCACCATAGGAGCTGAAGAATTCCATACCGTTCTCAAAGGATCGTGCTATTTCATCGGTGGTCACCACAGCAGCAAGGGGATGACCATTGCCCATAGGTTTGCCGAGGATTACAAGGTCTGGCACAACGTTTTGCATTTGAAAACCCCAGAAATGTTCTCCTAAACGTCCAAATCCTGTTTGGACCTCATCGGATATGCATACACCTCCCTGGGCCCTGATGACGCGGTAAACTTCTTTCAAATAGTCTTTTGGCAAGGGCACTTGACCGGCACAACCAATCACGGGCTCGCAGATGAAAGCAGCAACGCCCTTGTTGCGTTTGTTGAGAATGTTGATGGCTTCCTGGGCGTATTGTTTTCCTGCTTTCCCATTATTGCTTTTGTATGATCCTCTATAAGTGTCCGGAATAGGTGCCTTGAGGATGTAAGAAGCTGGTCCTTCACCTCCTTTGCCTTCGAATTTGTAGGGGCTGATTTCAACACCTGTCTTCGTGTTTCCATGATAGCCATGTTCAACAGCCATGATATTTTCGTAATGAGTATGTGTAAGGGCTAGTCGGATGGCAAGGTCGCTTGCTGCACTTCCAGAGTTTACAAAAAACACTTTATTTAGTGGCTCTGGAAACTTGGCAAGTAATTGCTCCGCATAATTACTTAGTTGATCATATAGGTAGCGGGTATTTGTATTTAGTATAGCCATCTGTCTTTGGCCTGCTTGAACTACTTTCGGATGGCAGTGTCCCACGTGAGGTATGTTGTTTCGAGCATCAAGGTAGGTTTTGCCACTGGCGTCGTACATATATTGGAATGCGGCTTTCACCATCTTAATGGGTTGAGTATAGCTTACGGAAAGCGATTTGCTGATGTAGCTCCATCTTCTTCCCAAGTCTTTTTCGGTGTCGATGTAGACCTTTTCCTTGAAACCTACTGCATTTTTGAATTTGTTTGTGGTCTGAATTGGGTTGATGGTAATCCATTTCTCTAACATTTTCCATGCAGGTTTTTCACTTATGGTTATGTATTTGTTGTCAGGGTTTTGGATCTTGTTAAAAGCTGATTTGCATACACTTGTGCATAGACGGGCTGCAATTAGGTAATAGAGCAGTTTAATTTCTTTTTTTTCTAATGGCAGAATTTCATTATATGCTTTTATTATGTGGCAAGCCCACTCGGCGGGTTTAGATTTTCCTAGAGTGGCATAGGTGATGGCGATTGCTAATTCATTAATCAAAGATGAGTAAACCATGTCGCCGAAATCGATGATTCCAGAAATCTGATCATTACGGACCAGTAGGTTCCAGTCGTTTGCATCTGAGTGGATGACACATCTTCGGAGTTTTGGTATCTCAGGGAGCACAATTTCACTGAATTGGAGGAAGAAATAATCGACTAGTTTTCGCTGTTGCGGTGTTTCAATGAATTTTATATATTTTTGATTATTGAGGCAATGCTGCAAGTCCCAATCTAGTTGTCGAGCTCCAATTGCCGGATGATAGAAATCTAATAATATTTTGTCCATCTGGGCAAGGAGTTTTCCAATAGATTGAAAAAGTTCAATTGAGTGCTTAGCTTCAGCCAGGAATTTTCCTTCAACGTAAGTAAGCATTCTGTTCAATTGTTTACCGTTTTTGGAGGAGGAAAGATATTTGCCCTTCAGGTTTCCTACAGGAGCAGGGGTGGAATTGGGCAGTTGGGTTGATAGCTTCAGAAGCACTTGGTTCTCTGCGTCCAGCACTTCCTTTAATCCCGATTCAGTTTTGTAGTGTTTGTATACAAATCGCTCTCCTTGATCTGTGTCTACTTGGTAGTTGACACACCTCCCATAGCCTTCTACTGCTTTTAGAGCAGCATTCTCTATTCCGAATTGCTCCTTTAGTAATTCTATTACTTCTTTCAAGTTCTTCAATACCCCATTCGATTAATAGCCAGTGGGCGTGAGCCTGGTGGATAAAAGGTTAGTTGACCACTTTTCTTAATTCGTTGTTTTTAATTGCAAGTTGGATTTCTCGGGCAATCCTCCTGCCCATGTACATTCCTTCACCATAGTTTAGATAAGCATATGGAGAGGTTCCAATACCTACATTGCTTCCTGCAACTATTCTTGCGGATATTTCAAAAGTAAAAACCTCCAAATCATCTGTAATGACAGTTTCTAAACAAAAAGGACCTATTATCCCGGGAGGAGCAATTTCCTTAGATATTTTTACGACGTTCTCTCCCATCTTGAGAATCTCAGGCAGAAGCGATTCTCTCATGACTACAGGAATATTACCGATTACCGTGTACGTAGGATTCACAGAAATGCGCAGTTGTTCACTTGCAGGTATTCTTCCAATGTTGTCGACTGCGGACTCGTATCGTTTATCCATTCCTAATAACTCGACTTGATTTCTGAGGGGGGAATTAAAATAGAGAGGATAGATATTCGAGCCTATAACATACTCTTGCAGATGGATGTTTTCCAACTCTTCTCTTCTCAAGAGTCCTCTCTTTATCATGTCTCCTGCTTTCTCATGGAAAGACTCTGGAGAGCTCGCAAGAAAATACCCTTTTCCACCCTTAGCACCCGGAAACTTCGCAATAACCAGTCTACGTATATCCTTGGGATCTTTGTAGACTCCAGGCAGTGTTAAGCCTGCCCTTTGCAGCCACTCTCTTTGCTTTTCTCTATCAGTCTCCCAATGAAGAAGTTCTCTATTACCGAAAAGGGGTACACGTAATTCATCCATTATTTTTCTCGTACCGACGTAGGCGTTGAAGGAGCCATGAGGAACCAAAATTGTGTTTACTTGCCTCAGTTTCTGTTGGATATCGTCACGTAAAAGCTCACTAAAGGTCTTAACTAAAATTATATCATCTGCTAGGGGGAATCTTTGATATACAATCTCATCACCCTTCTTGCAGATGCAGATTGTTCTAAAGCCTTCCTCCTTTGCACCTTTGAAAATATTAAGTGCAGAATGCGATCCAAGAGTGCCTATTGTCACTTTTCCCTTTTCATAACGCTCTAGAACGTCATCTATTTCCCCTTTAGTAATCACGTAACTATCATCTCAAGCTTTTCTTTCTCAACAGCTTGCCTAATTTCCATTGCAACCCTTCTCCCTGGGCCAACTTCTTTCCCATATTTATATTTCATATAGGGAGAAGTAGGTTCTACACAAGGGCAACCAGGTATTCTGGGGCTAACATCGAACACATAAAACTCCAAATCCTTTGTCATAGCCCCCTGTAATGCAAACAAGCCTATTATTCCTGGAGGATACTCCCTTTTACAGACTTCAACGAATTTTTCTCCAGCTTCAAATATCTTTTCTAATTGTGATTCTCTCATAGTAGCCCCTGCGTGTCCAATTTCGATATTTTGTGTTGAAATTCTTGCCTCTAATTGTTCATCAGCAGGTAAGTCCAAAACACCGTCCAGATTTGTCTGTATTCTTCTATCAAATCCTAACAGATCTATTTCGTCCGTTATTGGAGACCAGAAATAGTTAGCATTGAATTTGGCTCCCACAATATACTCTTCTATCATGGACTTTTCTAAGTCTTTTTTGTCAATTATCCCCTGCCCTATTCTCTCACCAGCTTTTTTCTCAAATTCCCCTGACGAAGAAGCGTAGAAGAAGGCGCGTTCAATTCTCCTTTCTTTTTCAGGAACTTTCACGATTGCTAATCTATCTATCTCTTCATGTGAACTGAAGATTTTTGGCATTTTTATGCCAGCTTTCCTCAATAAATAATATTGGTTTCTTGGCCCATCCCTCTCTTCACTTCTAAGCATGCGTCGATTCCCAAGAAGAGGGATTGAAAATTTCTCTTCTATATTATCATAACCAACATATACTGAGAAGGACCTATTTGGCACAAAAACAGTATTCAATTCTCTTAACTTGTCTTGATTTTCCTCTCTAATTATATCAACAAAGCTTTCCAATAACACGACATGATCGAACAGGTTCTTATAGTGCTTTGTGTAGGTATTTTCCCTTCCCTTCTGGCAGACTACAACAACCTCGAATCCTTCCTGTTTAGCACCATGACCCATTTCCAAGGCTGAGTGGGAACCAAGCACCCCAATTTTAATTTCTTCGGGGTTATAACTTGCTACAATTTGCTGTATCTTCTCACGGTTCATTTTTTATTCACCCTGAGTAATCTTTTATCCGTATTTAAAACACACGACTTTCAATAGAAAAATACGCTCAAGAGTTATGGGATTCGAACCAGTTGAAAAAACGCGGGTTACATTCATTCGTGTGCCTGTAGATCCACTTCTTTCCATTTTTGGCATGATTCTTGATATGTTTTCCATAGAAGATTGTTTCAGAACTCATAAATAGCCAAAGGGTCTTGGAATAGTTAGGAAAGGGAAGGGTGTGTTTTTGATTGAAGTTAATAGGCGCGCGCGCATCACGAATATTAGTCGCGCGCGCGCATTTTTCGTTCCACGGGTTTTCTGAAGAATATAAAATACAGTGAAGTTGCTAGGAAATAAGTGACAGTCGTAAAAACGAAAGGTGTGAAGAAATCACTACCAGCCATCATACCACCTGAGAAAGAAGCAGTTAAAGCGCGGGGAATATTGTCTGACATTATCATTAAACCGTTGGTGGTTCCCCGTTCATTCTCTGAAACTAATTCCATCTGTAACGTTGAGTTTATTGGGCCTGCCATGTTCATCAAGGAGGCGCGGCTTACAAATGCTGTAGAAGCCAAGGTCAAGTTTGGGGACGAAGTTATTAGCATTATGAAAGGTATTGATAGATATTGACATAGTACTACGCTTCTTACCTTGCCAAATCTGCTTGAAATCACTGGTGCAGTAAGAGTGCCAATTCCCAGGGCAACACTGCTCACTGCAGAGATTACGCCTATCTGTTCTGTGGAGGCAATGAATTTTAGTTTGAAGAAAATGTTAGATAATGGCACAATGAAACCTGCACCAAAACCAATGAGACACGCAGGTATCATAAACTTGAGTATAGTCCACTGACTTTGAATGTTCCGAAAGCTAAGTAGATCAACCATACTTTGCCTCTTCGACACCTTTTTCTCTTTAATTAGCAATATGGGCACTCCTGCAGCCAAAGCTAAGGATACAGAAGCTAGCAAAGCGATTCTATATCCAACAGGTGACCCCTCCACCCCAGTTGACAAGTGCAACAGACCATTGAACAAATCAGGCAAGATCCCTCCAATATAGCTACCAACAACACCGATTATTGTCATCAAAGCCCAATTAACACTGAACAAATGTGTGCGATCCTCAGGTGTACTGCTTTCCATCAAAAAAGGTGCTGAAGCCACCCATCCCAAAGTTCCGATGAGACCGGAAACAAGACTAGCAGAGAGCAAGATTGACGGCTGTAAAGCGAAAATTTGGATAAGACTAACAATATTTGAGGTTAACCCAATGAGCATAGCCTTTCTGGGACCAATACGTTCATAGACCAAACCTGCAGGTAAAGCTACAAGACCAGTGGCTATTGCACCAACAGTGAACATATTGCCTATAAAATCCGGTTGAAACCCCACCTCGCCCAAGTTCAAATAAAGATAAAAAATGACCCCCCCAAATTCCAAAACTCAGACCCCTAAGAACCGTAGCAATCAAATACAGCTTCGCATTCTGACCAAGCATCCGTATTCTATTCACATAATCTCGAACCCAGGAGAGCGACAAGGGGTATCAACCACTTTTGGAAGTTCGATAGCGAGTCTTCAAGATAAATAGTTTGTCGAAACGACGATTTTTCTGTCGCACAGATACGCACATGGTCACCAATCACACGGACCAGTAAATAGTTTATGAATGCAAGTTTTCAGCGCCAAAGAAAATAGCTTTTTATGTGTGCGATATTTCCTATACTCATGTCGAGAGGATAACAATGGAATTAAAGGGAAGTCAATCAGAGAAAAATCTACTTGCTGCCTTTGCTGGTGAATCTCAAGCAAGGAACAGATATACCTTCTTTTCAAGTGCGGCCAAGAAGGAAGGATACGAACAGATATCAGCCATTTTTGGAGAAACAGCAGGTAATGAGAAGGAGCATGCTGAGCTCTTTTTCAAACTCCTCCAAGGTGGAATGGTTGAGATTAAAGCAGATTATCCCGCTGGTGTCATCGGAAAAACGATAGAAAATCTGAAAGCATCAGCTGAAGGCGAAAAGTTAGAATGGGGAACACTGTACCCCAATTTTGCTCAAAAGGCTGAGGAGGAAGGACTGACGGAGGTTGCTCATACATTCCGTATGGTAGCAAAGGTCGAGAAGGAACATGAAAGGAGATATCTAAAATTACTGTCAAATCTACAACTCGGGAAAGTCTTCAAGAAAGACACGTCTATCAAATGGAGGTGTAGAAACTGTGGTTACGTTCACGAGAGTAACGAAGTCCCTGAGGAATGCCCGGTCTGTTCACACGCCAGGAGTTACTTTGAGGTTTGGTGTGAGAACTACTAGCCACTTTTACCTTCAAGTGAGTCGCCCATTCAGAATTGTATCAATAGAGGAATCTATGCCCAGTGTGAGCGTTATAGAACGAAGACCATCAGTTAGATCTTCTCATTTCCTTCCCTGTAATCATATCTACTATTACCTTGTTTTGAACTAACAAATCCATTCATAGCTAGTATACGCTTAAGAACCAAAATGCTTATCGAAAACTTGGTTAATCTCTTCGGGCGTTTCAAGGACAAATACGTCTTCCATACCTGCCAATTTCCTAGCGTGTTCTGCATCGTCTTTCCTTATTCGTATTTTCAGATTCCGCCCGTTCGGAAGTCTTGTTTCTATGATGCCTTCCTTTAGGTCTGAAGGCATTACATATACAGGGATAAAGGTTTTTAGTGCCATAATCGCTGCATTGCTTAACATGGAGTCAGCGATTCCAGTCGAAATCTTCGCTACAGTATTTGATGTAGCGGGGGCAATTAGTAGAAACTCAAAAACTCCAGTTTGCAGCTTCCCTGCTAGGAAAGGAGAGTTAGAATCTACTTCAACTAGAACTACCGAAAAGTCTTCGCGCAGCTCATCCATTAGTTTGTATCTCTCGACAACCTGCTTCCCTGCTTTTGAAAGGTATACTCTTAAATCGAGAGCTTTTTTGAACCTCGTATTGATTTTTTCCATGACTTCGATTGTTTCAACTAATCTGTCTCCGCTGCCTGTTATTCCCCAAGCAATTTTCCGCTTCTTGAGGTTGAGTCCTCTTTTTTCAGTCATTTGTGAACCCCTTGCCTTGAGCTGGAGTTAGTTTTGAGGTATCGAGATATTTTGTGAAGGCTTTGACCGCTTTCTTCAAAGTCCGAAAGCCTTCTTTGTCTCCTTTTACGCCCTGCAGTGTGTCCTTTGACCAAAAAGTCGCACCTAGGTTAGCTCCAAAGGCTCCGCCCCCGAGAGGAATCATGCGGTTCAAGATGAAAAATGTTATTATCTGTTGCATAGCTAGCTCTTGTCCACCGATTCTATCTCCGCCCACAGCAACAGCCATCCCAGCTTTACCCTGGAGTATGTCAGAATCTGCGGCTAATAATGCTCTACATCGGTCCATAACAGCTTTAATCTGTGCACTTACTCCCCCATTATAGACTGGTGTAGCGAAAATTATTCCGCTAGCTTTCTTGATAAGAGGATAGAGTTTATACATATCGTCCTTGATGAGACATTCTTTGTTTCGAAGACAATGGTCACAATGACGACAAAAACCAATATCCTTGTTCCTTACAGAAAAAAACGTTGTTTCAATACGCAGTTTTTCAAACATGTCCAGGGCTTCTCTCAAAACGTATTCAGTTGCCTGCTTTCTCGGACTTCCACATATACCAAGAATCAACTGCAATCCCAAGTCTATTAAATAGTTTAAACAATAAACTTTGCTCTATCGCTTCTTCACATACAAATGTCTAGAGTAAGCCATACTGTTATTCACCGATTAAACATCAGTATGAATACTGGAAATGAGTACACGCAAAATCTAATAAGATGTGGGTTTTAGAACATTCAGACTACAAGCATGTTGCTTCAGAACTGGAGTTGAATGCATGTCTGAGATCACTGAGGATAAGAAACAAGATCAGTCATCTGAAAAACTGCCCATATCTGAGTTCTATAAAGTCTTGGATTTTGCTACAATTTTTAGAAGCCACAAATGGTGGGAAGCCATCGTTGCCATCGAATCGTATGGAAAACGCTCCATCGCCATGTACATGTGGCAGTTTAATGATGGAAAATGGAAGCGTAAACACAAATTCCAAATCAGGGGAATAGATGAGTGGACCAAAGTCAAAAACGCTGTTGAGAGATTGCTGCCCAAGCTAACTCCACAAAAATAGCGAATTATCATATGCCAAGCACCAATAGTGATTAGTTAGCGCCCGTTTTTATTTGTCATGTCTCCATTCCTTTATAAATTCATTAAGACTTTCCTATTAGCTTGAGATATATACTCATATCATGATAATACTCCATGGTGTAGGCTTTTCTGTCAAAAATAGAAGTATTTTTCTTCCTTTTTATCCAGATATGCCTATTTAAAGATTATTTTCAATTTTAACTTTAGATAGAACGTGGTGTAACCAATTGATTTCTTGGAAATATTCGTTGGAGAAAATAAACGGTGAATTGGACCTTGCCAATAAAAAGAAGAAAGCTTTGGACAAATTGTTTGATGAAGGAAAAGTTTCGCAACCCACTTATGATTCTTTCAGCAACGAGGTAGCTCAGGGTATAGCAGACATTGAGACAAAACAAAAAGTTCTTGTTGGAAAAATGAATACAAAAATAGCTGAACTTGAGCAGCAAATGAAAACTTTGGAATACCTTTTAGTCAATTCAGAAATCAGGCATGTCTCTGAAGAAGTTGAAGAAGAAACATACGAGCGGGAACGCGATGTGCTTGCGTTAGGTCTAGAGACAACAAGACAGGAATTGATTGTAATCAAGGAAGCGATCTCGAATATCAGCGAACAAGATCTCGGTCAACCAATACAACCTGTGATTCAAAGCGAAGAAGAATCCCTACAAGTGGAAACCGAGACTGAGAACCAAATTGAGATCAGCGTGGACACTGAGACAACAACTGATATGGAGCCAACCCTAGAACAAACAGAAATCGAAGAACAACCAACCCTAGAACAAACAGAAATCGAAGAACAACCAACCCTAGAACAAACAGAAATCGAAGAACAACCAACCCTAGAACAAACAGAAATCGAAGAACAACCAACCCTAGAACAAACAGAAATCGAAGAACAACCAACCCTAGAACAAACAGAAATCGAAGAACAACCAACCCTAGAACAAACAGAAATCGAAGAACAACCAACCCTAGAACAAACAGAAATCGAAGAACAACCAACCCTAGAACAAACAGAATCAACAGAACCGGATTCAGACGTGGATATTGTGGAATCCACCATAGAAGACCTGACAGAGCCTTCATATAGCGATGTCGTGGAACCACTTTCACCTGAAGCAGAGATTCCAGAGCCATCTACTGAAGATTCAGAAGAACTCCAAACAGAAGATTCAGAAGAGTTTGAAGTTGAAGAAGCCATCGAAGAGGAAGTTCTAGACTAGTTATCTAAACTCCCCAACCCTCTTTTATTTTTTTTTTTGGACTATCTGCTCATCTGAAACTATTCATTCGATATTTCTGTTGAGAAATAATAGCTGATCTCGATTTATACTATGCTTTCTGCATGCGTACTTTACAGAAAGTCTAGGTTACGCCCACAATATGCGGGACGAGAAGAAAACTTCTATGCCAATAGGTTTCTAGTAGAGAAAATATAGAAAGATGTTTGTCCGTATAGCTTACTCAAACAGAAGGGTATCTATTGCGGGTTGGGATTGCTTTTCATGAGAAATATCAGCAATATGACTTTGGACCTGGACATCCCTTCAGAGGTGACCGATTCAGCAATGCTCTGAAATTCTTTCGGGAAAAGGGTTTACTCAAACTGTCGGGCATCCGTGTCTTAAAGCCTCAAATTGTGAAAATGAAGGACCTACTTAGAGTTCATGACAAAAGTTACATCGACTTGATTTTTGATTTCGCCAAAAAGAATCGATCATATGATCTCGACACCCCAGTTTCACCATCCATTCTTGAAGCCGCATTATATATCACAGGAGGAGCATTAAAAATCGGTGAATCACTTATAGACGGGATGATTGAAAGAGGAATATCTCTGGGAGGTGGATTACATCACGCAGGTCAAAGTTTCGGCGGGGGCTTCTGTCTTTTCAACGATGTCGCCGTGCTTGCCAGATTTCTCCAAGAAGAAAAAAACGTCAAGCGTGTCTTAATCTTCGATTATGATGCACATGCAGGAAATGGCACCAGTGACATTTTCTACTCGGATCCTTCAGTTCTTTTCATCTCAGCCCATCAAGACCCCAAAACCATTTTCCCTGGCACTGGTTTTTTGGAACAAATAGGCAGGGGTGAAGGAGAAGGTTTCAACATCAATGTGCCCTTACCCCCTGGAACAGGCAATGAAACATATCTTTCCGCAGTGAAAGAAGTTCTTATACCCCTGGCAAAAGAATTCAAACCAGACATTATTCTGGCAAATGGAGGAAGCGATCCACATTTCGCAGACATACTTGGTAGCTTAGGATTAACCATTGACGGATTTTTCCGTCTATCAAAACTTATCTGCAGAGTTGCGACGGAAAATTGCAATGGTAAACTGGCACTGTTGGTGGGTAGTGGCTATAATCCTGTGGTCTTACCATCTTGTTGGTACGCTCTTATAGCAGGAGTAACTGATATTGACAAGATAGAAGTAGCTGACACAGCTGAACCACCACAAGAACCACCATGGTGTCGAGAACGAGTCCAAGATACAATAAAAAGGCTGAAGCATATTTTCAGGAATCACTGGAAATGCTTTAGGTAATGTTTACACTCGCGCATAGTTGAGTATTAGAAGACATAAAAAAAAAGATTGATGAAAGAAGCTTCTATTGATTTAGGAGGAAGAAGGCTGCTGTTCACCTTGTGCGCTTCTGAAGAGACTTAAAAGATTGGGCTACTCTTTTATCAATATCTTGTGAACGCGCGCGTGGTTAAATCTTAAGTAGCGGCTGTGGAATCCTGAAGGGTTGAGGTTTTGCGTTGAGAGTCTATTCTCATAAGGACGCTGGTGCCAAATCGCTTTTGCCTCTTGTTTCAAAATACACGGAAATGGCTGAATCGATGAAACTACCTTACTGGATATTCACTGAAGACTCGAATCCAATAGGCATAGTAACCGTAGGGAAGGACCCAATACAACTATTAGCTCCAGTTGGAACTCCGGTTGCCATGATAGCTTTGATTCAGAAAAACCAGCATCCAAGCGTTCTAAAGGATTTTGCATCCCAATCACTTGAGCTGACGCTTGAAAAGGAAGCCAAGCATGTCACTATTGAACTCACCTCAGAGGAGAAAGATGCCGTCACCAGTTTCCTAGAAGTCAATTTTAAGGTTCTGGCAGACACCTTCATGATGACCCTTCAACTTGACGAGGAGTATAACTCGCCTGAGGGCGTTAAATTCGAACTAGCAGGGAAAGACGAGATGCTCAGATGGATTGAGCTGGCAAGAAGATTCCTATCAGGCTCAGCTGATGTGGTCATGGAGAGAATACTCAAGAACATCGGTCATCTGCCTGAGAACAGGCTAGAATTGTACTATTCATCAGAGAAATTCTATTTCGTCACCCAAAACAAGCATGAAATCGGCATCCTCAACTTCAGTTCAAGAGCAGGAAGAATCAGTAACGTAGGTGTCGACCCTTCAAGACGAGATCAAGGTTATGGAAGGAAAATAATGCAGTTTGGACTCAAGCAGCTAAAGGCTGCTGGCTGCAAGCAGGCGTTACTGAGAGTCCACGTTGACAATAAGCCAGCTCTGAATCTGTACAAATCCTTAGGATTCGAGGTTGCTGGAAGACGTAGATTCCTAATCTGGGAAAATGAAAAAGCCTAGGAAATATTAGCGCGTGTGATAGAGAACGTTGAATTACTGCGAGCGCGCTACAACAATTGTTTTCCATAAATAGAGCGGAACCTCCACACCTATCTTTGCAAGAATGAAATCTACCACTTTTGCAGCTGACATGTATTGATTTTCTTTATCTCTTTTCCATAGATCGTTGAAGTGAACTATTGTGGACTCGTAGGCTTTCGTAATTTTTTGTTTGTTAACTGAAAAGCCTCTTTTATTCAAAATTTGTGCCATGATTCGTATTCGATGTTCTCCATAATCACTATCTTTGAGCAGAGTGCACTATAAGTCGAAAGTTAAAGCCTTTATCATAGATTTCAGCTTGCGGGTGCTATGTATCAGGAATTGTTATTTTCTTTTCATAAGAGTTAATGTAACTAACAACTAATTGTTTTTCAGGAAGTTAACGATTTGTCTTCCACTGTGAAATGTGAAAAATGTGAAGATAGAGTAGCCACAAGTGAGGATGGCCTATGTGACAGCTGCCGTTACGTTCTTGTGCTCGATGAAATGGTTTCGGAAAAAGCACTAACTGACGCAGCTGAGCGGACAAAGCGAGGCCAAAGACACTAGAGTTGCTTTTCATCATTTCTTGATTGCAGACAATCCGCTTAAATTTACTTGCTTACTAGTGCATATGACGCGCCCGCGTCAAAGTGCAGATATGTAAAAACAAAAGCACACGCGCAAAAAATAAATGGCAAGTCTTTTTCATTAAGGTACAGTTGATTGTAGATGAAAAATACGCTTCTTCATGAAATCAATTGGGTTGATGCCAAGAAGTATCTTATCAAGAGTGACGTTGTCCTTCTGCCTGTGGGATCGACAGAACAACATGGACCGCAGAACCCGTTGGGAACAGATCATCTCATTGCCAGAGAATTAGCTGAAAGGGCCTCAAAGAAAACCAATGTTCTTTGTCTTCCTGTTGTTCCATTTGGTGTCAGTTCCCATCATCGACAATTCTGGGGAACCATTTTTATCCCATCAAGAGTATTTTCAGAATACGTAAAGTATGTCTGTCTATCATTGAGTTACTATGGAATCAAGAAAGTTGTAATCGTGAATGGTCATGGTGGAAACACCAGCGCCCTTTTAGATATGGCCAAAGAGCTAAGGAAGCAAGACGTTTTTGTAACGGTTTTTATCTGGTGGAAGACAGCAGAAATGCTTCTGCCAAATCTCTTCACGATGGAAGAGAGAAGACATGCATCTGCAGAAGAAACTTCAATCAACCTCGCTTTGCATTCCCATTTAGTTGAAATGAACAAGGCTCCAGATGTTGACATCAATGAAATGAGTTCTTTCCTCAAGTCTGTAATCAAGGAAGTACGAGGCAACGCGCTTGCTTTACCATTTGATTTTGCGGATGTTACCATGAGTGGAGTCTCCGGAAAATCCAGCACAGCAACATCAGGAGCTGGTAAGAAAGTTCTGGAGACTTCGGTTGACGCATTAGTGAGACACATAGAACGTGTAAAGGATTTCAGTTTGAGGGATTTGTTGTCGAAGCACCTTAAGTGAAGGCTTGTACACAGACATTAATAATATTCCGAGTGAAATCTGGATGCAACATGAAAGAAAAAAGGCAAGAGACAAGAATCTGGTTAAACTAAAATGTGGATGCAAGTATCATGATGAAGGTTGGATCCTCATAAGATTGCAGGAGTGCCCAAAGCATAAAAAACAGCGAACCACTCCAAGACCGAAAAGACCGAAAGCTGAATGCGTCAGAGCTGGCGGAAAATACGATTAGAGTAAAACATATTCTGAAGTGAGTGAATAATAAAGAAACGTTCCTACTTTTTCTTTCGCAAGCGTGTTAATAGGAGTGATTTATGGATACTCGTGCATTAGAGGCGAACCTATTCACCCGCGAATTAAGCTGTGGAATCCTTTTAACTTGGGATAGACGGAAGCTCAAAACTCGTTTCAAATAGTCCAAAGAGCGTAGGCTGCATATGTTTAAATCTTCCTTTCCGCATCTTCGTATGGGATATATTGTGGTGTTTTGTTCAAATTGCGGAAAAGAACTTGATCCAGAAGATTTTTTCTGTTCCAAATGTGGCGTGAGAACAAGAAAAGGTATAGAAGCAGGCATTTCCACTCGATGGAAAGATTTGAAAGACGAATTCTCTAGGGTTGGTGAAGAAATGGAGAAAGCATTCACCATAGCAGGGAAAGAGATGGAAAAAGCCTTTAGAACAGTGAGAGATAAAATAAAGGAAGCAACAAGCAAGGAACCAATAGTTTGTCCTAACTGCGGAGAAAAGAGTCTAACCGACGCCAAATTCTGCCATAATTGTAGCAAAAAATTGTAGTAAAGTAGCTAATTGGAAATCGCAAGAGAAACCATTGAGAGACAGACTGTTTTTCATCTATGTACAATGCTTTCAAATATGGAGTAATTCGAAATCCACAATGTATCGATCTTTGAAATCAATCATATATTGCATCGAAGGGTGGAAGCTAATGAGGAAATATGTTGCTAACATCGCCAAGGTTAGTTTGTCTAGTAAGCGTTTTTCTATTGTTTACGCTTATGGGCCCTTGTTCAGCTGTTAGCCTAATCGGGGATCTTAATCATGATGGAAAAGTTGACATCTATGATGCAGAAGCAGTCATAGAAACCTACGGTTCCAAACCAGGAGATGAATATTGGAATCCTTTTGCAGATGTATTATCTGACAGACAAATAGACATCTTTGACGTGGTCATAATGGCAAGGATGTTCGGTATGTGTTTACCTGTAGCATCCTTCGTAAAGAGTGCAGATATTGTGAATGTTGGTATGCCAGTAGCCTTTGATCCTAGCGGGAGTTATGATCCTGATGGAGCAATCGTGCTCTATGAATGGGATTGGGATAATGATGGGATTTATGAGCACGGCACAAATCTCTCGGAGACTCTCACACATATATACATGGAACCTGGCACGTTTAATGTAACTTTGAAAGTCACAGATAATCATGAGCTTCCTGATACAGATACAAGAAGTGTAATAGTTACACTAAACAATGTGGTTCCAGAAGTTCCTCTCGGAACAGTTCTAGCTACAGCTGCAATGATCCTTGCTTTAGTCGGGTATGTGACTATTCCAAAGTTCCGAAAAGGTAAAAATGGGATTAAAAATCCCATTGTCTGAACCCAGCAAGTCTAAAAACGACCTAAGCGAGATTCCAGTACAGTTACATTTCCGAATCAGAATTCGAAATTCATAACTATCTTCTATATTCTGAACCCAACCTCGCGCGCGCAGGTAACTTTATGACTTTCTATTTATCTTTCTGGTTAATCGTACAAGCACTACGTAGCTGAGGAAAATGAATAATATAAATCAGATTCGGGATAAATTTCCCATCACACGAAACAAAGTCTTTCTAAATCATGCTGCTTATTCCCCACCTTCGCAACTAGTAGTAGATGCCATGAGAAAGTACAACGAGAATCTTTGTTGTTACGAAGCGGAATTAATGGATTGCAGTCTTGGACAGGAATTCTTTGCAGAGTTAATTGGGGCTGACAAGGATGAAGTGGCGTTAGTTCAGAACACTTCTACAGGTTTGAATATAGTTGCTAATATGCTGAATTATTCTGAGGGATCAAACATTGTAACTACGGATTTGGAGTATCCTTCTGTGGTGTATCCATGGCTTAGGAAGAGCCTTGATGTAGAAGTTCGGTATGTCAAGAATGTTGAGGGAATTGTGCGTATAGAAGATGTTGAAGAAACTGTGGATGATAAAACAGCTGCAATTGCAATAAGTCATGTGGAGTATGTTAATGGGTTCAAGAATGATTTGCGGCAGCTAGCTGATATAACACATGAACATGGTGCCTTTCTTGTTGTAGATGGTATTCAGTCCTTGGGCTCTATTCCCGTGGATGTGAGAAGAGATTGAGTAGACTTTTTGACAGCTAGCTGTTATAAATGGCTCCTGGGTCCTGCAGGGGCAGGATACCTATATGTTAAAAGGAGTCTCATTGATAGACTGGAACCACCATTTATTGGCTGGGCAAGCGTTAAACCTGAGGTTTTTGACACCATCGACTTTTGGGACATATGGCAACTGAGTCTTTCGAATACTGCAAGTCGCTTTGAAGTTGGCTCTCCAAGTTTCATAAGCTTTGTTGGGGCAGCAGTAGCTATTCAACTTCTACTGGAAGTTGGAATTGGTAACATTCAAAAAAGAATTCTGAAACTAACCAACTTACTCATTGATTCCGCGAAGGATTTAGGATTTCAAGTCACGTCCCCGGAAGATATTTGCTGCCGGTCAGGTATAGTACATTTCCTTATTGATCATGCCCAAGAAAAAGCTGAGGAACTTAAGCGGAAGGGGATCATTGTTTCTCCTCGAGCACATGGTCTAAGAGTATCTCCCCATTTCTATAATACTGAAGAAGAGATTGAGAATCTAATGACGGAGCTGAAGAATCAGTAGAATGTGGAGATAAATACTGAAACCGTCTCGGGAAAAAAAAATTGCTGTTTTGAAGATATTGCCATATTCTAAAATCGTCTGCCAGTCAGGAGTTCATATGCTTTCACATATCTCTTTGAGGTTCCAATCACTACATTTTCAGGTATTTTTGGCGCTGGAGGCTTTTTATCCCAACCAATTGAAATGAGATAGTCTCGGACAAATTGCTTGTCGAAGCTTTGCTGATCTTCTCCTACCCTATACTCTTCTCCAGCCCAAAACCTAGACGAGTCAGGAGTCAATAACTCATCAATAATTGTAACCATGTTATCAACAAGACCGAATTCCATTTTTGTATCTGCAACTATGATTCCTTTAGCTTCAGCCATTTTTGAAGCTCTGTTGTATATTTTCAGGCAAATATCTTCGATTTTGTGAGCCCTTTGTCTGCCAATCTTGTCTGCTACTTGTTTCAAACTTATGTCAAGGTCGTGGCCTTTTTCAGCTTTTGTTGTTGGTGTCATGATGGGTTCAGGCAGCTTCTCTGCTTTTTTCAGTCCCTTTGGTAGTGATTTCCCGCAGATGGAGGAAGTACTCTCGTACTTTTCCCATGCGGAGCCATAGAGATATCCTCTGACTATAAATTCAGCTTTTATGGGGGCCGCTTTTTTCACCAAAACTGTTCTTGGATCAACAACCTCCAGGATGTGGTTGGGAACAATGTCTTTTGTATGGTTGAACCAGTAGACTGAGAGCCTGTTGAGTGCTTCGCCCTTTCGGGGTATACCTGTTGGGAGAACAACATCAAAGGCTGAGATACGATCGGTGGAAACGACAAGTAGTTTTTCCCCTAGGTCGTAAAGATCTCTAACTTTTCCCTTCTTTAGCAGTGGAAGGGAAAGTTTTGTATCAAGAATGACGTCTTGGTCCATTACTTTCTCATCCTTACATGGGAGCAACACTTTCTTTGAGCCGTTTCATGTAATTGGCAATGTTTTTCTCCAATGCTTTGTCGAAAAGCCCCAGGATTTTAGCTGCGTATAGGGCAGCATTTTCTGGTCTTGGCACATATGCTACTGCGACTCCTTGGGGAGTTATGGTGGAAGAGAAGATTTTCGCCCAGCCAAACTTTTCGGAATCAGGAGGGCAGGCAATTACAGGATGGTTGGTGTTTCCTGCCACTACACCTGAGAGTGCATCTGAGAGGCCAGCAACTGTCACGAAAACCAGTTGGTCACAAGTACCTTTTAGCTCTTCAAGTTTTTTTAATAATCTCTCAGGAGTTTTGTGAGCGGACGCGACAAAATATTCAGGTTTTAGTTCAAATTCTTCCTCTTGTAGGAATTTGCCAATTCTGGAAGCAAAATCGAAGTCTTTTGTTGATCCCATGAGAACAACGATTTTTCCCGGAGTCATAGTTGGTATATCATAAAATGATAATTTAACCTTAACGACCGATGCGCCAGTTCTTAATGGATTTGTGAGATAATCTGAGGAATCCTGGTGAACTGTCCTGAACACTTAAATGGAACCTAGTGCGATAGGATCGATTTAATCTGCATGGTGGGAAGCCTCCTATGGGAACTGAAGATCCACTTGTATCGATAGTAATACCCACTTTTTGTGAAGAGAAAAACATCGAGGGGTGCTTGAGAAGCCTGAAGCACCAGGATGTGGTGGGTGACCAAATCGAGATTATTGTGGTAGACAGTAACAGTTCCGACAAGACTAGGAAAATTGCTAGGAAATTTACTGACAATGTAATAAACATCAAAGAGCGTGGGGTCAGCAAGGCTAGAAATATCGGAGCCCTTAGAGCTAAAGGAGAGATACTGCTTTTCCTAGATGCAGATACTCTTCTGGATTCAGAATTTATAAGTGAACTCTGTAAAAGCTTCACTGATCCAAAGGTAGCATGCGTTACAGGTTCACTTACGGGCCTAGAAAACCTTGGACTCATAGACAACTTATTTAGATTTTTCCATTATACTATTCTGAATAAAGTTGCTTCAGTATCAGCCCGTTTGGGTTTTCCTTTTTTCCCAACAGTGTGTTGTGCCTGTAGAAAATCTCATTTCCTTGAGGTGGGAGGCTTCGACGAAGGCTTAGCCATCGCTGAGGACTTGGTCTTCAGCTTGAAAATGGGAAAAGTTGGAAAATGCCTAGTTAACATGGAAGCAAAGTCCTACACATCTTTACGACGTGTGACCCAGAACGGAAGAATGAAGAACTACTTCCTTTACTTTAGAAACTACTTCAGGGTCTTCATTTTAAACGAAAAACCTTGGATCCATGATTTCCCCCACACTGCGGAAATCTAAGAACTACGTTTCTCAGCAACTATCCACCATTCCGGAAACATCGAAATCAATCTTTTAGACTTTATGAAAAACTTTGTTTTTCTAAGACTATAAGAAATCATGCCAAAGCATTTTCTCACATTGAGCCCATGGTTATCCAGGACAACTTTCCACTCTTCCAGCCAAAGATCGTTTTCATGTGTTTCATCCGCTAATCCAAAGCGACCGCATACACGGGTCCAGAGCAGGGGATTTGGCAATTGAAGCATCAGAATACCATTTCCTCTCAGGACTCTGGCAACATCTTGTAGACATTGCCTCATAAGAGGCACATGTTCCAACGTGTCCATCATGGTAACAACATCGAATGTTTCATCTCTAAAGGGTAGACTTTCTGCTGAAGACCTTGAAACATCGCTTTTGCGGAATTCTCGGGATTTTGACAATGCAAATTGAGAAACATCCATTCCATATCCCTCAAAATACTTGGAAGCAGTCCTAACTAACAATCCATAAGCGCACCCGATATCCAGCAATCTTCCACTTTTCTTGAATACCCGAATAATCTTCAAAATCTCTTCCCAGTGAGGGAAATTCACAAAATTACCATAGCTGCCAACAGTCCACCAATAATTGGAACCTCTTCCCTCGAAGTAGGCTTTGCCATAAGGATCTTCGCCCACACACTACCCTCAATTTCGATTTTCAATCTGTAACAAACTAAAATATATTTAGGTGCTTACAAGTCCTCAAAGCATTATGCGCGCGCATATGAAGATTTCCTTATCAGATTCGTCCATCTGTTTCGTTGTAGTTTTATGATTCCGGATTTTTCTGCTGGTGTTTTACCGTTTATTACTAAGTGTGGTCTTACGAAATGTTAGTAGATTCTCGTTCGTGCGCGCATTTAAATTATTAAGATATCACCTTGAAGTTGGGTTTTCGGGAGAAGCTCTAACTATTAGTCGGTGTTTTGGAAAGATTGATATACCCCACGAAATAATGAAGGTGTGGTTAATGAAATTGAGTGTTGAAGAGTTTCTTGACACTATCCGAAATCCGAGCACAAGAAAAGGCTACCGACAAGGAATTAAAAAATTCCGTGAATACTATGGAAAATCCGCCGAAGAAATCCTAAATCAACGAAAAGACGATCTAACACAAAAAACAGGAGAAAATCTAATCGAATACAAAAACAGGGCTGTAAGATTCTCAAAAGAAATCGAAAAATTCCACGGCTATCTTTTAGACAAAGGATTCGCGACTAACAGCGCAAGAAACTTGACAATTGGAATAAGGCAACTCTTTAGATTCTATCAAATGCCCGTACAAATAAGAGCAGGAAGCAAAGTAACAAAAACAGTAAAAACATCAAAAAGTTTTCCACTAAGAATCGAACACGTACGCAAAATGTTTGACATCGCAGACATCAGAGAAAGAGTCATTCTAAGCATGGCAACAGACCTAGGACTAAGAATAGGCGACTTCATAACAATCAAAAAAGAAGAAGACCTTCTCCCACTAGACCAAGCGACCCCAATACCCTTTGACACAATGACAGGCAAAGAAGAAGTCGTTGCACACGGCTTTCTAAGCCAAGAAACCGTAGACATTCTAAAAAGCTATCTTCCAACCTTAACAAAGAAAGACAATCCTTACCTTTTCCCATCTAACGGAAAAAGTCACATCTCAGACGAATGGTTAAACAAACTACTCCAACGATTAGCCAAAAAAGCAAAAATCGCAATGAACGGAAAAAGCCTAACATTTCACTGCTTCAGAAAAATGCTACTCTCAGCCTCTATTGATTCAGGAATAGGATTAACCGCAGGAAAAAAACTTGTAGGAAAAGCGATAGCACAATCAGACGACACCTACCTAACAACAGTAAATCTTCGAAAGAAGTTCATCCAGCTAAAAAATTTCCACACAATAAGACAACAAACAGAAGTTGAGACCGAAACCATTGAAATATTGAAAAAAGCCGTGACCAAACTTCAAGAAGACCTAACTCTCCAACAAACGATAACCAACACAATCTCTAAAGAGAACCTAAAAATCAAACACGAAATCGAACGAATTCAACCAATTGTCGAGTTTGCTAATCGTTTCAATTCTGTGAAAGAAATCAAGAGCCTTATCCACATAATAAAGACTGATCCAATGATTCAATCCTCTCCTTATGATCCAAATATTGTCTTTGACGAAACACTTGAACGCGAAATGAACGAGATTTCAGAGAAAGAGGGCATTACAAAAGATGAAGCATTGGCAAAGATTGCAGAGAATGATTGGGCAAAATTTCTTGAAGGTCAAAAAAGGATGGAAAAAATGGCTAAAAAGCATGGAGTCCCGATGAAAGAGGAAGAATACAAAGAGCAACTGCAATCGCACAAAAAGCATTACCGTGGAAAAATAAAACAGTACCAGAGACGGCTTAAAAAATTAAACAATAAAGACAAATGAGTTTGCTTTAGAAAAACAAGATTGATACTTTTCTCTTTCTTTTTGTTGTAACGCTTAGGGTGGTCTAGCTTGCCTAAACGATGGTTTCTCTCAAGGCTTTCCGTAGAGACTATGAACAATTTGATTATTCAATACTTGAAATCGAAGAGCACTATCTGGAATGGGTTAATGAGGATGTGTACATGATTCTCTCTCAATGGGACAAAGACAAAGGAAAAAACAACCTTTTCGCTGTTAAGTGTGCTAAGCGAGGTAATGATGTTTATCGTAGTCGTGTTAGTCGTCGGTTTAAAGGTGTAGCTTCTAGAGCTGAAAACGCTGTCTTCTTCAACCCGAAAGACCGAGGAATTAAGAGAACTAGGGCTTTGTGGGTTACCCTCACTAACGACACTAAACGTTGTTCCTTCAAAGAAGCGTGGGTGAACATCGGTGTAGAGTTCAACAGATTCACAGCATTTGTTCGTAAGAAGTTTGGAACGGTGTCTTGTTGTCGAGTGTTCGAGTCCTTCGAGAACGGATATCCACACATTCACTGCATACTACTTTTCAAGTCCACGTGGTTTAACGTCTTTAGAGATAAGAAAGGACAGTTTCGTATTCATTCCAAGAAAATTATCGCTGTTGGGTGGCATAGTAATGTAGATGTTAAGGCTATGAGTTCCCTTCAAAGAGGGTTATCTTATCAGAAGAAGTATCTTCTAAAAAACATTGATGTGGAAAGCGCTGATTCGAAAGCTCTGAAAACGTTGGCTTTGTGTTGGGCTTATCGAAAACGCGCCTTCTCCGTCAGCGGATTATTCCGCAAACTCCTCTCCGACTTGATTACGTATTTGCATAACTCAAACCATACGTGGCATCAAACAACCTTATCAGGAGAAATAATAGAACTTGAGAAGTTTGTAGTAATCGGGTTTGTTCCTGCTGATGTTGTACGTTTGAAAAAAGGAAATTGGTTTACAAAATTGGATCCTAAATGTATCAGGGAAGTAGCTGAGCATTTAGGAGCTGGACGAAAGATTCTTAATTATTAGGAATAGGTTTATGTAAAAAATTATTGTAATCATGCTGATTTAAACGAATTTAAATATAAAACATCTTAATATGTAGATAGTTGATGCTGATGCGTATTAGTCCAGATCAAGCATTGAAAAATTTTGAGAGAATTTCGAGTAGTACCGACCTAGACAATCCTTCTGAAGCAGATACAAGGTCCAAGATAATAGATCCAATTCTAAAAGAATGTCTAAATTGGCAAAATGAAGATGTCTATCGTGAAGAATATGCTAACCCTGGATTTGTTGATTATATTCTAAAAATTGGTAAAAGAAATGTGCTAGTAATAGAGGCGAAAAAAGAAGGCTACTCATTCAAACTTCCAGTAACTTTTGGTTTTATCAGAAATTATACTCTAGGAGGAGTATTAAGCAAAGAAAAGCCGGTTATTGATGCGATAATTCAGGCTAGAAGATATTGCAGTGATAAAGGAACTAGATTTGGCGCTGTAACAAATGGTGATCAATTTATTATTTTTGAAGCCCAGAAATTTGGGCGGGATTGGGAGCAATGTAATTGTAAAGTTTTCTATAATTTCGATGACATTCAACGAAATTTCATTGATTTTTGGAACATAATAAGCAGGGATTCCGTTGAAAAGGGCAATCTGATTAGAGAATTGTCAATAAGTACTGAAGAACTAAAATTTATTAAACCTGTGGATGATGTTCGCTTCAAGAATGAGATAGAGCCTCGAAATGTGTTATATCGATATATGCTCCCGATAATTGAGCTAACATTCAAAGAAATAACTGATCAAAAAGATATCGAAATGCTTAAAGAGTGCTATGTTGTTGAAAAAAAGTTCGAGGAAGTAAGTGTTTTCTTAAAGAACTATCTTAGAAAAGATTCAGTGGAACCCAGCTGGAAGGAAATCGAGGAAGGTGAAAAACATGCTGGTGTGTTCCTCACAGATTTTTATGATATGATGGAATTGCTTAGAAAAGCACCCCCCGATCCAGTAATTTGTCTATTACTAGGAAGAATAGGCTCTGGAAAGACTACATTTGTTCATAGGTTCTTCAATGTTGTGTTAGACGAAGATGAAAGAAAGAAAGTCAAATGGTTCTATGTAGATTTTCGAGATGCACCATTGGATAAAAAAAGTATAAGGAGTCATATTATTAAAAGCATTTTAAGGGAATTCGAGCTCAAGTATAGAGATCTGTTTAATAGTTTTCTGAAAAAACTGAAGATGAATAAAGCTGAGTGTACAATAGAAGATTTATCAAAGCTTTTTCTAATGTTGAAATATGAAAATTATGTCCCCTCGCTTATCATTGATAATGTGGATCAACATATATTTGGATCGCCTACTTACCATGAAAGTGTCTTCATAGAAGCGAATAACCTGACAAAGGAATTGAGGACGATCACAATAATGACCCTGAGAGAGGAGTCTTTTTATAGATCGTCCTTAGGCGGGGTCTTTGATGCCTATTACATCGAACGATATCGAATAACTGAACCAGACTTCCGAGAATTGCTCTTGCGTAGACTTAACTATATTCTAGGAAGATTAGAACTACCGAAAGAGGAGTTACAGAAGTGGTTACGATCACATGGACAATCATTGAATTACGAGCCACAGTTAAACAATATCAAAGAATTTCTAAGTATAATTAAATCTACTCTTCAACACCTTGAAATTAGAAGTGCCACGAGATTTATCTCTAAAACATCTGGAAGTAACATGAGAAGAGCTCTAGAGTTATTCGCTAGTTTTCTTGTTTCTGGAAACACTAAAGTTAGAGAAATGATTGAAACTAAACGTAAGGAGGGCAATTACATCATTGCTGAACATCAATTCGTGAAGTCGATTGTTTTAGGGAATTATAGATATTATTCAAAGAATTCAAGTTATCTTATGAATATATTTGACTTTAACCAAGAATTTTCCCAAAGCCACTTCTTAAAGTTAAAGATTCTGAACTACGCTGAAGATCAAATTGCTGTAGATTCACCCTACGGAGGGGGATATATTTCCATAAATCGCATTGTGGAAGAAGCAGGGCAAATACTAGTTTCACGTGAAGCCATTGAAGACTCTTTGCTGGAACTAGCAAGATATGGACTTATAATGTTAAATACAAGATCGCGCTCAGACATATCAAAAGCTTCACATTTCAAGATAACAGATTGTGGAACATTCTTTTTACATGTATTAATAATGAGATTTAGTTATATTGACTTGGTTCTTGCGCACACGCCAATAGCTGACCCAGATATGGCTCTGAGAATCCGGGGTTTACTTCCAAGCAGATTATTGAGTGATCGATTTGAAAGAACGCAACTTTTTGTTGACTACCTAGTTGAAATGGAAAAAAGAGAATTTGAAAATTCACCAGAAAATAAGTTATCGTCATTTGGCAAGTATAGATTTATGAAGAAAGTATCCCGAATATATGCTAAGAATAAGGAGCATATTGTTGAATCTCAAAAACAGAAATACCTCAAGTTGAATTAAATCTTTGAACCCTCACATCAGTGAAGTCGAAGATATCTATAATCGTCTATTTGTTTATGTTTAGGTCAACGTCTAAATTAGCGTTTTTGTCAATAATGCATTCCTTAATAGTACGTAGTGGGCAAAAGCAAATGGCGTTTACGCCAGCGCGTTGCGCTGGTTTTTTCCAGCCACGGGAGGAATCGCAATGACGCACTGTGGGTATGGCGACAGGTTATGACCTGTCGGCGAAGGAAAAAATCATTTGCTCTGCCCAAAACGCCGACGACGCGACCATCCGAAGATTGGAGCTAAAGGAGGCGTAATGCCCGAAGGGCGACGTTGTCGTGGGTGGGTGGGCTTGAGTCGGGCAAGGCGGACAGCCTTGCCGTACTAGTAAATTGTGCGGGGGATAGGTGTTTTTAAGCAAGTTAGTAGATTTTTTATACAAGCGCGGGGTGGGCTTACCACCGATTGACGATGTGCCTCTAGCTTCCGGTAGGGGCAATTAATCCATTGTTCTGGTGTCAGGACGGAACGTGGGGAATGACCTCCGAAGTAGGACCTGATTGAGCGCAAATGTGGCGACACGCGCTCCGCCCCAAATTCTGAATTAGGAGGTTAAGAATTGATCAAGCAATTAGAAAATCTTAAGGGAGGTGAAAGAGCAAGCAGAAAATACCTTGGATGTCACAACAAAGAGATATGGGAAAATGGAAAGAGTCAATTACACAGAAAAAAAACCTTCTTGGAAGAAAAACCTTTATCTTTAGAAAGCACTCTTATCCTACAGGGTATATCAGTATATCTGAATAATCGATTAAAAATCGGGACTACGGGAGATGTCTCCTTTTCCAGCACTTTAAAGCTTAATTATGATGATGTGTTAATGTCGCGCAGGTAGAAAAACTTGAATACAGACGAACAGTTTGAAAGACTCAAGAAGAAAATTGTCGACGAGTTCTTTGAGAAAAATCCACATTTCGCTAGTTATCTAGGGCTTCACGATCCCTACGACCACCTGCTTCCGAAAGGTGACACAGAACATATTCTTCAAAACTCAAAACTGCTGCAAACCAGCGTTAAGACCATGAAGGACACGATAAACTTTGACGACTTAAACCCTGAAAATCAGATTGACTGGGAAGTGCTAACAAAATCAGTTGAAATTGACAGATTCCAAGTTAATGAACAGCGCATGCATGAACTAAACCCCGATGCCTTTGACACAATTGGTGGAATCTTCTTCATGATGATAACAAGAGACTACGCACCCTTGGAAAAACGCATCGATGCCATCATCTCAAGGCTTGAGAAGCTTCCACAGTATTTAGAGGAGTTCAGGTCAAGGTTTGAAAAATCGACTCCAGTGAAGCTGTGGACTGAATTAGCGATAGAATCTGCTCAACAGATACCTGGACTGTTCCAATTCATTATGGCTTCCACTAAAGGCAGCATTCCATCTGAGCTTAGCACACGACTTGAAAAAACTCTAGAAGTTTTAATGAAGCCATTTCAAGAACACATGGAATGGCTTCAAGGTTTAAAATCTAAGACAACTCAAAACTGGGCTATAGGGAAGGAAAAATTTGAGAAGCTGATTCAGCTGCGAGGGTTAGGAATGACCCCTGATGAAATCTATAAAATTGGCACCAAGTACCTTGAAGACATGAAAGCCGAGAGGGCGCGAATTGCAGCTCAGATTGCACCAGGCAAAAGCGTCGAAGAAGTTATGAAGATTATTGAAAAGAATGCTCCGAAAACCTTTGAAGAAGCCTTAAACGCTACTCGAAAAGCTATGAATAAAGCAAAAGAGTTCATAATAAAACATGACCTAGCTACAGTCCATGTAGAAGACAAGTTAGTTGTCGAAGAGACTCCAGCATTTTTAGCTCCTATCATCCCCTTCGCTGCGATGATGATGCCCTCGAGATTTGATAAACCAATGATCGGAGTCTATATTGTGACTCGCCCCAAAGACCTTGCTAACTTAGGTAACCACCTTAGTTATGCGAGCATCAGTAACACTGCTGTCCATGAAGCCTATCCAGGTCATTTCCTTCAAGGCTCCATCTCCAATAGAAGCTCTATTATACACATTCTTGCTGAGGGAATTGAAACTGTCGAAGGTTGGGCTCACTTCTGTGAAGAGATGATGATGGAACATGGATATGTAACAAGCCAAGAATCCAAGCTAGTACAAATCAACGATGTAATCTGGCGCGCTGTAAGAATTATTGTAGATGTGAAATTGTCTCAGGGTGAAATGGAATTCGATGAAGCAGTCTCCATGTTGCTGATGGAGACTGGAATGTCAAAAGATGGTGCTGTAGCTGAAGTACGCCGTTACACTCAATCACCTGGTTACCCCTTATCCTACTTGATAGGCAAGCATTTGATTCTGCAACTGCGAGAAGATGTCAAGTCGAGAATGGGAGCAGGATTCAACGAAAAGCTTTTCCATGACACTATAACAGCCAATGGATACTTGCCAATTTCAATGCTCAGGAAAGTATTCGATCAGAAAATCTCTGAACTCAATGACTAATTAAAGGCTCTGGAAGAGGTCTCATGCGCTATTAAGCGCTGACCCTCTGCCACTTTTTCTATTATATTCTCAACTAGCGTTGGCTCATCCCTCATTCTACCCAACATGTGGAGTCTACCTTGAGTGCTGTTAGCGATGAGCTCAGTCACAGTCAACCCGTAGGTTTCTCGACCGTAAATGTGAGGATTTGTGTTGATAACTATTGTGTGAAAACCCTCTCGCCCAATCATTTTCGAAACGGAAATTGTATCGCTAATAGCAAGGTCTTCATATTCCCGAACTATAATTCCGTTCTCATCAATTGATCTCACTTGGCCTGTCTCTAGACTCTTGCTCAATGGAACATTCGCGCTTCCATCAGTGATAATGACCATAACGGGTATTGTGGAAGGAGCTCGCCTTTTGGACTCTCTGAGAACTTCCCAAGCTTTCAACATGCCCGCGGCTAAAGGTGTAAAACCTCCGATTTTCAATCCCACAAGCTTATTGGCTACGACTCTGAGGTTTGTTATAGGATGCTGTGCAACAACAGCTCCAGTATCCTTCAATGCTACGATTCCCACTCGGTCCCTATAATGGTATGCGTCACCGTGCAGTTTGAGTATAGACTTTTTTATCGCCTTAACTTTCAGCATCATGGAACCACTTAGATCGAGCACAAATACTATTGTCATTGGCGCCTTCAACCGCCTTAGTTTCTCACGTACATCCTGAAGATTTATGCGAAGAGCTGTTTCAAGGCTTTCCTTTAGATTTTTCCGTCGTCTCGCTGCAGCTCGAATGGTAGCTGGAAGATGTATGTCACGAGGTTTGGCTTTGGGGAATCTCCATCCACTTGCCCTGCCTCTACCAAAACTTGTTATTACTTCAGCTCTCTTCCCAGAGAAACCACTTTTTACTTGAGTTTTTCGAACTTTGATTGAAAGTTTTGATAGAGTGCCAGAGTTTTTTTTTGATCCTATGAAGCTTTTAAACAAAGAGAACCCCTTTTTCAATCTCGGAGTCTTTGCAGTGTGGGTGATTGAGGGTATTCCTGTCACTTTCTTCAAACTCAGGAACTTTCCCTCGGTTTCGGGGTCTCCCTGGATGGGTCTTCGGCTTTTTGCTACACCTTTCACAGTTGGCATACCCTTAACGGAGTTCCTCATTCTCCGCCCGAAAGCAAATATTACTTGGCCTAATATTCTGCTCATGGTCACATACATTCGAGACATTCTTTTCCACGCCTCAGACAATTTCTTGTGTTTCTTAAAAAAATCCTCTTGCTTCTTACTCGCGTCTCCACCGAGGAAGATCACTGCACGACCATGTTTCTTCTTTTTGTTACCTGAAGCTGAATCTTCTGCTTTCTTCTGATGATTTTTCTCAGGTTCGTATCCAACTTCTTTAGCAGATTCAACTATTGCCTTTCTAATTTCCTCAGGTGTTGCTGGTTCAAGGAATCCCCCTTCTCTTGTCCGGTGATTTAAAGCAAGCTCTGAGGCAATTAAAACGTCATCCAACGATACTTCTCTGTTTTCAAAAGCAGCTAGGGTAGTGGCTGCTTTGCTGATAACTATATCAGGCCTCAAACCATCCACTTTTAAATCTAAACACGTCTTGCATAATGCTTGAAGTAGTTTCTGAGGCATCAAAGCCTTCTTCAAGACCTTTCGTGCTTGAACAATCCTCTTCTTCAACTCTTCCTGTGAGGTCGCACATTTTTCCAAGAAGGATTCAGGGTTAGCTTCAAACTCCAAGTTTCGCCTAACCACCTCCATTCTTTCCTCAACCGAAGTAATCCTTTCCACGATAACAGATAGTGGAAAACGATCAAGAAGCTGGGGACGTAATTGTCCTTCTTCAGGATTCATTGTACCTATGAATATAAAGCGGGAGGGATGACTCACTGATATCCCCTCTCTCTCAACTACATTCCATCCTGTGGCTGCTGCATCCAACAGGTCATCTGCTATGTGGTCGGGGAGTAGATTGATCTCATCCACATAGAGTATGTTTTGATTTGCAGCAGCTAAAATTCCAGGCTCTAGTGCCCCAATTCCTTGCTTTATAGCTTTTTCAATATCTAGACTTCCAATCACTCGATCTTCAGTAGCCCCTAGAGGAAGATCAACAACCCTCATGTTCCTTTCTTTAATGGGAAGTTTCTGGGATTTCAAGAATGCCTGACTACAGTTCTTACACAAGTAAGATGGATCATGAGGATTACAGTTGAAGGGACAATCTTTCGTAACTTCTATATTGGGTAATACATCCCGTAAGGCTCGAACAGCGGTGGTTTTCCCTGAACCTTTTGGTCCGCGAATCAATAAGCCCCCTATTCCCGGGTTGATAGCGTTTATTATCATAGCTAGCTTAAGTTTGTCAAGTTTTATTATAGCAGTGAATGGAAAAAGAGCCCTTCGCAAGTATCGATCGCCAAATAGTTTAGGAACACAGCATGATATAAGCTGTAGTATCCCAAGCAGTGAAACCACTTCAGGGCTAAGCATGCTGATTAGCTGATATGGAATATCTTTTAAACCACCAAGACCTTAAGATAGCTTCTCAAAACAAGAGGTGAGTCAGAACATGGTGAAAGTAAATGATGTTGAGGTGCCTGAAGGTCTATACTACTCAAAAGAGTACGAATGGGTTAAAATCGAAGATGGCAAAGCCCGTATAGGCATAACAGACTTTGCTCAAAAACAGCTTAGAGAAATTGTCTATGCAGAATTACCCTCAGAAGGGGACTCAATTAAACAAGATGAGCCTTATGGAACAGTGGAATCTGTCAAAGCAGTTTCAGACCTAGTAGCTCCAATAAGTGGCACAATCGAAAAGGTGAATAGCGAGGTACAGAGCAACCCAGATCTTCTCAACGAAGATCCCTATGATAAAGGCTGGCTACTGATAGTAGCTCCAAGCGACACAGATGAGTTAAAGAAAATAATGGACCACACTAAAGCTGTTGAATGGCATAAAACTCTATAAAGAAGGCTCTAAGATGCCTCGGAGAATTGTCATCATCGGTGCAAACGCTGCTGGCGTAGACGCATCCTCAGCAGCCCGGAAAACTGATCGCACAGCAGAAATCACACTAATAAACAAAGAGAAAAACATGGGCTACTCACGCTGCGGTCTGCCATTCGTAATCGGTGGACACATACCCAGCTTCAAGGACCTCATAGTTTTTCCAGAAAATTTTTATCAAATGATGAAACTGAAGGTGAAGACTGAAACTACAGTAACAGATATAGACACTGAAAGTAAAACAATAACAATGCTAACAAAAGCAGGAACCACAGAAAAAACTGAGTACGATAGTCTAATTTTCGCCACAGGTGCATACTCTTTCATCCCTCCAATCAAAGGTCGAGAAAAGCAGGGAGTATTCGCTCTTCGAACAATAGCCGATGGAGAACAAATCGACCAAGCGATCAAGAATGGAGCTCGCAGTTCCGTTGTAATAGGAGCTGGACTAATCGGTTTAGAGGCAGCGATAGCCCTAAAGGAAAGAGGACTAAACACCACAGTAGTGGAACTACTACCTCAGATTCTCCCAGTTATGCTTGACAAGGATATGGCTGGAATCGTTCAGGAAAAACTTGAACAAAAAGGTCTGAGAATCATAATTGGAAAAGGTGTTGAAGAAATCCTAGGCACAGAGAAGGTAACTGCTGTTTCAGTTTCCAGCGAGCAGGTCCCAGCAGATATAGTGATAGTCGCAACAGGAGTGAGAGCTAACACAGAACTCGCTGTAAAAGCAGGCGTGACCACTGGTCCAACACGAGCCCTAAAAACCAATAGAAGAATGGAGACTAACATAAAAGATGTCTACGCTGTGGGCGATTGCGCTGAAACTTCAAATCTAATCACCAGAAACCCCGCATGTCCACAATTAGGCACAGTAGCAGTAAGACAAGCAAAAGTAGCTGGAATCAATGCAGCTGGCGGATACAGCCTTTTTCAAGGAGTCCTAGGCTCAGCAGTAACACAACTATTTGAAACCCAAATAGGAGTAACAGGCCTCACTGAGTTCTTTGCAAAGAGGGAAGGAATACAAACTATCACTGGTGCAATAACCTCCAAAACAAAGGCTGACTACTACCCCACAGCTAAACCAATCAGAGTAAAGCTAGTTGTCGAAAAAGAATCCCAAAGAATAGTCGGAGGACAAATTGTAGCTGGAGAGGAAGTAACGCAGCGAATAAATGCATTATCCTTCGCCATTCAAAAACAGATGACCGTTAGAGACCTGGCAAAAGCTGACACAGCCTACGCACCACCCCTCAACGAAACATGGGATCCCATGGTCTTAGCCGCAGAGATCGCGCTGAGAAAACTCCAATGATCCCTTTTTCTCCTCTTTTCCTTACTACAAATTCCTAGTCGGAAAATTAATATGGTTAACAAAGATAAGTAAATGCGAAAATTGAGATGGTGATTTAACATGGCAATAAAAGTCGCTATAAATGGTTTTGGTAGAATTGGACGCCTACTCTTCAGAGCTGCCACTGAAAGAAATGCAAACATTGACTTTGTCGCAGTCAACGATCTTGCACCAGCTGAAACATTAGCCCACTTTCTCAGGAACGACTCCGTCCACGGACATCCACCCTTCAGAGTAAAAGCAGAATCCAACACAATTGTAGTTGATGACAAACCGATCAAAGTAATATCTGAAAGAGACCCAGCTAAATTACCCTGGAAAGATCTTGGAGTCTATCTAGCAGTCGAATCCACCGGTCTATTCAGAGAAAGAGAGAAAGCCAGCTGGCATTTGCAAGCAGGAGCAAAAAAGGTGCTAATATCAGCACCCGCAAAAGGACCAGACATAACCATAGTGTTAGGTGTCAACCACGAAAAATATGACCATGCAAACCATAACATTATCTCAAACGCCTCTTGCACAACAAACTGTGTTTCACCAGTTGCCAAAATTCTAAACGACAACTTTCAAATTAAAAAAGCCTTAATGACCACTGCTCACGCATATACAAATGACCAGAGAATCCAAGACCTAGTACACAAAGATCTTCGCAGAGGAAGAGCAGCAGCTGTATCAATTATACCCACATCAACAGGAGCAGCTGTAGCTGCGACGCTAGTACTTCCAGAACTTTCAGGAAAAATGAACGGACTCGCACTAAGAGTTCCAACCCCCAACGTATCCATAGTAGACCTCACTGCATTACTTGGAAAAAGCACAACAGCAGAAGAAATTAACAACGCATTCAAAACTGCAACAGAAGGACCTCTTAAAGGCATAATGGACTACACTGAAGAACCACTTGTATCAGTAGATTTTAACCACAACCCCTACTCCGCAACCATCGATGGCAAATCAACCATGGTAATCGATGGCGACATGGCAAAAGTACTAGCTTGGTATGATAATGAGTGGGGCTTCTCCTGCCGCATGGTGGAACTCATTGAACTAATCGGACGAAAAGCAGGATTCTAAAAGAAACCCGTAAAAACAGAGTGCCATTAAGGCATTCACCCTTCTTTTTTGTTGATGTACAAATGGTAAAGATACTGTCTTTGGATGATTTTAACTTCAAGAATAAAACAGCTCTAGTGAGAGTGGACTTCAATTCACCGATTGATCCAAACACGAAAAAAATTCTTAAAGATACAAGAATAAGAATCCATGGAGAAACAACCATCAAAGAATTAGCGGATAAAGGAGCAAAAGTAGTTGTTCTAGCTCATCAAGGAAGACCAGGAGAGCCAGATTTCATCTCCCTTGAACAACATGCACAACTTCTAGCAAAAACTCTAAGCATTCCGGTGAAATATGTGAACGATCTCTATGGAAGAGAAGCCCAACAAGCAATAAAAAATCTGAAAGGCGGAGAAATACTGGTTCTAAAAAATGTTAGAACATACCAAAATGAGCAGAAAAAAGGAACACCAGCTGAACATGCGAAAACCGACTTTGTCAAATCACTCTCACCTTTAATGGATGTGTTTGTCAGTGATGCCTTCGCCGCAGCTCATCGATCCCACGTTTCCATAATCGGATTCACAACAATCCTAACTAGTATAGCTGGTCGCATAATGGAGAGGGAGCTAAAGGCTCTGAGCAAAGCTCTTGAATCACCGGAAAGACCATGTATATACATATTAGGAGGCGCCAAAGCTGATGATGCTCTACGAATCTCAAAACATGTATTGGAACATGACATTGCAGACAATATTCTAACAGGTGGCGTCGCAGGGCATATTTTTCTGGTAGCTAAAGGCATTGATATTGGAAAACCAAATGTCGAGTTCTTGAAGAAAAAGGAACTCATGGGTTTTGTGCCAGGCATAAGAGAATTAATCAAAAAATATCCAGACCATATAAAGACACCATATGACTTAGCTATAGACACAGATGGCAAGCGCAAAGAAATCACAGTTGAAGAATTACCTACAAATCACCCAATTTGTGACATTGGATCCAAAACTATTCAACAGTACAGTGACCTAATAAAGAAAGCCAAATCCATCGTAATCAGCGGACCTCTGGGAATTTTCGAAAATAAAGCCTTCTCTAAAGGGACAATGGGCATATTGAATGCTGTTGCACTGTCAAGAGCTTTCTCGCTTATTGGAGGAGGCCACACCGTAGCAGCAGTTGAACAATTGAAGCTTGAAGATAAAATGGGCTACATAAGCACTGCAGGAGGAGCACTAATAGAGTTTCTAATGGGTGAAAAACTTCCAGGAGTTGCTGCTTTAGAAGCAGCAGCGAAGAGACAGCGCTAATATGTCATCCTAATGATCCAATATTAGTATCCATTGATTGTACATTGTTTCTTTATGTAATCTTCTTTCTTCGCTCCTAAAGTCCGATTCAGCAAATCTGCACGTATGTCTGAATATTCGTCTCGAAGAATATCGAAGTGAATGCTATTCCACCTTCTCCCATTAACAAACACTGTCTTCCTCAGCTCCCCACCTTTCCTGAAACCGCATGCCTCCAAAACTTCGTGAGCGCGACAGTTATATTCCACACTCCACGCTTCACAACGTTCCGCGTTCAATTGATGGAAGACCGTTTCCAATAGTGCCACGGTTATCTGCCGACCCAGCCCTTTACCCCATAGTTTCTTGTCGCCAATATAGGTCCCAATGTCAGCGCTTTTCACTCCTCCCCACTCTTCCTGTCTAATCCTTGCAATCCCAATAGCCTCATTCGCCTCGTTAAGCTCAACAATGAAATGAAGGTGCTTCTTGTCCTTCACCCACTCTTCATATTGCTTCTCCAATTGCGTCATATTCACGAAATTCATGGGATTACTTCTTGAATACATTATCAATTCAGAATCATTTTCCCATTTATGCATCAACTCTAAATCTTCCCTTTCAACGGGTCTGAATCGAAGACCTCCAAACTCAAACACAATAGTTACCTCCAAGAGAATAACAAATGCCTATGTGAGGCTACTATTAACTCTGATTGAAATTAGCTGGTGATACTGCCTATTCACGAGCGGTCAATTCATCTGTGCTGAGCAGAAGGCTGAGTCTCAACAAGTATCGCATTATTCGTCTTTACGAAGCAAACCCTTGAGCCAACTCGGATTTCTCATAGACATAACTTCGGACAGCTTCGTTCTCGTTTTAACTACAATATCTACAAAACTCCGCTATGTCAATTAGTTGAAAACGATCCTGTTAAAAAGAAGCTATACGTCTAACAGAAGATTAATGGTAGCGGGGAGTAGATTTGAACTACCGATCTCTGGGTTATGAGCCCAGCGGGTTAAACCTGGCTACCCCACCCCGCTTCTTTCCAATCTCATATTGTGGGATGCTTTAAATGTTTTGAGGTACAGCCTACACGGAAAACATTATAGCACCAAGATGTTTTCTACTATCTGTGTCCAAATTTGGAAACTTCGTATATTCACAAACGATTCCATCCGAAACTTGACAATCCCATCTTTGTGGAAGGACTACCGGGATTTGGAAACGTAGGAAAAATCACAGCGGAACTGCTAATATCTTTCAGCAAAGCAAAACCATTTGCTGAATACTACTCGCCTTTTTTCCCCGACTACGTTAACATCGACAACAATGGAATCTGCACACCACCTCGGTACGAGTTTTATGCCTCAACAGAGCACAAGCCGAATGTAGTGATTTTGACGGGTGATTCCCACCCTCCACTGAACAATGTTGTAGCTCATTACGAGATTTGCGAAGAGATTCTAGACTTTACACAGAAATTGGGCACCAATCTGGTAGTAACTATAGGTGGAGTCCCAGTGTCCAGCGACAAAGGAGACGTTTATGTTGCAGCCACTTCAAGAAAACTGGCTGCGAAAATCATGGATCAAGGAGCTATAATCTATGGAAAAGGACGGATCATGGGAGCTACTGGGTTATTGCTAGGCCTCGCTAAAGAAAGAGGGTTAGACAGCATTTGTCTGTTAGGTGCAACTGATGGGATGGGATCCGATAAAGAAGCTGGATCAGGAGTATTCCAACTCTTACTGAAGGTTCTAGGTCTAAAGTCTTCTGGAGACATGCATCAAAAGAGAGGAAAAGGTTAATAGTATAGCTCCGGAGTAATTTTTTCGACGATGGTGATTACATGGTGAAGGCTACTGGGTTTGGAAGGAAAGAAGTCAAGCAAATGTTGTACATTGTATTGGCTGCTTTACTATGCTTCGTAGGACCAACATATTTTGTAGCTGCAATCGGCCGAGTGGTTCCACAAATATATTCGATGGTGATGGGTTTTCTCTTTTTTTTAATAGGGATTTTCATCATCCTTCGACTAGTAAAAGAATGAATCCACTATGGGGATTCCCTCTCACTGATCAAGACTAAGCCATTACCTTATGCAAAGTTGCTAAATTAAATTGTGTATTCGCGCATCCATTCTTTGTTAGAGGAATAGCTTGTCCAAAGGAACCCAATCGTTGCATATACTCACCAGCCATTTTCAACTCGTCACTACACGCAACACCTATGACCCCCTTGTATCCATCTCTTTTCAGTATTTCAGGGATGCATGAACCCCCAGGTAAGACAAAAACCTTGTATCCTTTCTTTTCTGCTAGATGAGTAGCATTATTAACCAGGCAATCTTTGGAGCAGTGACCACATAAGTAGGAGGGGAGCTTTGGATCGAAATGGGCTTTGCAGCGATTGTCCATATATTTGCGGGCGCAGTGGGGAAGAAAGAGAACTCGTTTCTTGGTCTCCTGAAAACTCTGCGCGTTAGACATGTTTCGAACATAAATGTCTACAAGATCTTCTA